>Ga0209518_1001206_pt1 | contig 29121 bp, 25 predicted proteins | sample RifGroB1_FD_183993 | JGI IMG/M metagenome (GOLD analysis project Ga0209518, IMG submission 183993) | Groundwater microbial communities from Rifle, Colorado, USA - Groundwater B1 (SPAdes) (version 2) | ecosystem: Environmental > Aquatic > Deep subsurface > Groundwater | place: Rifle, Colorado...
CGCAGGGCGTGTGCTTGGCAAGCTCCATCACGTACGGCCCCACCCCGGAAAACATCACCAAAATATCCTCTCCCGGCTTGACCTGCGAGGCGATGCGCTGCCTCTCCGTCCCCAGGCGCGGGGAAAAATAGGCCTTCTCCACGTGCACGGTGAGCAGGACGCCGTTCTCTCGGTGGGTTGTCTCCTTGCGCCTCTCGCCGCCGATGATCTTCAGCTTCGGAAGGCGGAACCTGCCGGAGAACTGCTTCACTTTCTTGGTGACAACCTTGACAGAAGGGTAGTTTGCAAGGATGACTTTGGCAATGTCTTTTTCCTTCTTCTCCAATGCCTTGGGAAAATCGGCAAATATCATGATGTCCCCGACGACGTCAAATGCGTTCGGCATGAGGGCCAGCTCCCTCGCGGTGAGCACCCCTCTCAGGAAATACTTGATGTTTTTTTTCATGGCGAGAAGAACTCCCCCAATCCCCTCTGGGCCCTGCCTTTCTGGGACTGCAGCAAGGGATTGATCTGCGCATCCACCCGCTCCTGCGAGAACTCGTGGCCCTCCACCAGCATCCGGGAGACGGCATTGCCGTCCACCCTGCCCCATGTGAGGGAATACTCCTCCGTCGTCCTGGTATGCTTGATGAGGTCGAACACGTCCTGCCACGGGTAACCGAAATGCCCATCCCATTTCACCGACGAGAAAAGCCCTTCCTTGTCCTCCCCGTATTGTTTCACCATCTTCAGCGCATTCTTTGGCCCGATGCCCTTGATGCCCTTGGGATTGTAGTCCGTGCCCACCAGCATGGCGAGCATGATGAGCTGGTCCTGCGAGATGCCGAGATGGGAGAGGTTCTCCTCCAGCGAGATTACGTCTGGGGTGATGACCTCATACGCGAGCCTGTTTGCCTTCTTCTTCCTGCCGGCCATGTTGAGGTTCCGCACGATGCGCGGGGCGCCGAACAGCAACGCATCCGCATCCGTGGTGGCAACGGCATATGCGTCCCCTTTCCTGACGATGAGCGACGCCTGCGCCTCTGCTTCGGAGGGGGCATCGATGGCCGGCAATCCGAAAGCGCGCACCAGCTCCTTGGCCTCGCCAATCATGTCCCTGGTGAGCCGCGTGCCCATGGCGGCGTACTTCTTCATGGACTCCAGGTCCTCCACTTTCAGCGCCTCCTGGTATTTTTTCTCCGCGGCTTCCTTGACAGCTCTCCGCTGCTGCAGCGCCTGTTTCTTCAGCGCAGGGGGCTCGCCGTCGAACACGAACGCCAGCCTGATGTTGTGCTGCATGAGGTTGGATATCCTGCTGAGCAGCCCCATGAGGTGGGATGTCACATTCCCCCTGGAATCTGTGAGAAGGGAGCCGTCGCGCTGCCTGATCGAGCTCAGGAACTGGTAGAGCCACATCGGGCTGTCCACCACGAGTGTCTTGCCGCGCAGCTCGTCAAGGGAAATCTCCTTCTTCACCAGCAGCTCGGTTAAGGCGACTCCCATGGCATCACAGCCTGTGATAAGTGACTCCCTTCAGCGAGGGCAGCATCTCCGCCGCTTTCTTGCCCAGCTCACCTGGAGAGAGGATGATGACCGGCAGCTTTCGCAATTGACCCTGCACGGCCATGGTGCTGAGGTCCCCATCGGAGAGCTTTCTCTTGTTCTTGGCCCGGCACAGGTACTCGAGCTGCCCGAACGCGCTCGGGATATGGATGACGTACTCGATGTCCGCGTTCTTCTTGATGACGGCCTTTGAGACAATCTCAATGTTGTTTTTGGTGAAGTATGTGGTTATGGACTGGTCAAATTCCGAAGAGGGGGGAAGGACTGCCTGTTGGGTGATTGGGGACAGTGGCAATGGTGCGCTCACCGATGCTGCTTCCACTGGCGCCGCCGGCAATGTTGCCTGCCTCTGCTTTCTCTCTCTCTTTGGCCTTTCCACTGCGGTGGCCGCTTTTTCCTTCTTCTGGGCCGGCTCTTGGGCAGCTTCCTTTTCCTTTGGCTTTTCCTCCGGCTTGAGGTAGAGGGCAATGGCCTTTTCTGCCTCTTCCCCCGGGACAGAGTGGAACCTCCAGAAGATTTCCTCTCCGCCTTCATAGGTCACCGTCAACGGAAAGGAGAAATCCTTGATGTTGCGCAACGACACGCGCTCCAATGGTTCGAGGTCCTTGTCCCTCAGCACCCTGTTCTCTTTGAGGAGGGCATAGGCCCGCTTCTCCTTCTCGTTGAGATTGTCAGAGAATTTCTCAAGCAGCTCCTCCTGCCCCGGGATGTAGTAAAGAGGGGAGCCGCCGATCTTGATCCACGAGGACCTGAGCTTGCCGGTTGCCGTCATCTCTGCAAGATGCGCAGAGCCCATGAGGAGGGACATGCCGAGGTGCTTGGCCACCTTTGCCGGCAGTATGGGGCCGTTCTGCCTGATGAATGCGAGAATAATCTCCCTGTTGTCTACCATGGGAAATGACAGGTGTCAGCGATTTAAAATGTTGTTGGTTTTTGATAGATGAGGATAAATAGAAATCAACATAAAAAGCTGGAATCTCTTCTAAATGGACATTTTTATGCTCAATGTAAGCAATTACTTATGTCGCTGAATAAATTTTTAATGAAAATCATAATTTTTTTAATTCTTTCTTTATAGATGGGTTAAATTCTTCTATAATTTTTACTATGTTTTGAAAATCTTCATTTGAGAGTTTAGTAATTGTGTAACGATTAGTACCCAAACGAAATGGTTCAGCATTTGATAATTTATTTTTTTTAATAATATCTTTTGTTAGTTTAATAGGGGTTAATTCTATAACTTTTTTCAACGTTACCCTGTCGCTTTCTGAAGCATCTGAGTAATGTTCTTCTCTAGTTACAATAGCTATTGCAGATATTCTTGGGAGTGGCATAAACTTATCTTCGCCCTTAATTTTTGTTGATATATAACTACTATGCCCTATAATGATATTTCCTATTTTGAGACTTTTCCAATATAATTTGTTCTTTGTAAAAGAACGAAAATCCTGTTCCTTATTTAGCGGGAAATTGTCCCAATCAGTAGGCTGACCATTTGGCCATGGGTATTTCCACTCTCGCCGATTAACTTTTACATAATAACAGTTTACCATTTTATTCATAATGGAAACCCATATACTATTTAAATCTTATTATTTGTTCTTACTAACTTCAAGAAGGTTCAACTTGAAATGGAAACATTTAAATATAAGTTCACTTTAACTATACCAAAATGGGCAATACAAATATATTCCGACATTATTCCCAAGATGAAAATAGGTATACCAACGGATTAATCAGTTTGTTGAAAATGGGTTCTATTTCAAATTATCCCCTATTGGGGATCTTTTTTAAGGATTTAACAGGCATTAAGTTATCTAGAAATCTTAGTTTTAAGGTCTTAAGAGAATACAACGGAACTGCTGATGCAGAAATATCATCGGAAGATTCAATAATTCTGCTGGAAACTAAGATTGTCTCTGGAACTTTGAGAGAGGAGCAGATCAAAAGGCACCTTAAATCATTGGCCAAATACAAGCAAAAAACCAAGCGGCTAGTTTTATTGACCCCAGACAGCTTAGGAAGCCACTATATCCATCAATTTGTTAAAATTGCCCCCCGTAGAATCATCCACCTCAATTGGGGCTCTGTAATATCTTTTTTGCAGAATTACCGGAATAAGGACAAACTTTTCTCCCAATTGGTCAAGGAGTACATAGAAGAAGTCAAAGAAGAAATATTTGAGCAAGACATCTCATCAGTCATCGTAAAAATCAACTTCGGGGACAAAAGTCAAGTTTATCCTGAAGACTATTTGCAGGAATTCAGAGATGGAGAATGGGAAGATTGGCACACCCCCAAGAAATATCATGAACTTGATGGTAGGGGAAAAAAGCTCATTTTGTATGATAAGCATAGGGGATTAGTTTTGGAAGCTGAGATAGAGAGGGTGAAGAAGATTCCCAACAGGAAAAATTACCCTTGGAGCAACAAATTTGTGAAAAAATCCCTGAAAATCTATAGGAAGCCAATACCTCTCCAAATGATAAAGAAAATCCCAGACATCGATGATAAATTCAGTAATTTTGACAAATGCTCCACCTCTCACTGGAACCTTACAAGAGAGCAGTATGGATGGCTTATGAACAAAAATGGTTAGCGAGCAAATACAGATTGTCATAAAAGATGGGGAGAAAACAGTTAAGATAAAATTGCCCCCAAAGATTAGTTTGCTTGAGAAAAGCCTGAGAATATTGCACAATCAAAATGAAAGTAACGTTGTTGAAAAGGGGCAATATGAGTGTGATGATGACGATTACCCCTTAAGGACTTCAAAGGAACTGGCAAAAAACAAGAAATTCAAAGAATCTTTCAACCGAGCTGTAGACGAATTTGGCGACAGGCATTTTACTTATTGTAAATTTACCAACATCGTCGAAATATCGCCAAACAAAAAGGAAATACCCATCAAATACACTCTTGACAGGGAGGAATGGAAAAAACTGTTGCCCTCTCTGTTTGCTGATATAATCAGGGAAAAAGTTGAGTCTGTCATCCTCCACGTGTCAAGCAAAATATCTGACGAGGAAAAAGGTAAAATTATTGATGATGTCTTTCAACTGCTTTACAATGTTCCCCTAATCACCTTTAAATCAGAAAGAAAAAGTAAGTCAACGTTGGTGGAGATATTCTTCTTTGGGAGAGACATTATAAAGTGCGAGCATGGGGTCTATTAGGCACATTTTTCCTATTCATAGTTTGCCCACTGATTATGGCCGCAGCCACCTGACCTCATAATACGTCACGTCCCCCTCATCGTCAACGATGCCCAGCAGCAGCCTTTTCTTGGTGGAATGCGCCACCCGGTTCTTGGCAGAGAAATCATACCACGTGAGCGCAGACGCCTCATGCACCGGGAACACCACCCATCTCGCATGGTCCTCTCCCGGCTTCACTCCCCGGTCATAGACGCGGAAATCGCCGCCGAACTTGAGTGCAGTCTTGATGATATAGCCTTTGTTGCGGATGTCCCTGAAGACAGCATACCGCACGAAGAGGTTGGGATCCGTCTTCTGCCCCTTCTTGAGCAGCGCCTCGAAGCCAACGTCCTTGTCCCTGCTGTCCACCACCTTGATCTTCTTCTTGTCGAGCAGATACAGGGCCTCGATCAATGACAGCTGGACCTTGCCGCTCTCCAGCAGCGTGCCGTACCTGCTCTGGTTGTACAGCTCCCGCGCGGCATCAGAGCTCTCCGTCGTCACCCTGTTCTTGGTGAAGAGCGCGGTGATGGTGGCATTCTCCCCTTCTTTCTGCCCCTCTGCCTGCTCCTGCTTCTTCTTTGGAGTCATACGGGCAGGCTCGGAAATGGCGTTTATATACCTTCGCTATGGAAAGAAGACATAGTCAAACCAAATCTTTAAGTGAACAGTCTCTCTTTAGCCATGGCAAAGATTATTAAGAGGATGAAAAAGACGCGTGGAAATGGAAATACGCGCAGTAGGCGGCTATGACGAAGTGGGCAAGAACTGCACCGCCGTCAGGATAGGGAACGAGGCATTCATCTTCGACTGCGGCGTCCACCTGGAGAATTTCATCCAATACACCGAGGACGAGCACCTTCTCAGCATCCGCCCGGAGGATCTCATCAAGGTAGGCGCGGTCCCGGACATCTCAAGGATATCGGACTGGAAGAGCAACCTGAAGATGATCCTCCCCACGCACGCCCATCTTGACCATATCGGAGCACTCCCTTACCTTGCCTCTTCCCTGAAAGTGCCGATAGCCGCCACCCCCTTTACGATCGAAGTCCTCAAGGCCATCCTCCAGGACAATGGGATGAAGCTCAGGAATCCGCTCAAGACCGTGCACCCCAACAGCAGCATCAGGGTCTCAAGCACCATAACGGCAGAGTTCATCCACGTCACCCATTCCACCCCCCACACCGCGATGATCGCCCTCCACACGCCTGAAGGCACCATCCTCTACGCCAACGACTTCAAGTTTGACCTCACGCCAACCCTTGGCAAGAAGCCGAATCTCAAGCGCCTGGAGGAGCTCGGCAGGCAAGGGGTCAAGGCGCTGATTGTGGACTCCACCTACGCTGCAGACCCCCGCAAGATGCCCTCCGAGGCCGTTGCCCGCCAGATGCTCTATGACGTGCTGTTGGGCGTCAACTCCAAGGGCAAGGCCGTCATCGTCACCACGTTCTCCTCCCACATCGCCAGGCTGAAGTCCATCATCGAGATGGGGCACAAGCTCGGCAGGAAAATCGTCTTCCTCGGCCGGAGCCTCCACAAATATTCCACGGCGGCGGAGCGCGTTGGAATAGTCAATTTCTCGAGGGAAGTGCAGATGATAAAATACCCCAAGCAGATGAAGAAGGAGCTGAGGAGGATTGCGGCAAGGAAGGAAAAATACCTTCTGGTCGTCACGGGCCACCAGGGCGAGCCGCAGTCGACCTTGTCAAAGATGGTCAATGGCAAGCTCCCCTTCTCCTTCTCGCCTGAAGACCACGTCGTCTTCTCCTGCAAGACCATCCCGACGGAGACCAACATCCGGAACCGCGAGCGCCTCGAGACCAGCCTGAGAAGCAAGCACGTCCGCATGTTCCTCGACGTCCATGCCTCGGGCCACGCGGCGCGGGAGGACCTCAGGGATCTGCTCCATCTCGTGAAGCCGCGGCACATCATCCCGGCCCACGGCGGCATCGAGATGAGGAAGGCCATGGCCTCGCTCGCGGAGGAGCTCGGCTACTCGACAGGGAAGGACGTCCATCTCCTTGACGACGGCAGCTCGATCCGGCTTTGATGTGCGCCAATACGTTTAAAAAATACCGCTCTCCCACCCTCTTATGAACAAAGACGCCGCAGTCACCTCATTCGTGCTGGGCATCCTCTGTGTCATCCCGCTCCTGAATTGGGTGCTTGCTCCCCTCGCCATGTATTTTGGCATCAGGGCCCTGCGCAGCATACGCAAGGATCCGCAGCACTACGGCGGAAAAACATTTGCCATCATCGGCATCACTCTTGGTTCAGCAGTCCTCTTCTTCAATGTAACGGGAAAGCTCTTCTGGGAAGATGATGCCCTCTACCCGGATTATCCCCGCAACGTATTGATGTCGCTTTTCTCCTGACGCTCCTCGGGAAAGAGACCGTTCAGATAAGGGAGAACGCCAGGGGTGGCGTCTTGTCGCGAGCGTCTTGCGGTTAGTAAAATGAGCGCCAAGGGGGACGCCCCGTCCGGGGAATGGCGCCTCGTGGCTACGAATGACAAAGCGGGCCCGATGCCCAGAGCAAGGCGATGGGGCACTGGAAACGTGTTTCCGCGTGCCACCCTGCGCAGCAAGGCGTTCTCCCGCGCTTAAGTGAACGGCCTCCTCGGGAAAAAGGGAAATGTTTAAAAACGAAAAGAGAGAGCTTTTTCATCACCATGGAGTTCATCATGCAGCTTGGAACGGGACTGTTCTTCATCCTTTTTGCCTTCCTGATGGCTGTTTTTGCGGTGGTCGTCCTCTCCCTGTTCAGGAAAGACGCCTCCCACGGAGCATTCGAGCCAAAGGTCTCCATCATCATCCCGGCGTATAACGAGGAGCAGCATATCGGCGACTGCATCAGCTCGGTCAGGTCCCTCGCCTACCCGGAGGAGAAGACGGAAATCATCGTTGTCGATGACGGTTCGGCAGACCATACAGCTTCCATCGCCAGGCGGCACGGCGCGAAGGTCGTCACCATCCGCCACGCAGGCAAGGTCGCTGCCCTCAACGCGGGAATGAAGCGCGCGAGGCACGGCTTCCTCTTCACCGTCGATGCGGACACCGTCGTCGAGCAGGACTGCCTCAGGAACCTGGTATCCCCCTTCATCCAGGAGGATGTCGGGGCGACGACAGGGAATAGCAGGGTGAAGAACTCCCGCAGCGTCATCGGGGCGTTCCAGAACATCGAGTACCATTACAACAACCTCATCCGCGCGAGCTTCTCCAGGGTCTTCAGGACAGGCATCTGGTTCTTCGGCGCATTGGCCTGCTACCGGAAATCCGCGCTGCTGAAGGCAGGAGGATTCAAGAAGGACACTCTCGCGGAGGACATGGACATCGCATTGGAGCTCAAGCGTGCGGGTTACCGGAGCGTCAATGTCCCCCGGGCCATCGGCCACACCGTCGCGCCGTCAACGGTCTCTTCCCTCTATAGGCAGCGCTTCCGCTGGTGGATGGGGACCCTGCAGTCGCTCTTCAAGAACAAGTCTCTCTTCTCGCGGAAATCCCCCTGGAGCATCCATTTCCTCTTCATCAACCAGTACTGGTGGAGCGTCTACGCGTTCCTCTCCCTGCCGCTCATCATCTACCAGCTCAATTACTGGCTGCCCTCGAACTCCCACACGATAGGGGAGCTTTCCGGCTATCTCTTCCGCTGGTTCTCGCTCTCCGGTCCGGTGTACGTGCTCTACAAGATCCCCGAATGGGGCATCAACTACTGGACCATCTTCGGCGTGCTGTCCGGCATCATCTCGTCCGTCATGATTGTCATCGCCGTTAGGATGTTCAAGGACACCTTCACCCTGAGGAACGCCATCGCGGTGTTCTTCTACTTCCCCTATACCATACTTTTAAATATCATCATCGCTTTCAGCATCATTCGCTATCACCTCTCTCCGCAGAGGTATTTTGTGAGATGACATGGACATCCATTCCTCTTTCGTGTGGTGGGAATCCGCCGTCCGGGCAGCATTCCACGCGTATAGCCAGGCGAGCAGACCAATCCTCGACGTCGTGCAGTCTTTCTTTGAGTATGCGTTCAACGTGCTGCTCGTCATCACCTTCTTCGTGTCCGTCCTCTATCTTGTCATGACCTTCTATACCGCTGTCCGCAGGAAGAGCGATGGAGAGAAGATTGACCAATCATATACGCCTTCCGTCACCATCCAGATCCCCACGTTCAACGAGCCCGTGGCCATACGCTGCGCCAGGGCGTGCCTGGCATTCGATTACCCAAAGGACAGGTACGAGATCATCATCGGCGACGATTCCAGCATGCCGGAAGTGTCGAAGCAGCTCTCTGCCTTCGCGGCTGAGCACCCGCAGGTGAAAGTGGTCAGGAGGGAAAGGAACACCGGCTACAAGCCCGGCAACCTCAACAACATGCTCCCCCACTCAAAAGGGGAATTCATCGTGATCTTCGACTCGGACTTCGTGCCGAAGCAGGATTTCCTGAAGAGGATCGTCCAGCCCTTCAAGGACGACCGGAAAGTGGCCGCGGTGCAGGCGAAATGGACCTTCCTTAACGCGCGGGAGAACATGATCACCGTGCTGGGATCGAGCATCCTCAATGTCTACCATTACATCACCCTCCCCTTCCTCAAGGGACGAAGGAAGATGTCCTTGCTCTGCGGCTCCGCGGAAGCGGTCAGGAAGTCCACCCTCGTCCAGCTCGGCGCGTGGGACACCGGAAACCTCACCGAGGACATCGAGTACTCCATCCGCCTCATCAACAGCGGCTACAGGATCGTCTACCTTGAGGATCTCACCTGCGACTCAGAAGTGCCGCATACCTCCTTTGACCTCTACCGCCAGCAGATGCGCTGGGGATACGGCGTCATCCATTCCTATAAGAAGCATTTCAGGGCGATCTACACAGGCAAGGGCACTTCCTTCTGGGACAAGGTGGGCGTGAGCATCGTCTGCAGCGGTTACCTGCTGTCATTCCTGCTGTTTGCGCTGCTCGCGACAGGCACCCTCAGTCTCGTCACCCACGCCCCCGCCCCCGTCGAATGGGGGAAGCTGCTCTCTGAGACGGCAAGAAACATCGCCCTCACTTCCGGCCTTCTTGTCGCGAACATCGTGGCCCTGCGAAGGAGCAGGAACATGGGGTCTTTCTGGAAGATGATCGCATCCTCCTTCAGCTATGGCATCGTCATGACCTACCACGTCAATAAGGGCATCCTCAAGGCCATCTTCGGCAGGCCGATGGAATGGTTCATGCTCACCAAGAGGGGCAACGAGACATACAACCAAGCCCCTTCATAAATGACTTTCTTCCCCCTTCCTTCTTGGAACTTCTTTTCCCGATGATAAGAATAAATAGGCACGCGCCATAAATGCCCCATGAAGCGCCACCGCCTGCTGCTCGGCCTCCTGCTGCTGTCCTTCCTGCTCCTCAGCGTGTCCATCGCGGCCCAGCAGCGCGCCGTGTGGTGGGACTCGGCCGTCTACATCGGCATGGGCAAATACTACTGGTCCGCCGGGCAGTCTGGATTCTCAGAGCCGTCGCGGCCGCCAGCCCTTCCGCTGCTCCTCGGCGCCTTCTGGAATGCCGGGCTTGACACCATCCTTTCAGGAACAATCCTCATCATAGTGTTCTCCCTCGGCACGGTATTCCTCACATTCAAGATCGGCGAAAAGCTCTTTGGCGCGAATACCGGCCTGCTCGCGGCATTCCTCCTTGGGTTTTCCTTCACGTTCCTCTCCTTCAGCCACCGGATACTGACGGAGATTCCCTCGTCATTTTTCCTGCTCCTCGGAGCCCTCCTGCTGCTTAAGCAGAAGCCCGTCCTCGGCGGCATCGCCTTCGGCCTGTCGTTCCTCACGAGATTCTACCAGCTGCTGCCCATAATCATCATCCTTGCCGCGTTTCATCTCCAACGGCGCCATGGGAGGAGAGAGCTTCTCCTCGTCATCTCAGGATTCTCCATCCCCCTGCTGCCGTACCTGCTCTTGGGCGCAATCGCATATGGGAACCCGATGCTTCCCTTCACCCTGCAGCTCTATCTCAGCATGCACACCGGAACCATCTACGCGCAGCCTTTGCTGTTTTATGCTGCAAGCCTGATAAAGGAGAACATCCTCCTCCTCTCATTGGCTGCGCTGCCTCTGGTGTGGAAAAAAAACCAGCATCTCCGTCTTCTTGCCTGGATTGCGCTCATTCCCTTGCTCCTGTATACCCTGGCCCCCCACAAGGAGATGAGGCTCCTGCTGCCGCTGCTCCCCTTTGTGTCCCTTCTGGCGGCATTCTGCACCATTTATCTATCCCATTATCTCGCGCAGCGCTTCGCAATGCCGGATAAGACAATCCTCTTCCTTTTCTGCGCCATCTTTCTCGGCATCGGCCTCTCCCATACCTTGCTGTTCATCATCCACCCCGGCAGCCAGCCTTCCCCCCAGCAGGAGTTCTTCCAGGAATACCTGCAAGAGCGGGAACACGCCGGCCAGCATATCTGGATCAGCAGCCCGTTATATGCGCTCAGGACTGATGCGCCTGTCAGCGGCCTGATGTATTATCCCGGCATCAGGGGAGAGCCGGACCTGGCGCTCGTCAACACCTGCGATTTTCTCGGCAATGACAGGGAATACGGGGCCATGACAAGCCGCAATCTGGACATGGTGATGGCAACCCTCAAGCAGGGGTACTCTTCACGGGAGAAGGGATGCGTCTACACTATCTACGGAAGGTAGCTAAGAAGACTTCTTGATCTTGATGAAATCGCCGAGCGTGAGCGAGTCCGTCTTGCTCTTGCTCTTCTGCTGCGGCGCCTCTTTCGCCACCTCGACAAGCTGTATCTTCAGGGCATGCTCCAGTTTCCTGGCGAGGTCGATGGAAGGGCGCTGGCTGCCGTTCTCCAGGTGGTGGACAAGGGACTCCCGCTCATTGAGCATCTTGGCGAATTCCTTCTGGGTGAGATTGAGCTGCTCGCGCTTCTGCCGGATCCTCGGGGCGAAGTCCTCCACGACCGTCTCAGGGGAATCCTCTGCCGGCTTCGCCGCTTTGACAGGGAGATGCCCTGCCTTCGGGGGTTCTGCCCTCGCAGAGCGCACCACTTTGCCGAACCTTGAGCAGTTCTGGCACACCGTGAGCTCCACCCCCTCGATAAGGGCAATAGTTCCCGCACCCTCTTTCCCGCACATGTCGCAGCCTGGCATCCTCCCTGGCTCCTTTTGGAGTCTTTTAAACTTTTCTTCATTAACGGAACACCATCAGTCTCAAGGCACGTCCAAAAGACAAAGATTTTAAACAACATGAGCGGAAAAAGCCACGGCCTTGTCGGCGCCTCCTGATGGCAATAAGCATGGACACATATGCAAAAAATCTCCGCTCCAACATAGTCCGCATCGTGAACGAGTTGAGGAAAGCACCCTACTTTTTCGTTGAAAACTTTATCAATGAGAAATCGACGGAACAATCAATTCAAATGCTTCACAATTACTTTCTCACCTATCGTGAAGAAGAAAAACTGCTGCGCATCATCGGTCTGGATCGCGCTCTGGAGGAAGAGCATATATCCATCCTTGTCAGGGAGATCATCGCTTACAAGACAATGATGGACAGAAGAACCTTTCTAGGAAAGACAGCGGCAGCCGCCGCGACAATAGCCACTGGCCTTTTCCCTTCACCTGGAAGTGATGTGACAACAAAGACGTGGACCTTTGGAGACATATACACCTCTCTGAAGGCAAGCCACTTCGACGTCTACGATGCCTTGTGTCACCAGAGCACTAAGAAAAACACATCGACGATAATATTCTTCCTCGACAAGGCCGCAGGTCCAGAAGAAAGAGGCATTCACGACTGGAAAACAGATTATGCCAAGATCGAGCTTCTCAGAAAGCTCCTCCCCATCCACACCATTGGAATAGAAGGATTCGTCCAGGGACACACCGGACAGGACGACATCATCAACGGGACGCCAGAACTCGTCAGGGCACTCATTGCACAGCGGAAACAATATCTCCTCGTCGGTCTTGAGCGCAAGGAGCTCCAGCGGGAAAGCCTCGAACTCACCCTCTCATTGAAATTCTGGGCGGATGCATTCCTTAGCTGGCAGCTCCTCACCTACCAGCATCCGGCCTTCACCTATGGGATTCAAGACATGCGCCACCTGCGAAATCAACTGTTCCCACTCATCGCCAAAGGCGTATCCCGCCAATCGACATATGGAGCCACCTTCAGGCAATTTCCCCGGCTGCACACGGCACGGCAAAACGTAATCGCGGACATCATCAACAATCTATCCGATCTCTATGACTTCATCCTGGCGCTGCGCCTGCCCATTCCAAAATCTGAACAGGAATTCAACGCCGTCCGTCTGGGCCTTTTCGAGGCCTGGATTCGCAGAGGCTGGTTCTCCGCCACCCCAGAAGGGATTGCAATCAACACGCAGAAGATCCCACAAAGGTACAGCGAACTCCATGAAAAAAGAGACGCATACGCTGTTGAGATGCTGCTCAGCCACATCAGGATCCGCCCAGGCATCTCTCTTCTGGTCTTCGGCTCCAGGCACGCGCGGGGGATAAGGGACAATATCATCTCCAGGACCGGGGGAAACAACCATCTTATAATCATCTCCTACGGGCGCATCCCGTCATCTCATTTAGGGAAAGGATACGACAATCCCCTTCCTCAAAACCCATACCCTGCATTTAGGCTGCGACTGTAACTACCATCAAACCAGCATCCTCACGAAATGAGGAGGAAAACTATAAAAATACTAGAACAAAAGGAACATCTCATGCAAAAGAGGGCACAGATAACCATCTTCCTAGTTATAGCGATCATCATGATTGGCACCCTCTTCCTGCTGTCGTACAGCCAGGACACCATTGATGCGATACGCCCTAGCGCGGACACCACAGGCATCAAGGGCTTCGTCCAGTCCTGCATGTCCCAGATAGGGGAATGGGCGGTCTATGACACTTCCCTCCAAGGCGGATACTACACTCCCCCAGAGCCCAATTTCCCCTATTTCTATGTGGCTATCCCCTACTACTGGAACAATCAGGCTGCATCCATCCCTTCGCAGGGAGAAATAGAGCAGGAGCTCGCGGCGTACCTCTTCGACAACATCAACCATACCTGCCTCAACGACTTCAACGACTTCAGGAAGCTTGGCTACAGGATTTACGGCGCCAGGCTCAGCGATCCGTCCGAGATATCCGCCGTCATGAGGGACGGCAGCGTCCTCTTCACGCTGAGGCATCCCATCAGCTTCGAGAAGGGGAACTCAAAGACGACGCTCGATTCGTTCCAGGTCTCCATACCCCTAGACATGAAAAAGCCGTATGACCTCTCGAACGCGATCATCGCGGAGCAGTCCAGGTATCCGAATGAGATGCCGCTGAGCTCGCTGGCAGCGCTGGCAGCAGCCAACAACTTCACCTTCGAGATCACCTATTTCGGGGAGGATGACGTGCTGTACAGCCTGATATTCGATGTCCCCCATAAGGAGCCGCTGGTCTATGGCTTCATGGCACGATACGACTGGAGCGAGCTGCGGTATGGATAAGCGCCTCTTGCCATTGGCCGTGATCTACGGACTGCTGCTCTTAAGCATCGTGGCTGCTCAGGATGCGTTTGATTCCCCCATGGATGAGTTTGGCAACACGGCATCTGATTCCTCCAGCGACGTTGCAAACATTGAGGACACCCTCAAGACGAACCCTGCAGCCGCAACAGCCGAAGACCTGAACAGCCTGGCGCAGGCGAAAGGGTGGAAAGCGAGGTTCGCGGAAGGGGCGAAAGTCACGTCATATGACGGCAAAACGATAAAGACACAGTCAGCGACATTCAATCCAGGTGAGCTCACCGCAGCCGGCTCGCGGGTGACGGTGCTGGACACTGGCGAGCTCGTCATCGGATCGGGGAAAGTTTCTGGGAGTGAGATCAAAGATTGCCCCGGAGGGGTATGCATCACTGCTGGGAAACTCTCCAAACAATCGACACCTGGCCCAGGAGAGAAAGGAGCATCATTTGTATTAGAGCCGGGCGAGCCAGGCTCAACATTCGACTACGGGGGCCCAAAAATACAACCATTATCCGGTGAGATAGGAGAGCAAATTAGCGTCACCTTTACGGATGATGGAGAAACAAAGGTTGCTGGTGTGGGAAAAATCGTTGACGATAAAGGACAAGAGATTGCTACCTTTACCGGGGTAAAGGACGATTCAGAGGCCACCTTGAAACTCGGCCCGAAAGGGACGCTCATTGATGGGATCTATACGCTCAAGGGTTGCCAGGGTGGTGACTGCCTTACGGTCACAAGCAAGCCAGACCATCCTGTCTTATTGACGCAATCATCCTCCACCTGCACCGATGCCTGCGTCAGCCTCCGTTTTGACAATTCAGGGACTTTAAGAACACTCCTGGTGAAAGACGCTGACTTTACAAGTCATCTTGGTCTATCCATTGTTAGGCTGATTTCCACCACCAGCCCTTCCCCAGCCGGAGGGTTCCAATTACCTACAATTGACTTGCCCGTAATCTCCCCTACACTAGGCAAAGCACCAGATACGGTCCCTGCAAACACGCCACGGGCAGTCACTCTCCAGCTACCCAATTCACCTTGGCCGGACACTAAAATGTCAATGACAACGTTCACATACGCTTCACTATCAACGCTTGACACCTCCCTTTCAAAGTTGCCTCTTTTCTGGCAGCAGACAGTGGCCGCATACTATCGGGATGGGACGTTCACCCTGCAACAGCCAGGATATTATCCTTACTCCATTTCCACAGACAGCATGCTGTTGCACTCTGATGGGGAAATAGTAGACTTGTCCAAGAGTCCGCCTCCGCTCTCAGTCGGAACCTTAAGGGTAGTACCGGCGAACGTGCCGTTCTGGCCCGAGGTCCCGTATGATCTCTCCCTTGCAGTTCCTGCACCAACGGTTTTTCCACCCACTCCAACCAAACAACCTGCTCCTGAAGCCCCGACACCAGCCGACACCCCCCCTCCCCCGCCAAAAGCGGCTCCAGAGCCAACAGTCATCGCCCACAAAGTATTGGCTGGTGACAACCCCACCCAGCTGGCGAGAATCTACGGCGTCACCGAAGCGGACATCGTGAAGGCAAATCTAGACATGGGAAACCGCAGGATCGTCGCCGGGTCACCAGTCATCATCACTGAAGAGACGTTGAGGGTTCCCATCAGCGACAAATCCCTGATTCCGGTGGATGTCCTGAACGGGAAAGCGGTCGTCTACTCCACTGCGACGGGCAGCCAATTCAAGACTGTCGTCACCAAAGATGCCAACGGGGAACCCATAATGGCATGGGCGAAAGTAGACGCAGATTACAACAAGGAAGAAAACGCCGTGGTGACGGAACCCAAGATCCTCGTAAAACCGGAAGATCTCGCCACAGGAAACCTGAAATACCTGACTAATCCAAGATATTACGCCAGCGGCCGCTTTGATGTTGATCCCATAGACATCCCGCAGGCTGCTGCGGCTCCCCAGGCCACTCCGGATGCCAAGGCCGTTCCTGCGCCAACGGCCGCACAGCCGCAGCCCCTCGTCATCCCTGGTGCGAAAGAAAACGCCATCCTCGTCAACGGAGAAGCGTATCGCCCCACTACCCAGCCCTACGAAGGCACAATCTACTGGGAAAAAAGAACTTATGGCGCCTTTGGCGATGAGATTTGGACCCCGAGCGACAGTCCGTATGCATCAGTCAAGCCGGCTGCGGCAGGCACGCTTCCAAATCCCATCTCTCCTGATCAGTATAAAACTCCCTCCGCGGCTTTTGCGAACAAGCAGTATGTCCAGTTCAACGACGGAGCACAGATAACACAGATAGTCCCGAACAAGGACTCTTCAGGGGATATCTTCGGCGTCACCATCAACCCCGGGACAGACAAGGAGGCCTTTGTTCCATTCGAGTCCGGCAATCCGAACAGGCCGTCCAAGGAATGGACCATCAAGCAATTGGTCGACTATGCGAATGCCCCTCTGCAGGGCACCACCGTTGCCGAGACTCCCATCACTGGCCAATCCAAGGGGAGCCAACTGCCGATTTACATCTTTGATCCCAACACCGATGAACTCTTCTCAATCAATGAAAAAGGAGAGCATGTGTCGGTGCCTGATGCCCAATCCATCCTTCCACAGGGCACTACGAGAAGTCCGACATCTCCGCAGAGTACCCCTTCCAGCCAAACTTCACCACCAGACCAACTAACCTATGTCGTGTACGAAACGAAAGGGACCGACGGCAAAACCTACCAACTGGTACAGGGCTACGATTTCACGAAGGAAGCCCAATGGAGGGTGCTGAGCGGCTATGATGACGTCTCCGGCGAGCCGCTCTGGGAGGCGAGCAAGGGCCCGTTGTCCGCAACTTCGGCATCCAGCAGCGTGCAACCGCCAAAAACCGAAACATCAGATATGCCTTCTGTGGAATTTCCATCCAATATCGTGGACAACACCGACCCAAGCAAAGTCATCACCACCGTAGGCAGCATCAGGCTGGTCACGGGCGAAGATGGTAACAACTATTGGCAAAAGCTCGAAACAGTGGATGAATCCGGGACGCAAGTGTGGGTGACTGACCCACTCACCAATAAGGTGGAAGGCAAGGTGGTGCATTCAGCCTTGACTAACAGGGATTTCGTCCGCATATCCGGCAACACCGGCACCTTCTGGATGGTCGTTGACAAGAGCGGAAGATTTGTGGGCCTTGCATCAGACGCGGATGCATCCATCCTGGACGACATAGACCAATACACGAAAGCCGGCCGCTTTACGACGGCAGACATACCGCCCCAGGCACAGCCTACTGCAAGCGCGCAAACCATAAGCGGTAAATTGTCAAACCCCCTTAACCCAAATGAGGTAATATCCAGGGATGCCATAACAAGAGGATATGGCGTTGAACGCCACCCTATTCTCGGATATGACAAGATGCATACAGGCATTGACTTGCGCGGGTCAGTCTATGGTACTGATATCCGTGCATCTGGAGAGGGAAAAGTGATGTCATATGATTGGGAAGGGGGCTATGGAAAAGTATTAACCGTACGCCAAAAGGCACCGGACGGCCAAACAATCGATATACGTTATGCACACACGGCCAACGCAAAGGTAAATGTAGGCCAGACTGTAACGCTGGGGCAAAGCATAGCAACTGCCGGTTCTACAGGACTCTCAACTGGAGTCCATACCCATCTCGAGGTAGTACGCAACGGCCAAAAAATCGATCCTTGCAATTATTTCTGCACTTCGAGCCGCGTAGCCGGGCGATAGAGCCTCGCGACTCTGTCCCGAATCTCCGCTTCGCTACGGGTTACTGGCTTCTCGCCTTTTGCTCCTGTCATGGATGGGGCTGTTTCCCCGTAGGGGGCGCCCCCAACGACGCCCCTTGCTGTTGCATCGCTAAGGCTCGACCTCATGCCAGTAACCACATTCGGGACAGAGCCGAGCCTCGCGAAGGATTTAAGTATGCCCCTTTTCTTCTCATCTCATGATTATCGCCATCACCGGCACACCGGGCACCGGCAAGACAACGCTGGCAAAAAAGCTCGTCAGGAGGCACGGCTACCGGTACATGGACGTCAATGCCCTCATCACCCGGCACAGGCTCTACGAAAGATATGACCGGAAGCTGAAAACGAAGATCATCGACCCTAAAAAACTCGTAAGATTTCTCATCCCCTATACTAAATCCCTGAAGGCAAAGGGGGTGGTCATAGACTCCCACCTCTCCCACTACCTGCCCCCCTCGCTGGTGGACAGGTGCTATGTCACCACCTGCGGCCTCACGGTATTGAAACAAAGGCTTAAAAAACGGGGCTACTCCACGCAGAAAATCAGGGACAACCTCGAGGCAGAGGTGTTCCAGGCGTGCCTGACGGAAGCGCAGGAATTCGGCCACCGGGTCATTGTCAGGGACACTTCAAAAGAAAAATGAACAGGCCAATGGACATGGTTGACAATAAAGATAAGGAAAAAATGGATGAACCTATAAAATGATTACAAAACGGATACAGCAGCTGGAGGAATCCGCTACACTGGCGGTGGATGCCAAGGCCAAGGAGATGAAGGCCAATGGCATCGACGTGGTCTCGTTCGGCGCCGGGCAGCCGGACTTCCCCACGCCGCAGAACATAAAAGAGGAGGCAATCAGCGCCATCAACGGCAATTTCACCGGCTATACGGAATCATCAGGCATCCCAGAGCTGAAGAAAGCCATCGCCGCGAAGTTCAGGAGGGAAAACGGCCTCGAATATGACGCTTCCCAGATTATCGTGAGCTGCGGCGCCAAGCACACGCTGCACAACATCATGGAGACCATTGTCGGGCCCGGAGATGAGGTGCTCATCCCTGTGCCGTACTGGGTGAGCTACGCCGAGCAGGTCAAGCTGGCAGGGGGCACCCCCGTCTTCTGCGCGACAGATGAAAAGGCGAAGATCCGCGCGGGCATGATTGCGGAGAAGGTAACCGACGGCACGAAAGCCCTCATCCTGTCCAGCCCGTCAAACCCCACCGGGATGGTCTGCGATGCCGATGAGCTCAAGAAAATTGCGGACCTCGCAGCCACCCAGGATTTCTACGTCATTGCCGACGAGATTTACGAGCATCTCATCTATGGCGGCAACAGGCACATCAGCATCGCGTCATTGGGAGACGGGATAAAGAACAGGGCAATCACCGTCAACGGCGTCTCGAAGTCCTATTCCATGACCGGCTGGCGCATCGGTTACTGCGGCGCCCCAAAGGACATCGCGGCTGGCATGGCGAAACTCCAGTCCCAGACGACATCCAATCCCACATCCATCTCCCAGAAGGCGGCCATCGAGGCCCTCAACGGCCCGCAGGAATCCGTGGCCATGATGCGGCAGGAATTTGACAGGAGGCGCATGCTGATGCACAGGCTCCTCAATGGCATGGAAGGCGTCCGCTGCCATCTTCCGGAAGGCGCGTTCTACTGCTGGGCAAACATCAGCGAGACCGGCCTCAGCTCAATGGACTTCGCCTCCCGCCTCCTGGAAGAGGCTCATGTCGCCGTCGTGCCTGGCATCGCCTTCGGCGACGACAACTTCATAAGACTGAGCTACGCCTGCTCCACGGAACAGATTGAGAAGGGGATGGAGAGGATGAAGAAGTGGGTACAGCAGCGTTGAGTTCTCATCTATAAAACTCGCCCATTGCGGGGCGCCACATTACCGTGAGCCGAAGGCGAACATGATGCTGAATTGTTGACAGGTGTAAAATAACAACACGGATTTTTCCTGATGGTCCCCTAACATAATCCTTAAAAACAGCCTCACATCACCGAAACCATGCCGGAACACAATGTCCCGAGGACGATGTCCACCCAGCACCCGGACAACGTGACCGCTCCCTTCTTCGCGGACAACCCGGAGTTGGGGGGGGATGACGAGATCAAGGAGGCGTTCTACGCGTTTTCCCACATCAAGTGCAGGGAGCAGTTGTGGGACTGCGAGGGCAAGGAAGTGGACAACTTCGTTGTCAAGAAGCTCCTGACAGGATACGAGCCGTATTTCAAGAAGCACAAGCTTGGCAGGGATGTTTTCCTCACCTTGCGGGTGCCGAACCCGTCCATCGAGAAAGCAGAAGCGAAGATCCTCGCGGAGACTCTGGAAAGCATACCGCGGAATTTCGACACCGCGAAGCTGTTCTACGGCGAGGACATCGCCCCCATCTTCGAAATCGCGCTCCCGATGACCGCCTCAGCCGACGAACTGCTCATGCTATCGCAGTTCTACCGGAAGCACGTCATCGGCAGGAAGCACGACACGATATGCGGCAAGAAGGTCGCGGACTGGCTCGGCGACTTCCAGCCGGAACGCTTGAGGATCATCCCGCTGTTCGAGGACAAGGAAGGCATGCTCAACGCGGCAAGGGAAGTCCGGAGATTCATCTCAGAGGAGAAAGTCGAGGAATATCAGAGAGTGTGGCTCGCCCGCTCGGATCCAGCGCTCAACTACGGCTCTGTCGCGTGCGTCCTGATAGAGAAGATCGCGCTCCAGCAGCTATGGCAGGTGCAGGAGAAATCCTCCGTGGACATATTGCCTATCATCGGCTGCGGCTCCGCCCCGTTCAGGGGCAACCTCCGGCCGGACAACGTGGATGCGTTCCTGAAAGGCTATCCCAGCGTCCATACCCTGACGCTGCAGTCGGCGTTCAAGTATGACTACCCCATCGAGAAGGTGGAGAAGGCAGTCGGGAAGATAAACGCCCACAGGAGCGGGCCCCCCATACCGGTGGATGAGAAGCGCTGCCTGGGCATCATCGAAAAGCAGACAGTGGAATACCAGAAACAGGTGATGTCCCTCGCCCCGCTGATAAATGAGGTGTCCTCGTTCATCCCCTCAAGGAGGAAGCGCAAGCTCCACATCGGCCTGTTCGGCTATTCGCGCAACCTCGGCGGCGTCAGGCTACCGCGCGCCATCAAGTTCTGCGGTGCGCTGCACAGCTTGGGCATACCGCCGGAGATACTCGGCATGAATGCTCTCTCCGCCGCTGACCTGGACTACATCAGGACAGTCTATCCCGCTCTCGACAGCGACCTCGGCGATGCGCTGCGCTGGCTCAACAGGGACAATTTCAGGAAGCTTGCCCCTGACGTCTACGGGAGTGTCAAGGAGGTCCTCTCCCTCGCCAGGCATGACGAGGACCCGCGCCACAGGAAGATAACCTCCATCATCGCGGACAACCTCGCCCATAAGCAGGTGGCCATCCTTGAGGAGAACATCGTGCGCGCGGGCTTCATCAGGGGATTCCTGGGATAAGTTCTTAAACAGCTTTTTCTTCTGCGCTGCCATGAAAGCATTGTCCTCTCTCGACCTCCATTGCATGGTCGGGGAACTGAAGCCACTTGAAGGCAGCCGCGTGGACAACATCTACCAGAAAGGCAAGGAGGAATTCCTCTTCCAGCTGCACAAGAGCAATGAAGGGAAAAAACTCCTCAGGGTACTGGTCGGCAAGGCGCTCTTCCTTGCTTCCCACAAGGATGAGATGGAGACGCTCTCGGGGTTCTGCATGCTGCTCCGGAAGCACCTCGGCAACGCCACCCTCGCTTCGCTCTCCCAGATCGAGCCGGAGCGCATCATCAAGCTTGTTTTCGAGGCCAAAGATAGTTCATACGCCCTCTACATAGAATTCCTTGGGAAAGGGAACGTCATCTTCTCCGACGGGAAAGGCATCATTATCGACGCCCTCACCCACCACGAGTTCAGGGACCGCACCATCTTTCCAAAGCAAAAGTATGCCCACCCCACGATGCAGTACAATGCATTCTCCTTGGAGGCGGACTACCTGTCTTCCTTGCTCTCTTCCACCGCGAAAGAATCGCTCGTGAAATGCCTCGCTATCGATCTCGGCCTCGGGGGACTCTACGCTGAGGAGGCCTGCGCCAAGGCAAAGATGGACAAAAACAAAAGACCGGCAGAACTGACGGCCAAAGAGCAATCCGCCCTCCTCAAGGCCGTCAAACAGCTCATCTCCCAGCAGCCAAGGCCGGTCGTTCTCATGAAAAACGATGCTGTTTCAGACGTCTTCCCGTTCCCTCTTGAGACCATCGGGGGCGATTATCAGGCATTCCCCTCATTGAGCGAGGCGCTCGAGCATTATTGCGCCCATGCCAGGGACGCGCCCACGACATCATACGACGCCAAGGTGGCTGAACTGAAGAGGATCATCGAGCAGCAGGAGAAGAACATCGCCCTGCTGGAGGCAGAGGAGCAGGAGCAGCGCCGGAAGGCGGATGCGATCTATGCGAACTACGCCCAAATCAGCACCATCCTGGATGAGCTGAAGGCCATCTCTAGGAAGCACAGCTGGCAGGACATACAGAAAAAAACCAAGGGACACGCCATCATCAAAGGGGTGAATCCGAGGGAGAAAAGCATCGTCCTCGACATCGCCGAGAACAAATCGTAAGCTTTTTAAATGGACTTTGGCTCCCCATCCCTGGACGGCCAGAGGAGCCTGGTTCTACCGGATCCCATTCCGAACTCCGCAGTCAAGCAGGCTTCCGTTTCTGGGAGTACTGCACTCGCGTGCGGGAAGCCAGGGAAGCTGTCCGCCTTTTTTTCATCTCATTCCAAGCGAACGAGTCCTTCTGGATCCATCTTGAAAAATGGGTTCCACGCCACTTCCCACAGGTGTCCATCGGGATCGGAGAAATAGCCGCAATAGCCTCCCCAGAACACGTCCTGCCCGTCCTTGACGATTATACCGCCTGCCCGCTTGGCCCCCAGGAGCACCATGTCCACTTCTTCCTTCCTCCTCACGTTATGTGCCAATGCGATGCCGCGGAATCCTTCTCCTTCCGGAGAGACCGCGGCGTCCTCGGCCAACGCCGTCCGGGAATACAATCCCAGCACTGCCCCTCTGGACTTGAAGAAGGTGACTCCTTCCGTGCTGCTTTTCGATTTTTCGAATCCCAGCTGCTCGTAAAAGCGGGTGGATTTCTTCAAATCACCGACGCCCAATGTGATCATGCTGATCCTAGGCTCCATTGCGCACCTCCTGGATGTCTTTGATCGAATGGATGTGCTTCTCCTTCTCGCTGCTCAGATGGCCGTGCAGCAGCCCCCTCTCTGCAAGCTTGGGAAACACGCCGAACTCAAGGCTTTTCCCCTCGTAGTCGAAAATCTCCGGCTCGGCGATGAACAGGGGAGAGAACACCAGATAGATGTCTGATTTCTTCGGCTTCTGGGAGAACTCCAGCACCTTCGTGCCCTCGACTTTCACCGTTCCTTTCTCCCGCGGCGTGGGAGAGGTGGTGAGCATGATGGTGGCAAGCGCGTGGTTCTTCACGTGGTCGTTCCACAGCTCTTCGATGTTCACCTTGTCGAACAGGATGTCCGCGTAGGCCACCAGGAACGGGGTGTGGATCTTGCCTTTCGCGAGGGAGAGGGACTGGAATGTTCCCGACGACGCTTTCTCCTCGATGTAGGAGATCGACACTCCCAAATCAGAGCCGTTCTTGATGGTCTCGAACAGCCGCGTCATGACCTTGTGCCGTGAGATGATGTAGATGGCCTTGAAGCCGGAGTCGCGCAATGCCCTGATGGCGTGCTCGATGAGCGGCCTCCCGCGGACAGGGGCAAGGGGGCTGTACACCCTGTTCCCGATGTCCAGCCTTGCTTCGTCCCCCCCGGCAAGGATGACGGCAGTCCTTTTCTCCCTGAGGGAGCTCCTGACCAGGTGCTCGATGGCCTGCGACCGGTTCTTGATATACACGTTGTCGACCATGCCGTCGATGCCGGACAGCAGCCGCTCGTCTATGGTGATGGAGATCTTCTCTCTCATGGCATCAGGCCATCCGGTAGGGTATATAAATATATCGGATAAAGTAGGATAAAGGTAAGATATTTAAAGAATGAGGGTCTGCCTGTACGCATCATGAAAATAACCGTTGTTGGCGTCGGCTACGTGGGGCTGGTGGTCGCGGTCTGCCTGGCGGAGCTCGGCAATGATGTCCTGGGCATAGGCCGCTCCAAGGAGAAGATAGACGGCCTCAACCAGGGCAGGGTGCCCATCTATGAGCCGGGTCTGGAGGAAATGCTCCACCGCAACCAGAAGGAAGGCCGCATCAGGTTCACCACGGACATGAAGCTCGCGGTCGAGCACGGCAAGGTCATCTTCATCGGCGTGGGGACTCCCATGGGTGAGGACCACCGTGCGGACCTGTCCCAAGTCCTTGACGTCGCGGAGAAGATAGGATGCTATATGGACGGCTACAAGGTAGTCGTGGACAAGAGCACCGTCCCCGTTGGGACGGCAGACAAGGTCGCCGCGGCAATACGGCAGAACCAGAAGGCGCCAACGGAATTTGACGTCGTCTCCAACCCAGAATTCCTCCGGGAAGGCGAAGCCATCAATGACTTCCTCATCCCGGACAGAATCGTGGTGGGGGTCTCCTCCGACCGCGCGAGGAAGGCCATGGAGCAGGTCTACAAGGGCATCGCCCGCACAGACCGCCCGTTGATGTTCACCGACGTCAAGAGCGCGGAGATCATCAAGTATGCGAGCAACGCCATGCTCGCCACCAGGATATCGTTCATGAACGAGCTCTCCTGCCTCTGCGAGAAAGTTGGTGGGGACATCAAGGAAGTCGCCAAGGGCATCGGCTTGGATGCGCGCATCGGCCCGCGCTTCCTCCAGGCAGGTGTCGGTTATGGGGGCTCGTGCTTCCCCAAGGACGTCCAGGCCCTCGTCATGACCATGAAGGGGCACGGGTGCGGCACCAGCATCCTTGAAGCGGTGGAGGCCGTCAACCAGCAGCAGAAGCGCTCACTCATTCCAAAGCTCCGGAGATTCCTCCCTGCGCTTGCAGGAAAGGCCGTCGCCGTTTGGGGGCTCGCGTTCAAGCCAAAGACGGATGACATGAGGGAAGCGCCGTCCATCGTGCTCATCAGGGAGCTCCAGAAACTCGGGGCGAACGTGAGGGCATTCGACCCGGTTGCCGAAGAGACAGCAAAGCTCATCCTCGATGGGGTGGAATACACCTCAAGCCCGTACGATACCGTCAAGGGAGCGGATGCCCTCCTCGTGGTGACGGAATGGAACGAGTTCAGGAGCCTGGACATGAGGAAAGTGAAAAGCCTCATGGGATCCCCCATCCTTATCGACGGGAGGAACATCTACGATCCGAAGGAGATGGCCGCGATAGGGTTCTCCTACGCGGGCGTGGGAAGATGAAGGCCGTGCTCCTCTGCGCGGGCTACGGCACGCGGCTCTATCCCCTGACAAAGGACAAGCCCAAGCACCTCCTCGATGTCGGGGGCAAGCCCATCCTGGAGCATCTCCTCGACAAAGTCCAGGATGTCGATGCCGTCGATGGCGTCTATCTCGTCACCAACGCGAAATTTTTCTACTCGTTCCTCGAATGGGCCAAGGACTATGCGTACCGCAACCCGCGGGCGAAGCGCATCGAGATACTCAACGACGGCACGGACTCGAACGACGCGCGCCTCGGTGCTTTGGGGGACGTCCTCTTCGCCATCAAAAAAAAGGGAGTGAAGGAAGATCTTCTCCTCATCGCGGCGGACAATCTTTTTGATTTCCAGCTCACCGGCATGAAGAAGATGTTCGACCAGAAGGGCAAGACGGTCATCGCGCTTTTCGACGTCAAGGACAGGTCGCTGGCTAGGCATTATGGCGTCGTGCAGGTGGACGGCGACGGCAAGCTCGTCCACTTCGTGGAAAAGCCGGAGCACCCACAATCCACTTTGGTATCGACCGGAATCTACTTCCTCCCTCAGCGGGATCTCAGGCTCCTGGACGTCTACGTCAAGTACGGCTACAGCACGGACAAGATAGGCTCGTTCTTCGAATGGCTGCACAAGAAGGAAGACGTCTACTGCTACACCGCCTTGGAGAGGTGGTATGACATCGGCACCAAAGAGCAGCTCGAGGAGGCCAGCAGGCACTATGCGCAGAAACAGGTGCTCCTCTGAGGTCCCATGAAAAGGGTCCTTGTCACCGGCGGCGCAGGCTTCCTGGGAAGCCATCTCTGCGAGCACCTTCTGCAGAAGGGATATGAAGTCATCTGCATGGACAATCTCATCACGGGAAGCGCGGAGAACATAGCGCACCTCAGGGACAATCCCCATTTCTCCTACATCAAGCACAATGTCTGCGAGCACATCCAGATAAGCGGAAAGCTGGACTACGTGCTCCACTTCGCGAGCCCTGCCTCCCCGATAGACTACCAGAAGATTCCCATCCAGACGCTCAAGACCGGCAGCCTGGGCACGCACAACACTCTGGGCCTGGCATTGGCGAAAAAGGCGGTCTATATGCTCGCCTCCACCTCCGAGGTCTATGGTGATCCATTGGTGAGCCCGCAGCCGGAGACCTATTGGGGTAACGTCAACCCCATAGGCTTGAGGGGCTGCTATGACGAGGCAAAGCGCTTCGCCGAAGCCCTGGTCATGGCCTATCACCGCATCCACAGGCTCGACACGAGGATTGTCCGCATCTTCAACACCTATGGGCCGCGGATGCGCCTCAACGACGGCAGGGTCGTCCCCAACCTCATCGGCCAGGCATTGGCAGGCAAGCCGCTCACGGTGTACGGCGACGGCTCACAGACGAGGAGCTTCTGCTATGTCTCTGATCTGATAGGGGGAATATATCTCCTCATGACATCCGGCATCACCGATCCCGTCAACATAGGGAATCCTGACGAATACACCATCACGGAATTCGCGGAGATCATCCGGAAACTCACGAAGACAGCAAGCACGATCACCTTCCAGCCTTTGCCGGAGGACGACCCGAAGCAGCGCTGTCCGGACATCTCCAAGGCGAGGAAGGAATTGGGGTGGGAGCCAAAAGTCCCTTTGCAGGAAGGATTGAAGAAGACCATCGCATGGTTCTCCGGGCAGAACGCGTGACTGGCCAGCTAAAACCTGACCTTATCCGTCATTCTCAGGAGCATGTTGTTGATGCCGCTCGTGTTGCGGTAGCCGAAATCGAAGAACGCCGGGAAGTCCGAATGCCGGAGGGTGTGCGCGAGCTCCGCCTGTCCGTTCAGCACCCCTATCCTCTTCGCCAGCACCGTTTCCACATTGTTCTCAAGCGAGACAGGCACCATAGGGTTGAGGTGAGACTTGATATGCCTGCTTATCCTTCCCTGCTGCTGCGCATAGAAGAGCAGCTGGGGGGCAAGTTCCATCGGCAGCACGCTGGTATGCCTCCCCTCTTCCTTGAGAAGCCGCGTCATCCGCTCAAGCGCATCGCCTTTCTCCCAATCCCTGACAAAGAGCGCCCTGTTCTTGATGCCGGTGTACGCTATGTTCCTAGGCAGCCCTTTCACCACCCTGCCTTCAATCTCCATCAATTCCCTTGCCTGCTCAATAATGTCCATCATGAGGGGAATGGACTCGCGGCACAATGAGGCAAGTGTGGAAAAATCCTTTTCTGCAAACCAACGGCCACGCAGCTCATTGACGCTTTTGGCAAATTGCTCCCACTCCCCGTCCCGCTTCTTGGTAATCTTAGCGATGGCCTCGAACGTGTATGTAAGGGAATTGAGGCGGAGCATGCTGTCCCGCACGTTGATCCTGCCGCTCAACTGCTGCCAGAGGAAATCCCTCGGGTAATGCCTGATGACGATGTCGCAGAGGACAGCGCGCAGGGCAATCCCCTCTTCTTCCTTCGTGAGGGCTTTCCCCGTGATGCGCTTTCCATGGACGAGGCGCAATTTTCCCGAAGGGTAGACATAAGCGACTTTCCCGAAGCCGCTTTCCGTGATGAACAGGAATGGATGCCGCGCGATGTAGCGGGTTTTGCCATCGAGAAGCATGAAGCTCCGCCGGAAGAGCGGCAGCGGCCTTCTTCCATCATCCCCCATCACGAAGACAAGGTCGAGATCTGAGATGCCGGGCTGCGACGGGTTCCCCCAGTCATATACGGCGGCAATATCGGCATCACCAGTATAACGGCCGATGATCCCCCTCAGCGCATTCCGGTAATCTTCCTTAGAGAGCTTTCGCGGCTCGTTGAAGTACGAAAGCCCCCCTACAGGCGTTTCGCGGCCTTTGACCATGCGTCCTCCGCAAGCAGATGCATCCCTTCGACAAGCTCCCGCACGGGAACGGGGTTCTTCTTCCTCATGCGGAGCAGCAGATCGCCAAGGTAGGCGTTTATCCGGTAGGGGGCGACGGGATTGGCCCTCGCCTTGAGCCGGACAAACGGCAGTTCGGGGAATGGCTGCCATCGCTCCCGTATGCTGCTCATCGTCTCTATGGGCTCCCACAGCTCCTCCCCGAAGTCTTTTTTCGCCATGCTGAACGAGAATTTCTTGTAGACCAGCACGTCCTTCGCCTGCAGGTAGAGCGAGGGGAACAGCGCTATCAGGTGAAGGAAATTCTTGGCATCGTAGCTTCCCAGCGCATCAACTTTTTCCTCGCGCATCTCCCTGAAACGCTGCACGAACCAGAACAGCTTGGCGTATTGCTCCGGCCCCATCTCGCGCCGCCCGATGGACAATACGCTGTCCTCCGTCAGGGCCTTCGCGTAGCTGAACAGCGGCAAGGGGAAATACGCGCTCGAGTACCATTCAAGGTCGTGCTCCGGGACAATCATGCTTCCATGGTGCTGCAGGGGATCTATCCTGAAGAAGAACCTGCGCATCAGGAAGATCTTCCTCCGCAAAGCAAGCAGCCGGCGCGGGTCGTGGAGAGCCTCTTTTCCAATCACGAGGAGGGTGTCACAGTCGCTCCATCCCTTCACGAAATCATTGGTGGCGAGGCTGCCGTGGAGATAGCATCCTTTGACGTCATCAGCGAGCTTCTTGCCGGCATATTCCTGCAGCTCCTTGACGGGCTGGAGATACCCGTGGTCTTTCTTGTCATACTCCTTGAGCGAGAACCCCTCGCAGGGCCTTTTCCGCTCCTGCT
>Ga0209518_1001208_pt1 | contig 29107 bp, 24 predicted proteins | sample RifGroB1_FD_183993 | JGI IMG/M metagenome (GOLD analysis project Ga0209518, IMG submission 183993) | Groundwater microbial communities from Rifle, Colorado, USA - Groundwater B1 (SPAdes) (version 2) | ecosystem: Environmental > Aquatic > Deep subsurface > Groundwater | place: Rifle, Colorado...
AGCTAAATCTTTCACTAATTCTTTAGTTCCATCTTGACCTTCAATCATAACTAAAATTTCTGCCGTATTGAATGTTTTTGCATAGTCCTCTAAATTAGCTTTAATGCGCTCCCGCTCATTATATGCGGGCATAATTATTGACAAAGCCATATACAGTGAGCCTGAACAAAGGATAAAAACCTTTGTCTGTCAAAAACAATATGACAGATCTCACATTAATAATTCCAGCTTATAACGAAGAGAAAAATATCATATATACCATAGATAGACTTTACAATTTCCTAAAAAACAATAAAATAAATTACAAAGAAATAATAATAACTGAAGACGGCTCGTCGGATTCTACTGCAGAAATCATCAGGAAAAATATATCTATTTACAAAGGATTAAGACTAACAACGCGCGATAAAAATGTAGGTAGAGGATTTGCTTTAACAAATGCTATAAAAGATGCTAAAGGAAAATACATCATTTATATGGATGTCGATTTGGCTACAGATCTTCACCATATAAAAGATGCGGTAACTCACCTAGAAAACGGCTCAAGTATAGCTATTGGTAGCAGATATTTAGCAACCGGAACTGCAAAAAGAACATTCAAACGCAAATTTTTTAGCAAAATGTTCAATATCTTTACCAGAATTATGTTTGGCACTGGCTTAACAGACCATCAGTGTGGATTCAAAGCTTTCAACCGCGAAGATATACTTCCATTGCTTGACAAATTACGCGATATGCATTGGTTTTGGGATACGGAGATAATCGTAAAGGCGCAGAAAGCCGGCCTTAAAGTTACAGAATTTCCAGTAGTATGGGAAGAACAGCAAGCTACAAATGTAAATATAGCAAAAGATAGTCAACGAATGCTTTCTGGAATATTACGGCTTTGGCTAGAATTAAATTGGCTTAGCTTTAAGCGCTAAATTTATGTAGCCGAGATCTTCCAAAAATATCTTATCATCTACTTTGCAAACTATTTCTGCTAATTTCTTGAGAAATATTGGCGGCTTACTTGAACTTTTTAATTTTATTTTGTAACTAAATAAATAAGGTAAGTAGTTTTCGAACAAAGCGACAAAAAAGAATGACATTTTGCGCTTCTCTATTATAGAAAATCTTTCCTCAAGCTTCTTGAGTATTTGTTCTTCAGTATAAAGACGTTTATGTTCCCACGCCCACAAACCTATTGGTAAAGGCTTCATTTTCAGCCAAGTTCTTATTTTATTTATTGGATCGTAAATGACTGGATAATTCAGCATAGGTATGGATAGCAACAATTTTCCCGAAGATTTCATAATATAATGCATATTATCTATGCAAGAATCATCATCATCTAAATGTTCTAATACATCCATACAAACTACATAATCAAATTTACTTTCTTTAAATGGCAGATGAGATGCATCTGCTAATATTGCTTTACCATCTACTAATTTTAATAAATCTAGAGAAATATCAGTAGATATTACTTCAAATCCAGCATCTGCTAATTTCTTAGTTTGAAGTCCTGCGCCGCAGCCGATATTCAATGCTAAACCCTTACTCTCATTTTTTAGAAACTCCACGAGTACAGCTGTCTTATTTAAGTGTGTCATACACAAATCACTAAAACTTCCTTCTGTCGCGTGTCCAGTCATTAAACTTTCCTCGCTACACATATTAATGTAGAACCGAATGGTACTGTTATTTTATTTTCTATGTTTGTGAAATACATCGAAAGTATGTTATTTAATTTTGATTCCGAGATGCTTTCGTGCGGTATTCTCGCTCCTAAAATCTTTGCTCCTAGGATCATAGGTACTGAAAGTAAATTCCAATAAAACATTTTTTCTACTCTATAACCTGTATATTCCAGTATGTTCTTCAGTTGCTTTTTAGAGTATCTTCTCTTATGACCGCGAACTTCATCGTTTTTCGTCCATAAAAATTGGTAGCTTGGAACACTAATCAAAACGCAGCCATTATATTTTAACAATTCTCTAGCTTTTAGTAGAAATTCTACATCATTATCCACGTGCTCCAATACGTCTGCAAAAATAACCGTACCCATTTGGGGTACTTCTTTGTTGGTAATCTCATGGAAACTCTTAACCAATATTTTGCTCTTGCTATTAAATCTACTAGTCAGTTCGCCGGCTCTCTTTTCTACATCTAAAGAATAAACATCCAATCCATTTTCAACCAGTTGTTTTGTCAATATTCCAGAACCGCAACCAACATCCATTATTGGTTGTTTCTCTATTTGCTTCAAAAGCAATTCATTCCTGGATAAAGTCCAGAAATCATTAGTCCTCTCAAATACGTCAAGATCGCCTATAAGATCTCTTTCCATTGCTAAAACTAGCAAGAAACGCTTAAATTACTTTTTACGTGACTTCTAGATAAATAAATAACAAATACCATATATTAAAATTTATTAATCATTTTCTGTAGCTGCTGTAATTAGATTTTGCGTCTGAGATTCTTTATGTATTCGCCCATCATTTGCTGTTAGTTTTATTTTAGCATTCCTATATAGTCTTACAATATGGTTTTTAGCCAATCTTCCTATAAAGAACGGCAGCAAAATAGCGCCTTTTATTTTTTGGTGGGGAGAAGATGCAAGATTCCATCCTTTATGTAATTCCTGCAGTAAAATCTGTATATCTTTCTTATTTTTAACTGTGAAGTGATATGGCGTCCATTCGTTTTGGAATACATAATAGTAATCTTTAGAATCTTTCATATCAAATAACCGGCCCAATGCAAATCTCATAATAAACCTGCGGGAAAATTCTTTCATTTTTTCTTCCTGCAAATTAGAATTCTCAAATCTTGGTACTGGAAATCCATTGAAATTTCTTTTGTCTGCTTTCGCCCAAGAAAAATCTTTTGGTATGTAGCCTTTTTCTATTGCTGTATTATAAAGCTCCGTACCTGGTATTGCATCGGTCAAAGTAAATGCTACACTATCCGCCCGCAGCTTAAATGCGAAATCAAATGTTTCCTCTAATGTTTCCCGCGTCTCACCTGGATGGCCAACCATAAAAAAAGTTCCATAAGGTATGCCCGCTTCGCGTGTCAGCTTTATGGCATTTACTATCATAGATTTAACTATGCCTTTATTTATTTGCTTCATCAGCTGTTCATTGCCAGTTTCTATTCCATATTCTATCAAAACACATCCAGTGCGTTTCATCAATGCAAGTGTATCTTTGTCGACCAGATTTACGCGTGTTAAACACTCCCATTTAACACCTAAGTTTCTGCGTTCCAGCTCTTCCATAATCTCTCTAGCCCATGCTTTATCAGCAGTAAAAACATCATCCTTAAAGTGCACTATTTTTTTGCCATAAGTTTTAATCAAATATTCTATTTCATCTATTACATTTTTTGGGTCTCTTAATCGCAGCTTTCGTTTCCAAAATTGCGGAGAACCGCAGAAGTTGCAATTATATGGGCAACCTCTACTAGCCATTACACCATAGCTTTGGTATTGCTCCATCGGGAACAAATCATAAGCTGGCAGTGGCAAATGAGTTACATCTATAAATTCCCTATCTGGATTTCTAGTATACTTACCAACTTTGTTTAAAAATGACACTCCTTTAACACCTTCTAGACTTTTTCCTTCGCGCCAGTGCTTCAAAACTTCTATAATTGTTTCTTCAGCCTCGCCTCTTATAATTATATCAATCCAAGGTACGTGTTCTAACGTATCTTTATCTAAAAATGTAACGTGTTGGCCTCCAAAAATCACATATGCGCCCAGCTCCTTGGCTATCTTAGCTACATCAAAACCATCAAATCTATTGTAGCTGAAAGCAGATATGCAGACTATATCTGGCTTTGCATCCTGTAGTTGTTTCTTCACTTTATCTTTATCTAATTTTAAAATATCCAAATCTAGAACTTGCTGCTCTACATTTTCGATATGAGTTCGTATGTATGCGGCTATGCAAGCGATTCCAATGGGTGGCTCATACATTTCGCCGTTTAAATAAGGCCTAAAATAAACTAGTTTCATATCGCAATTTGTAAAGTTAACTATTAAAATGTTGTTTCTCTATTTGCTTCAAAAGCAATTCATTCCTGGATAAAGTCCAGAAATCATTAGTCCTCTCAAATACGTCAAGATCGCCTATAAGATCTCTTTCCATTGCCAAAACTAGCAAGAAACGCTTAAATTACTTTTTACGCGGTTATCAGGATGGAAAAGCTAAAAGCTGGCTTAATCGCTTCAAGCATAATCTTACTTACAAATCTAGCATTTAGACTAATTAATCAAAGCCAAATGATGTTTACATTCCCTTTTGATGGAACAGATTGGGCAACTCATATATTTGAGTTATGGGCTTTGGGAGAATATAGTTTTTATGGATTTGTACCTTACTGGTATAATGGTTACATATTATTTCAACATTACAACCCAGGATGGTATTTATTTAGTCTTCTATTTCTGAAATTATCTGGAGACATATTAGTATCTTCTTTTGTATCGATAGTGGTATTATTTTGCCTCATATTAGTTGGCATATATTTATTTGGTAAAACTCAAAAATTCTCTACATTACAAATAATTACTTTCTTTGCATTTTTTGCTGGAAATGCTTTAGCTATAGCTAATTTCATTAGAAATGGCAGAACTCCTGAGCTGGCTGGCTGGACTATATTTATCTTTCTGGCGGCCTTAATCTTTTATTACAAAGATAAACCATTAGATTACAAATTTTTGCTATTCATACCGTTATTAAGTTTCTTACTTTTATCTCATTTCGCTACATTTATTTTATTTAGTATACTTTTGCTGGGTTTTTTTCTAATTAAACCACTAAAAGAAAAAATATACGTAGTATTGTGCAGCTTAGTATCTCTAAGCATTATATCATTTTGGTTAATACCTTTATTGAGAGATTTCGATTCCACTTACGTGTCGATATTAAATTATTCCGCGAGATTTTATGATATGGGCTTATTTGATATTGGATTAAATATCGTACTTCCTATAGCAACTATAATTTTATTTGTGCTTTATTGGCAGCAGAAGAATTATTCTAGGACGGAACTAATCTTTTTTGCTCCAGTTTTAATATTTTCAGCACTTTTAGCGCTAAAATTAACACCCATACTTCCAATTCTAAATAAATTATATCCCGGTCCTACCGCTATATTTTTCTTATTTTTCGCGCTCTATTTCCTCTTGAGTCTTAAAATAAATACCAAAACTGCGAAATTATCTGTATCTATAATTATTTTGATTTTAGCTTTAAGTAGCGTAGCTATAAACACAATAGATACATCATTGTTTCCACAAAGAACCGATTTCCAGAAAGAAGTTTTGTCAATAATACCAAACATAGAAAGTAAATACATAATTGCTGGAGAGGGTCCAGAATTCATTAACTGGGGCATATACACTTATGCAGCAATTTATCATAACAAAAGCACAATTTGGGGAGGGTGGCAAACTACTGGCTTCACAAGTAATTACCAAAGGCGGGTTGTTGGCGCACACAATGAATTAATTAATTCTAATTGTGCTGCTTTCGCTGAAAAATTAAACGATCTTGGCGGGAATGAAGTTTTAGGAATAAAAAATGTATGTGCTACATTGCAATCCTGTGGCTTCAAAGAAAAAATCTCTACTGAATCCTTTTGTCTTTATGAGGTAACTATTTAAGTTTGATTAGGAGGATCTGTATATGAAAATAATATTAATTTTTCCGCCATTATCTGTTAGTGAAAGGTATGCCGGCAAAAACGTTGGCGACATTGGCGGTTATTTACCTCCATTAGGGTTGCTTTATATGGCGGCCGTACTGGAACAAAAAGGTCATGAGGTTAGAGTAGTAGATTGCCCTGTAAATAATTATTCTTCTGATGACGTCTTAAAGTTAATAGAAGATTTTCAGCCCGATTGGATCGGAATGGCTGCAGTTACAGTTCTTATTAATAGAGTAATTGAGATAAGTGCTAAAATAAGAACTAAATTTCCTAAAGTAAAACTTCTCATAGGCGGGCCGCATGCAACAATAAGACCGGAAGAAACAAGTGAAAAAACTAAGGCAAATATAGTAATAACAAATGAAGTAGAAGATGTTTTACTTGATGCAATAAATAACTACAACGAGAAATATGATAAAAAGAAAATAGTCAAAGGTAAAGCTGTGTTAAATATAGATAGACTACCTTTTCCTGCAAGACATTTAATAGATATGAAACTATATACTTCTTTGCCAAATAATTACAAACGCGATCCTTATGCAGTTCATATGGTAACTACTCGCGGTTGTCCATATACTTGTACGTTTTGTGCATCTGCAAATGGCATCTTCAGACAAAGAAGTGTAGAAAACGTTATTTCTGAAATAAAACATCTTCAAAAAACATATGGCACTACAGAAATTGTATTTTGGGATGATATTTTTACACTAAATAAACACTGGATAAGCAAATTTTGCGATACTCTGATAGAAGAGGGTATAGATATTGCATGGAGTTGTGAAAGTCGTCTTGATCTAATAACTGAAGAAATGGTAAACAAAATGGCAAAAGCTGGTTGTTGGAATATGTTTTTCGGCATAGAATCAGGGAATCAAGATATTTTAGACAATATAAAGAAGCGAACTACTTTAGACCTAATAAGAAAAAGTGTGAAATACGTTAAATCATCTGGTATAGAAGTAAGAGGTTCTTTTATGTTAGGTTTGCCAGGAGAAACTCCCGAAAAAGCTAGAAATACAATTAACTTTGCGATAGAGTTAAATCCAGATTATGCACAATTTTCGATTACAACACCTTATCCAGGAACTGAACTTTACAAAACGGTAGATAAATGGGGAACGTTGAATGAAAATTTTGATGATTTTCATAATTGGTCGCCAGTATTTATTCCAAAAGGCTACAAAAATATGGAAGAGTTACAAGCTATGCAAAAAGAAGCTTTTCGAAGGTTTTATTTACGACCTAAATATATAATTCATAGATTAGCCAAAATTCGTTCCGTAGACGATATTAAAAGAAATTTAAAAGGCGTGCGGATGGTGATGGGCTTTGCAACTTAAAATGGTTTCAAAAAAACCCGATGAATATATTATTACGGCCCTGGAAGGATTACAAAGAATAATATTAGAATTAAAATCGACAAAAGGATTAATTAATATAATTCCGCTTAATGATTTAGATAAACTTGAATTTAAGGTTTTAGAAGATTCAAACAATTTCGGGGTTGGACTATCTTTACAAAGAAAATATGCATTAATAGTTATACACGATTCAAATTTCAGGCCGCCAGTTGGCACTATGATAATAAAAGATGACAATACGTTAATCTTCCCGCCACTGCCATTTCCAGAAGTAAAAGCCTGGAATGTAATTTCGGGCTCTCCCTCTGTAGTTTTACATAATCATATAATTAACAGATTTAATCTTAATCTAACATCCGAACACGCAACTCTAATAATTGGTTTTGATCTGTAATTATGCGCCTGAGAAGTTTTTTAAGGGTTATCGATAGTGGAGATTGCTATGAGCTATGATTTTATTCTTTTAATCGTAATAAGTTTTATAACTACATTTTTTATGACGCCACATATAATAAATTATCTGCGAAATATAAAATTACAAGTAAAAGATGTCCATAAACAGGGCGAACCTTCTGTTCCCCGCTCTGGTGGTATTGCAGTTTTAACTGGAATAATTGCTAGTTTATTTCTACTCGTTTTCATAAATGTATTTATAAAACAAACTACACAAAACATAATCTATTTACTCGCAGCGATTATAACTCTAACTTTGATAACTTTTATTGGCTTCTTTGATGATTTGAGGATACGAATAGATTCCAGAGGTGAAGGTGGATTAAAACAGTGGCAAAAACCTTTGCTTTCATTGCCGGCTGCAATTCCGCTAATGGCTGTTGTTGCAGGAACTACTATTGTTGCTTTGCCATTTCTAGGAAAAGTAAATTTTGGATTGCTTTATCCGCTTGTTTTGGTTCCTGTTGTCGTCGTTGGAGCAGCTAATATGGTAAATATGCTTGAAGGCTTGAATGGACTTAGTACTGGTATGGGTATTGTTTATACCGGATCGCTTGGCTTATTCGCATTTTATCACAATGAGATTACTGCAGCAGCAATAGCATTTGCTGTATTTGGAAGTCTACTTGCATTTTGGAAATTTCATAAAACTCCTGCTAAAATTCTAGCCGGCGATTCTTTAACTTATTTACTTGGTGCTACTATTGCAGTAATAGCTATAATAGGTAACGTAGAAAAAGCAGCGCTAATAATATCTATTCCTTTCTTCATAGAATTAGTATTGAAATTAAGAGGTGGATTAAAGAAAACTACTATTGGCAGAGTTAACGAAAACGGAAAATTAGAATCTAAATACGATAAAATATATTCTCTTCCGCACATATGGATGCGCACTGGCAAATATACAGAATCAGAAATAGTTAATTATTTGATAATAATGCAATTATTCTTCGCTGCTTTGATTTGGGTGATATAAATGTTCAACAAACTTTTGACATTAGTGCGAAAAGATGATTTAGTAAAACAAAACACTATTTTATTTGCCGGCACTATGACACTAAATATATTAAATTACGTCTATCATTTTTTAGTTGGGAGACTGTTGGGTCCTGCAGACTATGGAATTCTTGGAGCATTCTTCTCTATAATTTATATTTTGTTCGCTCCCATTAATACAATACAAACGACGCTCGCAAAGTTTACTGCTAATTTTGCTGCTAAAAATGAAACTGGAAAAGTTGTATATATTTATAACAGAGCATTAAAATTATTATCTTACGTAAGTCTTGTAGTATTCCTTATTTTCTTCGCGTTCAGTCCGCAAATTGGGAAATTCTTGCTTATTGACAACATAAACTACGTACGCTTATTTAGCTTAGTATTTCTAATAGTGTTTGTAACTGCAGTCAGCCGCGGATTTCTGCAGGGCTTACAAAAATTTAAAATTCTAAGTGCAGCTTTAATTATAGAGGGCTGCGTAAAACTTGGTCTTGCAAGTATTCTAATCTATTTAAGTTTCAATTTGTACGGCGCTTTAACCGCAATTTCTATAGCTTTATTAGTTTCGTTCTTATTTGCGTTTTATTTCTTAAAAAAGAATTTATCTGTAGAAGCTGTTCAAGTTGATGGCGAATCTATATACAAATACACTCTGCCCGTTCTTGTTACCATGACTGTAATAACAGCTATATATACAATAGATGTTGTTTTAGTAAAACATTTTTTTGATCCTGTAACGGCTGGTCTTTATGCAGCTGCATCTTTGCTTGGCAAAATAATATTTTTTGCTTCTTATTCATTTAGTTGGGTAATGTTTCCAAAAATAGCTGAAGCGTATTCAAAAAACGAACCTTATACGCATATTTTCAAGAAATCTTTACTCTTAGTAACAGTATTAGCTAGTATTGCAACGCTTGTTTATTGGTTAGTACCTGAATTAATTGTAAATATGTTATTTGGTGAAGCTTATTTGAGTATAGTGTATTTAATAGCTCCCTTTGGTTTAGCTATGAGCTTGTTTTCTATTGCATTTGTAGTTGCAAACTATTATTTATCAACAAATAGAATAAAATTTATTTATATATTAGTTGCATTTTTAATAATTGAAGTTGCAGCTATTTGGATTTTCCACGAAACGCTTGAACAAATAGTAAACATACTCTTAGGAACTATGATATGCTTAGTTGCTACATTGTTTTTAGTCAGGAAGTAGCTAAAATCACACCGTGGCGCTAGTTTTTTAACCATTGCTAAAAACCTTTTCTTATGGATAAAGTCTCTATAATACTCGCATTCTATAATGAAGAACTAACTATAACGGATTGCTTAAATTCTTTAGTAAATCAAACATACAAAAACATAGAACTTATTTTAGTTGATGACAGCTCCACGGATAAAAGTACGTTCATAGCAAGGGATTTTGAAAGGCGTTATGATTTCATCAAATATTTTAGAATTGAGCATAGAGACGAATTACAGGAATGGCCAAGAATTCAGGGAGCTAAACAAGCTACTGGAGAAATTTTATTTATGGCTGAAGCGGATGCCAAATATGCGCAAGATTATGTGGAATTATGTGCAAAACATTTGAAAAATAAACAAGTTGGCGGCGTAGTTGGGCATCTTAATGTTTGGGAACCTAAAACATTCATTTCAAAATATAAAGCTCTAACAATAAATCCGAGATTTGCGGACATTGAAAATATGAATTCTGAATTAGCTAAGGGTAATATAGCTGTATGGGTATTCCAAAAACAAATTTTTGATGAATGTGAAGGTTACAAAGAAGGATACTATGGCGAAGAACGTAATCTTTCACAGAGAATGATTAACAAAGGTTACAAATTAATATACGAGCCAAATGCAAAATGGTGGCACAGATGGCGAGAAAACATTGGCGAAACTATAGAGAGTTATTTTCATTTTGGCAGGAAAATGTATGCATTGAATAAAAATGATAAGCAGCTAATTATGAAAAACTTATATTTCTTAGCGCCTTTTGCACTTGTAATTTTATCTATGTTCTCTATGTATTTTTTACTAATTTTATTTTTGCATTTTATAGTATTGGAAAAAGCTGGGCTTGAGCTTTACAAGAAATCCAAAGGTAATGAATTTAGAAATTACGCTCTTTTATCTCCAGCGGTGTCTTATTTACAAAATATACCGTTTGCAGTTGGTTTCTTTTACAGCAGATTAATTTACAGGCAGTAATTTTCTAGAACCTAGTCCTACAACAGGAACGTGTTTATCAGATAGTATATTTTTGCCATCTAAAATAAATTTCAAATTCTTTAGTTTTTGAAAATTGAAATTTCTAATATGAGTATGATCGCAGCCAACAACAGCTATATTACATTCATCCTGTTCCGGATTAAAAATCTGTAGATTTTTTTTAATTATTTCATCTTGACTAAAAAACTCATCATATACCTTTACATCAAAACCTTCATTCTGCACTAAATTATGAAATATAAGCGACGGACTTAATCTCGTATCTTTAATGTCTCTCTTGTATGCTAACCCAAATACAACTACTTTTGTTTCGCTTGGTTTTAAATTCAATTTTTTGCAAGTTTTATTTAAAATTTGCAAAGTATATTCAGGCATGGATTCATTAGTTTCTAATGATTTTTGCAGTAAAGGAAAACTTTTGTTTATATCTTCTCCTGCCGAAATCAAATAATAAGGATCTTCGGGTATACAATGACCGCCGACGCCTATGCCTGGATAATGCGGCATAAATCCATAAGGTTTTGTTGCTGCAGCATCTATTACTTCTTTGATATCTATTTCAGCTTCATCGCAAAACTTTGCTAATTCGTTAGCAAAACCTATGTTAAGTGCTCTGAAACTATTTTCTAACATCTTTACCATTTCTGCTGTTTCCAGAGATGAAACTTTAACTACGCTATTCATTAATGTACTGTAAAATTTCGCAGCTAATTCTGTGCTGTCTTTATTTATTCCGCCTATTACTTTAGGTATATTAGTCAAATGTATTGGATTTCCTGGATCAATTCTTTCCGGCGACGCTACAACAAAAAAATCTGTTCCTGCTGTTAATCCAGATTCGCTTTCCAAAACAGAGCACAGTATTTTACGTGTCATTCCTGGACCAACTGTACTTTCATTAATAATAAGATCGCCGCGCTTTACATATTTTCCAATGTATTTTGCTACAGAACGCACGAAAGTCAAATCAGGAGATTTATTTCTACTCGGAGTAGGAACACATATTATTTTTATATCGGATTTTTGTGCTACATTTTCCGGCGAATCAAAACTTATGATTTTCTTTTCGACTAATCTCGGAAAACTTATATCTAACGTCATATCGCTAAGTGGATTTATTCCAGCGTTTAATAATTCCAATTTTTTATGATCGATATCTGCGCCCAACGTAGTAAAACCAACTTTAGCTATTTCTACAGCTAAAGGTAAACCTACATAGCCCAAACCAAAAACGCCTACTCTGGCTTCTTTCAATTTTATTATGCTTTCGAGTTGTTTTGCATCCATTCCCAGGTTTTAGTTAATCCCTCTTCCAATTCTACTCTAGGAGTCCATCCTAACACGTGTCTTGCTTTCTCGCTGTCTCCGCACCTTCTTTTAGAATCATAGCTGCGTGCCGCTTCGTATATAATAGATATATCTTTTCCTGAAATTTTCTTTACTAAATTTGCTAATTCCAGCATAGTTGTCTCGCGTTCAGTTCCTATGTTAAAGTAATCTCCTTTTGTCTTTGTATTTATTGCTAAAAGATTTGCATCGCAGACATCCTGCACATAAGTAAATGCTCTTGTCTGATGCCCATCTCCAAAAATAGTAAGAGGTTTATTTTCTAACGCATTGCGCAGAAAAATTCCCGCAACGAAGCCATAAGGCGAAGATAATTGATGAGGTCCGTATGCATTAAAATATCTGAAAGAACAAGTATCAATTCCATAATTTTCGTACATAACTTTGCAGGCGCTTTCTGCCAGTTTTTTGGCAATTCCGTAGGCCGTTACTCTGTAATCAATATAATCTGTTTCTCCAGTTCTCTTTTTGTCTGATAGCTCAAGAGGTTCGCCGTAAACTTCTGACGATGACGCGAAAATAAGTTTCTTTGCGGGACTATTCAAAACTTGTTCAAAGAAAATATGATTGTCATGCGCATTCACTTGAAAAACTTTCCACGGATTCTCTACTACATTCACTACGCCAAGAAAAGCAGCATTATGTAATATTACATCAACATCTTTCAAAGCCTGCCTTACTACTTCTTTGTCGCCTATAGATCCTCTAAATATTTTTATTTTATCTTTTATATTATTTAAATTGCCCAATGTTCCTGTAGAAAAATCATCGAGAACTGAAATGTCAAATCCTCTGTCCAGGAAATATCTTGCCTGATTAGAGCCTATAAATCCTGCACCACCAGTAACTAATATATGCATTTATTTGGCAAATTAGGTTAAGCTTAAAAAGATTTTTAACGATAGAATTAAATATTGTTTGCTGGACACACTAATATGGATAATAAAAAAATTTTGCTTGTTGCTGCTTCACAGGCTAAAGCTTATGAAAAGAGTAAAATTAAAGGTACTGTTCCAATAATACCTTCTCTTGGCTTAGCTACTGTAGCCGGCAGCATATTAGAATCAAATGGTCATTCTGTAGAAATTCTCGATATGATAGTTGAACAAAATGAAAATGCTGAACTGAAAAAAAGCTTATCTAAATTCCAGCCCGATATAATAGGGGTTTCATTCACCATTCAAAATACAAATCGTGCAGATGAAATAGCAAAGATTGCGAAAGAGTACAATAAAAACATTGTTACTATTGCTGGCGGACCTCATGTATCCTATATAAGTAATGCTATAAAAACTGTTGAAGAAACAAGCTTCGATATAGCTGTAGTTGGACCGGGCGATATAACTTTCAAAGATCTTCTTACGGCCAAAGACCTAACAAAAGTTAATGGTATAGTATTCAATAGAAATGGTAGAGCGGTAATAACCAGCCCAAGAGAGCCATTAAAAAACTTGGACGAATTACCAATGCCTGCGTGGCATTTGTTTAAATTAGATAGATACAAAATGTCTAAGTTGCTTGCGAGAAAAAAACGTGTTGCTCCAATAGAGACAAGCAGGGGTTGTCCATTCAGATGCACTTACTGTTCGAGAAATGTCTTTGGGACAACTTACGTATATAAAAGTCCTGAACGCGTAGCAAAAGAATTCGAATACTACAGGGATTATGGTTTTGAAGAAGTCCAAGTTATGGATGATATGTTTACAATACTCAGACCAAGAGTTCATAAAATCTGCCAAAGTCTAGCTGCCAACAAAAATGATATTTTGATTAACGTTATGAATGGAATAAGAGTAAACTCCATAGATGAAGATCTGCTAAAAACTATGAAAGCTGCCGGCGTTTACAGAGCCAGTTTTGGCGCAGAATCTGGAAATCAAAAAGTATTGGACGATATTGAAAAGGGAATAAAGGTGGAAGATATTCCCAAGGCTTTCAAACTCTGCAGAAAAGTAGGTATAGAGAGTCTTGGTTATTTTATGGTTGGTTTGCCTGCCGATACAAAAGAAACTATGCAAGATACGATAAACATAGCTATAGAAAGTGATCCAGATATAGCTAAAGTAGATATATCAACCCCTATACCGGGAACGCAATTATTTGAGCGTTATCAAAAGATGGGTGTAATTAAAGTAGCAGATTGGTCTAATTTTATATTTCACGATCCTAGAGAAGTTTATGATCATCCAACTTTAGACTGGGATACTATATTTGATTATTATCATCAATTCTATAAAGAGTTTTATTTCAGGCCAAAATACATTGCCAAAAGGTTTGCACATGGTGTAAAAAATGGCACATTAGTAGCAGATGCGGTAACATTTGTTAAAACTCCCTGGTAATTAATCAAAAATATCAGATAATACTCTGCCTTTTGCAGATTTGCAATATTTTAATCCCAAAATATAACTTATAGTTAGATTCAAATCCATTATAGATGGTATATAATCTATAACTTTGTGCTTAATTCCCTCGCCATAAAATATCAGCGGTACATACTTTTCAGATTTTGCAAACATGTATGAATGCTCCATACCGGCTTGGCCATGATCCGATCCTATAATTACAATCGTATCTTTGTCTAATTTATTAATTTTAAGCCAATTAAAAAATTTCTCAATTCTATTATCTATTCTTTGCAATGCTTTAATATAGTGTTTAGACTCGCTACCATATGCGTGTCCAGCTATATCTACATCGCTCAAATCTGCTATGAATAAACGTGCTTTGTTATTCAGCAAATCTTCTTTTAACATATTTATGAGTACATCATCAGATTTAACACCGTACTTGGGCAAGGATACAACTTTTGATGTCCAATTTGGTTTCGTTATGTCCTTTATATGTATATTTCCATAAAGTATCGTATCTACTAAATCTGGCAGAGCTTCCAATTTAAGGCCCGAATGAAAGTTATTATCCATAACTCCATTTTCTTTAGGTGTAGCACCAGTAAGTATGGCTGCAAAAGCGGGGTTAGTTAATGCGCGGTAGACAGTTATTGCTCCATTCTTGAAATAAGCACTATTTTGTTCCAAATAGCGCATAAATGGCAGATTCGCTTGGTTAAATCTATCGTGCCTGCAGCCATCTATATTAAGATAAATAACTCTTTTTACATTCCTGCGCTCTTCCGGCTTAAAATCTCCTGATTGAAATGTTTTAGGTAAAAACAACCTGTTAAGCAAAGATGCTGCTAGAATAAATCCCAAAAGACCTGCTGAATTATAATTCAATGGATTAGGCTGAAAAAATAGCAGCATTGTAAGCATAGACGAAAAAAATATAGACATTATTGCACTTGAAGACGTAGGTGCAAAAGTTATCATGGAATTAACTATTATTCTAAATGGAAGCGTTATATCTTTAAGAATTATCATGTATGGTACACTATAAAGAAAAAATTGTGAAAGGTAAAAAAATACTATACTAGTTAGAAGTAATCCTGAAAATAAAATTATATCGAAGTTCGGTATTAAGTAAAATAAATAAATAAAAACAGGAATCATAAATGAATAATAAAGATAAAAATCTCCGAGTTTAAACATCGCGTAAAGAAACAAGCTATATACTATTATGCTTGTGAAATTAATAGGCATAGCTAATAAAAAACTAAAAGCTACATAACAAAATATACCAGATATAAGAAAATATGTATCTATTGTATTGAATAAATAAATAATACGTTCAAGGAATTTCTCCATCCAAACGTCCATATGTATTATCATATAGAATATCTTTTAAGAGTATCTGCACGGTTATAATAAATGAGATTAAGCGAATTTACTACGCTATTGAAACTATCTGCTATACGAAAACAAAGCGTAGAGAATTATTTTAAATTTCAGAGATACCAAGCAAGCCTAATACACAAAGATTTGCAAAAATACGGCTTACAATTCGCCAAGAGAGTTCTAGATATAGGAAGCGGCATTGGGGGTTATGTGTATGAATTTTCTGAAAAACATGAAAAAACTAATTTCTATAGTTTGGACTTAAATCCTCTGCCATTTGCCCAGGAAAAATACAAGGATAAAAAAATATTCACCGTGCGCGGTGATATCACACATCCGCCATTCAAGGATAATTCTTTTGATTTCATATTTGCTTCGAGTGTCATAGAGCATATTGAGGAACAGGCTAGGCTAACTAAATCCATAGCGAATATCGCTACTGAAAACTCTTTAATATACATAAGCTTTCCGCCTTTTTATTCGCTTATGGGCGGGCATAGCATAAGTCCGCTTCACTATCTTCCAGGAAATTTGCCATTCTACATATACAAAAATTTCTACAGGCAAACACAAAGCTCGTTTAAAAATTATGGCTTAGTTAAAACAACACTTCGCAGTGCTGAAAATATAATAAAAAATAATTTTGATATAATAGACATTAAGCCTAGATTTTTTACAAGCATCAAGCCACTAATTAAAATTCCAATTTTAAGAGAAATAATAGCGCCCCACATAGAATTTTTCCTTAGGCCTAAAAAATGAAATCCAAATATATCAAACTAATTTCGCTGTTAATATTAGGCCTTTGTATATCATTTTTATCTTTAGGTAGCGTAACAGACGATTACAAAATAAATGATGATTCAAGAATAATTTATCTAGTTCATCAATTCGAAGATAAAGATTTATTTAAAAATGATATAATGGCAGAGTATACAAAAAGTTCGCAGGCTCCCATAACAACAACTCTTTTATATTTCTACGGTTTCATAAATAATCACTTAGACTTTATCGTTGCGGGAAAAATATTGTCCATTGTGTTATTTTTAGCTGCAGTAATATATTCCTATAGGCTTGGTGAAGTAATAGATAAGAAGACTGCGTTCATTTTTTCGCTTTTAGTTACACTACAAATGGGTATTACTTACTATTATTTTTCCGGCGGCTTATCGAGAGCATTTGGCTGGCCACTGAGTCTAGCATTTATGTATTATTTAATTAAGGATTCGAAATTAAAAATGTTGATAATATTAATTATGCAATCTCTTTTTTATCCTCCAGCATTCTTAATTAGTTTTGGAACATATTTTCTTCTAAATTTGCATCTGCAAAAATTTGATTTTAAAAAATACAAAACATTATTTTTAACTGCTATAATTCCTTTATCAATACTCATACTATCATTTGCGAATAAAAAGAACTTCGGACAAATGACAAATATTTTCGAGGCTATAGCTATGCCAGAATATTACACTGGCGGCAGAGTTCCTGTATTCAGAGGTTCATTACCCTTCACAGATTCAATAAAAGATACAATTTACTCAATATTTAATTATCAGAATACAGGTATATCTAATCCAATTTATTTGAGTTCTTTAGTTATATTTGGTATTATAGGATTAATTTTTCTCCTATATTACGGAAAAAAACTTCTTCCGAAGGAGTTACACTACATGGCACTAGTGAGCGTATTAGCATTCGCAACAGCGTTTGCATTATTTTTTTATCTTTATTTTCCAAATAGATATATATCTTTTACAATACCTATATATATTTTCGCGGCTACTAGCGCTGGTTTATCTAAACTCTTAGACACTATATCTAGCAAAAAAATAAAAGGTTTGCTGCTTTTGAGTGTAATAATATTATCCCTAGTATTCTTTGTGCCAAAGATACCCGCGGCGTACACTATTTGTGGAGATAAAGATATGTACGCTACAATTTCCGCTCTCGATAAACAAGCTATAATTGCCGGCCATCCGAAAGAATTAGACTGCATTCCAATTTTTACCAAGCATACAGTGATATTTATGGACGAACTTACAGCACCTTATCATAAGGAGTATTATAAAGTTATTAAAAATAGGCTGAATGCATTTTTTTCTGCATATTATTCTGATGACATAGTAGATATGTACGCGTTCTGTAAAAAATATAACGTATCTTACGTTATAATAAATCGCGATCACTTTACCTATAGTTATTTAAACGGACGTATATACAGAGAGCCATTTAATATACAAATCAAAGAGCAATTATCAAATAAGAATGATTTTGCATTATCTCATTACGGCGGCAAAACTATATTTGATGATGAAACTAAATATATAATAAACTGCTAAACAAATTTTACTTTCTTCATACCTCTAATGCTGGATTTCAGCAATGTCCAGCCCGATCCAAAACTGCTTATTTTAGTTTCTCCGTAGCCGCGTTCTTTATACCTAACAGGTATTTCTATAAATTTTAAATTCAATTTTGCGGCTCCGAATATTAAATTAAAATCTCCAAATTTATCTGTGGGATCAAAAATATTCATTTCCTTCATTCTATTATAATTATCTTTTGATATAACTTTTGTACCGCATAAAGTATCTGTTAATTTTTGGTTTAGAATCCAAGAAAATACTATGCTAAAAAATTTATTCACTATTAAATTTTTAAATGGCATTGCTTGTTTTTCCATTTGGTAAACAAGGCGCGTTCCATTCACGAATTCTCCTATTCCTTCCGAATATACATCATAAAATTTTGTTAAATCTTCGGGTGGGGTAGTTAAATCTGCATCGCAAATTATTAGTAAATCGTTTTTGGCAATATCGAATGCCTCGGATACCGCATTCCATTTACCTTTTCCGCTTTGCACAAGTAATTTTATGTCTTTTCTCTTGTATTTTTTAATTACGCGCTGTATTTCTTCCCTAGTGCCGTCCTTAGAGTTGCCTTCTGCAAAAATTATTTCTGTATGCTTACCTAATTTAGGCATTCTCTGAACTGCTAATTCTATATTATCGCGTTCATCTCTTGCGGGAATTATAACACTAACCGAAACAGATTTGGTTTTATTAGGTCTTACTCTGGCAACTACATATTTTGTCAAGGCAAATGCCCTTAAAAATGGTACTCTGGCGACATATTTGTTCAAAAAAGTAGATATTAGCGGTATGTATACTGGTAACAAAAATCTCTCTCCTTGTTTTATTATCTCTATATCAACCGCTTTGAGAAAATCTTCTATATCATCTGCGCTTAACCAATTTTGTATCGGTTGTATTTCTTTCAGTCCAATTTTTCCTGCTAATTTTAGTATTGGTTCCCAAAAATAATTATGATAGTAAACAATTATACGCGTGTCTTCGTTACAAACTTTTTTCAAATTCTTAAATGCCAAATAAATATCTTCGCTGTAGCCTAAAGATGAGAATATAACATACTCAAACTTTTCGCTAAGTTCTATATCTTCGGGCTTGGACTGCAGAAAACGGAAATCTGTGCTTTTCTGATCCTCATCAATACCTAAGGCGTCTGAGGTTTTTAATGCTGTTATAAATTCGCCGTAACGCAAACCTATCTGTAATACTTTTTGATTTGGCGGTATTATAGATATGCACATATTTCTCAAATCTTCATTATAATACTGTGATAATTTTTGCCGCAATCCCATATCTAATTCTCCTTGTACCAAGCTATTGTTCGTTCAAGACCCAGTTCTAAAGGCGTTTTAGCTTCAAATCCAAATTTCTCTTTTGCAGAACTAGTATCAACGCATCTTCTTGGTGTTCCATCGGGCTTAGAACTATCCCATATTATTTTACCACTATAATTCGTAATTTTACAAATAGTTTCAATTATTTGTTTTATGGGAATTTCCTTGCCACTCCCTATATTTACTGGCTGTGATGAATTGTAACGATCTGCAGCTAATACGATAGCTTCAGCCGCATCTTCAACGTATAAAAAATCCCGGGTTGCGCTACCCGTACCCCATACAGTAAGTGTTTTTGCATTATTTGCTAATGCATCTAAACATTTTCTTATAAGCGCCGGTATGACATGTGACGTCACAAGATCAAAATTATCTCCAGGACCATATAAATTTACAGGAAGTAATTGTATGGCATTGAAGTTATACTGTTTCCTATAAGCTTCGGACTGAGTTATAAGTATTTTTTTAGCCAAACCGTAAGGCGCAGTTTCTTCTGCAGGATATCCAGCCCATAAATATTCTTCCTTGAGAGGCATCTGCGCATTTTTCGGATAGGAGCAGGTTGTACCGATAGATATGAATTTATCTACGTTATTTCTATAAGATAACTCCATTAAATTAACGCCCATAACTAAATTATCGTAAAAAAACGTTGCCGGTCTTTCCATATTAGCACCTATGCCTCCGATCCTGCCTGCAAGATGTATTACTACGTCTGCTGGAAAAGTTTTAAACATACGCGCAATATTATATTTTTCAGTGAGATCATATTCTTTTGATCCCGGAACAAAAATATTTTCTTTTTGGATTCCAAATTGCATTAATTTCTTTACTACGTTTTTGCCCAGAAAACCATTCCCGCCTGTAATTATTATTTTTTTATTTTTCAAATATGTTAATTCCATCATTTCAGCCCCGCTTCGCGCATATCTGCATCTACCATTATTCTAACTAATTCCTTAAATGTAGTTTTTGACTGCCAATTTAGTTTAGCTTTGGCTTTTGCCGGATTACCTATTAATACATCTACTTCAGTTGGCCTATAATAACGAGGATCGATCACCACGTGTTTTTCCCAATCCAAACCCACATAATTAAATGCTTCCTGTAAAAATTCTTTAACGCTGTGCGATTCTCCCGTAGCTATAACATAATCTTCTGGCTTTTCTTGCTGCAACATAAGCCACATAGCCTCAACATACTCTGGCGTATAGCCCCAATCTCGCTTTGCTTCTAAATTTCCAAGATAAAGTTTGGACTCTTGCCCTGCCAATATTGAAGCAATACCGCGCGTTATTTTGCGCGTTACGAAAGTTTCTCCTCTGCGAGGAGATTCGTGATTAAATAAAACTCCGTTGACTGCAAAAATACCATAACCTTCCCTATAATTTTGTGTTGTGTGATGTGCGAAAGCCTTAGCGCACGCATATGGACTGCGGGGCCGTAATGGCGTAGTTTCGTCTATCATACCATTATATGTGCCGCCATACATTTCGCTCGAAGATGCCTGATAAAATTTCGTTTTATGCTTTGAATCCCTTATGGTTTCTAGAAGCCGCAAAGTACCCATACCAACCACATCTGCAGTATATTCTGGCATTTCAAAACTAACTCTTACATGACTTTGGGCTCCTAAATTATATATTTCATCTGGAGTTATTTTCCGTATGAGACGACCAAGAAAACTACCATCGGTTAAATCCCCATGAATTAAATGTAATTTTCTTGGCTTATGTACATCTCTATATAAATGATCTATTCGTTTAGTATTGAATGTACTCGCTCTTCTTATAATACCCCATACCTCATAATTCTTATCTAATAAAAATTCAGCGAGATATGATCCATCTTGTCCTGTTATGCCTGTTATTAGCGCTGTTGGAATTCAAATCACCCGATCGGCGGTTTTCATTAAGTGTTAAAAAACTTGCTATATTCTCCTTTGCATATCTGCTAAGAAACCAAATAACAATATTTGTAAGCCCGATATTACCAGCAACATAGATAAAATTGCTGTATTAGGATGTCCTACTTTTGCTGTGTTGAAATAAATCCAAAAAAGCCACAATCCTAAAATCAAACCGGCGCTAATAATACTGCTGCCAATATATCCAAAGAATTTAAGCGGCTCGTAATCTCTATATATTCTAAATATATTTACCCACGCTTTTACAGCGTATTCAAAAGGATGAAATATTGGATGCGATTTCATAAGGCGACTGCGCCTTGTTTTTTTAGCCTGGATAGGAATTTCTACTATTTTAAGTTTATTGCGTGCAGTTCTAATAATTTGTTCCTGTGTATATGTGTGATTTGAAATTGTACCGAGCTGCGCTACATTTTGCGTAAACGCTCTAAAACCCGTAGTAGAATCTGTTATTTTATGTTTTATCATTGAGCTAATTGCAGCTGCAAAAATTCTATTAGTTATATCTTTTACAAAAGAATCGGCGTGTTTACTTTCTTTAAATCTACTGCCTAAGACTAAACTCGCTCCGTTCTCAATTTCACTTATAAGCTTCGGTATAAGTTCCGCAGGATACTGTCCATCCGCATCTGTATGAACTATTATGTCTGCTTTTTGTTTAATACATTCAGCAATTTCTGTTTTGAATGCTTCCGCTAAGCCATAATTATTTGGATGCGATATGACTACAGCTCCATTTTGCTTTGCTATTTCTGCTGTTCTGTCAGTTGAACCATCATCTACTACTAAAAGTCTATAGTTATATTTTCCTGTTAAATTTGTTTTAATATTTTTTAGAACATCTCCTATGCTTTTTTCCTCGTTATAAGCTGGTATTGTAATAACTACTCTCTTAATCATATAAACTGGCATTAAAGAAGTTTTAAAATATGTTCGCTGGCTGCCGATTAATTAACTATACCAAATTTTCTTGCTACTCTTTTGCTCGCTCTCAAAGCATCTATGGCTTGTAATTCCAGCGGGAATTTGTAAAAATTACTCTTGTAACGCATAACTGCCACGGGATGTAAGAATTTGTAAAGCGGCGGAAGAAAATCTTTCATCGTAGTAAATGCGTAAACACTTACTCTGTGCATAGTTTCAAGTTCTTTATTATCAGTCCAAGGCAAATGACAGGTGGCTCTATTAAATTTAGCCCATTCTTCATTTGTTTTTGGAGCTTTGAAACCTAACTTAATAGATTCTGCGTACAATGGAGTACCGGGATACGGAGTATAAATTTTAACAGTTGCATTTACTCTTGGATTTATTTTTTGCAGTTCTGCAATTGTTGAAAATGTTTCCAAACGTTCATCTCTTGTCTCTGTGGGAAAACCAATGATGAAACTCATATCTAATGTTACGTCGCTGCCTGCTAAATTCCTTGCAGCATTAAACAAATCTTCCCGCTTTATGTTTTTAGAAATATAATCTAAAACGCGCTGCGAACCTGATTCAGCGCCTACGAAAGCCATTTTACAGTTATTTTTCTTCATCCATTCGGCAACATCCTGCGTTATTACATTTGCTCTAACTTCTGCCGACCATGGTAGTTTTACAGCTTCAACAATTTGCTTTGCACGTTTTACTTCTGTAAAAAAGTTGTCGTCATGGAAAAATATTCCATTCATTCCGTGTTCGTTATGTAAATAATCTACTATTTGCTTTACCTTTTCTACACTATGCGTACTCCAGCGCATATTATTTACAGCTAAATTATAACAAAACGCGCATCTGAATGGGCAACCTCTGCTCGTAATAACTGGAAGAACTTTCTTTAGTCCGAACAAATCCATAAAATATTTCTTAACATCTATTAAATCAAAGGCTGGCTCATAATTATCAAGCTCCTGCAAAAATTCACGTTTTTGATTAATTATAATCTTGCCTTCTTCTTTAAATGCTAATCCTTTTATTTTTCCAAAATTTTTCTTTCCGCTTTTTATTTCGGCCAATAGCTCTACAATAGGAATTTCTCCGTCGCCCATAATAGCGTAATCTAAAGCTGGTTCTGTAAGTGCTATTTCTGGCAGAACAGATGTGTGCATTCCGCCCCATATCGTCGTGTAACCTAATTCTTTTACCTTCCTAGTAGCTTCAATAGTCGGAATCAGCGGTGGAGCTGTTGAAACAGAAAAACAAACTGCTAAGGGGTTTAATCTATGTACAGCCTCGTAAACTTTGTTTATTTCACTTTCAAAAATATGTAAAAATTCTACTTCGTAGCCCTTTTGTCTAAGAGCGTTAGCTGTGTAGAGCATACCATAAGGCATATACAAATGAGTTTGCGTTTCAAGCTTAACTAGTAAAATTGTTCCCGCCATATGATAAAAAGCTATAACTTAAACTTTTAATGCTTTCTTAATTCAATTCGATATGAGAATATTATATTCAGCTCCTGATGTGCGTATATCAGACACACACGGCGGGTCTGCACACGTAAAAGGTGCTATAGACTCATTTAAACGCCTTGGGCACGAAGTTATCATAATTGAAAGAAGGACCGATTTAAAATCTTTCAGAAACATATTATACTGTTTTTTTTGGCCTTTCTTCTATACTATTTGTTTATGTATTTTCAATAAAATAGATATTGTATATGAAAGAGCTAGAATCTTTGGCGGTGGTGCAATTGTCGCGGGCAAATTATTCAGAAAGAAAACTATACTTGAGTGTATTGAACCTTACGTAGAACTTCCAATCTTAACAGGAAAAATAAAACAACCGCTTACAAGTGTATTAAGACTACATTCTAAAATTGTAAACTATTGTAGCGATATCATAACTATTACGCATAAAAGTATGACTCTTGGCTTACCAGAACATAAATGTATTATAATAACAACCGGGGCCGATCCAGAAAGATTCAAACCTGCAGAAGATAATGGAAAAACAATTTTATATATTGGAAGTTTTGCTTCTTGGCACGCCTGTGAAAATATGATAAAAGCAATGAAAATAGTTTGCGAAACAATTCCTAAAGCTAAACTTGTTTTGGTTGGAGAAGGTGAAAAAGTAAATACCTGTAAACAACTTTCTAATGAATTAAATCTTGAACACAATGTTAATTTTGTTGGTGGAATTTCTCAGGAAAAGGTTCCTTCTATTATTGGAACTGCGACAATATGCCTTGCATTATTTGACAGTAAGAATTATTTACCATTCCAAAAGTTTGGTTACTTTTATTCGCCAATAAAAGTTCACGAATACAAAGCATGCGGCAAACCAGTAATTGCCAACGACATTGGAAATTTAAAAACTCTTGTAAAAAATAGTATAAACGGAATATTAGTTGATGAAGGTAACATTGATGAAATTTCATCTGCCATAATAAAACTGTTAAAAAATAAAAAGCTTAGAGCTAAAATGGGCGGCACAAATAGAAAAGAAGTGTTAGAAACTTATAACTGGGATTATGTAAATAAACAAATATTAAGCAGACTTGTAAATAAAAGTACCGTCTAATTCATATATTTTTTCCAAAGTTAAAATATCGCGCGTTATTATATAATTCACTGGGATTTCATTAGGATCTCCAATTCTTATTTCGTCTTTAATCCAAAAGCCTATTAGCGATACTTTATTGTTTTTTGAACATAGTGTTCCCTGCTGTCTAAAATCAAACTCATTACAGTATTTCTCATCTATCAAAAAAATGCCGCTTAAATTTTCATCCGCCCATAGACCAATTTGGCTGCCATTAGAATTACGCCAATTAGTTGAATTAATACTAATTACAGCTACATTTACTGCGCTTAAGACTAAAAAAGCTATTATTAATATTACAACTAATTTATTTGGTTTAAAACGCTCAAGTAAAAATTTTGATATTGCTACGCCGGACATAAGTGCTATTAGCGCTATAGCTGTTAATGAAAATAAGTTGGATGTAAGAGCTTTTGTAGTGTAACTAATAGCGCCCAGCCATAATAAACTCATATTGTTAACCGGGAACAGCTGGAAAAATATTAGCTGGGATGTAAAAAGCATTACTATACCTAGAAAAATTATTACATTTCTTGAAACTTTTTGCTGGTTCATACTAACTAAGCCGCCAATAATTACGAGCGGCGCCAAAACATCAAAATAACGAGCGCTTGGCCTGCCAGTAAGAGCTAACAGAGTATCTACTTTGAATAAAGCGCTGCCTGCGGTTCGTTCTGCCAGCATAACTAATACTGCTAACATAACCGAAAATAAAATTACGTATAGTATTTTATTTTTAGAGAAACTTTGTTTGATATTTGATAAAATAGATAACGTGAAAATAAAACCTGTTGACGCTATTACAATTCCAAAATTTATAATGGTCCAAATAAACATAGATAATGGAGTAAATGTTACGGGATAACCATCTCTAATATAAGTACCTAATAAACCATCAATTGTAAAGCCAAATAAATATCCGTTCCTAAACAGCCAAGCACTAATTATTAAACCTACTATTCCTAGCAATAGTAATTTAGGTAATATTTTTTTCCCGATTAATAAATGGTATATTACGAGAGCTAATACTGGTATTAGTAAAGCGAATCCGAGATATCTAGTTAGTATAGTCAATCCTATAAATATTCCTGCAAATGCATCGAACATTAGATTATCTTCTTTAAACGATTTGTAAATAAAATATAAAGATATCAGAAACAAAAGATAAAACAAATTTTCTGACATAACGTAACTAGAAAAAGCTAAATTCGCCGGCAAGACGGAAATTAAAATAGACGATAGTAAAGCTTTTTTAGAGCTTAGAAATTCTTTTGCAAAAAAATAAGCTGGGAAGATAATTAAAGACGAAATTACGGCATTAATTATTTTTATTACAGAATAAATAGTCATCATATTTTTAAATATATATGCTGGTGAAATTAAAACCGAATAAAGCGGCGGATAGGCTTTTGTAAGTTCGCTATGAATACTGAATTCTCTAAAATTAAAATAACTCTGTGCCATTTTTGAATAAAAATACTCATCTGCAAATATAGTTGGAGATGTTACAAAAAAGGTTAATATAATTTTAATTGCGGCTATTAGTAAAAATAAAATAATTACAAATTTTAGCGTCTTATCCATGCCTAATTTCTGCAGAAAAGTTTTAAAAAGCGTACTACGTCGCTAATACTTGTCTCTTTTTGGCGCGCCTTAATTGTCTCCAGATAAATGCTCCTGGTTTATGTATGACCGTCCTTAGCGGCTTAATTTGCCAGGCTTCATACGCTATAGTTCCGGGTATTTTACCGAATTCCTTAACCATAATTTTATACATCATTAATTTTTGTCCCATTTTTAGAGCTTTTTTACGTTCTTCAACTGTAAACTCCGGCGTAGCAAATATAGGTTCTTCTGAAAACGTTTTGGAGCTGTCATTCAAATAGTGATCTACACTGAATCTTAATAAATTTCTTTCAACTAATTCCACGTAAAGTTCTGTACCGGGGAAAGGTATTGGATTGTAAAATCTAACTTCTTCAAATGGTGTAGCTTTTGCAAATTCATAGCTCTTCATAAATTTTTCAAATGTATCTTCAAGCAAGCCGATTATAAAGAAGCCTCCAAAAGGTATCCCTACTTTTTCTGCCATCTTTACAGCTTCGTAAACTTTCTCAACTTTCAAATTCTTCTTCATTTTGTCCAGCACTTGCTGATCCATAGATTCTATTCCAAATGCAAAATAGAAACATCCTGCATCTTTCATCTTTTGCAGTAAGCGTTCATTAACTCTATCTGCTCTTATACCGTTCCTCAAATCCCATTTGATTTTCATTCCGCTATTTATTATTGCATCGCAAAGAACTTCTGCTCTATCCATATCAAGAGTAAAATTATCATCTACGAAATGGAATTGCCTAAATCCTTGAGTATACCAGTGTCTTATTTCAGCAACGATATTTTCAGGTGTTCTTGGCCTCCAAGCAACACCCATAGATTTTTTCATTGCGCAAAATGTACACTGGTACGGACATCCTCTTGATGTTACAATTGGTATTTTTGCATCAATATATTCACGTATAGGAAAAATATCGTAAGCAGGGAAAGGTAATGAACTAACGTCAAAATCAAACTGTCGCAATACATTCTTTTGTATTTGGCCGTCTTTAAGGTAAACTAAACCTTGAACATCTTCTAAAGGCCAGCCCTCAAGCAGTTCCACTAATGCCCGCTCACCTTCTCTTGTTATTACATAATCAACGCCGGTGTCTTTGATAACTTGATCTTCAAACGTTGAACCGCCGGCTCCACCCGCTACTATTTTTATATTTGGAAATTCTTTCTTTAATTCTGCTATGAATAAATAAACGGGTTTGAATTCCATAGCCATAAAACTTAATCCAATCATATCTGGTTTGAATTCGCGTATTTTCGTAAATAGATTTTTCATACCTCTATCTATTCTCATATCTACTGCGGCGACTTCGTGTCCAATATGTCTGACATATCCGGCGACATACGCAACTCCTGGCAAGGGCGCTGTTGCTCCGCCTTTATCTCCGACAATATCTGGCACTACGAAAAGAACTTTCTTTGGGTTCTGCGTCTTAGTAATACAAAGAAAACCTTTTGGTTTTCTGGGCTTTTTAATACTAGAAACAACGTTAGATGTAGTAGCCATACTCTCTTTAGTACGTTTAGCCATATAATATTTTTAAAGGCTAAGCTTTAAATCGGTTGTTATTTCTTGCAACACTATGCGCATATTATTCTTAACTACGAGTTATCCTGCTTACAAAGGACATCACCAAAGCCCATTTATTCACAGCCTAGCAAAAACGCTTGTTAAATTAGGCAATGAAGTTAGAGTTATAGCTCCAAACTATAAAGAAAGTGTTGTTCTGTACGAAGAAATAGACGGCGTCAAAGTAAATCGTTTTGGCGGCTTTGAAGAGCTTGTTTCTGGCGGAGGAATAGCTAGTAATGTGAAATCATCTTTCGACATAGTATATAATTTTCCCAGATTTGTGTTCGCAATGAAAAAAGAAGCTGGCAAATTTGTTAACGATTATGATGTTATACATGCGCAGTGGATTTTATCCGGCTTGGCTGGAGTTCTTTTGAAAAAGAAAAAGCCACTAATTTTAACAACGCGGGGCGCCGATATGGAAAATAAAGGTTTTATTACAAATAGAATCGTAAAATATGTTTTGGAAAACTGCGATTACATAACTCCAAACAATGAGCATCAGGTAAAACCAATCAGAGAGCTTGTTACGAAACCCATTGAAACTGTTCCTAACGGAATTGATACTAAACTTTTCAGTACGAAATTCAATGATAGAAAAAAATATCGAAAGAAATTAAATCTTCCAGAAAGAAAAACTATTTTGTTTGTTGGCTGGCTCATTCCGCGGAAAGATCCAGAAACTATGATTCGTGCATTCTCTAAATTACCATCATTAATGCAATTGGAATCAAAAGCCGCACCACAATTAGTAATAATTGGTTCTGGTATTTTAGAAAACGAAATGAAAAATTTGGCAAATGAGTTAAACGTCAATGACGATATTATTTTTGCTGGCTCTAAATCTCCAGAAGAAATGTATAATTGGTACGGTGCAGCTAATATGTTTGTGCTGCCAAGCTTATCAGAAGGTCGCCCAAATGTTATTTT
>Ga0209518_1001215_pt1 | contig 28944 bp, 24 predicted proteins | sample RifGroB1_FD_183993 | JGI IMG/M metagenome (GOLD analysis project Ga0209518, IMG submission 183993) | Groundwater microbial communities from Rifle, Colorado, USA - Groundwater B1 (SPAdes) (version 2) | ecosystem: Environmental > Aquatic > Deep subsurface > Groundwater | place: Rifle, Colorado...
TTCTATGAATCAAAGCAGTATGGTCACTGAGCGGAGTCGAAGTGACACCTCGGCTCCGCTCGGTGTCCGTGTTAATTAAATAACAATCGACAGCCTGAATATATAATTTTCAGTTTAAAAACAAGTTCAATAACTTTTCCCTTCATCCAGAAGTTCTTCGATCACCATTTCTTTATGGCAGTTGGGACAGGAAGTCATGGGCTCATCGGGAAGGTAAATAATATTAGTGTATCCGCAGGAAACACAACGCACCTGAACAGGTTCAGGCGCGTCTTTTTTTTTCTTTTTATGAAACATTTTTATTGATCATATCTTCCAAAGATCAGGGAGCAGTTGTGTCCGCCAAACCCAAAACTATTGGAAAGAGAATATTTCACATCGTAATCAATCGCTTTATTCGGAACATAATCAAGATCGCACTGCTCATCCTGATTATCCAGATTCATTGTTCCATGAATCTTCCCTTCCTGAAGCCCCTTGATACAGGCAATGGCCTCCACCGCTCCTGCCGCTCCTAAAAGGTGCCCTGTCATGGACTTAGTCGAATTGACCTTTAGTTTTTTGGCATGATCTCCGAAAACCAGCTTCACTGCGTTGGTCTCCGCAATATCTCCCAGTTCGGTACTGGTTCCATGCGCATTGACATGCTGAATATCAGTGGTTTTTAAGCCGGACATTTTCAGCGCATTTTTCATACACAACGCAGCCCCTTTGCCTTCCGGATGCGGCGCTGTCATATGATAAGCGTCAGCGCTCATTCCGCCGCCCATAATTTCAGCCAAAATTTTAACTCCCCGTTTTTTTGCCGATTCTTCGCTTTCTATCACGAGAATTCCGGCTCCTTCACCAAGGATAAAACCGTCTCTGTCTTTATCCCAAGGTCTGGAAGCTTTTTCAGGAGCATCGTTTCTTTTGGAAAGAGCCTGAGCAGTTGAAAAAGCACAGACAGTCAGATCCATCACAGACCCTTCGCTTCCGCCGGTTACCATAATATCGGCTTCTCCGTTCCGAATCAGGTTAAAAGCATTTAAAATGGAATGATTTGAAGTAGCGCAGGCGGTAGAAATAGAATAGTTTGGTCCCATATAACCGTATTCAATTGAAATCAATCCGCTTGCCATATCAGTAATAATCAGAGGAATAAAGAATGGAGAAATTCTTCCTTTCGCTAAGTAATTTTTTATATTTTCTGTAAAAGACTGAATTCCGCCGATTCCAGAACCCACTAAAACCCCAATTCTTTCTTTATCCAAAGAAGCATCCTGTTCGATAAGTTTTGACTGTGCAAGTGCTTCTTTCACCCCCGCAAGGGCAAACTGGGTAAAAACATCCATTCTTTTAATCTGTTTTTTGTCTATATAATCTTCAGGATTAAAATTTCTAACCTCTGCCGCAATTTTTACAGAAAGATTGGCCGCATCAGGATCAAATTTTGAAATACGGGCAACCCCGCTTTTTCCTGCAAGAATATTTTTCCAGTATTCATCAATAGTATGACCAAGAGGAGAAATAATACCCATACCGGTAACCACAACTCTTTTTGACATTTCTGATCTCCTTCGTTTATTTTAGTACAATAAATTACATTACCATGCCGCCGTCCACCACCAGAACCTGACCTGTAATATAGGTCGCAAGGTCGGAGGCCAGAAAAGCGGCAGCGTTTGCGATATCATCGGGCAGCCCAAGTCTTTTCAAAGGAATCATTGAAATCATCGCTTTTTTTTCATTTTCAGGGATCGCCTGTGTCATTGCTGTATCAATAAACCCGGGAGCAATCGCATTGACACGGACATTTCTTCCCGCATATTCTTTTGCAAGGGTTTTGGTAAAGGCAATCACGCCCCCCTTACTGGCAGAATAGTTTGCCTGACCGGGATTTCCCATAATACCCACAACTGAGGCAATATTGATAATGCTTCCGAATTTTTGCTTCATCATGATTTTAACCGCAGCTTTGGAACAGTTGAAAACACCTTTTAAATTGACTGCAATGACTGCGTCCCACTCATCTTCTGTCATTCTGATAATCAGATTGTCTCTTGTAATGCCTGCATTATTGATCAGAACATCCACTTTTCCAAATGTTTCTTTTGCTTTCTCAAGAAGAGCTTCGCAGTCGGCTGAAACCGATACATTTGCCTTGATCCCGATTGCTTCAACCCCTTGTGCCTTCATATCAGCCACCGATTGATTCACATCATTCTCATTAATATCGGAAATAACAATTTTCGCTCCCATCTGTGCAAACTTCAAAGCGACTGATTTTCCTATTCCTCTTCCGGAACCGGTAACAATCACAACCTTATCTTTTAATCCTAACATGAGGTTCTCCTTTATATATATTTATTATATATTATTTTAAAATATCCAATTTTTCTATATCTTCAGGTTTCTCTACTCCGTAGATTTTGACCGTTTTGTCAATTTTTTTAATCAGCCCCTGAAGCACTTTCCCGTTTCCGATTTCAATAAAAGTATCAAACCCGTCTTTTATCATATTCTGAATCGTTTCAGTCCAACGGACAGAACTTGAAATCTGTGCGGTTAATGATTCTTTTTCCTTTCCCTCTTCTACCGGGGAAGCTGAAACATTTGCATAAACCGGTATCAATGATTTTTTAAATTCTATGCCGGATAGAGTTTTCTTAAACTCCTCCGCCGCTTTTTTCATCAAGGGAGAGTGAAAAGGTCCGCTGACATTTAAAGGCATCGCTTTTCCTTTCGCCGCATCAATTTCCTGATAAACTAAAGCCAGCTGCTCTTTGTTTCCCGAAATAACAATCTGTCCCGGACAGTTGAAATTAGCGGGAACCACTTCAGAATATTTGGCGCAAATATCAACAAGAACTTGATCATCCATTCTCATGACTGCCGCCATACCGCCTTTTTTTTCAGGGTCTGCATTGCTCATCAGCAACCCTCTTTCACGAACCAGTTTAAGCGCATCCTGAAATTGGATTTTTCCCGCCGCTGTATAAGCAGAATATTCTCCGAGAGAATGCCCTGCCGCCGCCTGAAAAACAAGACCCTTTTCTTTCAATACTTCTAAAATGGCTATGGACACGCAAAGAATCGCCGGCTGGGTATTTTCAGTCATTCCAAGAGTCTCAACAGGTCCGTTAAATAAAAGGTCTTTGAGATTAAAACCCAATAGGGTATCAGCGCTATCTATAATTGCCTTTGCCTTTGAAAATTGTTCATAAAAATCTTTTCCCATTCCAAGGCTCTGTGAACCCTGGCCAGGAAAAACAACCGCTATTTTCCCCATAAAATCAACCTCTTTTATTAGAATTCAAAAACAGCACCGCCCCAAGTCAGACCGCCGCCGAATGCTGTTATGCCAATTAAATTTCCTCTTTTGATTTTTCCGCTTCTCACACTCATATCTAAAGCGATTGGTATCGTAGAAGAAGAAGTATTGGCATGTTCTTCAATCGTTACAATAAGCTGTTCAGGATTTAATTTTGCAAACTTTCTGACAGCCTGCATAATCCGGGTATTAGCCTGATGAGGAATAATAAAATCAAGGTCAGAAGGAGTAAGACCTGCGTTTTTACAAGCCGTATCAAGACCTTCTATCATTCTATTGACCGCTATTCTAAAAACTTCCTGCCCTGCCATGCGAATACTATGATCATGACGATCCACTGTTTCATGGCTGGCAAGCATAGCGCTTCCCCCAGCCGGCTGGTAAAGAATTTTCGCTTCTCCGCCGTCGCTTCCCAGATGGTATCCTAAAATTTTATTTTTTTCACTCGGTCTTAATATCACCGCTCCCGCCCCGTCTCCAAACAAGACACAGGTATTTCTATCCGTATAATCAGTGATCCGGGTTAAAACTTCCGAACCGATGACTAAAATAGTATTGTAAGCGCCTGAAGCAATAAAATTATATCCCATGGACAATCCATAGACAAAACCGCTGCAGGCAACTTCAAAATCAAGCGCTGGAATTGTCCTGCACCCCAATTTATTCTGAACCAGACAGGCAGTCGCAGGAAAAACCATATCAGGCGTAACGGTTGCAAATAAAATCATGTCTATATCTTGCGCTTTCAAACCAGCCATATCCAGCGCATTCTGCGCCGCTTTGACAGCAATGTCAGAATTATTTTCACCTTCCACAACCACATGTCTTTTTTTCATTCCGGTTCTGGAAGTAATCCATTCATCCGTCGTATCCACAATTTTTTCAAAATATTCATTGGTTAGGATTTTTTCAGGAAGATAGTGTCCTGTTCCTGCTATTTCCACTCCTCGTAATTGGATCATTTTTCTCTCCTTTTGCTTAAAAATTTAGAAAAAAACCTTCGGTTTCTTATTTCACTCTCTATTTTAACAGGAAGATTCAGCCGGCTGACTTTTTTGGCAAAGGGAAGAAGGTTTTGCAAAGCCTCGCCGCCCGTAATTCCATGCCCGATAAAAATGTTTTCCTTGAGCCCTAAAACAATCCCTGTTCCAGTATTTGAATAGTGGATATTTGATTTCAAGACATCTGTCAGACCTGGCTGTCCTGATTTTTTAAAATAGCTTTTTAAAAAATAATAAATTCCTTCCAAACCTTTTAAAAGAATATTTCCAGTGTACCCTCCCGTAACATAGATATGACAGGGAGAAGTCACTAAATCAAAGCCTTCAACAAATCCGTAATAATTCATATTATTTTCTTTTTTTAAACGATAATCAAGTTTTCGAACCCATTTTGGACCCTTGTACCACTCTTTTCCTATATTTAAAATACCGATAGCGGGATTTGCTACCTGAAAGTAATTTTCATAAAAAATTTTTCCCATTAAAGCAAGGATAAGACCTCTGTCTTCATCGATCAGAGCGGAAGATCCAGCGTCCAAAAGAAGCACCGGTCCATTGATATTGGGAATAATCACCCCGATAGCCGGAAAGTCCACATTTTTTAAAAGCCCGATCGTTTCCACCGCTCCATAAACAATAGCCCCAGTATTACCAGGTGAAAAAAAGAAATCAATCTTTTTCTCTTTTAAAAATTCCAGACCTTTTACTATTGAAGAATTTTTCTTTTTCCGCACCCCTTTAATCGGGCTGTCTTCCATAGAAATTTTATCTTCAACTTCAATAATCTGAATATTATTTGTAGAGGAATAGACTCCCTCTCCCTGGCTTAAAGTTTCACGATCAATAAATACAATAAAAGAATCTTCAGGATTTTCTAAAGAATAAGCTTTAAGCGCCAAAAAAAGTTCTTGTGGAGATTTCTCTCCACTGATAATATCGATTCCTATCTTTGACGGCATACAATCATTACATGTATTTATATTTGTAGCTGAACCTTTCTACATCGATTACGACTCTTCCCTTATAAAATCCGCATTTCAGACAGACTCTATGAGGAAGTTTTTTTGTTCCGCAGTTTGAACATATCGTTAATCCTGGCAAATCCAGTTTCATATTTGCTGCTCTGACTCTTCGGCTTCTTGATTTCGAACTTTTCTTTTTTGGTACACCCATTGCTTCTATCCTCCAAAATATCAATCTAAAGTTAAGGGTTCCTTAAATTTAATCAAACAGCTTTAAATTCAGAAAAGCTTTATAAAAAAAATTAAATTCTCCGAATGTTCTCAATAATATAAAAAATATTTTTTCCCATTTTTTTAAACTCTTCGGGATATCCGATAAAGGTAATAGTCAGATAATCATTTCTAAAAGGACAAGCAAACACATAAAAAACAAAATAATAAATCTCTTTATCTGCTTCCCCTTCCGCATATCCCCTGGCTTCTATTCCATTGACAGAAAATTTTTGGAAAACTAAAGTTTTCTCAATGACGGGATTTTTATAAAAAGGAGTGAGAGAATGGGTTAAATTTTCTAATATTTCTTTCTGGTGAAATTGTTTTTCCAGAATTTTCAGTTCCCCCTGAAGATTTTTTCCCGGCATCGAAAGAAGAATACGGTCATCTTTTTCCTGAATAGCCCAAATATCGGGTATTTCTATCCAGAACCCGGATTTTTCATGACGATAAATTTTTGCTTCTATTGCGATATGAATCAAAAAGAAAAAAAGAATCCATGTAATCTTTTTCATAATTTTTCTTCCATTTATTTTTTCTGCCAGCTGAAATCCTGATTTTTTTTCTGTTCCGATAAAAGAGGATTGTTGACCAGCAACTCAGATACTTTTTTTAAATTAATAATTAAATCTTTTAAATCATCGGCCAATTTTTGATCCACCAAAACTGTTCCTAAAACCCCTTCCCCTTTTTTAACAGACGCAACCAGTCCTTTTAAATCCTGAATCAGCGATGTCAAGTCTCTGGAAATGCTTAAAACAGAATTATTGGTATTTTTTACGACCTGAGGAAGCTCCTTATTTAAAAGAGAACTGAGAGTTTTAGAACTTTGAAGCGCTTCCTGAAGGATAGCCGAAATATTATTTTTATTATCATCGATCATTTTGAGAGATTCTTTTAAGAGTTTCACAGCACTGTCTGAAAGCCTTTCAATATCTTTTCTCTTGGTAAGCCCATTTAAAATAAAATTAATGCTGTCCACTGTTTCGCTCATCTGCTGAGCCAGTTCATAGGTACTTTGAAGCACCTCTCCAAATCCCACCGAATCTTTTCCCTGAATCATGGTTCCTTCAGCCAGATCTTTAATTTCTTCTTCTCCCGTTTCAGGAAAACTGACATTCAGATACTTTTCCCCCAGCATCCCTTCTCCTAAAACAGTAAAAAGCACATTACTGGTAACAGGGAAATCTTTTTTCAGCCAGATTTTTAAAATAACTTTGTTGTTTTTAGGCTCAGGCAGAATTTCTTTCACATAACCCACTGTAATTCCGCCTGCGAATTTCACTTCGGAACCCGGCTTTAAATCATTTAAAAACTTTAAAACCACTCCGTACTCTTTCCCTTCGACATCCAGCGCCGATTTTCCAAGATACGCCACAGAGCCCATCAGAAAAAGAAAACTAAAAAAAACAAAAAATCCCACTTTTAATTCAGTTTTCATACTTTTATCGGTCCTTCCGCCTTCCCATTAATAAACTGCTGTATCCTCTCGTCCCGGCTGTTTTTAAACTCTTCCGGAGTGCCCTGCCCCATAATAGAGCCTGCTTCCATCATATAGATAGAATCGGCTGTTTTATAAGCGCTTTTTAAATCATGTGTCACCACAATTGAAGTCATATTTTTTTCCTGCTTCAATTTATTAATCAGATTATCCACCACATCTGTCATAATCGGATCAAGCCCAGTCGTGGGTTCATCAAAAACCACCAGTTCAGGCTCATTGGCAATTGCCCTGGCAATTCCGACCCGCTTCCGCATTCCTCCCGAAAGTTCTGCCGGGTAAGCGTTTCCTACGCCTCTCAATCCGACCCATTCCAGAAGTTCATCTGTTTTTTTCTCTACTTCTTTATCGCTCATTTTTTGAATCCGCTTAAGCGCAAATCCTACATTATCGTAAATATTCATAGAGTCAAAAAGAGCTGCGCCCTGAAATACAAATCCTATTTTAAGCCGAACCGGAATCAGGTCTTTTTCTTTGAGAAAGGCAATATCTTTTTTTTCAAAAAAAATTTGCCCGCTGTAAGGATTTAAAAGCCGGGTCATTACTTTCAGGAAAACACTTTTTCCGCAGCCGCTTCTCCCGATAATCACCGTTGTTTTCCCTTTTTCAGCTTTCAGATGAATGTTTTTATGAATCACCTTGCCGGATAAAATGGTATAAAGGTTTTTTACTTCAATCAATCGAGTCTGCCTCCGGAAAATGAATTGTCTTCGGAAGCTTGATATAAACAATCGTTCCCTTGCCCTCTCTGGAATGAATCGAGGTCTTTCCTCCATGAAGCATCACTACCTTTTTTACTAAACTCAAGCCCAGTCCTACGCCTTCAAAACGCCTGTTCACATCCGCTTCAGCCTGATAAAAAGAGGAAAAAGCTTTTTTTATCACTTCTTTTGTCATTCCAATTCCGTTATCATAAATCTTAACAATAACAGAATCATCTTTTTCCATCCCCTTCAGCCTGATTTTTCCGTCAAATTGATTAAATTTAACGGCATTATCGATTACTTGATAAAAAGCCAGCCTGATTTTATCTTTATCTCCCTCTATAACCATTTTCTCAAATTCTTTTTCCTGAAAATCAATCTGAATGTTTTTTCTTTGGATTTTTTCTTTGAGATTCATAATCACATTGAAAATAATTTCAAGAATATTGACTTTTTCCGTTTTAAAATACTCAAAAGAAATTTCTTTGAAAACCAGAAGGTTTTCAATCAGGGTTTCAAGACGGTTATAGCTGATTTCCATTGTATTCACCATATCTTGAAGATCGTTATTTTTTTCAACATCAGCATTTTTTTTCAGCATGGAAAGATAACCTTTGAGCGGAACCAAAGGGGTACGCAGTTCGTGGGATATATTGGAGATAAAATAACTTCTGATCGTATCAATGTTTTTCAGCCTTAAAGCGTAGTTTTTCAATTTATCAATATAAATAATCAGCTTATAGGCTAGGGAAATAACCGGTTCGATCACAAAGAAATTTTCTATTTCAGACTCATTGGAAACAGCAATATTTAAAAATTCCTGATTATTCAGATGTATTTTAAAATCAAAATGTTCTTTTTCCGATGTGAAATCAGGATGAATAAAAACAATGGATGTTTTATTTTCCCTTATCATCTCTATTCTTAAAATGGAAGTGTAGTACATAGCCAGTATTTTGGCGATAGTTTTAATAAAATCTTTTCTTTTTTTGATAGATATAATACGAAGATAAATTTTATAAATAACCTGAAGCTGATTTAATTGATTTTCAATAGATTTTTTATTTTCTTTCATTCTTCTGGAAGTCTTGTCAAAAAGATATTTAAAACTGTAAAAACTGTTGAAAAAATCTTCAAAATCGTACTTTTTTAAAATTTTCAGGTTAATCTGAAAAGATCTGCCCTCTGGAGCTTCAATCTCGGTGATAAATCTCTGTTTTAAAAGCAATGAAATCTTATTATGTATCTGAGGAAGCCCCAAATATTCTTTCAATTCAGCGGATGTAAAAGAAAGTTTCTGATTGTTAAATAAAACAGCCAGAATAACCACTCTGTCTATATCATAATCAAACACTTTTAAGATACTTTCAAAAGACTGCGCTTTCAGTTCTTCTTCTTTTTTGCCCAGATAAAGAAAAGGCACCTCGCTTTTTTTTCTGTATTCGGTAAGAGAAAAAGCAATGTAAAAAGAAAAATTAAAAAATGAGGATAAAAGAAAGGCGGTCATTAAGTAATCAATTTTATTTCTGTCCATCAGAAAAAAACCGCTGTTTTCCAAAAACGGCTGATGGTTATAAAAAGAAGCGGGATCGGATAAAAAATTGAGCCCGCCTAAAATAAGCGTGAGTAAAAGCCCTATTCCAAGCCCTGCAAAAGCTCCGCGCGAAGTTCCGTTTTTCCAGAGCATCCCTCCTGCCAAGGGAATAAAAAACTGAAAAATAAAAATCCCAAAAAGAATAAATAATCTTGCTAAGTTTAATTCTTCAATAAAAAAAGATAAAACAAAGCCTGAAAGAAGAAAAAATCCGATTAAAAACACTCTTCTTTGATGAAAATACTCTTTCACAATAGATGAAAGATTATTGAGCTCTTTCATAAGAGTCGATACAATAAAAGCAAATCCGGTAAAAAGAAAGAGGATTGAAAACAAAAAAGAAGTTTTTTCTCTCAAAAAAATCTGGAAATCTAAAAGCCAGTTGACATCTTTTAAATGGGGTCTGATCTCAGCCAGATATTCCAGAAAACCTCCTCCAAAATGGAGGGAAAAGAAAAATGTAAACACCAGAAAAAACACAATCGTGACGGTTCCCGTTTTAAAAAAACTCAGTTTTGGCTGTTTTTTCACTCCAGATAAAATAAGAGAAAACTGCCTGGGAAGAAAAAAATACATAAACGCAGAAAAAATCATCACGCTCTGCCACCAAAGAAAATCTCCGTGATGCAGGGTGAGTTTTTCCCGGAACAAAGAATCCTTGACAATGATAAAAGCTTTGGAAGGTACTCTCTCAGGACACAGCAAAAACCAGAGTCCGACGAATATCATAAAAACAAACATAAGAATTCCCTGAAAAGAAAGGGAAGATAGTTCTTTTTCATCTTTTTGCAATGCGATAAAAACATAAAGCGCTGAAAATATAAAAGGCATATAAAAGAATTTTTCAAAAAGAGTCTGAATTCCAAATACAAAATTTAACACACGGATATTCAAAGCAATATAAAAAACAGACAGAAAAATAACCGTGCCTAAAACAAGGATTTTCAGAGCCTTGTTTTTATCATAACGGCAGAGAATAAAAGAAACAAAATCCTTAATCTTGTAAGTTTCTACAACAGGAGCAAGCCTTTCAATCAGCATCGGAAGAAAAAGAACCGAAAGAATTACTCCAAAAGGAAAGGCAAAAAAAGAAATCCCCTGCTCCGCGAATCCCAAGGGTGCGCCTAAAAAAGCAAAACCGCTTGCGAAACTGGAAGGAATAATAACAGCGTAAAGCCATTTTTTGATCTCAATCCATCTTTTCCCCTGCCATTTCTCAAAAAAACCGCTTATCCAGAAAACAGCCGCAAGGTATAAAATAAATAAAAAATATCCGGTCAGAATATCCATTTTAGTTTTTCCTGCTGATTGATAATAAAATCCAGGTTATTAAAAAAATAATTCCCAGTAAAAAAAAATAAAATAAAGAAACAGGATAGCCAAAAATAAAATCCATGTTCTCCAGTTTTAAAGCTGAAAAAAACGGAAGATTCAAAAGCAAAAGAAAAAAAACCAAAGCAACCAAAAAAAGAGGTTTTTTATTCAATTTTCACCCTCAGAATATCATATTTTGAAAGTTTTTCATCTGTTTTCATAAACCCGTCAAACTGATGGCGGATTGTTTCAATCTTTTTCTTTTCTTTGTCGTAAAGACTAAACCGCCCTGCTTCTATCTTTTTGTTTTTCATGCCTGGTCCTATCGCCTCTATTTCCATATTATCGGAAAAAGCATTAAAAACTTTCAGTTTATAGAGTCCGGGCTCTGTCTCTCCCTCCACCATCGCCAGAAATTGATAGGTTTTAATATATCCTGTGTAGGAAGCGCCTTTCGAACCAGGCTCCGGCACCGTAAAACCGGTAGAATAGCCCCTATGGCTGACTTTATAGACTTCATCCAGAACTTCTTGAGAAATTTTTTCTCCTTTTTCTGCCAAATCCAGCCCAGCTCTGTAAACGCGCGTCATATCGGCAACATAATAAAGGCTTTTCATTCTCCCTTCTATTTTAAATACCTCCACACCTGCCTGAATCAGTTCATTAAGATGTTCAAGAAGACACAGGTCTTTCGCGCTTAAGACATAGGTTCCCCATTGGTCTTCCTCAATCGGGAAAGCGAGGTCACGCCTGTTTTCCTCTACAAGGGCATACTTGAAACGGCAGGGCTGAACACAATCTCCCAGATTGGCCTGACGGATCTTCGGGCTGCCGAATTTATGATGGGTCATTCCCAGTTCGGGAGCTGTCATAAAACTGGATAAAAGACACCTGCCGGAATAAGACATACAGATAGCTCCGTGCACAAAAACTTCCAGTTCTAACTCTGTATGATCGCGAACTTGTTTAATTTCATCAATAGAAAGTTCCCGGGCTAAAATAATCCGGTCGGCTCCGATTGATTTCCAGACATTGACTGTCTCATAATTTGTAATATTTGCCTGAGTAGAGACGGAAAGATGAATATCGGGGAGAGTTTTTCTGGCAAGAGATAATAAACCGGGGTCAGAAAGAATCAAGCCGTCGGGCTTTAAGTCTTTCGTTTTTTCTAAAGCTTCCCTGAAAAGGGGAATATGCTGATTGTGAGCAAAAATATTGAAGGCGTAATAAATTTTTTTATTCATCCGATGAGCTTCATCGGTCAGTTTCTGCAATTCTTCCATTGGAAAGGTTTCAGCGCCGGATCTTAACGAAAACCCGGGAAAACCGATATAAACTGAATCTGCTCCATAGTGAAGAGCTAAAATTCCTTTTTCAATATTTCCCGCAGGGGAAGTCAACTCAAGTTTTTTCAATTTTTCAAGCCTCTTTTTATTTAATAAAAAATACTCAAAACTTCTTATTCTTTTATAAATTTATATAAAACTCAGGAGAAAATGATGAATAAAAAAACAGTTTCTTTTATCCGGAAACAAAAAAACATCAAAAAACTCACTATGCTGACCTGCTACGACTATCTGACCGCCAAAATATTCAATGAAACTGAATTGGATATGGTTTTAATCGGCGACTCTCTCGGAAATGTTTTTTCAGGTTATGAAACCACTGTGCCTGTGACAGTCGATGAAATTATTTATCATACCAAAGCCGTAAAAAGAGGCGCCTTTAATCCCTTGATTGTTTCAGATATGCCTTTTATGAGCTATCAGGCATCGACCGAAGAAGGAATGAGAAATGCCGGCAGAATCATGAAAGAAGGACTCTGCGATGCCGTGAAACTCGAAGGGGGACTTGAAATTGCGGAACTGGTTTACAAAATGACAAAATCAGGCATACCGGTTATGGGGCATATCGGACTCCAGCCCCAGTCTGTCCATCAAATGGGCGGATTCAGGGTGATCGGGCGCAAAGAAGAAGAAATTCAAAGACTGATTGAAGAAGCGAAAGCTTTAGAAGAAGCAGGAGCTTTTTCAGTTGTTTTAGAGCTGGTTCCTGAAAAAACAGCGGAAAAGGTTTCTCAAAGCATTGCAATACCGACGATTGGAATCGGATCAGGCAGCCTCTGCGACGGGCAGGTGCTGGTGGTATCCGATATGCTGGGATTAAACCCCGCTGACTTTAAACACAATAAAAAATATTTAAATCTCTATGAACTCATAAAAAAAGCCGCAGAATCTTATATTTCAGAAGTGGAAAAACAGATTTTCCCGGGAAAAGAAAACTCCTTCTGAATTTTCTAAAAATAACAGGAAGGGGACATCTAAACCTCCCCTTTCCGGCAAAAAATTATTTTCTTTCTCCCAGTTTGGCATCGAGCATCATGATAATGTTGATGTTTCCATTTGCCAGTTTCAGTTTTTGGAGAATTGCGTCCATATTCGCTTCCTCTTCCACCTGCTCATCCACATACCATTTCAGAAAGCTCGCTGAAGCATGGTCGTTTTCCTTGACCGCCAGATCCATCAGAGAATGAATTGACTTTGTAATGAATTCTTCATGAGCCAGCGTTTCTTCAAAAATTTGAAGAATAGAGTCAAATTTTGCTTTCGGCTCAGCAATTGCTTTGAGAGTGACTTTTCCTCTTCTCTCGTTGATAAACTTAAAAAATTTCATCGCATGTTCATGCTCTTCTTTGGCTTGGGCTTTAAAAAAGTTTCCAAACCCCTCCAGATTTTCGTGATAGCAGTGCGCTGCCATTGAAAGATAAAGATATTCAGAAAAAAGTTCCTTGTTAATCTGATCGTTCATCGATTCCTCGATTTTTTTTGAAATAACCATTGTTCCTCCTGAGTTTTTTAAAAATAATAATCATTAAATAATATAGTCAATAAAAGATGGGAAAGTCAATAAGAAAATATTTTTTTTAGAAAAATTATAAATTAACTCAAGTTTCTAAAGGGAGCTTAAATAAAAGCCCGTATTCCACTTCATCGTTGAATTTTCTGAACGCATTATATCGGATATAAGGGAAAATAGGCACAATCCCAAATGAAAGAAAAAGTCTGAATGTCATGCCTTTCATTTTTCCTGAAATCTCTGTCAGGTAGCCGAAATCAATTCCTCCATTGACAATACTTGAAAATACTCCTATTTCTGGTCCGATTGAAAAATAATTGCCATGACTTTTGTGAATAGAGTCTGCGTAAATCCCTGCAAAACCCAGATAAAAAATATAAAACACACTGGCTTCAGCCCCTATTTGAAACCCTGAATCACCGCCGTGCCCTGAAAAACCTCCCAGATTCAGACCAAAAGAACACCAGAAGGGAGAAAAAGAAATGGGCATCGCACTGTTTGCCTTTGCCTGACTTGAAAAACCAAGGAAAAAACAGAGCAGTAAAATGAAAATTATTTTTTGTTTCATGGATTCCTCCTTTTTTTATCTCCAAGATATACTGAAATGATTTTAAATTGCAAAAAAACATGTCATTCCCCGGCTTGACCGGGGAATCTATTAGCAAGATAATCAAATTACTGGATTGTCCGGTCAAGCCGGACAATGACAATTTTGGGTTAAAAATATTTGCAATTTAAATTCAGTCATGTATAGATTCTTTAGATTAAAGAATACTTTCAGATAATTCAAACAACAAATTATTTTAGATACTTTTCTTTTTTACTTTCTTTTATATTGTAAAAATTTGTTTATTCATCCTATTAAAAAACAATTTATTTAATATTCATTTTAAAATATTTTTTATCGATAATAATAGCTGAATCTTTTTCAGTTTTTAAGAATTTATTTTCATCAAATTCATAGTAAAATAATTTTTTAAAAATTTAAAAGGATTTTCTACAATGAAAAAAAAACTTATTGGCTTGTCGGCAGTTTTATTTTTTCTGCCTTTTTTTTCTTTTGGCTCTTTTTTAAAATTAGAGACAGGAGAAAGTATTCAAGGTAAAATTCTTGAACTGAAAACTGAAGGAATGGTTTTTGAGAGTCTTTATGGACCAATTTTAATCCCGCCCAAAAAAATAACGCAAATGGATTTTACAGGCGAAAGTCTTTTTTATGAAATCACGCTTACCGACAAAAGTCAGGTGAAAGGGAACCCTATCAGTATGGAAGACGGGAATTTTACCTTAAATACTGAAGCGGGAATTATTGTGATTCCCTGGGCAAATATAGAAATGATGATGGAAAAAGAATATGAAAATAAAAAAATAGAAAAAAAAGCAGAAGAAGAAAAAAAACGACTTGAAGAAGAAACTCTCAGAATCAAAAACAAAGTCAATCAAATTATTTTTTTAGGCGGATACGCTGTCCTGACAGGTGACTTTAAAGGAAAATACAAAAACGCTCCCATTTTTAATCTGATTTTAGACAGACCGGTTTTTACCGAAGGTTTTTTTAAAAATCTTCGATTTGGATTTCTTTTCAATTACCAGCATCTGAAAGCTTCCGATGTTTCCAATGTTTCCATGGATTTTTTTTCCACCATGCTTAGCGCCCGTTTTGGATTTGAACTGGCTGAAAGCGGATTTTTATCCAGCCTTTACCCTTATATCCGGGTCAGCGGAGGGCTTACCCTTGTTAAACTGATGAAACAAAGCGGGATTTCAGAAGGCGGGATTGATAAAAGTTATTCAGCTGGTATCGGGCTGGATTATTCTCTTACTCAAACCCTTAATCTTGTTTTAGAATCAGATTTTTTTAATATTATTGAAGCCAATGCGGCATTCAGGCAAATCACTGTGAGCGCCGGGCTTGGTTTAAAGTTTTAAAAAACAGGGAGGAAAAATGAATTTTAAAATAATTTTCATATTTTGTATCATTGCGCTTTCTTCCTGTGTCGGGAATGAAATTCTTGACAAAACCAATACTGAAAGTAAAAGCATACCGGATATTTATATTACGGAAAGCAGTAATCTGATTGCAAACGGAAACGGGAGTTACCATTTTGGAAGTGTTGTCATCGGATTTTCAAGAACTGTTTTATTCACCATTGAAAATAAAAAAGCAGGAGATCTTTTATTAACAGGTTCGCCCGCTGTTTTACTCGGAGGAACCGATTTAACTGAATTCAGCATTATTCAGCCGTCTTCTTACCAAATCACGGGGCAGGGCAAACTCACTTTTTCAATTACATTTACCCCTACCAGCGCAGGGACAAAAACAGCCTCGATTACTATTTTAAATAACGATGCTTCAAAAAGTTCTTATCAATTCAGCATTCAGGGCACCGCCACAACGGCTCCGAGAATCACACTCAAGCAGGGAACAACAGAAATTCCTTCATTGACCGGTTCTTATGATTTTGGATCCAGTTTATTAAACACTCCAAAATCAGCGGTTTTTACAATCGAGAATATCGGGACAACCGACCTGATTTTAGACACTGCTTCTCCTGTGGGATTAAGCGGAACAAATCTGGATCAGTTTACGGTAGCAATTCCTTCATTATTAACAATTCCAGCCGGCTCTACAGCTGCTTTTACAGTGTCTTTCAACCCGACTTCCGCCGGAATAAAAACAGCGTTAGTCACCATCAAAAACAACGCGGTCAATGAAAGCAGCTATGTGTTTACGATAAAAGGGAACGGCACCACTCTTTTGGAGCCTGAAATTGATGTTAAAATTCTAGCAACCAACATCAGCATCGCTTCAGGAAGCGGGAATTATGATTTTGGTTCAGTTTATACCAATAGTTCATCCAGCGCTTCTTTTACTGTTGAAAACATTGGCACATCCGACCTGGCTTTAAGCGGCACTCCTTTAGTGTCGATAAGCGGAGACGACAGTTCTCAATTTTCAGTCAGCGTGCAGCCCCCTTTAAACAGTATCTCAGTGGGCAGCGCTACCGCATTTACAGTCTTATTTTCACCGACTTCCGCCGGAAATAAGGTGGCTCGAATTACGATTGCCAATAATGATTCAGATGAGGCAAGCTATACTTTCACCATTAAAGGCAGCTCCACTATTTATCAAATTCCTGTGATATCGGTAAAACAAGGAAGCACGGCTGTCTCATCCGGAACAGGAACTTATGATTTTGGAAGTGTTCAGGTTAATTCTGCTTCCGCCGCCGTCGCATTTACAATTGAAAATACCGGGAATACGAATCTTTTACTCAATACAACGGTTCCTATTTCTTTAAGCGGAACTCATACAGCTTCTTTTACTTTTTCACAGCCTGCATCTACTACAATTGCAGCCGGGTCTTCGACTACCTTCAATCTGTCGTTCAGCCCCTCTTCTTCCGGTCTAAAAAGCGCCTTGGTGGTGATTCAAAGCAATGATCCTTCAAAACCAGTCTATACTTTTACTATTACGGGGACTGCAACGGTAAATAGTGAAATTATTATGAAAGATCCTTCCAGTAATACTCTTAATAGCGGCAGCGGAACTTATTCTTTTGGAAGTGTTCAGCTGAATACTTCATCAACCCCTCTCACTTTTACGATTGAAAATACGGGAAACAAAACCATTCTTCTGAATACAAGCGCTCCAATTGCCCTAAGCGCAGGAGACATCAATGCTTTTTCTTTCTCCCAACCTGTTTCAAACACAATAGCCGCAGGAGGTTCAACAACATTTACTCTTACCTTCAGCCCTCTTTCATCGGGTTCTAAGAGTGCGGTGATTGCGATCCAAAGCAACGATCCTTCAAATCCGGTTTATACTTTTACTGTTACAGGAACCGGAGCAAACCAGCCTGAAATCAATATCAAAGACTCTTCAGGAAACAATTTACTCAATAGTGCAGGCACTTACGATTTTGGAAGCGTAACCCGTCTTTCTTATACCAGCGCTGTTTTTACCATTCAAAATACAGGGACGGACACGCTTTCTCTGACAGGAAGCCCGGCTATCACTTTAAGCGGTACAAACGCTTCCTTATTCAGCATAGCTTCCCAGCCTATTTCAAACTCAGTTGCGGCTGACGGTTCATTGACTTTTACAATTCATTTTTATCCCAACGCCTCTTCTTCTGATCCAGCGCTCAAAACCGCCACTGTTACTGTTGCTAATAATGATTCAGACGAGTCATCTTATTCATTTACCATAACCGGCACCGACTCTCTGCCTGCAAACTACGACTGGAAATACGACGGAATCTGGATGGTGGGAGGAAAGAAAGGAACGGCAGCCGGAGCAACCGACTTTATTTCAGAACTCGATGTCTATGATCCTTATAAAGACGAATGGCATACGATATCCGATGCGGCAGGTTCCTTCACTCCATTTAGAAATGCAGCGGCTGCGGCTTATAATAACAAAATTTATGTATTCGGAGGACTCAATTCTGCCGGTACCCTGATAGCTTTAACACAAGTCTATGATATAGCAACCAACACATGGAGCACTACCACAAACGGAACCTCTAAACACGGTCATAACGCAGTGGCGGTTGGCGGAAGCATTTATGTCATGGGCGGAAGCACAGGGACAGGAATCACAGCCAGCGCTACGGTCCAGCGGTTTAAAACATGGGACAATACATGGCAGACAATGGCGGTTATCAGTTATGCCGGAGTGGATATGGCAGTGGTCAATATAGACGACCAGATCCTCTATGTCGGCGGAAGAATTGCCAGCGGCGCTTTGACAAACGCGACCAATATTAATTCCTATATCCCTCTCAATAATGTCAATCAGGGAAATGTGTCACTTTTACAGGATGTCGGGAAATACGGACATACCGCCGCTTACTATTCGACCAGCACCCTGAAATACGCATTTTTTATCGGGGGGGCGGTCAATGTGGACACCACGCAATTCCCGACTGCTATCTCTACCAGCAATAAAGTAGAGGTCTATATTCCCTACTCTGAAAACAATACGCGGATCATGTTTTACGCTCCCTCTCTCCAGACAGCCAGAGCCTATGGAGATTCAGCGGTCAAGGGGGATTTTCTTTTTGCCTTCGGGGGCGCTTCTTCCGCTTCAAGTGTTTTAGATTCTGTAGAACGGACGCACATTATTACTATTGATTCGACAGATGCCGCCTGGGAATATAAAACCGCCATGCCGAGACCGCGATACGGTTTCAACGCATTGAAAATCAGATAGAGAGGATAGAAGGATGAAAAAACTCATTTTTATTTTAGCTTTTTTTCTTTTTTCCTGCACCACCAATACCCCTGTTCTTCAAAACGCGGGAAAAGAAGCGTCAGGAGAAGACACCGCCTTATACGATTTAGGTTATGCCCGGACTTCTATCCCTTTGGATGTGAGGCTTCGGGGAATTTGGCTGGTAGGGGGAAAAGACAATGGACACAATTTAATTTCAGGCGTTGATCTTTTTGATCCTCAAACCGGCACATGGTATGAAGACGCGACCGCTCTTCCCACTCCCAGAATGCTTTCGGGAGTGACAATTGCAGATCAAAAAATCTATGTGATCGGAGGAATTGATTCTTCAGGATATCCATGCCGTCTGGTAGAAGTTTTTGATCTGGTTTCATTTACATGGAGTCAGGGAGCTTCTTATCCTTTTAATATTCAAGGGTTAAGGAGCGTCACCATCAACGGAAGAATTTTTTGCGCAGGCGGAAGCACGCGGAAAACTGCGGATGGAGCCACCACCAAAATTATCAAATACAACCCTTTATACAATACATGGAATCAAATTTACGATATCTTAGGAACTAATGCTATTGCCAATGCCCGTCTGGACCTTGCAGGCGCTGTACTGGACGGCGTTCTCTTTCTGACAGGCGGGAGAAACTATTTAGGCACAGCGCTCAATTTAAACACAAGCCACTATGTCAGCGATTACTATGGTGTCCTGGCTGCCACCGTTATCCCGGCCACCCGCAGCGCTCTTTCTGTAGCCTCCTATTCTTCAGCTAAAAACAAATATCTACTGCTCACCGGTGGGATTACAGTGACTGCCAATCTCTCTCAGCCCGTATTTCAGGCAGCGCTCAATACATTTTACTATTACAAACCCGTAGTGAACACTGCCAGTATGACAGCCGGGACAGTCATGGGACAAGCCCGTTCGTATCACAGCTCTGTTGTCTGGGGAGCAAGTCTTTATGTTTTTGGAGGCACTCACAGCGGCAGCGCTATCAACTCTTACGAATACATAGCTGATCTTGAGACCCCTGCCAATTTAACGGTTGTTTCATGGCAGCCGGGCACGATGCCCAAAGCCAGATATGCTTTTCAGGCAGTAAGCGCTTATGGACAATAAAAAGGAGAAAAGAATGAAAAGGATTTCAGTTTTATTGATGATTCTGACCCTGTCTTTCACGGGTATTTATGCAGATAACAAAGAAGATTCGAAAAATTTATATAACAATGCTGTTTCACTGAATAAACAGGGAAAAAATGATGAAGCAATTCAAGAGTTAAGAAAATCTCTTGAATTAGACAATACTAATTTCTGGTCAAAAAAACTCTTGGTGGAAATCCTGACTGCAAAAGGTGAAGAACTGTACAATCAGGGACTCCAAAAAACCGCTTTCAGCTATTTTAAAGAAGCGATTAAACTCTGGCCGAACAATCAGGCAACCGCATACTGGTACAATAAACTCAGACCGATGGAAGCTCAGCTTCAGGATAAATCCAATGAAATCAAAAAAGAAGAAGTAAAAACTGAAAACACTCAATTAGAAAACAAAGAAACTCAAAACACAGTGATTGAGACAAAAATTGAACCCAAAAAAGAAGAGATCAAAAAAGAAGAATTGAAAAAAGAAGAGATCAGAGTGAAAGAAACTCAGATCATGGATTTTCAAAAACAACTGGAACTGCAAAAAAGAGAACTCATGCTTGAGTTTCAGAAAAAAGAACTTCAGAACAAAGAGCTTTTAGAACTCGAAAGAAAAAAAAGAGAGCTTGAAAATAAAGAACTTCTCCTTGAAATGCAGAAAAAAGAACTGGCTGAAAAAAAACAGAACATGACTTCTTCTTCCATTGAAAAACAGGACACAGGTTTTTCCTTGTTGTATCTGGCTGGAATCTTGATTGCGGTTCTTGTCATTGCAGCCATTTCTCTTTTCATTTTTCATTTCATGAAAAAGTCTAAAAAAAATAAAAAAGACCTGCTTTCTACTGAAAGTCTTTCTTTAAATATTTTAAAAGACCTGATCCGTGTCGGAAAAATCAAGGAAATTATTCAGGCAGTCGATTCAGGCGATCTGGATTGGGCATTGGTTCAAAAACTCATTGGAGAACTGGATAAAGGACTGCGTTCTGAAATTCTTTCTGTTGTTGAAAACAAAATCCAGAAGGAAAAAAGCCCTGTCTCTGCTTTTCAGGCTGAAATACTGGCGTGTTTTTTATTGGATGGAGATGATTATCTTAGAAAAAGAGCTTCGGGATTCCTCTTAAAAGCATTCTCAGGAAGTGCTGCTTCTGACAGAGAGCCTTACCGTGTATCGAATGCGATTGTATCCAATATAGAACCTCGTTTGGCGCTTTCTTCCTCAAAAACAAACCTGAAATCTTCCAATCCTGCCCTTGTCTCTTCTTCCGAGATTTTTGACCTTCGCGTTATTTTAGCTCTTTCAAAAATTGTGGATCGGAAGACTTTCAAAAGAAACCATTTACAGCAAGTGGGATTTGGAACTTATAAACTCGCTCTTGCGGTAGGAGTTCCAATGGAGGAAGCCGAGCTTTATTATATGGCGGGTCTGGTTTATGATATCGGATATCTGGATGTTTCATCGGAAATTCTCCAAAAACCCAGAAAATTGTCAAAAGAAGAGTGTGTTTCCATTCAAACGCACCCTCAAAAAGGGCTTGAAATCCTTGATTTTACGGAAATACCTCAAATAATAAAAGACGGAATCCTGTATCACCACGAAAGATGGGATGGAAGCGGATATCCTGAAAATCTGAAAGAAAATGAAATTCCTCTTGTCGCAAGAATTATCGCAATTATGGATGTTTTTGAAGCAATGACCTCTCCCCGTCCGCAGCGCCCCCCTCTTTCAGAACTTCAAGCCCTTCAAATGATTCAGGAAAAAACAGGCGTCTTGTTTGATCCGGCGCTTGTCGATGCCTTTATCAATCTGGTCAATCAAAACGGTCTATCCATGGAGGGATGAGAAATGAAATCAATTTCAATTATCGGCTCTAAAAGAGATGTCGGGAAAAACACTTTAGCCGCAAATATAGCCTGCGAACTCTCTAAAAAAAACCTCCGGGTTGTTTTAGGCAACAGCCTTGGAGAACATAAAAACAACTACCTGATCGGGCAGTCATTCTGGAATCAAAAAGAAAATACCGCCTATTATTCCACAAAAATAAAGAATCTTGAATTTCTTCATTTTTCAAAAGAATTTGCCCATCTTTCCCCTGGAAAACTGGAAGAACTGCTGAATCATCTTCCGGAAGATTTAAATCAAAGGGCTGATTATTTTATCTTTTCAGCTTCTTCTCCCCTTGATTTTCCGGATCGTTATATGCTTTTAAACGCGGATATGACTATTTTAGTAGGAAAAATCGAGCCAACTCTTTTATCCGATATTTTTCAGCAGCTTGAAAAGATATCTTTTCTTCCTAAAAAACCGGAAAAACTGTATTTAATCTTAAACTCCTGCAGAAATCAGGAAAAAGCGGTGGATACTTATCATAAAATATTAGATAACCTGAAAGAACTGAATATTGAACTTCCCATTTATTTTCTTGGAATGGTTCCGGAAGACGAAGAAAGAATGGAATATGCAAAAAAGATGCAGAAGCCGATGATAGAGGCATTCCCCAATATCCCCTTTCATGGGAGTATCGCTTCTATTACGGGTAAAATTTTAGGAATCGATCATTAAGCCAAATAAAGCGATTTGGGAGAAATATCGGTTACTTTTTCGCAGCCTGTCAGAAGCATCGCCTGAGACAGTTCCAGTTTCCACTCGCGGGTCTGGAGTTCAAGACCCTGAGCGCCGCCCCCTATGACTGCAATCGCAGCCGGGCGTCCTATTGCCACAAAATCAGCTCCAAGCGCCAGTCCCTTGTAAATATCGATTCCTTCCCGAAATCCTCCGTCCACAATAATCTTGACTTCTTTTCCCACTTTTTCCCTGATTTTTGGAAGGACATCCAAGGCGCCGGGCATATAATCCATCACTCTTCCGCCGTGGTTTGAAACATAAATCGCAGCAGCCCCGGCCTCAACTGCCCTCAATGCGTCTTCGACTGAAAAGATTCCCTTGATAATAAAAGGAAGATGCGTGGAAGAGATAATTTTTTTCAGTTCGGCAGGAGATTTGGGTTCTACCTGCTGATTCTTCATTCTCATCGTAATAAAAGCAGCCGCATCGATATCCATTCCGACTGCCGGAGCGCCGCTTTCCTCCGCTTTGCGGATTCTTTTGATGATTTCTTCTTCTTCTTTTCTCGGCTTCATGATGAAAATACCGTGCCCGCCTGATTTTGCAATTGCTTCATTTCCTATTTTATAGCGGTCTGGAGTCGCTCCATCTCCCAGCATGCTCACCAGTCCTGAGAGCTTTCCTCCCAAAACAGTCTGATAGGCAAAATCTTCCTCGCTCATGCCCCCGCCCATATTGGTTTTCACCCCGGTAATAGGCGCAATCAGGATGGGCGCATCCAGCCTTAGTCCAAAAAAAGAAGCCTCCATTGAAACAGTTTTTACAGGGTGGACATAAGAAGGGATCATCTGGTATTTACGGATAGAATGAATATTATTTTTAAACGATAAGCCTGTCCCCGCACTTCCGATACCGGGCACTTTTCCCCGGCATTCCGCTCCATTGCAGTCCCGGCACACAAAACAGGTTTTATTGAATTTCTCTAAGGCTTTTTTTTTTACTTCTTCTAAAGTCAGTTCTCTTTTCGGTTCAATCACAAACTGAATCGTTTTTAAAGTCCTGTCTATGATATCAAAGGCTTTCTGATGGGTTTCAGCCACTGCGATAATATGCCCCGCTTTCTGGACATTGTTTACCGGCTTGACTACTTCATCTCCTATCTCTTTGGTGATAAATATATTTCTGACTCCATGAATCTGTTCTGCTTCTTCAAGCCCTTTGATTTCTTTGATAATTCCGGGTTCAGGAATCAGCGCTTTTTCTACTGCTACCTTGCTCCATTTTGGAGTCAGTTCATCCGAGGTCGGTTTTTCTCCCAGCATGATCTTGATTCCCGCCTGCATCAGATTGACGCCGGATGAATAAGGAAAAGTGTAAGTGGACATAAATCCGCCGGAAAGCCTAGCCGCCATTTCCACAATTTTCACGCCCTGGGGAGTAACCTTAATATCTCCCTTGGCAGCGCCGATGGTGATACCCAGCGCCTTGATTCCCTTTTTTAAAACTTCCACCGCTTCATCCAGAATTTCTTTTGATTTTTGAGACGGCATCACATGTCCCGTTTCAATAAAAAAAGGAGCCCTTTCAATAATCCGGTCGGCTATTCCGCAGATATACACCTGACCATCACAGACCAGAGAGTCAATAGAAAGTTCATCCCCTTCCATATATTCTTCTATAATCACTTCCCCTGATGGAGAGTTTGCCTTGGCCGATTCAAAGGCCGCTGAAAGCTCTTCTTTGGAATCAATCCGCCTCACCCCTCTGGCACCCATATTGTCAGCAGGCTTTACCACAAGGGGTTGAGACAGTTTATCAAAAGCATCCAAAGCCTCTTTATAGGTCCACACACCCGCAAAATCAGGGCAGGGCACCTGAAACTGTTTGAAACGGGTCCGCATTTTAATTTTATTGGTAGCGCATTCCGCATCTTCAAATTTAATCCCGGGCAAGCCCAAAGCATTGGCCACCGCCGCGACTGTTTTTGAAGCGTCTGTTCCCACGGTCATCACGCCGTGAATTGGTATTTTTTTTGAGATTTCTTTCGCGATCCTCACTGTCCCGTCCACATCCCGGGTGCTCATCAAAGTAGGATAATCCGCTATTTTCAGTCCATAAGCATTGGGATCATAATCGGTTACGATTGTTTTGACACTCATCGCCGAAGCGGTTTGAATCAAAGGAACCTGAAGGATGCCTCCTCCTATAATCATCAAATACTTTGTATTTTTCAAATTTATCTCCAGAATCTTTCAAGAGCGATATAATGAAGAGGATTCACAGGAACATCATTGAGCCTTAATTCATAGTGGAGGTGATAGCCTGTGGAAACACCCGTGGAACCCACATAACCGATAATCTCGCCTTTTTTGACAGTGTGCCCTTTGACAGCGATCACACGCAGCATGTGCGCATATCGACCCGTATAGCCTCCCATGTGCTGAAGATAGACCACATTGCCGTATCCTCCCCTCCATCCCGCAAATTCAACGAAACCGTCGGCCGTAGCCCGGATAGGAGTCCCCGGGAAAGCGGCAATATCTAAAGCAGGGTGCATTTCCTTTCTTCCGGTAATCGGGTGAATCCGGTATCCAAAGGGCGAGGTCAGCCAGTAGCGTCTGGTAACCAAAGGGAAGATAGATGGGATTTTTTGAAAAAGGTTTTGAAAGTTTTCAATATAAGTTCCAATACTTTCCATTTTCAGTTCCAGATTATCCAAAACAGAAACGGTAATATTTTTATCCAAAACAGACTCATTATCAAGCTGATGCTCAGCAGAAACTCCCAGAAGACCAAAAACCTTATCCAGTTTTCCCGAAAGATCGCTTTGGGATTTTTTAATATTTGGAATCATTTTATCAATGCTGTGAATCTGTTTTTTGTAATAGATATTTTCCTGATAATAGTATTCAAAATCTTCTTTTCTTTCTTTCATTTTAAAATTGAGAAAGATTCCGAAGGATGTCAGGACAATAAAAAGAGACGAAACTATGAAAACATTCAGGTTTGAAAGATGAAAACTGAAAATACTTTTTTCAGAATGGGGAATCATCATAAAAGTCGTTTTATAGTAGAATATCCCTTTTATTTTCTTTCCGAATGATTTCATAGCATTTCCTTCTTTTAAAATTAAAATTATAGTTATCTCATCGGTATAAATTTAAGATATTTAACTAAAATTTCCTAATTCCACCGCTTATCTCTTTTATCGGACTGATTTTTTAATAAAATTCAGTTTTCCCCCGGATAAAATAATTTTTTTCTGTCTTAAAGAAAGCTCTATTTTCAATTCGAAGGAAAAATTCTTGGTTTCATTTTTTGCCAGAATCACGCTTCCTTTTTCAATCTGCTCCCGGATATCAGCTACAGAAATCTGGTCTGACGCTTCCATTTTATCATAATCCGCTTCATTTTTAAAAACAGCCGGAACAATTCCGAAATTGATCAGATTGTCGGTATGGATTCTTTCAAAAGATTTTGAGATTACCATTTTCACTCCCAGATACGAAGGACACATCGCCGCATGCTCTCTGGAAGAACCCTGCCCATAGGAAAGCCCCCCGACAATTATATTGTCGATGCCCTTTTCCTTGTTTGTTTTTGCCCGGGATGAAAAACTCGGATCAACTCCCTCAAAAACAAAGGAAGCGTATTTTTCAATATTAGACCGGTATTTCAGCCGGCTTCCCGCAGGCATGATATGGTCGGTTGTGATTTTATCCCCTACCTTGATCGCGACAGTTCCTTTTAATTCTTTAGGATATACCTGATTAACAGGCGGATTGCCGATATTCGGCCCCCTTAAAACCGTTTCTTCGGGGCTGCCTTTTGAAAAAATAAATTCAGTGTCGTCATAAAAAAACTTTTTCGGCATTTTAAACTTCGGATACGCTATTTTTAAATCTCTGGGGTCTGTGATTTTTCCTGTCAAAGCACAGGCAACCGCTGTTTCAGGGCTGACCAGATAAATTCCTGCATCCTCCGTACCGCTTCTTCCTTTAAAATTCCGGTTATTGGTGCGGATACTCACCCCATTGCTGGAAGGAGCCTGTCCTGCTCCGATACAAAAACCACACACCGATTCTAAAATTCTTGCCCCGGACTGGATCATATTCGCCAGTAAGCCTTCTTTTGAAATCATTTCAAAAACCTGCCGTGATCCGGGCGCAATTCCAAAACTGACTTCAGGATCCGCTTTTTTGCCCTGAAGCATCCCAGCCGTAATCACCATATCCCGGTAGGATCCATTGGTACAGCTTCCGATCAAAATCTGATCCACTTTCATTCCCGCCGCTTCCCGGACAGTTTTTATATTATCGGGGGAATGGGGAAGAGCGATCATCGGCTCCAATTCCGAAAGATTGATTTCTATGGTTTTATCATAAAAAGCATCAGCATCCGATTTCAGTTCCATAAAATCTTTTTCACGCCCCTGGGCTTTCATGAATTCTTTAGTAATTTCATCTGACGGGAAAATCGAAGTGGTCACTCCCAGCTCTGCTCCCATATTAGTGATAGTGGCTCTTTCAGGGACAGAAAGAGTTTTCACTCCTTCTCCCCCGTATTCTACCACAAACCCCACATTTCCTTTGGTCGAAAGGATTTGAAGGAGTTTTAAAATCACATCTTTGGCTGAAACAAAAGGAGCGAGTTTTCCTTTGAGCTTTACCTGAATGACTTTCGGATAGGTCAGATAAAAAGGACTTCCCGCAATAGCTGACGCTACATCCAGCCCCCCTGCCCCGATTGCGATCATTCCGATCCCGCCTCCGGTAGGGGTGTGGCTGTCCGAACCCAAAAGAGTTTTACCCGGTATCCCGAAGCGTTCAACATGCACCTGATGGCAGATCCCATTTCCTGCCTTTGAATAAACAATGCCGAATTTTTTCGCCACACTCATCAGGTACTTATGATCATCCGCATTTTCAAATCCGTCTTGAAGCGTATTATGATCCACATAAGAAACAGAAAGCTCTGTCTTAATCTTATCTATTCCAATCGCTTCCAGCTGGAGATAAACCATGGTTCCGGTCGCATCCTGGGTCAAAGTCTGGTCAATCTTAATCCCGACCTCTTTCCCTTTCGAAGATTCTCCTTCCACTCTATGTGCATCCAGTATTTTTTCTACAATATTTTTTCCCATCAAAAAACTCCATTTAAAATCCAAACATTTGACTATAAATTTAAAAAAAAATCTTATTTTTTCAAACAAACCTCAAATTAAATTTGTTATATTTATTTTAATACACCAAAATCTTATAAAAACAGGATATTTCAAATGCTTAAAAATTTAACACTTTTATTCTTGGTCTTTGCCGTTTTTTCAGCCTGCAAAAAAGATGTTCCTTCATCCAGCGGAGACTCGAATACTGTGATCAACGGAGAAACCATTCCCGAAGAAAAAATCGGGGGATATCCTGTCTCTGGATTTATTGCCAATGATTCACAAACCAGCCTTTCTGTTTATTCCACTTATTCTTCCAGCCTGAGTATCACAGAACCGGTTAAAACTAAAATCAAAGCCGACACTTTTTTTTATCTGAAAGGAAGCTCTTCCCTTTCTTTGCTTTATGTTTACTACAATATCCCCGGAACTTCCAATTATTATGAATACACCTCAATTCCAAGCGGAAGTTTTTCCATTCCTGTTTATCTTCGTTATGGACAGGGGGATTATACTATCAAACTCTATGTGCCAAACAACGGCCTTCTTTATCAGGCTGTAAGCTTTACTGTCATCAATACCAGTACCCGTGATTTCAGATACCTTCTTCCCTCTCCCAGCATTCAGGCTTTCCACCCTTCCATCATTGCCAAAGCAAAAGAAATTACAAACGGAATTGCGGGAGATTATCACAAAGCGAAAGCGATTCATGACTGGATAGTAAAATACCTTCAATATGATTTTGACTCTCTCGTCACCCGAAAACCGCAGGACGCTCTTACCGTTTTAGGGAACGGGCTGGCAGTCTGTGAAGGATACGCCAATCTCTACGCAGCTTTTTTAAGAGCAGCGGGAATCCAGACCAAATACATCCAGGGCACTGCCTGCAACTCAAGCAATGATTGCGGCCTTCACGCCTGGAACGAAACCTACTGGGACAGCGCCTGGCATATTGTGGATTCCACATGGGACGACCCGATCATGAACGGGCACAGCAGCTACCCCGACGGAAGCAATCTCAGATATACCTATTTTGACATTTCCCGTCCCGTATTTGAGCAGAATCACAATACCTACAGCACAATCGAATCCCGTTCCGGAACCGGATTGAAAAAATACGCCCCTATGCCGGTTGTTGAGTAGGGAATAACGATCGTTGTTCCCTAATTTGAGTGTGTTCAATAAGCTGTGTATGAGTTATTTTTATTGATTTTTTCCCCCGCAGGACACGAGGTTTCCCCGTCCGACTTGATTTCATGGATGAAATCACGGAGGACTCCCCCTTGTCCTTAAAGACTTAAGGATAAGGGGTTAGGGGTTTGGATTTGAAA
>Ga0209518_1001218_pt1 | contig 28866 bp, 35 predicted proteins | sample RifGroB1_FD_183993 | JGI IMG/M metagenome (GOLD analysis project Ga0209518, IMG submission 183993) | Groundwater microbial communities from Rifle, Colorado, USA - Groundwater B1 (SPAdes) (version 2) | ecosystem: Environmental > Aquatic > Deep subsurface > Groundwater | place: Rifle, Colorado...
ATCAACAAAGAAAAAATACTAGAAAAATGATAAAATCATTTTATGAGCAATCCATTAGAAATGTTGGAAGTTACAGATGAAAATGATAATGTCGTTGGTCTTGAAACTCGTGCCAGAATCCACCAAAATGGATTGCTTCATCGTGAAATTCACATCTGGTTTCTTACTCCAAAATCAGAGATCATTTTTCAACATAGAGCAAAAGACAAAGACACTTATCCCGACAAGTTAGACGCGACAGTCGGTGGTCATGTTGAACCAAAAATGTCGTATGAAAAAACTGCGGTTAAGGAATGTAAAGAAGAAACAGGAATTGACATTGATTTGAATAAACTTGTTTTTATAAAAAAGATGAGAAAGAAAAGTTTTGACGAAGCAACTGGTTTAACAAATAACACTATTCGCAGTCAATACACTTATCTTTACGACGGCTCAATAAATGATTTACAAATTGAGGATGGAAAATCGCAAGGTTTTGTTGTTTGGAAAATTGACGACCTTTCTCATCTTTCAGAAACAGATAAAAACAAGTTTATTCCTCTTATTCTTGAAAAAGATATGCTAGATATTTTTAATCAAGCGAGAGAAATTTTGCTGAAATAATATGAAAAAGAAAATCAAAAAAACAATAGTAATATGTTCAAGTGCCTCTTTTTATTCTCAAGTTGTAGAAGTTCAAAAACAACTCAAAGATTTGGGTTTTAAGGTTAGAGTTCCTTTGACCGTAAACAAAATGGTAAAGAGCAATGATTTTAAGGTAGAAACATATAAGACTTGGATGGAAAGACCAGAAGATTATAAAAGAAAAGCTTACTTAACCAAAAAACATTTTAATGAAGTTGAAAAAGGAGATGTTGTGCTGATATTAAATTATAAGAAAAATGGGAAAGATGGATATATAGGAGGTGCAGTATTGAGTGAAATAGCTATTGATTTTTATCTTAAAAAACCAATTTACATATTAAACCCAATAGACGAAAGTTCAAGTTTCAAGGAAGAATTATACGGGATGTTCCCAGTTATTCTTAATGGTGATTTATCTAAGATAAAATAATATGAAGATAATCCTTGCCTCAGATTTAAGTTTTCTTTTTAAATATGGTTATGACCTAACTGGTATTTCAAAATCCGAAATGAAAATCGGATATGTCATGACCGCCTCAAAAGTTGCAAGAGATAAAACATTTTTTGAAAAAGTTAAGAATTCTATGAGAGAAAATCACATTCTTTTTGAGGAAATGGATATTGAAGGGAAAAGTAAAGAAGAACTAAAAAACTTTTTCAAGAATAAAAATGTTATTCATGTTGAGGGTGGAAATACTTTTTATCTATTAAAAGCAATCAGAGAAAATGGTTTTGCAGAAGTGCTTAAAGAATTATTGAGTGAGGGAAAAATCTATATTGGCACAAGTGCGGGAGCATATATCATGTGTCCAACGATTGAAGTAGCAAACTGGAATGAAACAGGCAGAGACAGATTTGGACTTACTGATTTTTCGGGATTAAATTATGTTCCTTTCGTACTAAAAGTCCATTACAAAAATGAAGCGGAGGAATTAGTAAAGGAAAAAATAAAAACTCTAAAATATCCACTTCGGATTTTGCGAGACGGACAAGGGATTTTAGTTGAAAATAATCAATATACTTTTTTCGGAGATGAAGCAGAAGTTAATTTTAAATAATAGTATGCCACTTGAAATACGACACATTGAAATACTGGTCTCAAATCTACATCGTTCGGTTGAATTTTATACTGAACTTTTTTCGCTTGTTGGCTGGGAACAAGTTGATGCTACCGGTTTTAAATATGGAGATACAAAAATATATCTAAAGGAATCTGTATTTACGAAAAGAAATTCCGAAAATGAACAAAGAAATATGCTCGGTTCACGACATATGTGTTTTAATGCAAGCGATTTAAAAATGGTTGAAGCTGTAGGAAAATTTCTTAATAAATACGGTACGAAAATAATTCGTGGCCCACTTGAGGTTAAGGATGATTGGCACCCAAAAGGTGGTTACCATACAGTTGATTTTTATGACCCCGACGTATATATACTTGAAGTAGCGTATAAAGAAACTAAACAATAATTTTGTATCTCGGCTTTGCCGAGATTTCAATGTTGTGTATTTTTCTTTGTTGATGCCCGCCGAAATCCCCACCAAAAAATCAGGAAGTACGCGAAGCGAATTTTGCGAAATACTTTCCCCCAAACCCCCAGCATTTCGCAAAATTTCGCTCGCGTTCCGCATTTCTGCGCTCCGCCTCCTTTCCCCCAAAAACATTGTGGCGGAGTGCAGAGCGTTCTCCCGCACTTCTGCTTCAGCAGAAGCTCTGTGCTTCGCACAGAGGCGCGTAGCGCGCGGGGAACTCCATTGATTACTGATTTTGAAAATAGGTTCTGATTTGGTAGAATAAACGCACCAAGATTAAACTTTAATGGAGCCTGAATCATTACAATTGCTTTTCGAATCGGCAAAAAACGGGAATAAGGATGCTCAAGACCGGATTTACCTGTCATATTTCAACCCCGTCTTCCGTTATATTTTCATACGGCTTCGCAATCAACAGGATGCCGAAGACCTGGCTCAAGCCGTATTCCTGAAATTCTACCAGTCTCTTCCAAGGTTTTCGTACCAGAAAGATCCTCTCGCATATTTCTTTACCATTGCTCGCAACACGGTGATCGACCATATCCGCAAGAAAAAAACAGAACCACTTGATTACGTAGAAAATATCCCCGCAACTCCCCCAGTTTCCCCCCAAACCCGCCACGATATTGTCCTGCTACTCAATATGCTCGACGAAAAACACCGTGACATTCTGATCCTTAAGTTCATCAACGGATACCGCACAGAAGAAATCGCGCAAATCCTTCAAACCTCCGTTGATAACGTCAGGCAAATGCAGTGCCGCGCCCTTAAAGAATTACGAAACCATTATGAGAAATAACGCCAATAAAAAAACAATTGAAGAACAAATACTGGATTTCTACGAACAAGGAAATCCTGTCGAAAAGATTAAAAATGCCGTGTCCGCTTCTCCGGAAGCCGAACACGTTCTTTCCATTATTGAGATATTAGACCATGAAGGGCTCACTGTGCCGGACGGCAAGAATGCTTTCGCTTCCTTTATCAAAAAGCTTCCTGTCACACCTGACCTTGAAAATCGTTCTATAATAGAGGAGGGTGATCGTCGAAACTCTTTCATAAATCAATTAATATATATAGGCATGAAAACAAAAATTGTCCTTGGGGCAACCATTGCGGCAATCGTTATTATTGCCGCAGGAAGCGGGTATATTCTTATGAAAAACGGAAAGATTTCATATGAAAACACTCCCGCGGCCCAGCTGGACGTAAGTGGAGCGCCCGGAAAATCAGCGGGAGAAACCGTGGTTCTTAAAGCCTCGGATGTGTCCCTACAAAACTCCGATGAACTAGTTTCCGCTATTATAAGCATGGCGGATCAGGAGTTCCCGGAAGAAGATCTGTACACCGACATCGAGCTGGTGTCACTCGATGCAAATATTATTAACGACATCTACAACGCATATGACGAAAATCAACTCTAAAACTTTTCGCGCCCTAATAATTGTCGTACTCTTCGCACCATCACTTACCTTGGGCGCATTCAACATCCCGTCGTCGAGTCCCCGGTTTTCTCCGAAATTCGACAAACAAACCATCTGTACGAACATAGTTTCCCGAACCGAAAAATGGGAAATCAACATGCAGGAACGCGTCAATAAGCTCAACCAAATAAGAACCGAGCGACAAAACCGTTTTGACGACCGTAAAGAAAATCGGGACGAGCGAAACGCGAATCGAAAACAGGAAAACGACAAGCGCTGGGAAGAATATTTTGCCAAAATGGAGGCAAAAGCTCAAACCGACGCCCAGAAACAGGCGGTACTGAACTTCAAAAAAGCGGTCTTAGCCGCAATCCAGGCAAAACGGACCGCAATCGAAACCGCAAACGGAATATTCAAGGCCACGGTTCAGCAAGTAATTAATGAACGAAAGTCATCGGTTGATACCCTTGCCGCACAATTCCGGACAGAGGTTCAAGCGGCAATCCAGAAAGCAAAAAACGACTGCTCCACAGGATCCGACCCTGTCCAGGTCCGCGAAACACTTCGCGTTGCCATTAAAGCAGCCCGCGATAAATTCCAATCAGGACGCCAGGAAATAGAAAAAATCCAGGGTAAACTGGAAGTGGCGCGCAATGCCCATCAGACAGCTGTAAAAAACGCGCAGACATCTTTTAAGACAGCCCTGGAAACCGCAAAGAACATATTTAAAGCCGCTATCGGCGCACCCAGCCCGACTCCGACGCCCACTCCGACAATATCTCCGACTCCCACACCCGCAGCATCGCCATCCCCAAGTCCATCCGTATCCCCCAGCCCGTCTCCAACCACAACATAAATAAAAGGAGGGGTTTGAACACAAAGTCCCGCATACCAGCGGGATTTTGTGTTGTATTGACAAAAATAAAAACTCGTACATAATACCCCTACGAAACTATGATCAGCTTTCAGAACAATTGTAAGTCTTATCGTCATTTTGTCTGGATCCTTATACAGAAGGCTGATTTTTCGCATGATAGATAAAACGTAGACCAATACCCTTGCTATAGAAAATCGGCTTTCTGCAAAGAGAGCCGATTTTGTTTTTAGCAGTAGTTGTTTGTTCTAAAAATATTAAAGGATAAGCAACTGCTGCCAAGTGCAAGCTGAAACAGCAGAATCCAAAAGCGAAAGGAGGTGAATAGCCGTGTTCAAGCGTGACTGGGACTACACCAGCGACCACCGCGATTTCGATCATTACGACGACTGCCGGGAATAGTCCCAATGTCGTCCGCGGCTGTTTGCCAGTTTCTCGGTAAAACTGGCCCCTAACGGGTAAACAGTGAGGGGCGAGCCAATCCTCTCGGGCGCCCGCCCCTCACTCGGATTTTATCACAATCTTACTAGGAGGTGTAAGATGAATGATTTCCCGTTCAATGTGCACGGCTCCATGGGCTTGGACGAAGCGGATTTCTGGATCTGTCCGGATTGCCAGGCTAGGAACTACAAAAAATCCGTCTGTATGTGCGGATACAATCCTAATGCCGCATCCCCCAACCCACAGGCGCCCAGTGAGCCAATAGTACCCGGTTCGGTCCATTTAAAGGAGGAAGAAATGTGCGAACAAGGTTTAACCTGGACCTGCCCCTTATGCGGGGCAAACAACTATGGCGATACCGGGGCCCAGCCATGCTGGCAGTGCCACGACGACACCCGGGTTGCCAGACGGATTGTCGCCGAAACCAAAGCAGCGAAAAAAGCGCAAATAGCTGAATCGCCGGCACCCCATCACCAATGGGAGGAACACATCCCTTCCCACCCCCGGTAGGTGGTCATGTCCGCAACCACGCCAAACCCCCAAGACCCGCCCCTGGAAGGCGGACAAGCCAACGGCACGATCGTTATTCCCCCATCGGAGGGAAGCGACGAAACAACAATTATTCAAATCCGATAACCAATGGCAAGGGTAAACATCCTCTCGGGCGTTTACCCTTGCCTACTCAATAATTCAAAATCATTTATAATACAATAAACTTATGAACTACAAACAACTTCTATCGGAGGTTATTAAATTCCAAAGCGCCTCAACCGATGCACAGTACCAGGATGAAATCCAAAAAACCGTTAACTGGTATAAAAATATTTTTGAAACCGATGGCTTCAAGGTCAATGTGATTACCGGCTATGATAATCCGATAATTATTGCCTCATATGCAGCCGACCCACAATACAAGACCTGTCTCATCTATGGTCACTATGATGTCCAGCCGGCAAGCAAAAACGAAGGATGGGATAATGATCCGTTTACTCTCACCGAGAAAAACGGACGGCTCGTTGCCCGCGGCGTGATTGACAACAAGGGTCAAAATCTTGTCCATATCTCGACCGTCATTGAACTTATTAAAGAAAAGTCTCTGGGATACAATGTCACCTTCATGATCGAAGGCAATGAAGAAACCGGATCGCCGCACCTGGAAACCTTTATTAAAGACAATCAAGAGCTTCTTGAAGCAGATTTCGTGATGATATCTGACGGAGAAATATCGGGCGGCGTTCCTAATATCGAGGTGAGCTTCCGCGGTGGGTTCAATAGCACCTTGACCGTAACCGTCGGCACCCAAGATCTGCACTCCGGACTTTATGGCAGCGCTGCGCCCAATGCTATTCATGAACTGGGAAAAGTCATTGCCTCTTTGTACGATAAGGAAAACAAGGTAGCCGTTCCGGGATTTTACGACGACGTATTGCCCGTCACCCAAGAACTTCTGGACAACAACAAAACCATTCCCTATAGCACGGAAGAATACAAAAGGATCACGGGTCGCCACGCCATGCTTTCGGAGCAAGGATACGACTTTTACACCCAAACCGGGCTACGGCCGGCGATCGAGATTTCTGGCATCCAGGCAGGCTATATGGGCGACGGATACCGGAACGCAATTCCGTATAAGGCAACCGCAAAAATAAATTTCCGGCTGGTGAAAAACCAGAACGCCCAAACCATTATAGAAAAGTTTAAACAACAGGTGCGTTCGATACTGCCCGAATACGCCGACTTCGTGTTTGAAACAGTTGGCCCGTATGAAGGCGTTGTTTTGGACACAAATAACCCGTACGTGCAAAAAGCAAAAATAATTCTGGAATTGATCTGGCAAAAAAACGCGATATTAAAATACAATGGCGGAGGACTTCCTATTGCCACCTATTTCGACAGCATCCTGAACATACCGCAGGTACTCATTCCACTGGCGAACGAGGATTGCAACATGCACGGCGCCAACGAAAATTTCGCCGTCGACTATTGCGAAAAGGGCCTTGCGTTCAGTAAACGATTCCTGAGTAAAGAATAATAATCAAAAACGGAAGATGAAAAAGCTTATTACGGGATTCTCAAAAGAAATCGTATACGTTGACCAAATGCTGGTGAATAAAATCGCCGGCGACATGGTGAACATTTCCACTAAGGTGCGGTCGGGTGAAAATGTGTTAATCCACTTTGAGCCGGGCGGACGCCAGTTGGCGCTTGAACTCGCGCGCCTCTCCGCACTAAAAGGTGCCCGCGTGTATTATCACATCCAGGACCGAGAACTTAACGCCGAAATTATGAAAAACTCGGGTAAAAAAGATATCGTGCGGTTTTTCTCTTTCGACAACGCTAAATTCTACGAAGCGGACGTAACATTCATTATCCGGTCTCCCAAAACGGCGTTTGCATACGAATCCGTTCCGTCACCGGCCATAAACCTGTTCAACGATGCCATGAATCCAGCCCTTATGGAATACCGCGTGAATCACTCGCGCTGGTGTTTGATCTACTGGCCCACGCCCGAAGAAGCAGATATCGAAGGGATGAGTTATGAAAATTACGTGAAACTATTCTTCGCGTCGTGCAATCAACCATGGGATAAAATCCAAAAGACGCAGGACAAACTTAAAAACATCCTCGACAAAGGCAAATTGCTCACCTTAACCGCCAACCCGAACGACAAGGATCCGCGCAAACGAACAAAACTAGAAATGTCAATCAAGGGTATGACATTTTCCAATTGCACAATCGACAAAAACTACCCCGGCGCGGAAATTTTCAGCGCCCCGATAAAAAACTCGGTAAATGGCCAAGTGTTTGCCGAAGGAATGTACTCGTATAACGGCAAACGCATGAAAAACATATCGCTGCGTTTTGAAAACGGCAGGGTTGTTTCGGCAACAGCACAATCAGGCGAAAAATATTTACTTGAAATAATCGATACTGACGAAGGGTCGCGGTACCTGGGAGAAATTGCCCTGGGTACCAATCCGGGATTACGGCAAAGATTATTCAACCCCTTATTGAACGAAAAAGTGGGTGGAAGTTTCCACCTCGCCCTGGGAAGATCGTATCAAAACGAAACCTATAAAGGGAAAACTGTAAAATTGTTCAACGGCAATATCAGTAAAATCCACTGGGACATCACGATTATGATGCGTCCTGAATATGGCGGCGGAGAGGTTATTGTTGACGGCGAAACAATACAGAAAAACGGAAAATTTACGGTACGCGGACTGGGAATGCTAAACGGATAAGGTGATGCGGAGGGCAGCTCCGCATCGTTAACATTCAATAATACTTACTTACTTGAACGGATAATATCCGCACCGATAGCGCGTAAACGATTATCAATGGCCTCGAACCCGCGATCGATAATTTGGGCGTCCAAAATTGTTGTCTCGCCCTCGGCAACGAGGCCGGCCACAATCATAGTCATACCCGCCCTGATATCCAGGCTCTTGAGCTCTGCACCGCGTAAGGACGTCGGGCCCACGATAATGGCGCGATGAGGATCTAAAATCATGGCATTGGCACCCATTTTAGAAAGCTCTGTAACATAGCCCAAGCGACCCTCGTACATCCATTCCTGGATCATGGAAACGCCGTTTGCCTGCGTTGCCAAAACCGCAAACGGCGGAATCTGGTCCGACATCAACTTGGGATACAAACCGCATTGGTATTTCGCAGCCCGATACCCGCTGGTGGGCTTTCGAAAAATCATACTGGTTTCAACTAAAGAAACATTCACTCCGATTTCCTGCAATTTATTTATTCCTGCTTCGCAGTATTCGGGCCTGATCCCCCGGAGATCGACCTCTGATCGGGTTGCGGCAACAAGGGCCGATAAATTCATCGCCTCGTCAGAATCGGGGATGATCGTATACTCGACATTCTGCGACCACGATGAAAAATCTTTCCCCAAAATAGTAATCCAGTGCGTTCCAATACCATCGAACCCGACTCCAAATTTTTCAAGAAAACGACACAGATCCTGAACGTGCGGCTCAATGGCCGCAAGCCTGATAGTGGTTTCACCTTTTGCCCCCGCAGCAGCCATAATCAGGTTTTCCGTTGCGGTTACGCTTGGCTCCTTAAGTACCATCGAGGAACCGGTGAGCCCTTTTGGTACGCTTAAGGTAACGGTTTCTCCGGTTTGATTGATCTCTGCTCCAAGAGACTGAAACCCGTCAAAATGGACATCCAAAGGACGGGCACCGATGATATCGCCGCCCGGTAAAGGAATCGTGAGAGATCCGAATTTCGCCAATATTGACCCCACCAATAAAATTGATCCGCGAAGCTTGCGCACCAAACCGAAAATCGTTTCATTGATCTGTATTACCAGCTTACTGTTATCGATTGTAACCGCATGGGCTGATTGGTCTACCGTAATACGGCTCCCCCATAGGCGCAGAATCTCGCAAAGATTTAAAACGTCCTGTATCATGGGGACGTTATAAAGCCGGGTGATGCCGCTATTTAAGACCGTTGCCGCAATAATAGGCAGGGCCGCATTTTTTGATCCCGAAATAGGGATGATCCCGGAAAGCGGTTTTCCGCCGCGAATCGTAAATAATTCCATAGGCTTGTGCTGCTTATTTTAATAAAAGCAGATCCACGAAGAAAAATATGAGTCCGAAAACGGCGGCAATGCCGGACACAATCCAGAACCGCATCGTGATTTGCGGCTCAAGCCATCCCTTGGCTTCGAAATGATGATGAATGGGAGTGGAAATAAATATCTTTTTTTTGAAAACCTTTTTCGAAAACGTTTGCAGCAATACTGAAAGGGACTCTACAATGAGAATGAAACTGAAAAACGGAATAAAAAGACCGGTGTTGGTCTGGAGCGCGATAAGGGCAATCACCACCCCTAATGACATGGATCCCGTATCTCCCATAAAGAATCTCGCGGGATAGATATTGAACCATAGGAACGCAACCAACGACCCTATGATCGATGCCGTGAATGCCGCCAGATCATACCTGCCATAGGCGAACGCCACCACCATCAAACAAATAAGCGTAATTAAAGAAACACCCTCGGCAAGACCATCAAGACCATTGGTAATATTGGTCGAATGCGAGGTCGCGATTACTATAAAGAAAACGAATGCAGCATACCCCCAAATACCGATAAACATATTCCCGATAAACGGCACATGAAGAACATCCCAGTGGAGCTTTGCCGCAAACCACCAAGCCGCCAAGAACCCGACTCCCGCATATAAAAATAACCGCTGTTTCACCGATAATCCCTTTTTTCCTTTTATTTTAAAGATGCCGATGATATCGTCGGCGGCACCGATCAACGCCGCAATAATGAACCCCGCAAGCGGCAGATAGGTTTGCGAACGATCAAGAATATTCACTTGTGACCAGAATCCGTCAAACAGCAAAGAACAAAGCCAGAGAAAAAAAACAGAAAGACAAACCGCTCCCCAAATAATGATCCCCGCCATAACGGGCGTACCTTCTTTGGCAGCATGCATTTGGGAAAAAATAGGGGCCGCTTCTTTTTCGATATGCTTGCCCACCTTCAGTTTCCGGATAAGGCGGTCAACCGGAGAAACCAAAATCATGGCAATACCGAAAGAAAACAAAGCAGTCACAAGAATTCTGATGAGTTGGGTAAAAAGTTCCATAACGAAATATCGAAACAACGCCATGCCCCACTACTATTCTATCCCTTGTAGAGGCTGTTTTAAATACCACTGAATAAGCTGGGTCGTGTCGCCGAACCTGTCGGGCGACCCGAGAATGACTGTCGCCAAAACCTTGTCACGTATCTTGAATACACTCACCAGGCTTCCTCCTGCTTCGTCGAGAAATCCAGTTTTCCCCCCTATAAACCCCGGTATTTTGTCCGCCAGAATATTGGTATTTTGTATGGTAACGGCCTTCCCTGATCCTAAAATCAAAGTTAAAGAAGGATAAGAAGAAATCCTCAAAAGTTCGGAGTTGTGGCCAAGGACATACGCAATAAACGAAACGAGGTCGAAAGCGGTCGAAACGTTCCCCGAGAATCCTATAGGATCGACGAACCTGGTATTGGTCATGCCAAAAGAATATGCGCGCACGTTCATGCGACTGACAAATGCATCCGTGGTCGATGCCGTATGGCGTGCCAGAAGATGGGCTACGGAATTATCGGATCCTATCAAAAGGATGCGAACCGCTTCGCTTATCCGCAACTCGTCACCAGCCACCAAAATTTTGCTCGGATACTCGACCGCCAGATCCTCACCCTCCACGACAAGCGTCGTCGACGCATTCACCCCGTACTGTTCGGAAACAAGAAGACCGGTCATAAGTTTCGTAATTGACGCGATAGGATAGACAAGCGATGCACGATACGCTAATAAAGGAGTGTCTTGGGAAAAATCGAATAAAAGGGCTGATTGCGCCTGTATCCAGGGAAACTCCGAAGAGGTAGGGGAAGGACTCGGTTGAACCATGGCTACAGGAAAATATGTTACCCATGGATACGAAATCGAAGAAACCGACGCATCGGTTGAGGTAGGATTGGTTGTCGCAACAGGAGAAAGATCCTTCACCCGTATCGCCTGAACAAACACCACTCCCCATATAGAAAGCAGGATGCAAGCAATGACAAAAATAGTTCCCGTTTCATTATGTTCGGTATTAGGCATCGGTTTCTGGATTATTCTGACTCTCCGAAGAAACATGGGCCAAGATGTCTTCATACTTTTTTTGCAACTCTTCATAATCGGGAAGTTCCGACGGAGACTGAATCCCTAAAAGACGCAGAAGCGAAAATGATGCCTGATACACGAAGAAATGACGGCTTTTCGTATCGGCAATGCGCTCGACGAGACCGCGCAACAATAAGGTGCGCACCATAAAACTCGAGTTCACTCCCCGAATATAGTCTATTTCGGAACGCGACAATGGCCCGCGGTAAAGAATAATCGTCAATGTTTCCAGGGCGGCCGGGCTCAATTCCTGACTAAAATCTTTTTTCATAAAATCCTCCACCAGCGGACCATACTCCTGTTTTGTGACCAGCTGATAGGCATCATTATGAGCAATGATACAGAGACCGCTCTCTGGGTTTGTCGCTAAGCTCAAAGACCACGTATTCATGATGTCGCGAACTTCTTCCGGCCTAAGACCCAGTGCTTGCGCGAGGTTTGTTAGAGAAATTGGTTCGCCATGGGCGAACAATAACGCTTCGATTTTTGCCTTATGTAAAGGATAATCAACCATTGCTTACGTGCATACTTTTAATCATAACGTCGCTTTCGTACGACGCCTGATCAAGAGCGACTAATTTCTGTTTAAATAAAAACAAAACTGCCAGAAAGCAAAGGATGATATCGATCTTCTGGGCGCGATCTCCCGCAAGAGTACGCAACCCGCGCTCGGCTCCGTCACGAATACGATCGATGATGTGCCCTATTTTTTCTTCAATCGTTACCGATTTGTCGACTATCCTTTCCTCGCGCGGAATCACAAATGTTTCGAGACTTGAAAAAAGTTGACGGCACAGGTCGCGCAACCCGGTTGTCGAAAGTTCCGATGGCGGAAAGAAATATTGCCCCCTCCCTTGCCATAAAATCCGCCTTACGCACCGGCGACCACTCCCGCACAATCCTTTAATAACTTCCGATTGCCGCTTATATCGCTGGTATTCCTGAAGCGAAAAGGTAAACTGTCTGATCTCCTGCTCCTCTTCCGAAGAAAGTTCCAGAAACGGCAGAAGTGTTTTTGATTTGATAAGCAAAAGGCGGGAGGCAATAAGAAGAAAGTCGGCAAGTCGAGCCGTATCAATCTCCTGATTGCTGATAATGGAAAGGTATTGATCGGTCACCTCGGCAAGCGCGATTTCGGTAATGGAAAGCTTTTCCTGCTCAATCAGCTGCATCAAAAGCTCAAGAGGTCCTTCAAATTGTTTCAATTTAAAATCCATATCATTTGATTTGTCCGCGCATCAAAGACCAGAATACATGAAAGGAAAATGTTTCCAAAAGAGATTGAAATGCACGATGCCCCTCGGTTTTATATACCACAAGAGAGTCGTAATGGCCATGATACCCGCGCAATCGCGCGGCATCGCTTAACGACTGCATCATGTCCAGGTGTTCGATCCATAGGACATCGAGAATTTGCAACAATAACGTCAGGACCGCACGCCACGTATCCTCCTTTAACCGCCCCTGCAACCTCCCAAGGCACCATGTTTCGAGCTGTTCTTTCTGTTTCAAAACATCAAGTGTCGCCATCGTTTTATATTGTGCCTCATCGATAACACCGGATTCCCGCAAAGAATGGAAAAAACCTTCCTTTGATTCCTCTTGGTGCATCTCCGAATCACATCCCCTTTCAATAACCGTACGGATGGCATCGCTCACTATTCCCTTCAAGGTGTCCATTGACGAAAAAAGGATGTCCTGCCGCTTTCGATAAAGCGTGGTACGTTGTTTGTTCAAAACATCGTCGTACTCGAGCACGTGTTTACGGGTATCGAAATTAAAACCTTCCACCTTGGCTTGAGCGGCATCAAGGGCGCGTGAGACTAGCCTGTTTTCAATGACAACCGGGTTATCCTCGTTGATCCCCATCGAAGAAACCATGCGTTTCATGCGATCGGACCCGAAAATACGCATCAAATCATCTTCGAAAGAAACAAAAAACTGGCTCGATCCGGGATCTCCTTGTCTGCCCGCACGCCCCCTCAACTGGTTATCAATGCGCTTGGACTCGTGACGCTCTGTCCCGATAATATGGAGGCCGCCGACGCTTTTAACAAACTCTGCCTCGGCATTATCGGGAGGATTTCCTCCTAAGATGATATCAACCCCCCGACCGGCCATATTGGTGGCCACAGTCACCGCGCCGCGCTTTCCCGCCTGGGCGATAGTTTCCGCCTCTTGTTCGTGCTGTTTGGCGTTGAGTATCGCATAGGGAATTCCTTCAATATCCAAAAGGCGGGACAGATATTCGTTTTTTTCAATAGAAATAGTTCCCACCAGAACCGGCTGGCCGTTTTCATGACGTTTGCGGATTTCCCCGACAACACCTTTTAATTTCGCTTTTTCGCTCACATATACCTGATCGGGGGCATCGGCACGTATCATCGGTTTATGGGTCGGGATGGCAACCACTTCGCGCCCGTACACCTTATGAAATTCTTCTGCCGAGGTAAGAGCTGTCCCTGTCATCCCCGAAAGAACTTCGTACATCCTGAAATAATTCTGTATCGTAATGGTGGCAACCGTACGATTTTCTTCCTGCACCCGCACTCCTTCCTTTGCTTCAAGCGCCTGGTGAAGACCGCCTTCGTACCGGCGACCCTGCATCAATCGTCCGGTAAATTCATCGACAATAATCACCTCGCCCCCTTTCACCACATAGTGCTTGTCGCGCTGGAACAGCGCGTCGGCGCGCAATGCCTGCTCAAGATGATGAATAAGGACCAAATTGTTTTCGGTATAAATAGGTCTCCCCAAAAGATCTTCAACGCGCCGGATACCGGCTTCGGTTAAAATCAATGTCCGCTGCTTCTCGTCGATCGTATAATCGGTTTCCCGCGAAAGACGGGGAGCCAACCGGCTGAACTCGCGATAAATGCGGCTTGCGTCAGCATCTGGCCCGGAAATGATAAGCGGTGTCCGTGCTTCATCAATCAAAATGCTGTCCACTTCATCGACAATAACGTAATACTGACCACGCTGGACACATCGCGCCGGATCGTATATCAGATGATCCCGTAAATAATCAAAACCGAACTCATGATTGGTCCCGTAGACGATATCCGCGCGGTATGCTTCAATTCTCTCGACGGGGCGCAAATACTCGTGAAACACCTTGAACCCTCCGCGGACATCACGATCTTTATCCTTTTTTACTGCTTCGGGATGCTCATTCTCCGTATACGCGGAATCGTATAAAAATGCCTGATCGTGAACCAAGCACCCGACACTTAAGCCCAAGTAATCATATAATTGACCCATCCACACGGCGTCACGCTGAGCCAGATAATCGTTCACCGTCACAATATGAACGCCCTTGCCGGAAAGCGCCCGCACATATGCGGCAAGCGTCGCCATAAGAGTTTTGCCTTCTCCTGTTTTTAACTCGACTACTACTCCTTGAGCCAACGCAATCCCGCCTATAAGCTGCTCGTCAAAATGACGCTGACCGATCGTCCTTTTGGCCGCCTCGCGTACCAGAGAAAATCCATCGATGACGACCTTATCGCTCATCCCTTCATGTTGGAATACTTCGCGTAACTCTTTTGTCTTTGTAACCAACTCTCCGCGGCTCTTGACCGCAACCGATTCTTCTTTATCGTTAATGGCAAAGATAAAACGACCGAAGCGTTTACGTATATCGGAAGAGTTGCGGGGAATAAAAAAGCGAAGTAACTGTGTTATGAACATACATGAAAAGACAAAGGCTTACCGATTGTCCGGAGAATCGTTATCGTGATCGCGCAAGCCTCCTGACCGGAAAAAATTCTTGACCCGCAAGGCGCCGCGACGAAGAAGGCTGAAAGGACGCTCTTTCTGTTTCGTCAGATGGCGACGCAGCTCGGCCTGCACCGTATCAATGACCGCATAGAGATCGTGTCCCTGTTCTTCGGTGAAAATCTTTTTTCCCTGGAAAAAAATACTCGCTCCTATTTTGAACGTGGCCTTCCCCTCGTAGCGTCCACAATCATTAACATGAACGTCAACCACATGCTCACGATGGGATTTCCCGAGAAGTTCTTCCAATTTTCCGATTTTCCCCTCTAGATACGCCGCCAGCGCCGGGGTAAGCTGTGCATGATTATTATGAATAACGACACGCATATACGATATGATCAGTATATCAAAACGAAGGCGCTTTACCAGTACGGGAAACAAAATACTCCCCGTACGGGGAGTATTTTGTAAAAGTGGTGAATATTATCTGCGTGCTTTTTTCGCTTTCTTCGCCGGTTTCTTCGCTGCTTTCTTCACCGGTTTCTTCGCAACCTTTCTCTTTGCAACCTTTTTTGCTTTCTTGACTGCCATGGTTGTAGTTCATCCGCGCCTCGAGGTTATGGATGAAATTATTTTGGTAAGCGCCCGACCATCCCAGTCATGGGGACACAGCACTTACATAATCTCGTATAAAAATATTTCCTTCTCTCTATAATTATAATTGTAAAGGAGAAAATACATTTGACAATTGTGGATAACTTTTTGAGGAAGAATTTCTCCGTGGCGCACGTTAACATTCACGAAAAAGGATTTTCCGTAAACCCCACACACCGCACCTCCGGTTCCAATATAACTCCGAAACGATCATGCACGGCGCTCTGCACGGTACGTGCCAAAGTAATAACATTATTACTGTCTCCGTGACCCTTATTAATCAAAAAGTTCCCCTGATGCGGACACACGTAAAGACCTCCTGAACGCATACCCAATAATCCCGCTTGTTCAATAAGGTATCCGGCACTTATTTCATTGCCGGAAAACGCATAAGACGGAAAAGAAGACAGTAGATCTTCGGAAAATTCTGTTGCGGAAACGTTTTTAAAGAAACTCCCGGCGCTTTTTGCGCGCCGTGGATACCGCACGCTACGATACGCCAGAATCGCCTGACGGGTATTGCGAAGCGGTGCCCTATCGCCCGTCTCTAAATTGCATCCGATCTCCCAGATTACCCCTTCCCCTGCCTGCTTGAAAACACTTGTCCGATAACCGAACGCACATTCATTTTTTGAAAATTCTTTAAGTTCGCTCCCGTTGAAACACCTCACCCAAGCAATCACGTCCCCCACGCTTTTCCCCCATGCTCCTGCGTTTCCATAAACCGCACCCCCAACCGTTCCCGGAATTCCCGACAAACTTTCCATCCCGCGCAAACCGCACTCGATTGTTTTCCCGACACACTCATCAAGCATGCAACCCGCTCCCACACGCACGTCTGTTCCCTTGAATTCGCATCGATCATAAACAATATGTATAACCATGCCAGCGACACCGCGTTCCGAAACAAGAAGATTGCTCCCCCCACCGATAACAATACGTGCCAGTTCGTGATGTTGACTGAAATTCCATGCTTCTTTCAAATCCTCCAATGTTTTCACGGAAGAAAAAAAATCCGCTTCGCCCCCTATGTCAAAGGTGGTATAGGGTCTCAAGGGAACATGTGTACGAATCTTCATACACCATATTGTAACACTCCGATAACCGCGTACTTCTCAAGCATAATACTTTTTGACAAGGTAATCGGAACAAGCAATAATACATTGGAACATGCGTATATCCACCCCGACTGGACAGCGCTCACGTAATCATACAATCGGAGCAAACTTCCAGCGGGGATGAATGTACGGATGATCAAAAACAAACGCCCCCTTACGGGGGCGTTTGCACATACAATCGGTAAGGTTGTAGCAAAGCTACTTCCTTTTATCGCTCACAATAGGCAGTATAGCACAAAAGAGGAGTGAAATCAATACTTATTAAGGGGCTTGGATTGGATGAAATTCGCGAACGTATTCCCGTAAAACATCTATGTCCCGGGTCACATCGGAAGAACCCAATACCACAATAACAATGGGCCGGCGTGTGCCGTCAAGCATCATCTCAAAGACCGCCAGCATGGATTCTTGGGCGGTCGAACTTTTACCGATTTTTCCTCCCCGGAACTCGGAATCGAATGCGAACATATTGAGATTTTTCAGATCGGAAAATCTGGGAGGATAATCCAATGAATCTGCCGTGCTTGCCGTAATGTTTAAAATGAAACTTTTATTGAAATAAAGGTATTTTGCCAAATACACAAGATCGCGAATGGTTGCCATATTGCCCGAACCGATACCGGCGGGATCCACCAGGATCGTGTGCTCCATGCCGAGTGCTTTTGCTTTCTTGTTCAAAAAACCGACGAAGGAATCATAGCCACCGTAATATCCGTAGGCCAGGGCATAAGCGGCTTCGTTCGAGGACTCGAGCAAAAGAGGGAAAAACAAATCCGCTGCCGTAATCCGTTCACCCAACCTTAAACGAGGAATCGATGTTTTCTGAAGCATCGGATCGATGATGCGGATTTCACCATCCAGATACACATGTTCCGAGGCAACCAAAGACGTTATCAGTTTCGTAACCGAAGCGATTGGGAGTTCCGCCTCAATGTTCTTGTGGGTGAAAACGAAGTTGCTTTTCAGATCCGCCACCAGATACGCTTGTGCGTTAATGGTCGGCCCGCGCAATCCGTACCACTGCGCGTCGTTGAATAATTCCTGTTTGAAAACCAAAAGGGGCATACCGATAGTAATGACATCGTATATCGCCCTGGCATCCGCAGTCCTTAAACGGATGCACCCGCCCGAAAACGCACTCTCCACCTCGGTACCATTGGGGTAATAAGGCCACCCGTGGATGAAAAAGTTTCCCTGAAACTGCATTGAATACGGCATGTACACATGCCCGATCCCGGAAAGATGATTTTTTTCTTTTGTCTGAATCTCGTAGAGGCCCGCGGGGGTTTCCCACCATGATCCTTGTTTGCCGATTGCGACAATCGGGACTTCTTTAACCGCGGTTCCGTTATGAAATACGGTCAGGCGCAAAGTGCTCAAATCCGCCTCGATGAAGCTTGCCTCTTCTTGAATGAATTGATTATGAATCTTTTGCAGCACATCCGACTGCACGAATCGGGGAATTTCAAAACTCACAAACTGCGTTGAAGTCGGAGTGAACACGGGAATCGTGATTTGCTTGAATATCCTGGAAATCCATCCGTGTTGAATCCCATACCAAACAAAAACGGCTCCCGCGGCAATTACAATAACGGTTCCGGCAATAAGAAACATTTTCAACAGCACGAATAAACGACGCATCATAACTGTATTCTAACAGGTATTTTTGCTATAGTGAAAACATTACTCCCTCATTACCGTCATCGGTTTTATGAAACTTTCACTTCCCCCCGGCCCTTTGTGGATGAAAAATCCCTACGTCCATCTTGGCATCGGCATGATTGCCTTATCTTCGTTATTTGCCTTCTCGTCCCACACCGCGTTCCGGCCCGTTCCGGACGCCTCCCTTAAAACACCGACCCCGGTGCCTTCACCAACGCCCTGGCGGCTTGAGCCCGTTCCCCAGACCGTCAACGCCGTTTACCTTACCGGATATTCCACCGGCAACAGCAAAAAAATCAAGGAAATTATAGACCTTGCGGATACAACCGAACTGAATGGGGTGGTTATCGATATCAAGGATTACGCGGGAAAGATATTTTTCCAAACCAATTCGACGCTGATCCACTCTATCGGATCCGAAGAAATCCGCATTCCTGATTTCAAAAACCTTATTGCGACCCTTCACGAACACCATATATATGTAAGCGCCCGCATCGCAGTGTTCCAGGACGCTCACCTTTCCAAGGTAAGACCAGACTTGGCAATAAAAAATTCGCAAACCGGTGCGATCTGGAAAGACCGCAAGGGATTGTCCTGGGTAGACCCGGGATCGCGTGACGTATGGGATTATAATCTCGAGGTCGCCCGGGAAGCAATCGCCTTAGGCGTCGATGAAATCAACTTCGATTATGTCCGCTTTCCCTCGGACGGAGACATGACGGTCTTGTCGTACCCGTTATATAACCCGAACGCACTTTCCAAAGCGGAACAAATGCAAAAGTTTTTCGCCTATGTACATGAAGTGCTCGGGCCTATGCCCGTAAAAACATCGGTTGACCTGTTCGGACTGGCGACGATCAATGAGGACGATCTCGGTATCGGACAAATTATCGAATACGCGTATCCGTATTTCGACTACATCGCCCCCATGGTCTATCCGTCCCATTACGCGAAAGGATTCCTTGGATATCAAAATCCCGCAAGCTACCCGTATGAAGTAATTTTTTATTCGTTAGAAAAAGCGCAGGTCCGCAGAAGCAAGCTCGATGCGGTTCTTTCTTACGTACCCTCTCCCACTCCCGAAAACTCGACCAGCACCCCTTTGAAAGCTCCCGATGTTTCTTATATCAAAACCGGATTATTGCCCCGTAACAGTAAGATCGCCAAGCTCAGGCCATGGCTTCAGGTGTTCGATATCGGCGCAACCTATACCCCCGAGATGGTGCGCAAGCAAATCCAGGCAACCCTGGACACGAACAATGACTCCGGTTGGTACCTTTGGAACCCGTCGAACATATATAACCCCGGAATCTTCGCACGCGAATGACATACGGCCGCTAATAGCGGCCGTATCGTTTTTATGGTGCCTGCGGGAAGAGTCGCACTTCCTTCTAGGGGTTATGAATCCCTCGTTCTAGCTGTTGAACTACGCAGGCATATAACCAGTGTAGCAAAAAGAATATATTACAACGAGTGCTGACGGGTACAGGTACCGCACTTTTGAAAATCTCCTTCGCAACGTAAAAAAATAACCTGACAAATACGCTCACCGGGAATAAGTTTCAGGGTAAGCGGTCCCATATTCGCGATCTCGAATACCTGCCGGTTTTCCGTATTAGGGCTGATAAACTGTGCAGTCGTGTGCACGACAAGCCCCAGCCGGGCGAATCGCGTGCGGCCGCTCATAATCCCGAACAGATTATTGGGGAGTGTGAGTTTTTCTTCCGAGATGCCGATGACCAATTTTCCCGGTTCCAGCACGTATCCTCCGGAAATATCTATTTTTTCGGTAAGATCCGTGTCCTTGATTTTACTCCAATCAATTTCCTCGTTCAGCGACACCACCTCTTTGTGATCTTTGAATATGCGAAGTTCGTTACTGAGCGCCAAATCGTACGCGCACGCGTGAAGCGCCGCTTCTTGAAACGGTTCTATTTTCAGTTTCCCTGATGCAATTTCTTTTAAAATTTCTGTTTTGGCGAGCACCATAAGAAGGGTCAAATAAAAGCGCCCTTGAGGCGCGAAAACAGTATAACACAGATATCGTACATTGCAAAACACTTGTGTATTCGCTACAATAACCACATTGCAGCGGTAGCCCTGCCTACCGGCAGGCAGGTTAGCCCGGTTTAAAGCGCTGCGATGCCCGCCACGTACCTTTTACTCTTGTACGCAGTATATATGCAGCGGTAGCTTAGCCCGGTTTAAAGCGCTGCCCTGTCACGGCAGAGATCGCGGGTTCGAATCCCGTCCGCTGCGCAAAATAACCGTAGATCGGTTCAAAATAGCACTTTCGGGTGCTATTTTGCTACAATTAAAAAATGAACATCGAAGGTCTCAAAAATAATGACGATAAAGGCAATGAACCAAAATTTCCTCAAATAGCTACCGAGATAGAGCAGATGGTTGTTATTGATCAAGAGATGCGAGAAAAGAGCCTTAACGATGATGCGGCATGGGACGAGGAAGTTGATCGTAGGAATACAGAGTCCATGAAGCGGATAGTGAGTGAGATCGGATGGCCTACAGTCTCAAAGGTGGGTAAACAGGCCTCATCTGCATGGCTACTGGTTCAACATTCCGACCATGATCCGGAGTTTCAAGAACAGTGTTTGGCACTTATGAAAAAGGAATCAGAAAATAATGTTAGTACGGCGGACATAGCATACCTCGAAGACAGGGTAAGAGTTAATAGGAAACAAGGTCAAGTCTACGGGACTCAATTCCACGAGATAAGAGATGCGTCAGGAAATGCCATACGCTTCGAGCCTCGGTCGATAGAAGATGCAGAACATTTGAACCAACGAAGAGCGAAGATGGGTCTTGAACCACACGAGGAGTACACACGACGCCTTACGGAGAAATATTTTCCCCATTTGCTAAATCGGGAATAAAAATACAGTCTTGATTATCTCGTATCTTAGTTCCAACAGCGTCCAGTACGTTGCGCAATAAGGCAATCTTGGACCAAAGGTTTAAATCCCTCCACCCACCCGGAGATCGCAACAATGACGTAAAAACAACACCTCGACCAAAACGGCCGGAGTGTTGTTGAAAACATATAACCAATATTTATTCTGACAGGTACGACAAGAGAGCCATCTGCCGGGCCCGCTTGATAGCATGAGCCACCGCGCGCTGATGTTTCGCGCACAACCCGCTCTTGTTCCTGGTTCTTATTTTGAACGCGGCGGATAAAAACTTGCGCAACGTTACTGCATCTTTCCAGCTGACGTCTGCTCGTCCGCAAAAATAACACTGATCGCTTTTATCTTTCCTTTGCATAGTTCCGGATAATGATAGTTTTTCGTGACAAAATTTTAAAACGGAGGATTCTGCTCGTCAAAATTAATGGTTTCTCCTGCGGGTACGGGCGGTTCGTCTTGAACCGGCGGAACCGGGCTGTCGAGATCAATAGTCTCAAGCGGCTCCTGAGCCGGGGCGTCAACGCCCTGTTTCGGTGAACTAAAACTTTCCTGCGACCCTCCCGCTGCCTTGGCGCCGAACTGCACCCGTTCACAAATCACTTCGGTGCGGTATTTCTTTTCTCCGGTTTGCGCCTGGTACGATCGGGTTTGTAGGCGTCCTTCGATAAACACCTCACGCCCCTTACCCAAATACTGGTTACAAAGCTCGGCTTGCTTGCCCCATACCACGATATTATGAAACTCGGCAGACTCCTGCTTTTGGCCCGCCTTGTCCACCCATGTACGGTTGGTCGCCACGGAAAAAGATGCCACCGACTGGCCCGCAGGAGTTACCCGCAAGGTAATGTCGTTGGTGATCCGGCCGATGAGAAATACTTTATTTACGTTCATACCGTTATTATGACTCCAAAATCTCTTTTAGTTTAGAGTCCAGCTGTTCCTGCATTTCCTGGGGGGATCCTGTCGCGCGCTCCGGTTCTCCTTCGGAAGACTCGGGTTTCCTCACCGCCCGCGTGGAACGGACCTTCTTTTCTTTTACATCGGGAACTACCACGATAATCTTGCGTAGGATGGCGGTTTCGTACTTTAAATCGGTTTTAATCTGAAAAAGTATTTCGGGGGCTCCGGAAAACATGATCTCGCACCAGTAACCCGCACGCTGCTTCTGAATCGCATAGGCAAGGTTTCGTTTTTCCGGCTGGCGCTCGCTGATGATAAATCCGCCTGCCTTTTGCACCACGCCCTTTACCGAATCGAAAAATACGATTGGTGCGACACCTGTTCCGTCGTCCTTAAGCCAAAAGCACAGCTCGTACTTTTTTGTATCAAGAGTATCCATATATTCTGGATTTCACTGTATCACGCAGAAAACCATAAGTCAATTTCTCGGCATAAAATCTATGTTTACCATTGCGAAATGCGAAAGCAAACAGTATCATACTCCTATACCATAACACTACACCTATTATGACCCTCGACAAAACCACTGTTGAACATGAGCTACAGAAGCCCGTTGCCGATATCTCCATCATCAAGCTCGTCGATGAATTTATCGCCTATGCCTATCTTGCCCGCGCCTCCGACATCCACATCGATCCCTCTGAAGACCGGGTAAAACTGCGCCTGCGCATCGATGGAGTCATGCACGAAACATTTATCATACCCAAGGCCATCCACGACGAGGTGGTTAGCCGCATCAAAGTGCTTGCCGAAATGCGCATGGACGAACACCAGGCGGCGCAGGACGGACGGTTTCGCGTCACCATTCCCGAGGGGAAAGAATCTGTTAAGTTCGATATACGTGTTTCCATTGCCCCGACCTATTACGGCGAAAATGCGGTCCTCCGACTTTTGGTCGAGCAAGGCCGCAACTTCACCCTTGAAGATGTCGGATTTTCTAAAAACGACTACGAAAAAATCAAAAAGGCCATCAAGAAACCCTATGGCATGATCCTGGTGACTGGTCCAACCGGATCCGGAAAAACCACCACCCTCTATACCATCCTCAAAACACTGCATACGCCCGATGTGTCGATTATCACCATTGAAGACCCTATCGAGTATTCGCTCGAAGGCGTCAACCAGATTCAGGTGAACAACCAAACCAGTTTGAGTTTCGCCAATGGCCTGCGCTCTATCCTGCGCCAGGATCCCAATATCATTATGGTGGGAGAAATCAGGGATCAGGAAACCGCCAATATCGCCGTCAATGCGGCCCTGACCGGCCACCTCTTGCTGTCCACTATCCATACCAATGACGCCGCCACCACGCTTCCCCGGCTTTTTGATATGAAAGTCGAACCGTTTCTTATCGCTTCAACCGTCAATATTGCCGTTGCCCAACGTCTGGTCAGAAAAATTTGTCCGGATTGCAAGGCGAAAAAGAAATTTTCAAAAGAAGAGTGCGCTGCGCTGCGCGCCGAACTCCCTGAAACCGTTACCTTCGACGAAACGGAATTCTATATCGGAGAAGGGTGTAAAACCTGCAATCAAACCGGGTATCTTGGCAGGGTTGGTATTTACGAAATTATGGAAATTACCGACCGCATCAGAACCGCGATTACCACCCGCGCTTCCGCTCCCGAAATCAAAAAAATAGCGCTCGAAGAGGGTATGACCACGGTGCTTGAAGACGGGGTGCGTAAAGCGGTGCAGGGCGTTACCACGCTTGAAGAAGTATTCCGTGTTATGCGCGAATAGAAGTTATGAAACTGTCCCTGAAATCAAATATTACCCTGCCCAACCCGTTTTTCCACGTTTCCAATCAGGAAAAGATATTCTTTGCCCAGCACCTTGCCATGATCATTAAATCGGGCATGAGCACCATCGAAGGAATCGAGCTGATTCAAAATCAGACAAAAAATACCGGATTCAAAAAAATCCTGGGAACGGTCATTAAGGACGTCCAGAACGGACAGTTCCTGTCCCGCACGCTCAATAAATATCCCAACGTGTTCGGGGCGTTCTTCATTAATATGATACGTCTCGGGGAAACCAGCGGCACCCTTTCGGAAAACCTATTGTACCTCTCCCAGGAAATGCGCAAGCGCCAACAGCTCGAGTCAAAGGTCCGGTCGGCCATGATTTATCCCGTCATCATCCTGATTACCACGATCAGCATCACCTCGGGCATCATCTTCTTCGTTATCCCGAAAATTCTGCCGATCTTTGCGAGCCTGAAAATTACTCTGCCGTTGACCACCAGGATTCTCATCGGCAGCATCAGTTTCGTCAAAGACTATTTCCTGCTTCTTATCATAGGCATAACGGCAATCGTATTCGCCGTGGCCTGGTTTTTGCGCATCCCGTCGATACGCTACCGGTGGGATCGCGGGACATTGACGCTTCCCCTTTTGGGAAAAATTTCCTCGTACTACCACACCGCCAATATTACCCGCACCATGGGCGTGCTTTTAAAGAGCGGCATCAAGATTATCGACGCTCTCGAGATCTGCACGAGCATCATGACGAACTCCGCGTACCGCAAGGCGCTCGAGGAAACGAGAGACCAGGTACAGCGAGGCAGCACGATTTACAAATATTTCGCGACCCAGGAGCGACTCTTCCCTTCTATGGCAACCCGCATCATCGAAATCGGGGAGCGCACGGGGAACCTCGACACCAACCTTAACTACCTTTCCGATTTTTACGAAAACGAGTTGGACGAGCTCATCAAGAACCTCACCAGCACCATCGAACCTGCCATGCTTCTTTTGATGGGAGCCTTGGTTGGGTTCGTGGCGATCTCGATTATTACGCCGATCTACCAAATCACGCAAAGCCTTTCCCATTAACCATGAAGACACGTCTTTTACCCGGACTCACGCTTATTGAGGTTTTGATCGTAATAGGCATCGTTGCCGCGCTCGCCAGCATCGGTATCTTCGTTTCCATGAACCTGTACCACGGCTACACCCTGGTTTCGCAGCGCGACCAGCTTGTCACCCTGATGCAGAAAGCGCGCTCGCAGTCCTTATATAACACCAACCAGGCGAGCCACGGCATCTATATTGCCCCAACCCAATTTATTCTTTTTCAGGGCGGATCGTACCTAACCCGCACCCCTTCATACGACGAGGTTGTAGAGCGCGATCCTGTTATCGTCGTCAGCGGACACAGCGAGGCGGTCTTCGAACAGCTTAATGCGAAACTTCCGACGCCGGTAAGTATCACCCTAGCCCAGGACTCACGGTCAATGTCCATTATTATCAACGAAGAGGGCGCCATTATTTTCTAATCATATGATCAAGCACCAGTCGCGGACCGGCCAAAGCACACTCGAGGTTATGGTAGCCTTGAGCATCTTGGTAGTATGCTCGGTGGCCCTGATCACTGTAGTGTTCGGCAACCAGTTCATGGCGCAGTATGCCGGCCAGCAGCACGACGCGCTGCGCGTAAGCCAAGAATACATCGAACAGGCCAAAGCATTCGCCCAGAACAATTTTGACGCCTTGGGGTCCTCGACCACCAGTAACAGCGGGTACACCAACGAACTTATGGTTGAGCAGATTGATTTCCTGACAAAAAAGCTGACCAGCAGAACGACCTGGTACGTAAGCCCCGGCCGCACGAGTAACGTTGAGCTGGTAAGCATCATCACCAACTGGCGCTCGCTCTTGCCAGACGACGGCACCGGACCGGGCGAGGACCCCACCGGAGAATGGCAGTGTCCGATTACTGCGGGAACTGTTGACCTGGGACCGGGCAACCAGGGTACGGACATCGTCATCAAGGACACGACCGTGTTCATTTCCGGCGTTGCCTCGGCAAGCGCGAAACCGGACATCTATACCATAGATGTCTCCGATATTTACAGCCCATCGGAAATATCGAACATCAATACAGGCAAAGGTATCAATTCTTTGGCAATCAACGGCAACTACCTCTACGCCGCCCAAAACGATACCGCCAACCAACTCCAAATCATTGATGTTTCAAATCCCGGAGCCATGCTCCTGGTCAGCTCCACCACCCTGGTTTCCAGCAACAAGCCGGGATTGAGTATTTTTGAATACAAACATTATGTATATATCGGCACCGAATTCGGGACAGGAAACGAGCTCCAAATTTTTGACGTGTCAAATCCCCAAACGCCCGTACCGATTGCAGGACTGAACCTTAATATGAATATCAACGACATCTATATATTCGATGATCGGGCCTATCTGGCAACAAGCGGTTTCAATCAGGAACTTGCAGTCGTTGATGTGTCGAACCCGAACGCGCCAACGCAGATCGACAGCTTCGATTGCGCCAGCCAGTGCAGCGGATCGACCCAGGGCATGAGCGTGTTCGCGCCCAATACCAACGATATTTTCCTGGGAACCAACAGCCAACTTGTTAAATTATCGGCCTCGACAACACCCATACAAGTACAAGGACAATACAATGCTAATGGCGCGGTGTACGACACTTATGCGCGCGGTTACCTGTCTTTCCTCGCAAACTCCAACAGTAACAAGGAACTGCAAATCGCACATATCGCCACCACGTCGCCGTATCTGTATTCGTCCCTCAACTTCCCGCAAATGGCAACCGGCGTCACCTACCGCGACAACGTGGTCTACACCTCGGTCAGAAGCAACGATGCCCTTCGTATTATCACCTCGGGAGCACCGCCATGCCCATAAAAAAATCCAATCGAGTGCACAAAGGATTTACCATTATCGAGCTCGTGATTTACTCGGCCCTAGTTGCCATTGTCATCGGCGGGTCATTGGGCGCAGTCTATCAGATAATTTCAAGCTCGGAAAAGCTCAATGGCACGATTATCCGCGAACAGGAAATCAGGTTCATCATGGATAAGATCAACTGGGCGTTAACCGATGTTTCGGTCGTGTCGTCGCCCCCGGAGAACGCGACCTCATCTATATTATCGGTTTCCAAGCAATCTTTCTCGCAAAACCCTATCGTGTTCCAGCTGTCCGGAGACGCTATCACCCTTCAACAGGGCGCAAATCCGACACTCCCCCTGCACAGCAACATCATGCAGGTTGAAAACCTTAATTTCTCCTACGAGGTAACCACGACCACCCCGAATTTTTTGACCGTGCGTTTCACCGTGTCGGGTCGGGAGTATAAAACCAAAACCTATATCCAAAAATGAAACCATTAGTTAAAGCACAACCCGGATATATGGCACTGACCTCGATTATCATCCTAAGCCTATTTTCCATGGCGTTGGTCTTTACCGTGAGCTTTGCGGGGTTCTCGACCAGGCAGAACATCAATAGCGCGTACTCGAAAAACTCGTCCTACGATCACTCGTCATCATGCGCCAACATTGCCTTGCGCAAGGCTCTGGAGGACAAGGATTACGTGGGCGGTGAAACTATTCCGCTGGGGACCTATCAGTGCCAGATACTTCTTGTAGAAACCAATGGCACGCAAAAAACCGTGAAAACAAAAGCTATAGACGAGTACACCACCACCAACCTCGTGGTTATGGTGGATATGCTTTCAACCGGCCCTGTGCTCTTGCAGTGGAAAGAAATCCCGGTTCTGTAAGCTTTGTGGTATACTGTAAACAATTAACAGGGTCGTTTATTTATTAAAAAGAAAAAATATGAAAGCAAGAAAAGGGTTTACCCTTATTGAGCTCCTCATCGTAATCGGCATCATCGTGCTCCTGGCAGGGGTCGTGATTATCGCCTTGAACCCGGCGAGGCAGTTCGCGTTGGCGCGTAATTCCCAGCGCTGGAGCAATGTCAACGCGATTTTGAACGCGGTCGGCCAAAGAATGGCAGAGAATAAGGGAGTCTGGAATACATCCTGCGGAACCTCGACAGTTGTCATGCAGGCGACATCAACTGCCATCGGCGACAGTGGTACTAACCTCGCGCTATGCTTAGTTCCTAACTACTTAGCATCAATGTTGATGGATCCTAATGGTGGCGCATTAGGTGACACTAAATATAGAATTTTCCAAGATTCAACAACCAACAGAGTTACTGTTGATGCACCACAAGGAATGGTAGAAATACCTGGTTCAGATGACATCAGAGTTTCCCGATAAATTATCCTAATTTATCACTATCTAAAACCGCCCCATTGGGGCGGTTTTAGAATACCAATACTTACTAATTTCTATTTTCTGGATTCTATTCCACTGGTTCGGGCTCGCCTACCACTGTTGCCACAATGCCGCCGTGCTTGACTGCTTTTTCAAGGTCGGCCAGCATTGCCTTGCGG
>Ga0209518_1001219_pt1 | contig 28862 bp, 32 predicted proteins | sample RifGroB1_FD_183993 | JGI IMG/M metagenome (GOLD analysis project Ga0209518, IMG submission 183993) | Groundwater microbial communities from Rifle, Colorado, USA - Groundwater B1 (SPAdes) (version 2) | ecosystem: Environmental > Aquatic > Deep subsurface > Groundwater | place: Rifle, Colorado...
TCAGGACAACCAGTCTTAATTTCTTCAAAAACCTCAATATTTACCAGAAAGAATTGTCTTTCCTGTTAACCGATAATTTTCAGTTAGTTCCCGCCTGAAAGTTGCAAACCTGAGTTAGTTGGGTATATAAAACCAAATCCGACCAAACCAGCGTTTTCACTGAAATAGCCGGAGCTGAAACCGTCAAGGAAGTCAAACCGGGAAAAGTCGTTTTACATGTCAAAACAAACAAAGGAGAGTTGGGAGCAATGTACTAAAATTATGTATGCAAGAGATGATTTCGTTTCCGCCAAAGGTGGATTCCTCGCAATGACTGTCACTCAATTTTTAAAAGTTTTGCGAGTTGGGTAGTCGATGGGGTGGAGATTTTGGGAACAATCACCACTTTCGCGCCAACTGTGTCTGCTTGTTTTTGTTTAATTTCCAATAACGGATCACCTTTTGTGATCGCAACTAGCTGGGGTTTGATTTGTTGCACCAATTCAAAATAGTTTTGGTCTTCGGTGAAGTGGGGGAGTAGCAAAACATAATCCACCGTTTCCAAGCTAGCCAAAACTTCAGCGCGTTCAGATTGCTTGTGAATTGGTCGCATATGCCCCTTGTGTTTAGTTAAATTCGCGTCACTTTCCAAAGCCACAATTGTCGTGCCGTATTTTTTGGCGGCTTTTAAAAACCTGACATGTCCCAGATGTAAAATGTCGAAACAACCACCCACTAAAACTATTCGATTATCGGTGAGTTTAGAGATTAAGTCAGGCAACTTCTTAAAGGTGATTATTTTGTCCATAGCAATAAAATTTTAAATGACAAAATCCAAAGTTCAAATCAAGTTCAAATAGAGAAAATTTTAAATAATTTAGATTTTGGTTTTGATTTGACATTTGAAATTTGAGCTTTCACTGTGTTGGTCCTGTCCCTTTGAGATACACTGCTTGCCAGGGAATAAAGTTGGAATAAAAAGTTTTTTTGAACAGTTCTGTTTCGCCTCGAGTGACCCGGTAATCAAAGCTGGCTTTGATGCCAGGTGCAGCCCAATCTACTTGTTTGATGGTTCCATTTGGTAATGTGGGGTCATCCTGGTTGAGATCCGGGGGCGGCGGTACTGGATCCCAGAGGCGAACCGGTGAGATATTTACTTGGCGGCCGTCTTTTACGCCGTAGAGTTCAAAAGTTAATTTAAAGTTAGCCAAGTCGGTTTTAGCCTGGATTAAAATATAAGTTGGGGTATCGTTTTTGATTTTTAGGTCGTAAGATGGAGCATAAACTGTCGCATCAAATCCTGGTTTCCACCCACCCTGCTCGTAGTAACCGACCCGATACGAATGAGCATGGCGTTCCACAATCGATAAACCAGCATTTAAAGCCGCCCGGAAAAGAGTCGTGGACACTTGGCAGACTCCGCCGCCGTCATCGAGCACTGTCCGGCCGTTTTTGATCACATAAGCTTGTTTATAGCCGGTAGCAGCGGAAATATCACCTACAGTATCATTAAAAGAAAAAGTAGTTGCGGGCGGGATAAGCACGCCATTGATTCGGGAAGCAGCCAGAGCTACATTGTGGATTCTGCCCGGAATCGAGCCTTTGAAAAATGATTCACCCTGGCCGATCAATTCGGTTATGCCCAAATCATTGGCCTGAGCCGTGTCGATAGTTGGAGCTAAAGTTTTTACCGGCAGGGTAAGTTGCAAATTGGTTTCCGGATTGGTTTGATTAGCCAAAACTGTGAGTTGTTGGGTTAACCAATCTTTGACCTGTTGGGTTTCCAGGACGCGTCCCGATTTGGCAGGCTTAAATGCTGTCACCCGTCCAGAGCGAAATTCAAACAGCGCGTTTTCCGGAGCAATATTTATTCTTTGAGCGAGTTGATCCAGGGTTTTATTGAGAATTTCTTCTTTCCATCTAAATAAAGGTGGCAAATTGATGCCTTCACGCAGAGCGGTATACTTGAGGTATAGATCGCTTAATAAATGACCGGAACGGCCTAAATCCAAAGCCTGGGTGGCCGAGAGAGTAGCATCAAACCCAGCTTCAAGTTCGCTTCCGGAAACGGTAGCTATTTGATTTTCAAAAGCAAGAGTCAAAGTGATCTCGTTAAATGGCAAATTTTTATTAAGCCAGAAATTAGTGATTTGAGTACTGGTTTGGCCGCTAAAATCAAAACGACCGATAGTGATTCCAGGATAAACTCGTTCTGCGTACTTTTTTTCGAACATGAAAAATGCACTTGTTATCAATAAGACAAGTCCCAACCCGACCCCAAAAACAAAATAGAGAAATTTGTGCCAGGATTTATTAGGAACTTTTACTGGTTTAATTTTTGGCATTTGAGATTTGTGTTACTATTATAAATAATATTATAGTGGAATTCCTGTGGAGAAGAGTAAAAGTAAGTATAAACTCTTGCCAAGGTCGTTTACGCAAGGTATCATAGCATAAAGTGGATAATCTGCCAAAAACCCAAACTGATGATTTTCCAGCTTTCACTGGAATTTATCCCAACCAAACAACTGGTGGTAATGAGCCGCCAGTATCAGGCGGTGGGGATACTTCTAATAATCAGCCAAAGCCAATTGGAGTTACGTCTGCACCTCCACCACCTCCGTTCACTTCGACGGCGACGCAAGGCGAGTCCAAGCTAAATCCACCTCCATCTACGGTAGTTCCACCACCAGAACCTAATCCGGCTCCTACTTCACCACCACTCATGTCCACGGTGGCGGAGCCATTTGGTCAGACAGCAGCTCCAGTTGAAACAGTACCGCCGACTCCGGTAGTTTCGCCACTAGCTCCGGAACCGTCACCAAAGGCTCCGAAAACAGCGTTTAATCTGGATGAAAAACCACCGCCCCCACCCAAAAAAAGTGGGCCGCGACGTTGGCTTCTGACACTCGTGTTTTTAGTGGTGTTGGTAGTTTTAGGTTTTGTGGCGTTTAAAGTGGTAGGTCAGTTCCTGACCGGAAGCAAACCGGTGACGTTGACTTACTGGGGCTTATGGGAAGAGGAAGCGTTTTTGAAACCGGCAATTGACGAATATAAAAAAACGCATCCCCAGGTCGAGATTGTGTACACCAAGCAAAGCCCCAAACAGTACCGCGAACGATTGCAGGCAGCTATCACCCGAGGGGAGGGGCCGGATATTTTCCGGTTTCACAATACTTGGGTGCCGATGTTAAAAGATGATTTGGCCCCAGCCGGAAAAACCGGTTATCAGGCTAGTGAAATAGAACAAACATTTTATCCAGTGGTCAAGGATGATTTGGTGATTGGCGGTAAAGTATATGGCGCACCCATGATGTTTGACGGACTTGGTTTATACTATAACGAAGATTTGCTAAAGGCGGCAAGCATCACGCCACCGACTTCATGGGATGATTTGCGCAAAGCTGCCCTTGCCCTGACTGTTAAAGATAACACCGGTCAGATCATCACCGCTGGTGCAGCTCTAGGGACAGCCAACAACATCGAACATTTTAGTGATATTTTGGGTGTGATGCTTTTGCAAAATGGCGCTGATCTCAAAAATCCCATTACCAAAGAAGCTGTTGATGCTTTGGCTTTTTACCGCTTGTTTGCCGAAAAGCCAAATGAGGTATGGAATAATACGTTGGATAATTCGATTTTGGCCTTTGCCAATGGCCGGGTGGCGTTTATATTCGCTCCGTCTTGGCAGGCGCTTACGATCAAGCAGTTAAATCCCAACCTCAAATTTCAAATTGTCCCAATTCCGCAGTTGCCGGGAACCAACATCACTTGGGCGGCTTATTGGGTAGAAGGCGTCTCAGCCAAAAGCAAATACCAAGATGAAGCCTGGGAATTTTTGAAATATCTGACTAGTAAACAAACGCTGACGACGATTTACACCGAAACTACCAAAGCCAAAGAACGGCCGTTTGGCGAGCCGTATGCGCGGGTCGATTTGGCCCAAACCCTGATTAATGATCCTTACGCGGGCGCTTATATCCGTCAGGCGCCAACAGCTAAATCTTTCTTTTTGGCTAGTCGCACTTACGACAACGGCCTAAATGATCGGATGATCAAATACTTGGAAGATGCGGTCAATAGTCTCGATAAAGGGGTGGCCAATCAAGCCGCATTGGAAACTGCAGCTTCCGGGTTTACTCAAGTTTTGAATAGTTTTGGTGGAACTGCCTCGGGTAAATAAGGCATGAAACGATTACGGCAGGCAATCTTAGAGACAGTAGCTTACGCTGATATATTTGATTTTCCTCTGACTCAAGCTGAAATCTGGCGATTTCTCATCGGATGCACTCCCAAATTGGCAGTTTTTCATCAAGCCTTAGTTGGGTTAATCCAAACACATGATCTCGATGCGCAAGGTAAATACCACATTTTGCCTAGACGCCGAAAAATTATCTCTGCCCGATGCCAAAACGAAAAAACCTTTCCCCAAAAAATGCGCCGCGCCCGGCAGGCAGCCAAAATATTAAGCTGGATTCCTAGCGTTTGGGGTGTAGGAATTTCCGGAGCGCTCGCTATGCATAACGCTCCAGCAGTTGATGACATAGATTTTTTAGTGATCACCGCTCCAGGAACTTTGTGGTTCACAAGAGGTTGGAGTGCCCTGATTTTAGATACGTTAGGGTGGCGTCGCAGACCGGGGACAAAAAACTGTCAAGATCAAATTTGTCTGAATATGTTTATGGACGCAAGTAATTTACGGATCGCCAAAAAAGAACAAGACTTGTATAGTGCCCATGAGGTAGTTCAGCTAATTCCGCTCGTTAATAAGCACCAGATTTACACCCAGTTTTTATGGGCCAACCGCTGGGCGCGTAAATGGTTGCCTCAGGCAGTTGTTTGGCCGAAGAGGACTCGCAAAAACTGGTCCCAGGTTTACCGAAAATGGTCTTGGCTTGAGCAAATAGCTCGAAAGACCCAACTTTGGTACATGGCCAAACGCCGCACTCAAGAAGCCATTAGTGCCAAAGTTTTACGTTTTCATCCCGTAGATGCCAGAACTTGGGTACTAGCTAATTATCAAAATAGATTACAGGGTCTTGACAAAACGCACGTTAGTCCATAAAATAGCAAACACAAGATCAGACTGCCAATCCCGATGCCTGGGATCGGGATTCTTCAATTTTCATTTAGTTGATTGCAACAAAAAGTATAAAATTTAAGGAGGTTAGGTTTATGGTAAAAACAAACAATTATAAAATTACTCCGCTTCTTGATAATGTTTTGATTAAGCCGCTTGAGGCAGAAAGCAAAACTCCATCCGGGATAGTTTTACCGGAATCCGCAAAGGAAAAACCCCAAATTGGTCAAGTCATGGCTGTTGGTCCCGGTGGGACAGATGACAAAGGCAATCCGGTCAAAATGCAGGTTAAAGTTGGACAAAAAGTCATGTACAAAAAATGGGGTGGCAACGAAGTCAAAATGGGGACCGAAGAGTGGTTACTGGTGGAGCAGAAAGATATATTGGCGATAGTGGAATAATTGCTACATTGCTTTATTGTTCTATTGCTAAACTATTAACAATACAATAATTCAACAATAAAACAATGTGCCCAAAGTCAAAGCAAACTGTAAAAAATTATTAAAAAAGTATTAACGAGGAGGTAAAGTTTTATGGCTAAACAACTCAAATTTGCCGAAGATGCCCGTCAGGCGCTAGTGCGTGGGGTAAATATTTTAGCTAAAGCCGTAGTGACGACATTGGGACCTAAGGGTCGCAACGTAGCTTTGGATAAAAAATGGGGTGCCCCCAATGTGGTGCATGATGGAGTAACTGTAGCCAAAGAAGTCGATTTGGAGGATGCTTTTGAAAACATGGGCGCCCAACTTATCAAAGAGGCGGCAAGCAAAACCAATGATGTGGCAGGGGATGGAACCACCACTGCGACTCTACTTGCTCAAGCTATCATTAACTCCGGGTTTAAAAATGTCACAGCCGGAGCTAACCCGATGATCCTTAAACAGGGTATGGAAAAGGGTGTGGAGGTGGTAGTAAGCGAAGTCAAAAAGATGGCCAAAACCGTCAAAGATACGGATGTAGCCAAAGTCGCTACCATCAGCGCCCAAGATGAAAAAATTGGCGCTCTGATTGCTGAAGCTCTACAAAAAGTCGGCAAGGATGGGGTAGTCACAGTCGAAGAAGGCAAAGGTCTAGCCATGGAGATCGAATACAAAGAAGGGATGGAGTTCGACAAAGGTTATGCCTCGGCCTATTTTGTGACCAATGCCGACAAAATGGAAGCAGAAATTGACGATCCATATTTACTGATCACGGATAAAAAGATTTCTTCGATCCAAGATCTATTGCCATTCCTGGAAAATTTTGTCAAAGTCTCCAAAAACCTGGTGGTGATTGCAGATGAGATTGATGGTGAGGCTTTGGCTACGCTGGTAGTCAACAAGCTGCGCGGCACTTTCAATGTGCTGGCAGTGAAAGCTCCCGGATTTGGCGATCGCCGCAAAGAAATGCTTGAGGATATCGCGGTTTTGACCGGTGGGACTGTGATCTCTGAAGACACAGGCCGCAAATTTGATAGCGTCAAAGTGGAAGACTGCGGTCGGGCTGACAAAGTCTGGGCAGACAAAGAAAACTGCCGAATCATAGGCGGCAAAGGTCAACCGGCAGCTTTGAAAGCGCGGATCTCGCAAATCAGGCGCGCGATCGAAGAAACCACGAGCGACTTTGATAAGGAAAAACTCCAAGAGCGACTTGCAAAACTCGCTGGAGGTGTAGCTGTGATCAACGTCGGAGCCGCAACTGAAGTCGAACTCAAAGACAAAAAAGAACGTGTCAATGATGCCGTGGCAGCCACCAAAGCAGCTTTGGAAGAAGGGATTGTCCCCGGTGGTGGAGTCACCCTACTTAAAGCGCGCAAAGCTCTCCTTAAATTAAGAGAGAACCTGACGCTGACGGATGAAAAAATTGGTGTCGATATCCTCTATCAATCTTTGGCAGAACCAGTCCGTTGGATTGCCAAAAATGCCGGGGCAGATGACGGTTGGGTAATGAAGACGGTAGAGGAAAGTAAGGCCGTCGACTATGGTTTTGACGCAATGACCATGCAATTTAGGTCAATGCTTGAAGCCGGGATCTTAGATCCAGCCAAAGTCACACGTTCTGCTGTTCAGAACGCAGCTTCTATTGGAATGATGGTGTTGACGACCGAGTGTCTGATCACCGATATCCCAGAGAAAAAGGAAGCTCCAGCCGGAGGCATGCCAGGTGGTATGGGAGGCATGGGCGGAATGGACTACTAAAAAGTAGACCAAGTAGATTAAGTAGAACAAGTAGTATAAAACAAAACCCCGTCGCAAGACGGGGTTTTGGCATCTTGACAGATACATACAAAACATATACAATAATTGTATATGGATACACAAGCGTTTAATATTGTTCTCCCGAAACAATTAGTCAAAAAAACTGACCAGATTGCCAAAAAAGGATTTAGTAGTCGCAGTGCTGTGATCCGTACTGCTTTGCAGCAATACATTCAAGATATAGAAAGTTGGAACAAAATATTTGCGGCTGGAAAAAAGGCCGGACGCAAAATGGGGATTAGAAGTGAAGAGGATGTAAATCGTATCGTTTATGATTTTCGTCACGGAGGCAAATGAAGTGCGTTGTCCTCGATACTAATATTTTGGTATCGGCAATCGTCTACGGAGGCAAACCTCAATACATTTTAAATTTAGTAGTAGAGAAAAAAATCCAAGCTGTTACTTCATACATTCTTTTGGCAGAACTTCTTGAAGCGCTTTCAAAGAAGTTTCCTTTATCTACTGGCGATTTGGATTTAGTTGAAATCCAGATAAAACAAAATTTTATTATCACTACTCCTAGATCAACACTTAAAGTAGTACGAGATGATACTGATAACAAGGTATTAGAAGCAGCGATTGAAGGTAATTGTACCTATATTATAACTGGTGATCGTGATCTTCTTGATTTGGTGAGCTATAAAAATATCAAAATTCTCACTGCCTCAGAGTTTCTACAAATTGTTAAAGAGTAGGGTGAAAGCATAAATTGATGAAGAAAGTGCCGCCATTCGTTGCAAATTCTTCGGATGACTTGCACTGCGTAAATGCAGTGTTTCGGATGGTGCACCAACATTTTTTGGGAACTGATTTGACGTGGGAGGAAATTGATAGATTAACTCACGCAATTCCTGGTAAAGGTACCTGGACATTTGTGGGGTTGACTGAATTTGTCAAAAAAGGCATCAAAATAATTCATTTTGAACCAATTGATTATAAACGCTTATACGGTGAAGGGATTTCATATTTGAAACAAGTCGTTGGAACAGATACAGCCAACTATTATATTAAAAAAAGTAACTTTATTTCAGTTATTCCGTATATTCCGGAATATCTCAAATTTGTTAAGAATGAAACGAGGAAAGCCACAACGGAGGAAATTATTGCATTTCTAAAACAAGAACATCTAGTTGGCGTCGAAGTAAATTCAGATATTTTAAATTATACGCCTGGATTTAATTTGCATTACATACTTCTGTATGATTTTGATGGAACTCATCTCATTCTTCACGATCCCGGATTGCCGCCAATTAAATCTAGAAAAATTACCACTGGGGACTTCGAAAAATGCTTCAACTTTCCCGGAAGCAATGGGGGAATAACTGTCTTCAGTAAGAAAACAATAACGTAATTTTTCTTATGGAGGGGAAAAACATATTGTAATAATTCCTGGATTGAAGATATATCAGGTGGACTTTTAGTAATGACCGTTTATTCGCGTCTCATACTTAACTTTATGGCGATACAGAGAAGTTAGCTTTTTTTATTTGTACAATTTTGGCTAAAGTAAATAATGTCTGATTAATAAAATAGTACATGATGGAACTCGTTACTTTAAATATTTGGGGTGGAAAATTAAAAAGCCCGCTGTTAGGATTCTTCAAAAAGTATTCACAAGAGGTGGATATTTTTTGTCTGCAAGAAGTGTTTCATCACGGAAAATCTTCCTATCATCTTTACGATGATGCCGACATGAATATTTTTTCTCAAATCGCGGCTGTTTTACCCGGACACACCAGATACTTCACCACTCCCCAAACTGATGAATTTGGTTTAGCTATATTTATCCGCAAAACGATTCCGGTGGTAAAAGTTGGAGAGACCTATGTGTTCAGGTGGAAAAATGCGCGCGTCGGGGATGATGGAAAAACTTTAGGTAAACATCTCCAATTCATTCAGTTTCAACACCAGAGCAAATTACACACTGTGATTAACTTTCACGGACTCTGGATCGGCGGCGACAAAAATGATACCCCGGATCGCCTCCAGCAATCACAGAACATTATTAAGTTCTTAAATACATTGAAGGGAAAGGTTATTCTTGCCGGAGACTATAACTTATTGCCAAATACCCAGAGTATGCATTTATTGGAAACAGCCGGTTTACGAAACCTGGTGACTGAATATGGAATAGCTAGCACGCGCAGCCATTATTATGGAAAAACAGAGAAATACGCCGACTATGTTTTGACCTCAAAAGATATAGTTGTAAAAGATTTCCGCGTCCTGCCGCAGATAGTTTCAGATCATCTGGCGCTAGCAGTGGATTTGGCGTAGACAAAAAACGCCACTTACTTGCAGGTGTTTTTTTTGTTGATTTTCGCTTTATTGCTATAATACGACGATGGCTACAACTGCTATTTCTATTGTGGGAATCCTTAATGTGACCCCAGATTCTTTTTCAGACGGTGGTCATTTTTATAATAATATTGACAAAGCAGCGCAACGGGTTAAGGAAATGATTGCACAGGGGGCAGATAGTATTGACATAGGTGGCGAGTCAACCCGCCCTGGATCCCAAGGAGTTTCCGTAGAAGAAGAATTACGCCGGGTGCTGCCAGTAATTGAAATTGTACGAAAAGAATTAGGTGAAAGGTTTCCTGTTTCCATAGATACTTACAAGGCTTCTGTTGCCGAAGCAGCGCTTGAACATGGTGCTACTACAGTAAATAGCCTAGGAGGTTTTACATTTGATCCAACACTCGCTACAGTTATTGCCAAACACAAATGTTCGATCGTGATTTATCATATCAAAGGTCAACCCCGGACTATGCAAGTAGGTGAAATAAAATACCAAGATGTGATAGGAGATATTACCCAATTTTTCCGCGCTCAGATTGAACTAGGTTTGCAAAAAGGAATTGCTAAAAAACAATTTATCATTGATCCAGGTATTGGGTTTGGAAAAACAGTTGAACAAAACGTAAAAATCGTCAAACGCTTAAAAGAATTTAAAAAAATTGGGTTACCTATCATGGTTGGCGTTTCTCGAAAAAGTCATTTGGGAAAATTACTCCAACAGAAACTAAACTTATCTAAAATTCCTGTTCCAGAAGAACGGATTGAAGCAGCACTTGCTGAAACGGCAGTAGCTATCAGAAATGGAGCAACAATTATTCGGACCCATGATGTTTTTGAAACGAAGCGATTTGTAACCATTTTAGAAAGTTTAATATGAATACTATCTACCTTGGGCTTGGAGCAAATGTGGGTGACAAAAAAAAGCATATTCAAAAAGCTATAGAACTTCTGTCACAAAAAATCACTCATTTGAAACAAGCATCACTATACGAATCAAAAGCCGTTGGGTATACGGATCAAGACAACTTTATTAATACAGTGGTATCAGGGAAAACAGATCTGGCTCCACAAGAATTATTGGTATTTGCAAAAGCGATCGAAAAAGAAATAGGCCGAATTTATCGATTTCGCTGGGGACCTCGAGAAATTGATATTGATATTTTGTTTTATAATGATCGCATTATAAAACAAAGTGATTTAGAAATTCCCCATCCCCGGCTCCACCAACGAGATTTCGTTTTAGTCCCCTTAAACGAGTTGGCTTCTGACATGATGCATCCCGTATTCAAAAAAACTATTCGACAGCTTTTGCAAGCTTTCCCTCCAGAGAACAAATCTATTATTGCATCAGAAGTTGGGTTTAACAAAACTTTGCTTAACCAATAACGGTCATCAATTTGAGGAAGTAGTCGTTATTTTTTTAGTCAGTAAGCTGCCGTCAATGGGGACAGTGTTAGGATCGATCGGCAGTACATCCAGCGGGTTTAGCAACGCATCATTTTGGGAAATTTCAAAATGCAAATGGTTGCCGGTAGCCCAACCGGTGGCTCCTACTTTGCCAATCAGTTGTCCCCGAGTCACGCGTCGACCAACTTCGGTGTCAATTTCCGACATATGGGCATAAAGAGACTTGATCCCATGGGGATGGGCGATCACTACATGCTTGCCATAACCGAAGAAAAAAGCAGCGGCTTCAGTGACGATCCCGTCCTCAATCGCATAAATCGGCGTGCCTTTTTCTGCGACCATATCCAAAGCCGGATGCCAAAAAGAATAAAACTGGGAAATCCGAAAATTGACTAAAGGAATTTCAAAAGTGGTTTTGGTATTAGGATCGGCAACGATTGGAGTTTGACCGCTTTTGCTTTCAAGCAGGTTTTGGGTCATCAAGTTGTTGGCTTCGGGGGTGATCACGCCAGTAAAAATCACCGCTGCCAAGAGGTTGAGTCCGAATAAGTGTTTGATACTTGGATGTTCAAAAATCTTACTGGCGGCAAAACTTAGCCAGTGGCGGCCACGGTGAGGTCTAAAAAAAGATATCAGAGTTTTTCTAAACATAGAGACCATTTAAAAACCCCCTAAATAGGGGGTCTAACTTAAATCGTGTCTATGTCAAGAATAGGTTGCTATCATACCATAAATTGATCACAAAAACAACTGCGAGTCTTACCTAATCAAAAAGTGAAGTGAATGAATAGGTCTACCTAATTGAAGGAATGAAGTAAGGGTTTTCAAAGAAAACGCGAACCGTCATACTAACTGGTGATTATGCAAATTACTATGAACGATTCGCGTATTACCAGTATTGCACAACTGCGGGATTTTTTGAAAGGTGTTGAACAGATCCCGTTTTCTTTAGAGCAGGAATCAATTGAGAAAAAGTATGAATTCATTAATAAAACTCTCAAACGATTTTTGTATCGGAGATTGTCCAGAAAAGACAAGAAAGTTGTCGTCTGGTATTTACGCAAAGTAACTGGTTACAAAAAGGAGCGGCTGTATCAACTGGTTGGGAAAGCAGAAAAAGGTAAGTTGAACATTATCCCGTACCACCGGATTCATCCGCACAAAATATATACTTCCTTTGCTATTAAGTTGCTGGAAAAAACAGATGAAGCACATCTTCGTTTATCAGAGGATGCGACTAAAGAAATCTTGAGACGGGAATATGAAGTGTTTGGAAAAAAGGACTACCAAACCATCAGTCATATTTCTCACGGACACATCACCAATCTTCGTCACTCTCCGATTTACAAAAACTCCTGGATCAATCATACCAAGGCACGATAAACTCCCATCGGGGAAACCCGCCCTCCGCACAACTTTGGCAGACCAGGCTCAATCAGGATCGATTCAGTCTCGCAAAAGGATGTCTACCATATCAACAGTGTTGATGAGATTACCCAATGGGAAGTTGTTTTTTGTGTTCCCCAGCTGTCTGAATCCTGCATGTTGCCGGCATTACATGAAATCTTTGCTGGGTATCCTTTCCAGATATTTAACTTCCACTCAGACCGGGGACATGAAACCATCAACTATTTAGTGGCCGAACTGTTGCAGAGACTTCTCATTAAACAGACCAAAAGCAGATCCTATCACTCTAATGACAACGCACTTATTGAAACAAAAAATGGAAGTGTGATTCGAAAAAATATGGGCTGGGAGCATATTAACCAAAATATGTGCGATGAGATAAATGAGTACTATAAAAACTTCTTTAATCCATACCTCAACTACCACCGGCCCTGTGCATACCCGACGATAACAACAGATGAAAAAGGCAAAAAGAAAAAGGTATATTCACACTACCAGATTCCCTATGAAGCCTTAAAACAAATCGTAGGGGCAAGGAAATTCTTAAAACAGGGAAAAACCTTTCAGGAACTTGATAAAATTGCTTATTCGTATTCAGATAATGAATTTGCTATAATCATGCGAGAAGAAGAAAGAAAACTATTCCAGAAGATCAGAGAACAAGATCACCAAAGCGGTTCAAATAGAAAAACCTAACCCCGTTTTCACTTCACTTATTCAATTAGGTATGACTACCACGGAGTGGTTACACAGCTTTATTATCGAAAAAGCCCTTAAGCCATCAACTAAAATTTTTAGTTTGCGGATTGTAACGGGCGATACGCTGACCTTTATAGTTAATGATAACTCCTACTAAGGGATCGATTAAGCTTGGCTCTATTTGAGATAAACAATGGCGTACTCTGGCCAATGAATCGTCAGGGGTGATTCCCGGTGCCTGTTCACATACCAAACTAGTAATTTGGCTATTCAGGATGCCAAGTTGACAGATGGTCATATTTACAATATGGTACTCCAGATTTTCGTGAAATTACCACCCTCATTTCTTGGTGGCGCGGCCCAACTCCAAAATATACTGGTGTATTTTCGCCTTCAATTCCAATTCCCACATAAAGATAAAATTTGTTAACCTGTTGCAATCTTTTAAAATCAACCACGGATAAATAACTGGTTAACCAGACATCATGGGCTTTCCCGTCAATTACCGCTTGAAATTGTTCTACGCTCATGAGCGCATTTTAGAGGATTCGGATATTGATTTCAAACGCGGTAGGTATACAATTGATTTATTGTGGCACTACGATTTAAACTACTGTTGTTTCTTGCTCTTGCTGGCAGCTTTTTAAGCTTTGTTCCGCGTGCAGCCCAAGCCAAATCCTACTCGATCACTGCTGATGTGTTTCAGATCCGGATCAACCCCGACAAATCGATCACGGTCGACGAAAAATTGACCTATGACTTCTCTGGCAGTTTCAGTTGGGCCGAGATGTGGATCCCCACCCAAGTCAAACGCCAGGGGTATAACTACTACACCCAGATTACTGATTTTAACGTCAGCGCTAGTGACAATTCTCCCGTCACGATCGCCCAAGAACGGGATGAATCCGACCGCTACTACGTCAAGTGGAACTACACAGCTCAAGACGAAAGCAAAACTTTTCTGATTTCTTATAAAGTCCTAAATGCTATCAAAAAATATCCTGATATTGCCGAGCTTTATTGGCAGGTCATCGGCCCGGACTGGCAGATCCCTCACCGAAGCGTCAGTATCACTGCCACTCTGCCCCAACCGGTAACCAACATCTCTGATTTGCTCGTCTATGGTCACGGACCATTAAACGGCGACGCCCAAATAGTGAGCGCCCAACATGCCCAGTTTACAGCTAGCTCCTTGGCTCCCGGCCAATTCCTGGAGATCCGTTTTGCTTTTCCCAGTAGTTTAATAAGCGGCCCGCTAGATGGTGATTTGACGCGCGAACAAATCAAATTTGAAGAGGCTAGTTATGTCGAACAAACTATTGCCGCGGCCAAAAACTACCAAAGAAAAGAGAGTGCTTTTGGCAACTATGCGATTTGGGCAGGAGGACTCTGGTTTATCGGCATTTTGTTTTACCTTATTTGGTGGTTTTCCGCCTGGCACAAATACGGCAAAGAGCACTCGGTCCCCGATCCTGGTTACATCAAAGATCTACCCCAGGATTTTCCGCCCGCTGAAGTAGACATATTACTAAAACAAGGCGGCGAGCCGACAACCGCAGCTTTTACCGCGACCATCTTTGATCTGGCCCGCCGAGGTTTTCTCAAGATCGAAGACCAGGCGATCCAAAGTAGCGGTTTATTCACTACCAAACAGGAATACAAAACCATTTTGAGCTTAAATCTTGAAAGTCTTACTAAAGACGCTAACCAACTCAAGGATTATGAACAGCTGGTACTGGATTTACTGTTTAGCGACATCGCCGCTGCCCCACCCGGGTTTATGGACCGACTCCTCAAAAAAGACACTACACTTGAGGACAAAACCGATGCCCGGGTCACGCTCGAAGAAGTCAAATCCTGGCTTAAAAAGCATCCTCAGGAGTTTCAAAAATGGTTTAAGGCCTGGAAAAAACTGGTTCAAGCCCAACTTCCGGAAAGTGAATTTATCGAGCCGGAAAGTAAAAAAGCTGCTAATTTAGGCTGGGTTTTTGTTAGTATCCTGGCTATCTTGGGCATCATCGGTTTAAGTGGCGTGGGCGCACTGATCTTTTTCTTAGGTGCTCTACTCAATCCGCGACTCAAGCGCTGGAGCCTCACCTGGGCGCAAAATGTGGCCAAATGGAAAGGCTTTAAAAAATTCCTAAATGACTTTGCTGATTTCAAATTTAAAGACCTGCCGCCGGAAGCGTACAAACTCTGGGAACAATATCTGGTGTTTGGAATTTTGTTTGGCAATGCCAAAAAAATCATCGCTATGCTACCAATCATTTTCCAAAACCCCGAGGCCCATGCTGCCGGCTGGTATTATGTCAATTCAGCAAGTCTCAATAATTTTGCTGCGACTACCCAGTCCATGTCCACACTGGTTAATTCGCTCAATGTCTTGACTTCAGAACTGGCTACGGCCTCGACTTCTGCTGCCCATTATTCTTCAGGCGGTGGCGGTGGGTTTTCCGGTGGCGGAGGCGGAGGTGGCGGTGGAGGTGGCGGCGGCGCCGGATAACTATCAAACTTCACTAGAACAGAACTACCACTGAAGCGTTTTTCATTTTCTCTGAACTCAATCCCCCTTTGAAGTGTTTTGCGACATTTTTCTTACTGAGTGGCAAAAGTGGGGAAACGGTTCTCCGCGTAGCGGATGAACCGAGGGATCCCCCTGATTGCCCGAAGTTAGAAAAATCGCAAAACCTTCACGGGGCGTCTTTTCTTTTGTCTATTTCTTTGGACGAGCAAAGAAATAGGTAATAAATATTGAACAAAACAGAGAAAAAGGAATAATTATTTTATCTGACAAAGACAATCCATTTCAAAATACAGAGTAAAATTTGTGTGCAAAAAATTGGTCGGTTACTTCTCTATAATATCAAGATGAGCCGGAGGGGAACTAGGGCGGCGACGCAACCGCTTCCAATTCTCGTTGAGACGTCCCAGCACCCATACATCATCAATTGCATCAAAAAGCAAATGCAAAACTATTGCGCCGAAGATCACCACCCCGGTTTTGGAATCGTGCGTAAAAGATAATAGCGCAAACACCAAGAATGCGCCCAAAAAATAAATATTGTGAGTCGCCAATCCCGTATTGTATTTATGATTGGTCTTCATAAAATAAACCAGGGTCCGGATTTGTCCTTGTTTGAGAAGTTTCCTCACCTCCAGCGCATACCACTCTTTACGACCATAAGCAGCAAAGTAAAGTCCGTGGTCTAAATCAGGCAAAATACTCGCCAAAGCTGAAAGCGTGATATACCAAGTTGAAAGTTGCTGCCATAACTCACGCAAAATCCAGGCATAAACCAGCCCTATCAGGAGGTGAGTAAAAGTATGTTTGCCTACCTTTATCAGGTCGTACCCTACCCGACCGAGGCGACGAATTGGCGACATACTGATATTACAGCAAACAACAGGGGAAAAGTCAAAAACGGGAAGCTCGGTTCCTTCGGCCACACCAAATCATCAAAGGAATACTTTTGACTCGATCTAGTCTCCTGCGCGTAGCTTGATTACAACAAAAAATGTCTAGAAATGCAAATAATTTCCCCTTTGAAGTGTTTTCGTAGTTTTTCTTATAAGTGAGTAAGGTGAGGAAACGGCCTCCTGGTCCGAGGTGCTCCTCCCGATACGAACGAAGTTAGAAAAACAAGAAAACCTTCACTGGGGCGTCTTCTTTGGTTACTTTCTTAGACGAGTAAGAAAGTAACAATTACAACTTGAGACTCTTGAGGTAGTCTCTGAAGTCACCGTTTAGGTCTTTGTGGGCCAGAGCAAACTCTACCACGGTTTTTAAGTATTCCAACTTATTTCCGGTATCGTAGTATTTACCGTTTTTGACTTCGCAAGCATACACCGGGCGCGTCTTCAAAAGTTCTTTGATCGCATCAGTCAACCAGATTTCATCGCTTTTCCCGGGTTTAGCTTTTTCCAAAAACGGGAAAATATCCGGTGTCAGCACATAACAACCATGGGCGGCCAGATTTGACGGCGCCTCATCGGTGGTTGGTTTTTCGACCAGCCTTTTGATTTGCCAGATATTTTTTTCAACATTGGCAGCCTCGACTATACCGTAACGGGAAACGTCGGATTTGGGCACACGGACTGCTGAAATCACCGGATCACCGTATTTTTCAAAAACTTCGATGCACTGTTTGGCCCGCGGCGGATTGGCATAAATAAATTCATCGCCCCAAATAACCACAAACGGCTCATCGCCGACGACATTTTTGGCGCACAGTACCGGCGTACCGTTGCCATACGGTCCTTTTTGGCGGATATAGATAAAATTAGCCAGTTCCGCTGTCCGTTTCACTTCTTCAAGAAGATGGGGCTTGTTTTGCTGCTCGAGGGTTTTGATGAGTTCGTAAGGGTAATCGAAGTGATCTTCAATTGCGCGTTTGTGCCAACCGGTGACGATCACGATGTCGGTAATGCCGGAAGCGACTAATTCCTCAACCACATATTGGATCACAGGTTTGTCGACAATCGGTAACATCTCTTTGGGCATGGCCTTGGTTTGGGGTAAAAAACGGGTACCAAAGCCAGCGGCCGGTATAACAGCTTTACGGATTTGATTAGTCTTTAGTTTCATAGGAAAATAGCCTCCAAGGTTGATAACGAAGCGCAATCCCGTACACACGCTCTTGCGACGCGTGCGCGTAGAGCACGGGAGTAAGTAAGTGTTGTACTGGGACCAGCGGCGGGAATGACGGCTTTCCTGATTTTACGAGTTTGACTCATATTTTGGATATTGCAGGCCTTCCCTTGACTTTTCAAAAGGGTAAAGTCAATTTTACTTGGACGAGCTGGTGTTTGTCAAACTACAAGCACAACTGTCATAGTCGACTAGAAGTCAAGTTTCAGGATTTAATATCTTAAACCAATCTTTCTTCGCTCGAGCCACTTGGTGTTGATTTAGGCTTAACTCTCCAATATCCGTCGCTGTTTTTAATTCTTCTATCAATGCTTCTTTAGCCATCCGTAGCGGCCCTTCAGTAAATAAATCATTTAACTTACCCGCCGCCAATTTTCCAGTTGCAAGTAAACTCACGATATCAATCAAATCTTTTCTCCCTTTGGCGCTCATCCGCCTGGACTTCCAGGCTACAGTTTTTAATACCAATAATAACTCTCGACTGGGGATTTTAAAGCTTTCGATTTCCACCACATTTTTTAAAATCTGCTCTGCCGCAACTCCCGGAGTTGAATAGAAAGGTACATAGATGTCAACATCCACTTCTCCTTGTTTGATCTCGTACTTTTTCAAGCGCTCGTTTTTCGTCAAATCATACGTGGTTTTGAGCTTATCCAATTCCGAAAGTTCCACGACTATATCAATGTCTTTTGATTTTAGTTGCCTGGTATACAGCCAGATGGCCCACCCGCCGATCAGAACAAAATGGAACTTACGCCGCAGTTCTTGCAAAAAGAGCCAACTTTTTTGGGTAACCGAATCACGATAATATGCCATCAATCTCCTCCCTGACCCGGCGGACAAAATCTTTTGCCATCCAATCCGTGAGATTCCACAAATCAACAAAAGTATGTGCTAATGTGGTTGTTTCAGCTCTTAAGGGAATTGTGGCTGGAAGTTTTAGAATTGTTAGTGTCGTATCTCCTGGCGGATGATTTGCAAATCGCCGGATAATTTGTTCCGGTTGGGGGTGATAGACGTAAACACTTGTGTAATCTGCAGGCGGCTCTCCATACCAAAGCCGAACCGCGCTATAGGCGCCGAGTATACTCCCCGTTGGCAATAAACCTTCAATTTCCAAAACAGAACCGTTTAATGATAATTGCTTGATGACATCACTTGCCAGAGCTCGATGGTTTGCCCAGTGCAGGAGAATTTTTTCTGCATCAATGACAGACCCGCCGTCGCCACCGACTCGTACAGCTCCCATCCTGCGCAAGTCTTTCAGGCCGTGATGAACCGTACTTGTGGAAATGTTGAGATTTGCTGCCAGTTTCTGTTGCTGGAAATGCGTTTCCTGCTTTTCCAGGCTTTCAAAAAGGAGTTGACACCACACAGTTTCGATTTTCTTCATAGTTTTGTCGCCTATTTTCGATATTAATCGAAACTAGCCGGCTTGTCAAGTCCAAACCCGATTTAAACCCGATTGACTAGAAGCCATTTCTTTGAACATAGTCTCTTGCCTTATTTATAATTCTTGCATGCAGTTGACACACACGACTCTCACAAAGACCCAGACTCACCCCAATCTGTTTGAGAGTTTTACCTTCAAAATAGTGCATTTCAACTATACGGCGATCCCTTGCTGGCAACTGAGTAACAAAACTTCCCACCATACTGACTTCTTCCTTGTCTTCAATACCATCCAGTGCAGCAGCAGATGCAGGATCTGGTAACGTGTCTAAGAACGTAGTGTTACCATCCTCCCCCCTGATGAATGCATCAAGTGAAATTTGAGATCGCGATCCTAGATCGACAAGCATTATTCTTTCATTCAGATTCAAATCATCACCATTTCCATTTTTAAATTCTCGCTCTTCGAGTGCCCTAAGTTTTTTTCTTTGGCCTCTACTTAATACATCCTGCGCGCGCAAATAATCAATTAGAGCTCCTCTGACTCTCCAAAAAGCATAACTGCCAAAACTATTGCCCTGATCTGGATCAAATCCTGAAGCAGCCTTAACCAGAGCCATAATTCCTTCTCCCATCATTCCTTCATCAAGAATTGGTAGGTTAAATCTTTTGACACAGCTACATACACAAACATTAGCATAATGTAACAATGTTTTTTCAAGTTCTCCACGGTAAACATCATCCGGTTGTGTCTGCAGTTGACGCCAGGAGTCGTAAAATAAACTGTAGGGACTTTTGGGATCTGGTTGTTTTTCTATCATGGACGCAATTATAGCAAAAATCGTGCTTTTCTACTATAGGTCTTGATCCGGCTCGCTTTTCACTTCTCCATACTTACTTATTCGGAGTCCGGCCGGGCATCGAATAAGTAAGTAGTTTGAATTACGAAATACAAAAATTGTTTTATATTATTGTATCTTGTCATTCCCGCGAAAGCGGGAATCTTTGCTAAAGTCTTTTTTATTAAGATTCCCGCTTTCGCGGGAATGACAATGTAGACTTTAGCTTCGTTCATTTCGTAACTCAGGTTAAGTAACATCTGGTTATCGACGATCCTGAATGGTTATATGACATCAAAAGTCTTTCTTAAGGATTTTTCTTAAATCTCCTGCTGAAAGAATGACTGTAAATGAATCATTTTGATGATTAACACCATTATCAATGCAAGATTGAGTCAGTTTTTCAAGATAAGACCTTTCTGCTTCGATATGTAAAATTCCGCAGTGACTACCGACCGCACAGGCCCTACATAAATCATCTCTCTCGGAAACGTTGACTCTAACAGTGAGTTCTGGGTTGGATAGTAATAATCGATTAAAAGCAGCCTCTAATTTTTCTTGAAAGTTGTTACTAGCACCAACTTCGAATCCAAGCACGTCAAAATAATAGTTAGGGTCATCAGAAATACTTTCAAATACCGCCTCGCATCTTAGTTGAGCTTCCCTACGAGCTCCTACTCTAAGCGCATCAGCAAAAACTGGTAAATGGTGAGATCGTATAACAATACCAGATTCTTTTAACATACTTTAACTATTGGATAATAAATTTTCCCTGGCTAAAACCGAGGGAAATCTACTCGTAGATTATATCAAACATCTCCGTTTTATACTATAGGATTGATGCAGCTACTGACTATTGTGTGCGAGGATTTACCTACGGAGGCGGAAGAAGAGGATACCCACAAATAGCGTCACGATGATGATGAGGACACCGCCAATAGGCGTAAGTAAGGGATTGACTGTGATTTTGGTTTTGCCAAAATCTGGTGGCACAGATACCGGCGGCAACTCTGAAGCTGCCGGTTGGCTCTCGTCTAAGAAAGGATTGTCCGCCAAATCACCGGGCGAAGCTTGAGCGAGCGGATAAAATGTGGGTGAAGGCTGGGCATAAGTATAACTACTAGGTGAAACATGAGGAGACGGCAAGGTACCTCCGCCGACGCCACTCGTGGTGCGGGCTAGCGCCTCGTTGGAATAGCTACTGCGGGCACAGTCATTGACGCCATAGACGGCAAAATAATAAGTTGTGTTGGCAGATAAAGCACTGACAGTGAAGGCTGTCGTATTGCCGATGTCATCAGCTCCGTAGAGATATTGCCCGGGAACTAAACCATAAACCACTCCATAACGAGTCACCGGTGATACCGCGCCCCACGTCAAATTGACAGTGGAAGTCGAAGTAGCAGTAGCGGCTAAACCTGCCGGTGCACTTGGCGTCGTCATACTACAAGCCAGCGGAGTAGCTGTGGGCGTTGGGGTGGCAGCCGGTTGGTCACTCGGACTGGCCTCTGGAGTCGGAGTCGGATCCGGACTCGCACTCGGAGTCGGATCGGGAGTGGCAGTCGGTGACGGACTTGGAGTCGGTGTCGGATTGACTGTACTGATAGTAACCACAGCCGGAAGGCGCGAACTTAAAATATTGGTTCCACTACCGAGTTGGAGTGATGTCAAGTAAGTCGTATCAGCTACAACTACGTTTGTCGCCCCAACCGGAGCAATTGCCTTTAAAGTCAAAACAGTCAATACTCCCTGACCTTGGGCCGGTTGCGTCAGACTACTCCCGAGACTTATGTAGGCTGTCCCGCTGGTGACCCCACCCGCATCCAGGATGTTGGGCAAGAATGAACCGTTGCTGATACTAACTGGGCTAAAATACGCCGGATCGAATGTCAAGTGGATGTCGGCTTGAATCAAGTTATAGGTCGAAGTAGTATCCACCATCACATTAAACGTCACTTCATCATCCACGTTGACTTGAGGAGCTGCCGGCTCTAACCACATGGTGACTTCAGCTGCTGCTCGTTTACGCGGTTCCTGACGTTCCCTTACCGCTTTCAGAGTAAAAAAGACGCCAAAGAGGACTAAAATAGCCGCTATCAAAGCGTAAGTTGACCTTTTAAATGCAAACGGTTCCATAACTAGTTTTATAAATGCTTCAAGCTATTGGAGTAAGCAGTGTGCAATTTTCGCTGCTCGCATTCGAGGAGGGACTAGGACTTAGTAAACAACTAGAGCTTATCCCGATCGAGTTGCGGAGCAAGAAAATTGTACCTGCTTGCTCAAAATATATCTCGATTTTAATAATAAATTTGTCTATCTATTTTGATACTAGCATAGCTTGTCCAGTATTTGAAAGAGGCAATTTAACCCTGTTAAACGAAGCCAAATTCGACCAGGGATCAACCTGGGTTTGGGCCAAGTTGGGTTGGTTTGATTTGGTATATTCGCGTAACCACCCACCGGTATTACTTTGGTTTGAATTTGAACCAAAACCGGCAATCAATTGGGTAAACAACCCGGCCTTGGGATCAGCCAAGAGGACCGGACCGCCAAGAAGCGGAATCGGGGCAGCAGTTTCACACGTCAAGTTATTTGCACAATTCACATTAGCCTGCATCGACATGGCTTCCGGAGCCACCCCCCCAACTTGGGTGCTAAGTTGTTGTGCGATCTCATACGGCATAAATGCGGCAGTAAAACTTTGCGGCCCGGATATCGCATCCACTGCTTGCTGGGCTTCTATCGGGACATCGACTTCGACAGCCGCTCCCCGATTGACAGTCCGGGTGGCCACTGGCGATGGCGCCGGAGGTGGTGGGTTGGGCGCAGTGGAATCGGCTAAAACCTGGCCCTGGTCATCAGTTACCCCCAAAACATTGTTGCCTTTGAATAACTCACCGATTTTATAGACAAAGTTAGCTAGAGCGCCGCCGCCGATTTTATCCGGGACATTTCCGGCTACAGCGTTGCCGTTGCCGCATTGGGTCTGGGTGACAGGATACGGTTTTTCCGCGAGTCCATAAGGCTTAAATATCGCCTGCACTTTTTTTCCAAGATAACTGACTGATTTGATTCCCGGGATGGCTACCGCAGTCTCATCACTCACGGTGAAATTGCCTTCTTTTTCTGTCGGATCGCTACCACTACGGTGGACGCGGATGCGGGTCGTACCTTTGATATCTTCAACCGGCGCCTTGGGCATCAAATTCCAAATATTATTTGCTCCGCCGTATTTAGCGAGATCTGACGGCGTGCGCAGCTTAGCCGCCGCACCGTATTTTTGGCCGTAGAGTTGACCAATCACTGATTTTATGTAAATGACCCCACCACGGACGAGCGAATCGCCGTAAATATAGGCACAAATCCGGTCAATCATATCGCGCCGATTGTTCTGGGTCTGGAAATTCGGATTGCTGCAGAAAAATTCGGAAACCAAGAACGGCCGTGAATCTTTTTGCTGGACCGGCGTAAACCAAGTCGGGATTTGACTGATGTCCCCGGTCATCCCGTACCCATCAGCCGGGACTACCCACGCCACCAAATAATCATGGTAAATTTCTTTCTCGCAGTTTCTTTTTTCGTAGTTACAGGCGTAGTTATTGATCACTCCGTCCATGATTTCGTCTTTTTCACTATCACTTGATTTTTTCCACTCGCCGGTCGGGCTAAGACCCGTAAAGGGCCGCAGCTTATCAAGTGGCCCGGCGCTATTTATCGCTGCGGAGTTTACTGCATAATCTCCGCTTTGACTGAAATCACCCCGCTCTGCCGCCTGAGCGATTTTGTAGGCTTCTTCCGGATCAGCGACTTTGCCTCCTAAGTAACCCACTAAAGTATCGGCTAAAACTTTCTTACCGCCGGGAGTGGTCGTGGACACGGAATAATTGGTGACCGCATTATCAGAATAGACGCTGGCGCCATTGGTCGTCCCACCCAAGAAAAAATTGCTGATGATTTCAGCTAGTGACACCTGGCGCGAAACTTGCGCCGGATAACTGACAGTTCCCACAGATACCTGTCTATCCCATTTGTTGATTTTGCCTTTGTAGCGGAAAAGGTCGTCCGTTTCCGGCAGAGTCGCCAAATCCTCTACCACCGTAGTTTTTTGCGCGTTGAAATTTCCGGGCAAAGCCGATACAAATCCGCCGAAAAAACTTAACAAGGAACTGAAAATATTGGGCGTTCCGGCTGTACTACTTCCCCCGCCGGTGGGTAGACACGCGGCCACGTCTCCTCCACCAAGGCCTACACCACTACAAATTGGATCTTGGGGAAATACCGAAAATCGATCACAAATAAGGTTCGAATTGCCCTCCGGAGAGTATTGCCACAACAAAAATGCATTAGCTCCGGTGAAGGATTGCATATCACTTTTGATTTGTGCCGCCCGATTTTGCAGGGCATCTCCACCGGTACAAGCATTGGTACAACTCGATGCTGTACAACTGCCATCACTGGCCGGCCCACTAGCTTTATACCCAGCTTCACCGATGTAGAAAAATTTGCCGGGAGCGGCTTGCATCGCGGACAAGCAACTCGATTTGGAAACACTGTCTTCATTGTAAAAATGGCAGGTATTGGCTGTGACTGCGGGCAGGTTGGCAATATTTTTGTATACTTCAAAGTCGATTTGCGAAGTCATGATGCCGGGAGAAATAAAAGCCGAAGTCAGTGGGGCTAGTTGTGATGACATGTAATTTACGAAGTTGATAAGTTGCGGCAGACAAGTTGCGTTACCTTTACAGTGAGGCTCGTTCATCAGCTCCCATACCGCTATTTCGGAAGACCGTCCGTATTTGCCAACCAGTGCTTTTGCATACGCTTCGTACTCATTTTTGTATCCACCGCCAAACCAAGCCCCGGGGTTGGCTTCAGCCGGGCCGGAAGGGAAATCTTCAATCGCTACAATCAACTTAATCCCTGTGCCACTTGCTGCATTTATCACTTTTTGCAGGCTGTTCAGGCCGTCAATCCCAAAAGTTTTGTTAAAACCCCACAGTCTGACATAGGTGACTTGGCTACTACAACTATTTTTGAGGCTAGCAAATGTATCCCTGATGAAGCTTTCGCTTTCTTTGGCTAGACTATGGATATTAAATCCAAAGGCCAGACCCGGGATATTTATGCCTCCACCTCCACCGCTTCCGCCTCCCCCGCCGCCTGAGGCACCAAAAGCTTCGGCAATAGCTTGAGCAACTTTCCTGTAACCTTCTCCTGTCGGATGCACGCCGTCAGAACTTAAATCAATTGAACGATCAAAATATTTTCCGGCATCAACTGGATCCACACCGCCAATTTCTGCAATTTTTCCGTTCAAAACGCTCATGTCGTTATCGCGACTGGGAATGATTTTGGCCAGTACCACACGAATATTGGGATTCAACCCTTTTATAGTACTAATTATTTGTTCCAGATTTCCTTTAATAACATCTTCAGAGTGACCTTCTTGATACATATCGTTGGTACCCAAGTGGATAACGACTGTATCTGCTTGTCCGAGAGCGGTTTTAAGTTCAGCATCGGATGCGAGTTTACCGATGATGGCTACTGTGGTGAATCCGCGATAACCGGCATAGTTTACACCACAACCACCTAAGGGAGGAAATACGGGACCGTTTTTATTTGGTGTAACCCCTAAAAAGTTAGCAGCAGGTAAGTTGAGAGCACTTTTTAATGAACAGACATATCCTTCAGTGATTGAATCACCCAGCGCCACAATTTTTGGGCTGGTTTGGGCGTGAGTTGAAGACGTTGATATGACAACAAAAAGAAGTAGTAAAGCAATCGTAATAAATCTTTTTTTCATGAAGCAATAAGCACGCTTTAAGTGCCTGATCTTAGTGTACAAGAGAACATCTCTTTATTCAAGCAAAAAAAGTGTGGATACGTAACTGTTGAAGAAATTAAACGTTTTTCTTTACTTAAATATCTTCGGCTCGAGTTTTTTGGCTTGAGCCAGATAAAATTTAATCATTTCCTCTTTGCTAAAGGGAACAAGCATCGTGGGAAAATCTTTAGCTTCCTGAACTGCGAAAAATGCCCGGATATATTGAGGTGTGGTCCAGTGGTGACCAAATTTTTCAGGAACTCGCATCATAAGCTGCTCCATGGAAAAAATGTTTTGCGATATCAATATGTACAGGTCTACATAATCACGAGCTTTTGTCCGATTGCACATACTTTCAAGTTTATTAATGGCAATATCATACATACTATCAATGCGAAGTTTACCATATACAATCCCCTGTTCGACTTGAGGATAATCATATTCATTAAAATCAACTTTTAAGGATTCGCTGTCACTAAAAGTGAGTGTATATTGATACAATCCGGAGATTTTTTTAACCACGTAATTTGTAATACCTGCTGGTGCTTTAAGTGAATCTATAAAGGCCTGAATTTTTTGATTATTTACTTCACTGGTCGTAAAAAAATCCAGATCTTCACTTAACCTGTGATGAAGATAAAATTCGGCAAGAGCCGTACCACCGGTGAGATAATACCATTGAGTTATTTCAGCGTTTTTGGCCGCTTGTTCCACCAGGTAAGATTGTTTGGGAGTGAGTATTGTTTTCCCCATAATAAATATTCTAACGCACGCCGCGTCCAAGGATCAATCTGGTCTTTGATTTGTGGCCAGGCTATTTTTACCTCTTCTTTATCCAACTTTTCAGCTACAAAATCGGATTCAATGATCGCGAGAATCCGCCAGATTTTGTATTTCTCCGGATCGGCCTTTTTCATAGCTGTTTCATCAATATGTGACCAGTTATAGGAACTCATACTTTGCCTGATCTTAGTGTACTCAAGTCAACCCTAGGAATCAAGCATCTTGCATCAATTAAATATCTGTGTTAATATCCTAGTTGAAGCCAAGCGGGGCTTCTTTTTTTAAGGACTGCTTTACGAAATGAACGAAGTGAAATTGAGTTTAGCAGTCGCTTAAACAGTTTTTTTTGTTATAATAATCACATGGCCACGACTATCAATCCGGTGACATTTATCAAAGAAGTTCGGACAGAGCTAGCCAAAGTCATCTGGCCGAATCGCCAGGAGACGATCAAGCTGACGCTGGTAGTGATTTTGGTTTCGCTCGGAATCGGTCTGTATATCGGCGGCCTAGACATAATATTTGTTAAACTTACGGAGTTACTTATAAAGAGATGACGACTGTATATTATTTGTCCTGCGGAGCAGGATCTGGCTTCGCCAGATAAAATTGACAGAAATACTAATAAAACGATAAATAAAAGTTAAAAGTCAAAATGCAAAAGGCAAAAGTTCAAGTAAAAATGTAAAAGTTTAAATCACTTTTTACTTTTGATTTGCAATTTTGATTTTTGACTTTTGAGTTAAAAAGATATGACCGATACACCAACTCAACCAGATCCAAAAACACCGGTAACCACGCCGGAACCTTCAATTTCTGATCAGGGCTCCTGGTACGTCGTCCACACTTACTCGGGACACGAAAATAAAGTCGCTACCACTTTGAAACAACGTGTAGAAACGATGAGTTTGCAGCACAAAATCTTTGACATCGTGGTGCCAACCCGCAACATCGTCACTGTCCGGCATGGCAAAAAAGAAGAAATCAGGGAAAAAATCTTCCCCGGCTATATTCTGGTAAAAATGGTGCTTGATGATGAATCGTGGTTGGCAGTGCGCACGACCACCGGAGTCACTGCTTTCGTGGGAGCGGGTAATAAACCCACCCCAATTTCTGACAAAGAAGTCGCAGCCATTTTGAAATTTATGAAGATGGAAGCGCCCAAGTACAAAGCTTCCTTCTCCGTGGGCGAAGCAGTCAAGATCGTCGATGGCCCGTTTGCTGACTTTTTGGGTACGGTCAATGAAATTGATGTTGAAAAAGGCAAAGTCAAAGTCCTCGTGTCCATCTTCGGCCGGGAAACACCGGTGGAACTGGATTTCCTCCAGGTGAAACAATTATAAGTTGTCACATCTATCTTGTCTTTTCCCAACTCATGTGGTAGTTTTGTTATATGAATCAAACCGACTTAAAAACAGGAGCTACCAAAGGCGATATTGAAGAAGCAATTGCCCAAATTACCAATGCAGCGGTTAAAGCTTTAGAAAATGTGGCAACCAAGGAGGATATAAAACAACTTGAAAACAAACTTGAAGGCAAAATCGATAAAATAGATGCGAAAACAACCGACATTTTACGTCGGGTCATTGATTTGGAACACGATACGCCGACGCAACAGGAAATGCACGAATTAAAAAAATTTGTGGGATTTTCTTCAAAGACATCATAAACCGAGTTATGATCTACATTTGTAGGCTGACCGCTAAAATATATGAACGAATTTCAGGAAGTCGTTGTTCCCAAAAAGGTCCAGGTCCTGTCTAGAATTGCAGCCGCATTAACCGGACACGAACAAGTAGTTACTCGAGCAGAGTTTAAAGCAGGGAAAGTAAATCCGGCCTTTTTTGGCAGCGCCGTTGACCAATCTCCCAACTATACTACTGATCCGGCACCTAAAAAACGCTGGGTGGAGATCTTTGATCCCAGATTCAAGGCTGCACTAGAAAGCCACTTGGTTTCCCGTTGGGCCTTAAGACTAGGTATAGATCCAAATGGCCATATGGAAGTGACACGAAATCCCGAAGCGCATAACCAAGTCTTGGTCTGGACTCCGCCAAATAATACTGGAAAACGTACTTCATACAAACTTGAACAAAACTTGCCGCAGAATCTGCTAAAGCACATTTCTTCATCTTATATACCCAACTAACTCAGGTTTGCAACTTTCAGGCGGGAACTAACTGAAAATTATCGGTTAACAGGAAAGACAATTCTTTCTGGTAAATATTGAGGTTTTTGAAGAAATTAAGACTGGTTGTCCTGA
>Ga0209518_1001221_pt1 | contig 28839 bp, 32 predicted proteins | sample RifGroB1_FD_183993 | JGI IMG/M metagenome (GOLD analysis project Ga0209518, IMG submission 183993) | Groundwater microbial communities from Rifle, Colorado, USA - Groundwater B1 (SPAdes) (version 2) | ecosystem: Environmental > Aquatic > Deep subsurface > Groundwater | place: Rifle, Colorado...
AATATATACAAAAAAAGAGTCGGAGTCAAGTTAATATTTTTGTATGGGGGACTACAAAGGTGTTTTTAAAAACACGGTAATTGATATTGAACCATATAGTTTAAATTAAATACGAAAAATTGTGAAATTTTTATGTTTTTTTTATTTTTTTCGTTGAAGCTGGGATAAGAGATTCTTTGAAACCGTATCAATGTTTCGGATGGAATAAAATACATTAACGGGAAAAAATAGGGTTTTTTCAAGGCTTTAAAAACATTGATTGTAATGTGATCATAGAATAAAGAACAATCATCAGGTGAGTTTTCAAAAATGCATGAAGAAATTTGATTGTATAACAGGATTCCATTTTCTTCTTTAAAATAAAAAATATGTCCGTAATAACCTGAAGCGATAAGGAATTTATTATGAGAGAGGAGATATTGATCATTGTAAATTCCGCCTAATGCAATAGCTGTATTTTTAAAACTCTTAAGAGCTTCGACAAGCTGATTGTCTATTTTCTCAATTCCAAGGTCGTCATAAAAAAAATCCAAGATAATAAAACGAGCATATTTTTTGGCTTTTTGGATAAAAAAAGCATGGAGTTGTCTGACTTGATAACGGGTTTGGTCATAATCTTTTTCAATTTTGATATCATAAAGCGGCAGGGTGGAAGGAAGGATTTCTACAATTAAAAAGTCTTTCTGTTTGAGGGGTTTCGAAAAAGAATTTTGACTCAGAAATAAAACAAGAGAGAAAATTAAAATGAAGTTTTTCATAAATGACTCGAAGTTTTTAATACGGAGAGAGAGGGATTTGAACCCTCGATACCGCTTTTGGCGGTATAACCCCTTAGCAGGGGGCCCTGTTCGACCAGCTCCAGCACCTCTCCATAAATCGAAAATACAAGAATAAAATTTAATATTTTTTCATGAAATTGTCAAATAAAATAAAATGTTTTTTTTATTTTAAAATTGGAAAAAGAGGATGTAAATTTAAGTTTTATAAATCCATAGGGAGGCGCTGGCGTGAAAAAAGGCGAAAAATTCGGTTATTATTCAGGAGTTGTGTTGTCTTTGTTTGGTGTTTTCTGGTTTGTTCTTTATCTGGCAGTTGAGACCAAGCAGGAAAATGACCTGCCGTTTTTGATTGCGATTGTTTTTTTCCCGGTTTTGCTGGGAAGTTTTTTAATCTATCGGAATAAGAAAAAAGCAAAGATCAGAATGGAGAAAGAAAAGCTGGAAAATGGTAAAAAGAGTCAGCTTGAAATCATGAAACTGGCGGCAAAAAAGGAAGGAAGGCTTACGGTATCGGATGTATCGATTCATTTCAGCATAGACCCGAAAGAATCTGAAAAACTTTTGGATGAGTGTGTGAGTAATAAAATCGCTGAAATCAGGGTTGCGGGAAGCGGGATTGTGGTGTATCTTTTTAAAGAACTCCTCCCCAACCGGGAAGGAGATCCTCTGGAGATGATTTAGCGCAGCTCTCTGGCTACCATCATGTCGATATCTTCCATCAGAGCCTGAAGATCTTCTTCATGCTCGACTTCGTCTTGCAAAATCTGCTGAACCATGTTGAAAGTGACAAAATCTTTATCTTTGGTGAAATCGATAATTTTTTCATAAGTGCTGATCGCACATTGTTCCCCTTTGATATTCTGCTCCAAAAGTACCCGGACATAAGGATCGGTTGGGGCATCATAACCGCAATTGGTCATTTTATACCATTCTTCGGGTTTGGTCAGGGGGGTGCCTCCCAGCTGGATGATTCGGGTTGCGACCATGTCTGCGTGGCGCAGCTCATCGGCTGAATGTAAAAGAAGCTCGGAAGTGACTCCTGCTCTCATCGGTCCTTTGGCTATTTTTGCTCCGATCCAATACTGATAGTAAGCCAGCCATTCATCGGCGTATGCTTTGTTTAAAAGCGTGATCAGTTGGTTTGCATCAACCTGAATGATTGATTTTCCTCTGGTTCCCATTTTTTTCTCCTTTTTTATGGATTATTTTTTGAACTGGAAGCTGATTTGTACTGTTCTACTTTTGATAGAAAAGCTTCCCATTTTTTCCGGTCAGTTGAAAGCTGCATTAAGGCGTCGTAATAGGCGTCTCTTTTGGATTCATCGTCCAATCCGTATTTTTTTACGGCAAGAACTGCATCCTCAGCGGTGGAAAGTTCAACACTGGCGTAAATCTGCGCAAGAGTTTCTTCCGAGAAAGCATTTTTTTTATCAGAGCATCCTGTGAAGATGACCGCAAATAAAAAAATCAAAAAAATCCTTTTCATTTCATTTTTCCTTATCGCATTTTCCGTAATTATCGATATGCTTCAAGATTTATAAAGATTCTTTTTATAAATATAATCAATTACAGGATCGGGAAGTAAGTATTTAATGGATTTATTTTCTAAAATCTGGTTTCTGATGTAAGTTGAAGAGATTGAGGTGCGCACGGGAGAAGAAGGAATAAAAAAAGAGTATTTTTCTAAAAAATGAGAAGGGTTTTCATCCCGGTAAAAAACAATGAGTTTGGCTGTCTTTAAAATTTCCTGATAATCTTTCCAAAGATGGAATTCCGGAAGGATATCGCTGCCGGTCAGAAGAAAAAGTTCCTGTTCTTGATGATTTAAATATTTGAGTGTGTCAATCGTGTAAGAAACAGACTCTTTTTGAATCTCATAATCCGAGACCTCAAAACCGGGGTTATTGCTGAGCGCAAGTTTGAGCATTTCCAGCCTGTCTTGAGATGATGCGGATTTTTTATTTTGTTTGAAAGGGTTGATAAAAGCAGGCATAAAAAGAATCTTGTCCAGTTTAAACTCTTCCTGGATTGTTTGCGCAATAATCAGGTGTCCGTAGTGAACGGGATTGAAACTTCCGCCGAAAAGTCCTGTTTTCAAAAGATTTCCTCTTCCCAGATTGTTTTTTCTAAAATTTCTGTCGCCGTTTCTTCAATTGCTTTTTTCGTGACATCGATCACCACCCAGTTCCGGTTTTTTTTGTATAAATCCCGGCAGTATTCCAGCTCTTCAAAAATATATTCGGGGGAGGCATAGGCGTTTGCGTGGTGTCCGAGGTAGTTGACTCTTTTTTTTCGAATTTCCAGCATTAAATCGTATTGAACAATTAAGCAGACAATTTTTTTAGGGTCAACTTGATACACCTCTTCAGGAATCGGCATCCCATTGACCAGGGGAATGTTGCTGACCTTGTACCCTTCGTTGGCAAGGTAGATGCTTAAAGGGGTTTTTGATGTTCTGGAAGGTCCCAGGAGCACAATATCAGATTTATAAATATCTAAAAGATTCTGCCCGTCGTCATGGGCAATCGTAAACTCCATGGCTTCGATCTTTTTAAAATAATTATCCGTGAGTTTGTACTGTACGCCGCTGTTGTGAATCGGGGAGAATCCGATAAATTTGCTCATAGTCGGGACGGTTTTTTCAAAGAGATCCATGTACATGACCCCTTTTTTTTCCAGCTCTTTGTTAAAAAAAATTCTTAAATCTTCATTACCAAATGTATGGACAATTAAAGCGTGCTGTTCTTTGGCTCTTTTGACAATCTGTTCCAGTTTCTGCTCATTTCTCACAAAAGTATAATGCGTAATAATAAAATGCTCTACTTGTTCCTTAAACAAAACAAGGATAGATTTTACAACAGTATAGGCTGTTTTTCCGGTTGCGTCGGATACAACAAAAATAGAATAGATTTTTTTTTCCTGATTTGTTTCCAATTGACTCATATTTTTCCTTTTTGCTCAAAATTGTAGAAAGAATACCCTTTTTTCATTTTCATAATAGATAAAAATACTCATGATAAAAGAATTTTTTCTTATTATAACAAGATTTAATATAAATTTAATCTTAAGCAGGTGAAAATAATTATTTTTTTAAAAATTATGTAATTTTATTAAAATCAATAACTTGAAACGCAATGATAAGCTCTATATCCTTTACTTTAAATGAGAATTGAAAAAAAAATGCAAATAAAAACAAAATTATTTTTTTGGCACACCTATTGCATATTAGTTATCAGTCTAGTAAAAATAAAATACGGAGGCATACATGGCTGAGGCTAAAACTACCAAAAAAGCAACTACAACTGTTTCTGAGGAAACTGTAAACACTCAGGAAAAAACAACTACTAAAACAAATACTTCTAATGTTTCTAATGATCAATGGAAGAATGTTTTAGAAACTACAAGAACAAGCTATATGTCAAGCTTAAAAAGCCTGACTAAAATGCAGGAAGAAACTGAAAAACTGATTTCAAGCCTTGCTCAAAAAAGCAAAACACTTCAAGAAGACAATATTAAAATCGTAAAAGACTGGATTGAAAGCGGAATCAAACTCAGAGACGAGTTTAAAAAGATTTTCGAAGACAACTACAAAAAAGTTGTTTCTATTTTCGAAGGTTTAAATATTACTGACGCAAACTTCCCATTCAAAAACCAATTCGAAGATATGGTTAAAAAAATGGAAGAAAACCTGAAGAAATATTTTTCTTTCTTAAAGTTCTAAGCTTTAAAACGCAATTATTTTTGAAATAAAAAATCCCTCTTTTATGAGGGGTTTTTCTTCTTTTGTCTTTATTCAGTCATTTTTTTTCATTATATTTTTATAAGTCTTTTTAAAAAAAGGGTTATTTTTATGGAGTTTGTCAAACTCACGGCTTTACATATTGCTGACAGCATTAATCTTAAAAAATTTAAATCTGAATATACCGGGAGTCTGATTAACTCTTCCAGCTCGGAGCTGTATTACCGGGTTGAGGAAAACCAGTATCTTTTTCTTTTAAACTACGGGGTCGTTGTTTTTTCTAATTTTTCAGATATCGATATGACGCGGACCATTGCATTGATAGCGGATTATTCTCAAGGGGTTTTTGAAAATAAAATCCGTGAAGATTATCAAATCGCTTTAAATGAAGGGAAAAAAAATGAATTTGGTTATCAGACTCTTTTAGTATCTGAAATAACTGAAAACCTGATTAAAGTTGTTTCTATTAATCTTGCAGAGTCAGTAGCGCTGGATTTTTATTTTCAGGTTTCTGAAACTATTTTAAACGAGGTGAAATATTTTACAGAGGAAATGGAGAAAAAAGGTAAGGTGAAAATCAGTAAGCATAATATGTTGAAATTTATCGGTAAAACTTTGAATACTAAAAATAGAATCATTGAAAATCTTTATATTTTTGATGTTCCAGAAATGGTTTGGGAAGAACCTGAACTGGAAAAACTCAATACAGGTCTTATCAAACTTTTTGATCTGCGTGTCCGCTATAAAGAAATAGAATATACTTTTAAAATTATAGAAGATTCTCTGACCGTTTTTAGAGAACTCAATCTTCATAAAGAAAGCAACCGGCTGGAGTGGATTATTATAGTCCTGATCCTTATTGAGGTTTTTGACCTTATTTTGTCAAAATTTTTAAAGCTTTTTTAAACTGTTTGTTGGAGAAAGGAAAGTATGAACCTAAAAAAACAGTGCTTGAAATATTCAAATACACCTATCCAAAAAATCAATCTTTTAATAACTGAAATGAATGAAAAATACAACGAAAAAAATCGTTTTTATCATAATTTAAAGCATATAAAAAAAATGCTCCAAATCTTAAAAAAATACCGGAAGCAGATTAAGGATTTCCAGTCCCTTTTCTGGGCGGCTTTATTTCATGATGTGATTTATGACCCAAAGCGTCATGACAATGAATCAGAAAGCGCTTTATACGCCCTTCTTTGGCTTGAAAAAATGGGGTTTTCCGATGAGCAGAAAGAGAGGGTGCAGACCCTGATCCTCAGTACGGAAAAGCATATTCCATCAGACTCTTCGTTTGATTCGGGTATTTTTCTGGATGCCGATCTGGCGGTTCTTTCTTCCTGCAGATGGCATTATTTTTTTTATGCCAGGAAAATCAGAAAAGAATACTCGTTTATCCCTGATGCAGATTATAAAGAGGGAAGAGGTAAAGTTTTAAAGTCTTTCCTGGAAAAAAAAGAAATCTATCTTACGCCTGAAATGAAACGCTATGAAAAAAAAGCCAGAAGAAATATTTTATCGGAAATGAAAGGAGTCTTATGATGAAAAAACGGTTTTTTCTTCTCATTTTAATTTTATCTGTTCTGTCTGGAAATGTTTTTGCCGTGTACTGGTGCAAATCGGTCTCCATGAACCAGACCATGTATTCAGCCTCAAAAGAAAAGAATGCTAAAATCAATCTGGTTTCCTGTGTTTTTTACCCGATTGAAAACATTTTTAAAGATATGCTTTTACCAGACCCGAAAGCTCAGGAAAAGGTGAAACAGCTTTTAGAAGAGTATCTGAAAGGAAAAAGTTTTTCTGAAAAAATCACGGTGGGAAATGATACATGGACAATCCGCACCTGGGATTTTAACGGGCTTTTTCAGGAAGGGGATCAAGACCTCTTTCAGGGGCAGAAAAAACTCCTGATGGTTTTCAATCCTTCCGGAAGCAAGGCAACTTCCATGATTCTCACAGCTTTTGAAGAATTCGTTTATGCCAGAATCCCTACCGCAGATAAAAATGAGTGGCTGGCGCTCTCTCTCCATACCCGGTTTATGGAAAACACGCCTGATCCGGCAGCGCTGGAAAAAAAACAGCTTGTCATGCTCAACCTCCAGATGGGAAAAGGAATTTTTACTTTACTTATGTTTAATAAAGAACTTTTAGAAGGTCAGCTGAAACAGTACCTTTTTGAAGCGAAGAAAGACCCTGCCCCAAGACAGACAGGCATTTTAAAAGATATTATGATAGCTTATCATCCTTCCTATGACAGTCAGGCAAATGCCAGAGTAAAAGAAGGGGTGGAAATGATCTTTAAAATCAATGCTGAAGGAAACCTTGATTTCTCGATCCGCGATCCTGAAAAAGACTATTTCTTTGTCCGGCACGAGCTTTCTCCCGAACAGGTTTATTACTGGCTTGAAGCATTGGGGCTTGATGCGATTAAAAAAGCGGTGGAAAACTATCACCAGAAAACTCATCAGGAATAATTTTTATGCGGATTCAGATTCTTTATTTCAGCCCTTATCAAAGTACGGAGATTACGGCAGAAAAGCTTTCCAGCGCTTTTCAGAGTTTCAATCATGAGGTTTTTCTGACCAATCTGACCCGGGAAAAAACACTCTGGAAAGAAAAAAACTATCCGGATTTTTTTGAAACAAAAATCAAGCCTCACGATCTTCTTTGTATCGGCGCCCCTGTCTATGCCCATCTGATGCCTGACAACATGAGGGAGCTAGTCGAAAATCTGCCGCTTCCTGACAGTCAGAAATGGGGAAAACAGGCTTTGCCTTTCATCACCTACGGCGGGGTCTCATCCGGCATTGCGCTCTATGATGCGGGAAAACTCCTTCAAAAAAGGGAGCGGGTCAATATTTACGGATTAAAAGTCAATTCCTTTCACAGTTTAAGCAGGAGTTTTCCTGTCAAGCTCAATGAAAGAATGCCGGGAGCGGAGATTGATGCCCTGATTATGGAGCTGGCTGAAAAAATCACCAGACTTTGCGGTGAAGGAAAAGATCATACTGAGTTTTTGAACTATCAGATCAATTATACCAAGCCGGAAAAAGTTGTTTTTCCAAAAGTTTCCTTTCCGGCTGAAAAGTGCATCCAGTGCATGCGCTGTATCAAAAAATGCCCTGTCCAGAGGCTTGCGATGAACAAAGGAGCAGTTTTAGAAGATGCTTCTACCCCCTGTATTTTCTGCGGAGAATGTTATTATGCCTGCCGATTCCGCGCCGTTTCTTGGGATATAGAACGGTTTGAAGGTTTTTTAAAAAGCGTGGCTGTCCGGAATGCCCCTCTCAGCAGCGAAACGCCTCTTTCAGGGATTTATTGAGAAAGATATTAAGGATAGAAAATAAAATGAAAAAAAAATCTATATTCTTTTTTAAGCTGTCTTGAAGGTTTAATCTGATTGGACTCGAAACATCTTATTTCAAGACTATTCCAGCGGGTTTCAAATCCAAACCCCTAACCCCTTATCCTTAAGTCTTTTAAGGACAAGGGGGGAGTCCTCCGTGATTTCATCCGTGAAATCAAGTCGGACGGGGGAAACCCTGCATTGTGCAGGGTTAAGGAGAAAATTTTAAATTGAAAAGTATTTTTGGCAGTATGGTCACTGAGCGGAGCCGAAGTGACACCTCGACTCCGCTCGGTGTCCAAGTAGAGCCGAAGTATGACCGGGGAATCTATTGAGCAAGATAATCATTTTACTGGATTGTCCGGTCATACTTCGGCTCTGCTCAGTACAAGCATCGGACAATGACAATTTTGGGTTGAAAGTATTTACAATTTCTATTCATCTGGGTATATTTTATAAGGTAAAACTGTGGAACAAGGCGGGTAGTATGAAGAAAGTGGCAACAACCGTAGAAGTTTTGGAAAATAAATTAATCACTTCCAATTTTTATCTTTTATCGCTTCAATATGAAGGAACTGAGCCGGAGCCGGGGCAGTTTGTCAACCTCTCGGTGGAACCGTTTTTTTTAAAAAGGCCGTTTGCAGTTTTCGATTTTGACAAGAAAAACAAAGTTTTAAAACTTCTTTATAAAAAAGTGGGAAAAGGCACTGAAACCATGTCGGTCTGGGAAAAGGGGCTGAAAGCTGAAATTCTCTGCCCATTGGGAAACGGATTTGACCTTGCCTCGGAAGACTCTGTGATGATTGCCGGGGGGACCGGGATCGCGTCAGTTTATTATCTTTCCAGAAAACTGAAAGGCAAAAGAAAAATCTTTATCGGGCTCACTGATAAAAACGAGGCAGAGGCTTTTCAAACCCTGTTTCAGGAGAGCGGGGCAGAGTTTATCATCAGCACTCTCAAGGGAGACTACGGGTTTCACGGCAATGTGATCGACTGTGCGGTGGAAACGCTCAAAGGACAGAAAGACTATACTGTCTATGCCTGCGGGCCGGAAGGGATGTTTTTGTCTCTGGATCAGAAAATCAATGAACAAAAACTTCTGCCTGGTAAAACCTTTGTGTCCATGGAAGGAAGAATGGGCTGCGGGTTCGGGGTGTGTCTCGGATGCGCTGTCGAGAAGAAAGGGTCTGACCAATTCTTTTATGTCTGCAAGGATGGGCCGGTCTTTCATATCAATGAAATCAACTGGAAGGCTTAAGGAGCTCTTAATGGCAAAAGCACTGACCGACAAAGAAATCAATCAGGCGATGGAAAAGATTAAAAAAAAACATGAAGAATACGCTCTCAAGTACAGCAGAGAGCTTTTTAGTTATGAATCGTTTAAAAAAAGATACCTGGATTTTCTGAAAACCAAGGGCGTGATCGATGTTTTTCTTTTTGCCGAGATTCAGGCGCTGGAAGATAAAAAAAATGAGATAGAAGATAAAATAGCCAAACGAAAGAGGGTCAAAGAAGCCGGGGATGTACTGACTAAAAAAGAAGAAGAAATATTTCAGATGATCGCAGGCTACCCAGAAGATCTGTTTCATGATGACGCGAGAATTGAAATCCGGAAACTGATGGCGACTTTAAAAATCCTTTCCGACAATTTAAACCGTTTTTCCTATGATATATCAAATGAGAACCGCCATGCCTATCAGCATGCGCAGACGATTTTAAAAGATTTTATGATTCAGCCCTTTTCAGGTCTTTTTTCCAAATACTACCGGGAACTTTCCAGTCCGATCAAAAAACCGTCTGAAATAGAAGTGCTGGAACAACAGGTGATTAAAGAATGGGGAACGGCTTTAAGCACTTTTATTTTTGTCCTCTCAAAAGTGAAAAATAATGAAGAGATCAAGGATTTTATCGATATCCTGAAAACTGTCCAGGACGATTTCCGCCTCACCATTTTCAACCCGCTGATTTGAAGAAGTGGGGGAGGGGATTTTCTGTTGTCTTCAAGACTCTTTGTCAATAGAGATTTTAATTTAGTACGGAAACGACACTAAAAAGCAGCACAAGTTTAATTGTGCTGCCTGAGATTAACTTAGAGACTTGGTTTTGTGATGACTGGGACGGTTTTAAAAGTTGTGTCGTTGTCGTTAAGCGGATAAGAAATCAGTTCATTGGTCAGGCTTTGACCGTTATTGAAATCTGAAAAACTGGTTTGCCCGGCAAGTTTGACCTGCATTTTGTTTCCACTGCTTGTATAGGCGGTTTGAGTCAAATCATAGTTGCAGTCTGCTGAAGGACTGTAGGCGATTTTATTGACAGAAGGCGTAAATCCGAAACTGCCGTCTGAAAGGCTGCCGTTTGTAAAACTCTGAGCCTGCACTTTTCCGGTTTGAATCTGATGGGCAAAAGATTGATTCGGGTTGGTCCATGCGCAGAACATCCCTTCAATCGTTCCAAGTGTTCCTGCGCTGGAGCCTGCAATCATAGTCGGTCCAAATCCGAAGTATCCGTATCCTGATGTTCCTGAGACAGCTGCCTGAAAGACTCGGGTGTGGCTGTCTCCTATTCCTGCCTGCCACGCGTAGTACATAGTTCCGTCATTATTGCTTTTATTGAGTTTGACCAGTGTGTAATATCCTCCCGTCATACCTGAATCCCTTTCAGCTTGCGTTGCGGTCGCTGTATTCACATAGCTGAATCCGGCGGATGGAAAAATTGTATCCTTGGTATCGGTTGAAAGCGCTTGCCTGGTTTTGACTTCATAGGTAATGTCGGAAGCGCCCGTATTGTAAACAATATAAAATACTTCTTTCATATACTGTCCGCCGCCCATTTGGTTCCCTTCAATAAATCCTTTTAAAACCCCTTTGTTTTGGGAATTATCGTCATTGAGTTTGGTGTGTGTGAGGTGGATGTAAACCGCTTTTGAAACAAATTGATTGGAATTATCCATAACAGGAACGGTTCCTTCTATTTCCATCGTAAGAACATTAGCGGAATAACTTAAAGATGCTTTTGTCAGACTAATGGCAGGAGTCGATAGAGAGGATAGTTCTGTATTCACTGTAGAATAAAGGTCGGTATTAAAAGTATCGGGAAGTGTTCCACTGTTTTGAATTTTATAGACTGTAATCAATGAATAGATCATTTTTACAGCGTTATCCACATTCCCTGAAATTTTTGAGGTCTCTGAATTCATTTTAGCGGCAAGACAGGCTTCTCCTCTTGTATTGGTAGCAAGCCAGATTCCGGAATCTCCTCCGGGAAGCCCCCAGCCGTCTGTCTGGCTCCAGGAAGGGGCAGATGCTCCCAGTACGAAATCATCGGGGTGGTATTTGATCTGCATGGATGGTCCGTAGCATTCTGCATCTCCGCCCCCCATAGACTGTCCGGGGGTGAAATAGCTTAATGCTTCTGAAACAGTGGTTTTATTTAAAATAGCATCAAAATAGGCTTTTTTAGATTGGAAATCTTGATTTTGAAGAACTTCCGGTGTTGTAGTACGGGTAACACGGGTCACGGCAGTGGGAGAAGAGATGGCGATTGTAGGTGTAATACTGGAAGCGGTGGTTGTGCCGGGCGTAGTAGATGGTGTGGTTGAAACCGGTTCTTCTTTTTTCTTACAGCTTATGAAAATGAGAGTGATCAGGGTAAAAACAAATAGTGTTTTCAAAAACTTTTTTTTAGATTTTTGCATCTTTAAAACTCCTTTAATAAATTGTTATTCTATAATAAATAGTCAGAAAATTTAATAAATCAAATTTTTTTTTAAAAATATTTGACACCATGGGGGGGTATGGTGTATATTTTAATGATAAACAAAAATGGAAAAGCGTATGAAAATAGAAAGGCGTTTTAATATCCTGAAAGGGCAGATAGACGGGATCCGTAAGATGATCGATGAGAAAAAAGACTGTATTGAAATCGTTCAGCAGTTTAAAGCGGTCAAAAGCGGGCTGAATCAGCTTTCCCGTGAATATTTGAATGACTATATCGAAAACTGCCTGGTAGAACAAAAGATTGATGCGGATAAACTGAATCAGCTTTTAAAAATCATGCTCAATTCTTAGGAGGATAGATGAAAACAGGATGTCTGATTTGCGAAAAACCTCTGGTTTATCAAAAAGAAACAGTTTTAAAAAAATGCGGTCTCTGCGGAAAAGAAGAAAAAACTCCCGTGTTCTGCGAATCGGGGCATTTTGTCTGTGATGCGTGCCATACTGAAGATGCTGAAAAATGGATCAGACATTATATTCTCAATACAGAGTTGACCGACCCTGCGAAAATGCTGGTTGAAATTCTTCGGCACCCTTCAGTCAATATGCACGGTCCTGAGCATCACCACCTTTTGCCTTTGGTGATTTTAAAATCAGTTCAAAATATGGGAATTAAGATTCCTTCCAATGCGCTTGAGACTTCTTTGGAACGAACCAAAAAACTTCCCGGGGGTACCTGCGGATATTGGGGAGCCTGCTCAGCGGCTTTGGCTCCGGGAATCACAGCCAGTCTTTTTGCCGAAATCACACCCATGAACACTCAGTTTTACGGTATGATTCATGATATCAACGCAAAAACTCTGGCAAAAATTGCCCGTTATGGCGGCCCAAGATGCTGCAAGAGAAATCTTTTTCTCTCACTGGAAGGCGCTTTAGAAGGATTTGAAGCTGTTTTCGGGATTAAAATCAATCAAACGCCTTATGTCTGTTCGTATTTTATGAAAAATCAGGAATGCCTTTTAAACCGGTGCCCTTTTTTTAAAGGAGGCAGTCATGCTCACGCTTGAAACAGTGAAAAAACGGTATGACAATGAAAAATCGGAAGGCAGTCTGGGATGTGCCAATATCAGTTCTTTTTTGAATATCCGCGAAGGTGAAATCATTCTGGAGCTTGGATCTGGAAGAGGTCTTCAGACAATTCTATCTGCAAGGCAGAGCGGGGATAAAGGAATGGTTTACGGGCTTGATTTAAGCGAAAAAATGGTGGAAAAAGCCAATGAATCCTTAAAAGACTCCGAATTGAAAAATTTAAAATTTCTAACCGGCGATCTTCACCGGCTTCCTTTTGAAAATCAGTCTTTTGACCTGATTTACAGCAACTGTGTTTTAAATCACTCTACCGATAAACTGAAAGCCTATCAGGAAATCTTTCGTGTCTTGAAACCGGGCGGAAAAATAGTGATCGGCGATATTACCGCAGTTCACCGACTTCCTGAATCCGTTTCCAATGACCCAGAGGCTATTGCGGATTGCTATGGGGGTGCGATCCCCAAAAAAGAATATGAAGAGATTATTCTATCAGCCGGATTTCAAAAAATTAATATCCACTCTTCTCGTATATACGAGAAAAACGGCTTTCTATTAGAAAGTATTATTATCACAGGGGGCAGATCATGAAATCTGTAACAGCCGTGAATATCCAAAAATCACAGTCCTGCTGTTCTACAGCGGGAACAACTGTGGCGCAGTGCTGTACTAAAAGTTCTAAACTGGTTGCAGGCTGCCACGACTAAAAAAAGCCGGAGAGAAATTCTCTCCGGTTCATGAAAAAAGCGAGGAAATAAAAAATGGTGCCGTCAAAATATAATTTAATCACAGAAATCAGCCCGGATCAGTTTGCAGTCTATAACTCCCTTTCCGGAGCTTTTGATATTGCAAATCTTGAAGAAAAAGAGAGATTTGAAAAAGGAATTCCTTTTTCAGAAGATGAAAAGCAATTCTGGCTGGAAAGAGGCTATTATTTTGATTCCAAGCAAAAGGAAGAAGAGTATATCCAAACCCGATGGGAAGATTTTCAAATAGAAAGCAGTAAAAACGGAGTTCAGTTTCTTCTGGTGGGAAGTTATGCCTGCAATTTTGCCTGCCCCTACTGTTATCAGGGCGGGATTGCCAATAAAGAAGATATTCTTTCCGATGAGAAGCTGGAGGCGTTTATTCAGTTTGTCATCCAATATCGGAAAGAAAATAAGAAAGAAGTCTATATTACCCTTTTTGGAGGGGAGCCTCTTTTAAAAAGAAACGAACCGATGATACGAAAAATTGTGGAAGCGTCCAAAAAGGAGAATATCCCTTTATCCGTTGTAACCAATGGATATTATCTTAAAGAATTTCTCCCGATTTTAAAAGATGCTCCGATTCATGAAATTCAGGTGACTTTTGATGGGGATCAGGAAATCCATGACAAAAGAAGAGTGTTAAAAGACGGCACCAAGAGTTTTCAAAAAATATTTGAAGGACTGGAAGCTGCGCTTCAATCTTTTCTCCCCCTGCATATCCGCTTGATTACCGACCGGGAAACCCTGCCTTCGTTTCCGGCTCTGGCAGAAAAACTGGATCGAATCGGAGTTTTAAAACTGCCGAAACACCTTTTTAAAACCTCTCTTGGAAGAAACTATGAGCTTTTGGATTCTTATCAAAGACCGAAAGACCTTTTTTCTTTGGATGAAATGTACCGGGAATATACGGATTTAATGGTGAAGAATCCGATTCTGGCAAAGCTTCATACCCCCTCTTATTTTGGAATCACTCAGATTGTCAAAGAGAGGGAAATGTATCTGCCGAGTTTTGACACCTGTCCAGCCGGGAAAAGCGAGTTTGTTTTTGATTATTCGGGGAATATTTACGGGTGTACCGCCAGCTGCGGAAGGGAAGGATATGAAATCGGGCAGTTTTACCCTGAATTGGTCTGGAACGAGAAAGCTCTTTTAGAGTGGAAGACAAGGTCTATCCTCACGATCGAAGAGTGTAAAGACTGCCCGGTCGGGGTAGTCTGCGGGGGAGGCTGCGGAGTGATCGCCAACGATGAAAACGGCAAAGTGCAAAGCCCGAACTGTAAACCCGTCAAAGAAGTAATGGATATCGGGATCCGTTATTTCAAAGATCTATTGTAAAATATGAAATTTATATAAGGAGAAAAACCATGGCAAAAGAAATTCAGGCAAATGATTTTGAGTCTCTTGTTTTAAACCAGAAAGGCGGGGTAGTGATTGATTTTTATTCAACAGAATGCCCTCCCTGTGAAGCGCTGGCGCCTAAATTCGATTTTTTTCATGACCTTTATCAGGATGAAGTCAAATTTTATAAGATGTTTCGTCAGGGGAACAAGGAATTGGCATTAAAACTGGGAGTTTCTTCCAGCCCTACGCTTCTTTTTTTCAAAGACGGGAAAGAAATTGCGCCCAGAATGAGCGGAGCGGTTAAAAAAAGCGAGATAAAAAAAGTTTTTCTTGAAAACTATAGATTAAAAGATAAAACAGCGGGAATCCAAAGAAAAACGATTGAAACTGATCTTGCCATTATCGGAGCAGGACCGGCGGGATTAACTGCCGGAATTTACGCTTCCCGGGCAAAGATTAAAACTCTGGTGATCGATCAGGGCAATCCAGGAGGACAGGTCAATATTACTCACCTGGTTGCCAATTATCCGGGGACTGGAAAAGAGATTCAAGGGTTTATGCTGATGCACCACATGAGCGAGCAGGCAAAACTAAACGGAGTGGAATTCCTTTCCGCTTCCGAAATCATGAATCTGGATCTGGCCAATAAAACGATTTTGGTGGATGACGATAAGAAAATTGTTGCAAAAGCCATTATTATTGCCACGGGTTCCAAACCCAGAAAACTGGGCATCGAGGGAGAGGATCGATTTGCCGGAAACGGAATTTCTTACTGCGCCACCTGTGATGGAAAATTTTATGAAGGCAAGAAACTCTATGTGATCGGAGGGGGAAATTCAGCGGTAGAGGAAAGTCTTTATCTGACCGAATTTGTGAAGGAATTGACCATTATCCACCAGTTTGACGAGTTTCAGGCAAACCAGACTGCGATAGAGGAAGCTTTGGCCAATCCAAAAATCAAAGTGCTTTTTTCTCATGAGCCGAGAAAATTTATCGGTGAAAAAGGATATGAAAAACTGGAAGTGGAAGATTTGAAAACAGGAGAGAGAAAAGTTCTTTCCGATGCGGACGGAGTTTTTATTTTCATCGGTTATCAGCCTCAAAATGAGCTTTTTAAAAATCAGCTTAATCTGAATCAATGGGGCTATATTCCTGCCAATGAAAAGATGGAAACAGAAATCCCGGGTGTTTTTGCCGCAGGAGATATAAAAGACAAGCAGTACCGTCAGATCACAACAGCGGTCAGCGATGGAACCATAGCTTCACTCAACGCTGAGAAATATATCCGCGGATTAAAAAAATAAGAATCAATTCGTAAAAAACCGCCGGAAAAAGCCGGCGGGATCAGATTAAAAACTTTTATACACTGTATTTTAAAATCATTATGAAATATCCGAATATAATAGCTGAAAATGTTTGTGACTGTGAGAGGAGATTTAAAATGTTTAGAAATATGAAAATTGGAAAGAAATTGATAATTGTGATTTCTTTTCTTTTAATCTTGTCAAGCGCGGGAATAGGATTTTTTTCTTACCGTGTATCTTCAGAAGCATTGAAAAAAACAATTGAAGAATCTTTGGTTGGTCTTGCAAAAGAAAGCGCAAAATATATTCGGGTTAGAATGGATAATGATATTCTTGGAATCGAAGGAGTGGCAAACCGGCTTGTGATCCGGAGTATGGAGTGGGAAGCAAAGCAAAAGCCCGCCTTGGAAAATGAAACAAAACGGCTGGGATATCTGGGGATGGGAATTGTTTTACCGGATGGTACTGCAAAATATCCGGACGGAAAGACAGCAAATCTAGGTGACCGCCAGTATGTGAAAGAAGCTTTTTCAGGAAAGACAGTGCTTTCGGATGTGATTATCAGCCGGGTAACCAATCAGGCAGTCATTATGCTGGCAGCACCAATCCGGGATTTGATTCAGCCGGATAAAATTTCAGCTGTTTTGATTGCAAGACTTGATGGAAATGTCTTGTCTGAAATCACTGATAAGATCAAATACGGTGAAAAGGGTTATTCCTATATTATCAATGAAAAAGGCGCTTTGATTGCCCATAATAATAGAAATTTTGTCATGGAGTCCCGTAATTTTCTGAAAGAAGGAAAAACCAATCCAGAATACAGCCTCTTGTCGGAAATGATGCAGGAAATGGCGGACGGCAAGACAGGATATAGGGAATACTGGTTTATGGGAAGCGACCGTCTTTTTGGATTTACCTCTATTCCCAATACCGGATGGTCTATCGCGGTAGGCGCGGTTCAGGATGAAGTTTTTAAAGATGTGTATTCAATCCGGATTTTATCTATCTTGATTTCTTTGTTTTTTATTGTACTGGGAATTATTTTCGCTTTAGTACTCGCAAAGAGTTTTACCCGTCCTATTGAAACATTGAAATCAGTATCTCATGCTTTAACCTTGGGGGACTTAACTTTACAAGTAGAAGTGAAATCAAAAGATGAAATCGGTCAGATGGGAGAATATTTTAATCAGCTGATTCAGAAACTCAAAGCTATGATTGAAAAAATTATTGAAGGAAACCAGCAGATTGACCTTTCTGTAACGGAAATCAATCAGGGAAACCAGGATTTATCGAAAAGGGTAGAAGCTCAGTCCAGTTCTTTGGAAGAAACAGCGGCGGCGATCGAAGAAATGGGTTCTAATATCAAAACAAGCGCAGAAAATACCAGTTTAGCAAAAGTCGTGATGCAGAAAACCATGAACAGTGTCTCAAATGGAAATGAAAAAATAAAAGAAGCGGCTTTATTTATGGAAAAAACAGCTTCTGAAACACTGAAAATAAAAGAAATTGTAAAAATTATCGAGGGGATCGCATTTCAGACCAATATCCTGGCTTTGAATGCTGCGGTTGAAGCCGCCAGAGCCAAAGAGCACGGGAAGGGTTTTGCTGTGGTTGCCAATGAGGTGCGTAGTCTGGCTCAAAAGACAAGTGAAAACGCAAAGCAGATATCATTTATGGTGGAATCGGTCGTGAAAAACATAGGTCAGAGTAATCAGATGGTTTCTGTGAGCATGAAAGATTTTAATCTGATTTACCAAAATATTGAAAATGTGTCTGGAATCATCAATGAAATCAACCATTCAGCAAAAGAACATTCTGAAGCTTCCGACCAGATTCAGCAGGCAGTGGTTCATTTAGATAATTTAAATCAAACCAACTCTTCTTTGGTCGAAGAAATTGCCGGATCTTCCGAAGAATTAAAAAACCAGACAGAGGAAATTATGGATTTTCTCACATTTTTTAAAACAAAATAATCGGGAGAGAAAAATAGAAAATCATGAAGCTTCCCGACTCATGCTTTGTATAAATTTTTTTTCTGAAAGACTGGCTTTTTGAATTTTTCTATTGATTTTTTCTGAAACAAATTAATCTTTCATCTCTTCAAGTTAATAGGTTAAATTTTATAAGATGAGGAATCAATGAAAAAAATACCCTACGGCATCGCCAATTTTGAAGCAGTGAAAGAAAACGATCACTATTATTATGTGGATAAAACAAAGTATATTGAAGAGATAGAAAAATTGGGAGGAAAGTTTTTATTTTTTCTCCGCCCCCGCCGGTTTGGGAAGTCTTTGTTTGTCTCCATGCTCGAACACTATTACGATTTAAACCGGAAAGACCAGTTTGATGAGCTTTTTAAAGACACTTACATCGGTCAAAACCCTACGCCCTTAAAAAACAGCTTCCCGATTCTCAAGCTTAATTTTTCGGGAGTCCCGACACATCTCACCGCAAAAGAACTTGAATATTCTTTTTCAATTGCAGTATCAGGTCAGATTGAGTTTTTCTTAAAAAAATATCAAAACCACTTTGAAATTCCAGATTTATTCGTCCATGATATTTTAAAAGAAACCTCAGCGGGAGATTTATTAAACCGTTTTATATCAAAAATGAATCAAATGAATGTTCACTATTACCTTTTGATCGATGAATACGACAATTTTGCAAACAATGTCTTGATTCACCACGGCAAAGACAATTATCAGGCTCTGACTCACAGCGGAGGTTTTTTAAGGAGTTTTTTTGCCGCCGTTAAAAACGCCACTGAAACCAGAACCGTGGAGCGGATGTTTGCCACAGGAGTATCTCCTCTTGTGCTTTCGGATGTGACGAGCGGTATGAATATCGGGGATAATATTTCTTATAAATCCATCTTCAATTCCATGATCGGTTTTACTCAATCTGAGGTTGAATCCATGCTGGATTATTATATTGACCAGAATGCTGTCAAAAAAGAAGAACGGGTTGAAATTCTGGATATTTTCAAATCCAACTACAACAACTATACTTTTTCTTTCAAAACAGATGAAAAACTCTATAACTCTGATATGATCCTCTATTTTTTCAATAACTATCTTCAGGAAAAAAAGATTCCCAATACTTTTCTGGATGAAAATGTCCGAATCGACTACGCTAAACTTCGGTTTCTCATCTTAGAAAGCGGGAAACTGAATGGAAATTTTAATATTTTATCAGAAATTATTGAAAACGGGCAAACCCCGTGCGAGCTCGTCCACTCATTTGCGCTCAATGAAATTATCCAAAAAGACAAGTTTAAATCCTTTCTTTATTATTTAGGGCTTCTGACAGTCAAAGAACATGTTTATGGATCCAAATATATTCTATCTATTCCCAATGAAGTGATTAAAACCATGCATTATGATACTATTCGTGCCTCTTTAAGCGAAGGAATTAAGCTCAATATCAATGTCGATTTCTTAAAAAATGAGTTTGACAATCTGGCTTTTCACGGGAGATGGAAAAAACTCTTTGATCATATCCTTGAAAAACTCTATGAAGCCGCATCGATTCGTGATTTTATTCAAAAAGAACACGGGATAAAACTTTTCATGCTGGCTTATCTCAATGTCTCGCCTCTTTACTTTGTAGAAAGCGAACCGGAAATGAATAAAGGCTATGCCGATATATTTCTTCGTAAAAACACTTTTACAACAGACAAAACCAAGCATGAATACATCGTGGAAGTCAAATACCTGACCCAGGAAGACTTGAAAAAACAAAACCCGATTGAAAGCCGTAAAAAAGAAGCGATTGCTCAGCTTGAAAAATATGCGGTTTCTAAAACCATCACCTGTACGCTTCATAAAATCATTTTAATCTGCAGCGCTCAGGAAGTGCTTTTATTGGAAGAGGTATAAAAGATGGTTCAAAGAGATTCAGACATTTTTTTCGCTATAGGCTACGCAGTTATTTTTCAGCTGTTTAATAAGAACTTTCCGTCTTTCCAATCCGTCTAAGTTTCCGGCAGTGTAATAGTAAAATGACTGCATAAAACCATCGGCCGCTTCTTTTAAAAGAGAACGGATATGGGTACACCCTTGCTCAGCCGGAATCAATTCAGAGACTTTTTTATTAAACCCGGGGGCTATAGTCAGTCCGATAATTTTTTCAAAGGGCGAGGCAGAAGAAGGGCAAAGCTCAGGGTAAGGGGAGCGGAAAAAATTGACTTTTATTTCCTGAATTTTTTTACTTTCTTTTTCTACTTTTAAATTCAGAATAATAAAATGAACCGCGTCTTCCAAAAAAGATTCAATTTGTATCAAACCTTCTTTTTCCCATGTACGCACGGATTTTTTACGGTTATAAACAGGGATAGGCCTCATGAATTCTTTTTTCCTTTTTCTAACAGAGTTGTAATAAAAGCTTCTAAATGTTTTTCAATAGAAGGATTGTAAACAAGTAAAATCCCGGTCTCGGAGATTTCAAGCGATTTCATCCCGTTATTTTTGGCAAAGAGCAATGCGGCCGCTACATCCCATATCCGGTAGCTTTCGATCCAGTATAAAGCCGACTGACCGGTGCCGACTAAAATAATTTCCAATGCAGCGCTTCCAAGTCTTCGGGTTGCTTTTGATTTTTCAATGAGAAGGCTCCATTCTTTCTGGACTTCAATGTCAAAACAAAGCGAATCTTTATTTCTTATGCTGTAGCCCAAAAGGGATTCAGATAAAAGAAGCGATTTGTATTTTAATTTTTCTTTTTTTATAAACCGTTTTTGAACAAAACTCCTCTCGTCGTGAGCCGAATAAAAAACCTTGTGAATCGGATCAAAGACAAAACCGGCAACCGCTTCGTCACGATAATACAATGCTAGAGAGATACAGAAAAAAGGAATCCTTTCACAAAAATTATTGGTGCCGTCGATGGGGTCCAAAATCCATGTATAACCGCTGAGAGACTCGATCTTAGGAGATTCTTCACTGATCCAGCCGTCTTTAAAAGCTTTTAAAAGCTTTTTCATCAAAAATTGATCGACCCACAGATCAAGCTGGGTTACTGTTTCATTGTGTTCTTTCTGAAAAGTTTCAATAGCCTTTGATTTATGAAAAGTTCTTCTCAATTTTCTTCCGGCAGCCAGAAGAAGTTTCTGGGCAAATCGGATTCTCTTTTTAATCTGGTTTTGTTGATAAATCATTCTTTTTATTGATCCTTAAATATCAGGGGATAATAATTTCCCAGTTTTCTTTCAGTATTTTTTTTGCTTCCAGTGCAGAGGGTCCGATTGGATAAACCTGAATGGCGTAAAAAAAACAGGCTTTTGAGTCTTTCTGGTATTTTTCGCTGCCTTTTTTCTTTTCACTGGCAAGGGTGTAAAACTGTTTTCCCAGTTCCAGATAGACGGAAGCAAGATATTCCAGCTGATCCTTCGGCCATGCTTTAATTTCCTGTGTCAAAGCGTCGGGAATGCTGTAAGACTCTTTTTTCTTACCGGCATAGAGGGGAGTCAGCATTAAAAGGGTAAGTAAAAATAAGACTAATTTTTTCATTTTTCACCTCGTTTTTTTCTTTGTTTATAGAAAATTTAATATGAAACCGCACATAAATTAATAAAAATATTAAAAATCAGGTCAGCTGTTTTCGTTTCAGGTAAAAATAAATTCCAATACTTAAAATATTTCCAAGAAAAGCAGCAGGAAGGGCAGGAAGGATTTCCTCTTTCCCAAGGGAAATACCAATATTAATTAAAACATAATAGACAGCCGCAATAATAAAGGAAAAGAAGATAGTCATGACCAGAAGGTGTTTTCTGGAGAAAAAACGACCCAAAGCTGAAGATAATAAAGCTAAGATAAAAACACTGAAAGGTTTTGCGTATTTTTCACTGTAAAATTCAACCAGTTCTTTATTGTAAATCTGTTTGCTTTTTCTGAGTTTTTCGATATAAAGCCGGGTGTCTTCTGTTGTCATTTCCTTGATATTTCTGGTTTCCTTTGAGAAATAGGCGGGTTTTTCAACCAGATCAATCGGTTTGGAATCATACTCTTCAATATTATAAATTTCTCCGTTTTCGTTCCAAGACCACTTAAACCCTTTTTTGACAATCCATTTTCCGGTAGGCTCGTCCCAGACCATTTCATTGCCTTTAATCATCCATTCATAGGGAAAAAACTTGGCAAAGGAAAAATTTTCACTGGTGATTTTTTTAATCTGGTCGGTCACATTCATCGAATTTAAAGAATCAATATCCGGTACATTCATTTCCGATACCTGAAGACCATGATTTTTTTCCCTTGATTTTAAAAGAAGAATCCGGCTGAAAGTTTTGGTTCTGGAATTATAATAAAGAGAAAGGTAAATAATTCCGTTTTCACCGTAAGTCTGGAGGTTATTCACATTGCTTTCCTTGGTTTCCCGGTAAATTTCCTCTTCTATGGCAGAGCTTTTATAATTGTTATTCGGGATAAAAGAATTGTTCATGAATACAAGAAGGAGAGATGAGAAAATGCTGAAAAAAACAATTCCGACTGTAATTCTTCTCATGCTCCAGCCCGCGGTAATACAGGCGACGATTTCGTTGTTTTTATAAAAACTTCCAAGAATGTACGAGGTAGAAAAAAGATAAGAAAAAGGATAGACAGTCAGAAAAAAATCAGGAATTTTATAAATATAATTTTTCAGGACATTCCCGAGGGTAACCGCCTGGGGATTAATCTCGGCTCTTTTTAATATGCTCGGCAGTTCCGTAAGAAGCGTTGAAAAAAAATAAATTGCTACGAAAGCAGAAACAGAAATGAGAAAATTTTCAAGAAACCCTCTTAAAATAAAACGGTCAATAGTAAAAAAATTCAAATATTTGATTTTTCTGACTTCAATAGAACTGGATTCATTCGGTTTGAGCATTTCTATTCCTGAAAAATTTAAATTTTATGGTACTGGTAATAAGGGGAGGCTTCTAAAATACTTTTAATTTTTTCAAAGTCTTCCAGTGAATAATACTCTATTTCAATTTTTCCTTTATTACCCTTATCATGGATTTTTATTTTGGTTCCCACAATTTCAGTCAGTTTTTCTTCAATATCCCTGATTTCAGCGCGGACATCTTTTTTGACAGCAGGTTTGGATTTATTTTCTTCTAAAATCTTTTTCACCAGCATTTCCGTCTGACGCACCGAAAGGTTGTTTTCAATAATTTCATTACGGACTGCAAGAATCTTGTCAATATCCTCAATCGGAAGCATTGCCCGTGCATGACCTTCGCTTAAAAGGGACTGGATCACATCCTGCTTGATTTTTTCAGGAAGCTTCAAGAGTCTTAAAGTATTGGCAACTGTTGCTCTGTTTTTCCCTACTTTTTTTGAGAGTTCTTCCTGTGTCAGTTCCAGCTGATGCATCAATTCCTGATAAGAGATGGCGATTTCAATAGCGTTGAGGTCTTCTCTTTGCAGGTTTTCGATTAAAGCCAGTTCTAAAAGCTTGATATCTTCAAAATCTTTTACAATACAGGGGATTGATTCCATTTCAGCTATTTCAGAAGCGCGGTAGCGTCTTTCTCCTGCGATCAGCTCATAATAACTGTCTTTTTTCCGGACCAAAACAGGCTGGATAATTCCGTTTTCTTTGATTGAGAGAGCCAATTCCTGAAGAGATTCTGAATGAAAAGTCTTTCTCGGCTGAAAAGGATTAGGTTTGATTTGATCTAAGGGAATGTCAAGGATATTATTTCTGTCTTCGTCTGTAATCAGTTCTTCCGGAACCTCTTTTATTAAAGCGTTTAATCCTTTCCCAAGCGCCTTTTTCTTCAAAAAAACCTCCCTGTCTTTCTATTGATTCTTTTTACATTAACTAAAAAGATATTTAAATTTACTGCCTTTTTCAAAGAAAATTTGATTTTATTTCCAAAAAATAGTTAAATTCACTTATTGAAAAAAGTGATTATCTAAAATAAAGGAGTTGTATCATGGAAGACAATTTTACTAAAATTTTATCTCAATGGGAAGAATTTATGGATCAGGGGAAAAATCTTTTTTCTGAAGGTCAAAAACGCTTTATTCACTCAGCAAAAAGCTACTGCGACAGTATGAAATATTTCTCTGAAATGTCGGGAAATATTCCTATGAGTTCTTTATATCAGACTTTATCAAAAAATATTGATCAATTACAGAGTGAAAGTGATAAAAGGTAAGCAGTTTTTTGTTTTTTTCTTATTTTTCTTTTTAGTGACGCCTTTTTCTCTCAAAGCGATCAATCTTGGAATTTCGGTTGGAGGAGGCTATGAGGCGTGGGAAAAAGTTTCTTCTCCTGACAGCATGGAAATGGCAAACTATTTATGGACAGTGGAGGCAGTTGGTTTTTTTCAGCCTTTTCAAAGACTCCTTCTTTTGCCGACACTGGGATATGAACACACTTTTTCCTTTAATACGACAGACATTGTTGATACTCCTGAAGAAGTGGCGCAGAAAACTTTCCAGTCTTTTTATCTGGGGTCAAGAATCGGATGGCTGATTCACCCCCTGTTTTCTCCTTTTATCGGAGGAGGGGTGTATGTCAAATTTTATGACCGGATTTTTGAGACTCAAAATCCTATTGCCGTTACGCTTAATTTTTCATGCGGAGCTAAAATTATGAAGATGGAAGAGTCCGATCTCTGGGTATTTTTTGACTATGGTCTTTTTAATTCTCAATTCAAAAAGTATTATCTCTCATTTTTTCAGTTGAGTTTTGCTTATCTCATGCATTTTTAATTTTTCAGATTGAGGGCATTGTAAACCTGACGGATCATGTTCTCTTTCATTTCAATGCTGTGAAGCCGTTTTTCAATAGTCTGGATTCTGCTTTCATTAAATTTAAAGTGTTTGTCAAGAGTCTGGGTCAGGTTTCCTATCTTTCCTTCAAGCCGGTTTAATTTATCTTTGACATCTTTAATATGCACTTCAACTTCGATCATTTCTTTTGCAGCGCTGTTAATCAAAGAAAGAGCAGTTTCGAAAATCTCCATTTTCTGTTTCAATTCATGGATAGCGTCTTTGTATTCTGAGGTAAAGATTTCACTGATTTCTTTTGACATTGAAGCCTCTTATATATATTTTTAATATCAAATAATAAAAGTATTAACTTTTAATAAAAATGAGATTAAGAATATCATCGAATAATTCTATTGAAAAATTTAACGGAGAAAGAATGAAAATCATCAATTTTACGCCGGAAAATAAAAAACTCACCCGCCGTCTGGTAAAATTTGCGGAAAAACTCTATAAAAATGATTCAAATTGGGTTCCTCCATTAAAGATGGAGCTTTTAGGCAACAGGCTTTTGGGGGCAAAAGGGATTTTAAGAAAGAACCATCCTTTTCACCAGCATGCAGAGGTTCAGTATTTTATGGTAGTTCTTGGGAAAAAGAAAATAGCGGGAACCATTGCGGCTTGTGTCAATCACATTTATAATGATTATCATCATGAAAAAACGGGTTTTTTCGGCTTTTTTGAAACGATTGAGGATTACCGGGTAGCGGAAGAGCTCTTAAATGCCGCCAAGGGATGGCTCAAGGAAAAGGGAATGCAGACAATGAGAGGACCGGCCAATTTCTCAAGCAATGAAACGCTGGGGCTTTTAGTCAGCGGATTTGACACCCTGACAACTATGGGCACTACTTACAATAAACCTTATTATCTGGATTTTCTGGAACGCTTTGGTTGTACCAAGTCGATGGATCTGATTGCACAGACCCTTCCGATCAGAATCGAGGGGGAAGAGGGCGAGAAAAGAAACCTGAAATTAAAAAATTTTACTGAAAAAATCAAAGAAAGAAATAAAATCAGGATTGAAAATTTTAATTCCAAAAAACCTGAAGAACATTTGAAAATTATTAAAGAGCTTTATCATGAGGCCTGGAAAGATAATTGGGGGTTTGTCCCTTTATCGGATGCTGAGTTTGCCATTCTTGCCGAGAATCTCAAAATGGCGGCTGATCCCAAATTGATTAAAATTGCCTATGTAGAAGACGAGCCGGCTGCGTTTATCGGTACTCTGCCCGATATTAATGAGATTTTCTCCCAAACAAAGCGATGGCCTGAATTATTTACCTTAATCAGAATCCTTTTCCGTTTGAAAAGAAAAAAGTTTACCCGGACCCGATTACTGCTTTTTGGAATTCAGGAAAAATTCCGTAAATTGGGGCTGGACGGGGTTCTTTTTTTTGAAGAGTTTGCGAGCGCCAGAGAAGAGGGGAGAATCTATAATTTTTGTGAAATATCATGGCTTTTGGAGACCAATTCCCTTATCCTGCATGCGGGAGAGAGATTGAAGGCAGTAGAGTATAAAAGATGGCGTCTTTTTGATCTGCCTCTTTAAAATTCTTAAAAAAGGTTGTCAATGAATATATTAGTTTATCTTAATCACAATCAGAACTTTGAATTTCTGATTGAAAAAGAAAGAAAAAAAAACAAAGTACTCGCGGTTAATTTTCATAAAAAAGATGTTTCTCTATCCACCGATAAAATTTACGCTTCTTTTTCCCTGCCTGTTTCTACTCTCGAGGCAGGTATTGAGGAAATCGCTAGGATGGAGGCTAAAAAAAATCTTTTGAAAGATCAAATGGATGTTGCGTCTGTCTATCAGCTTTTGTCAGAAGAATCGGAAGGGATAGGGGCAAAGGAAATCGCTTCGTTTGTTTTCGAGGAAGCGTCGATTTTTACTGAAACGGCGGTTTATGAGAAACTGTGCGGGGATAAAATTTATTTTAAGCAGAAAAACGCTCTTTTTTATCCTAAAAACAAAGCAGAAGTAGAAGAAAACCTGAAAAAAATTGAGGCGGAAAAACAAAAAACAGCTTCTAAAGAAGAACTGGAAGAAAAAGCAGTCTCATGGATTATTGAAAAAATTGAGAAAAAAATTGAAGACCCGGCTGTCCCTCAAAATGTGCTTTCCTATGTCAACCTGATCCGGAATTTCTGTATATTCGGGGATGATTTTCAAAGAAAAAGCCAAGCTTTAGAACTTCTTCAAATACTTTCAAAAAAAACAGGTTTTGGAATGGAAGGCAATCAGGTTTTTGCCGCCTTTAAATTTTTAAAAGAACTGGGTATTTTTCAAGAAGATGAGAATCTTTTACTGCAAAAATATTCGATCACTCAAAATTGGGCGGAAGAAGAGCTTTCTGAAAGCAAAAAGATAGAGTTGGAATTTCAACTCCAGATTCAAGGCAGAAAAGATTTCAGGGATATTTATACTTTCAGCATTGATGACAAAGAAACAAAAGATATTGACGATGCTTTGTCTTTTTATGAAAAAGACGGGAAGTATTTTTTCATGATTCATATTTCAGATGTCGGCGAGGTTCTGGATCATAAAAACATTTTAGAAGAATCGGCTTTTCGAAAAACTTCTAGTATTTATCTTCCTGATTTTAAACTTCCCATGCTTCCTGAAAACCTTTCAGAAAATATCTGCTCTCTGAAGGAAAATACAGAAAGATATGTGTTAAGCTATATTATTGAAACGGATAAAGACTATCAGATTATCAATAAATCCATTGAGGCGGCTGTAGCGCATATTCATAAAAACCTTACTTATGAAGAAGTCAATGAAATACTTGAGAATCCTCTTCATGAGCAAAATCACTATTTTCAGCATTTTTACCATTTTGCGAAAAAGTTTCAGGGAAAAAGGCTTTCTGAGTGGAAAGGGATTGAATTTGCCTTTCCTTCGGTCAATCCCAAAATTGTGGACGATGAGATTGTTCTCAAATACTATGACCCTTTTTCAAAAAGCGGTTTAATTGTTAAAGAAATGATGATTTTGGCAAACTATATTTCCGCCGCTTTTTTAAAGACTCATGATATTCCGGCTGTCTATATTTCTCAGGATGAACCTGATGAAGAGCTTTATCTTTCCGACCGGATTATTTCCAACAAAGCGGAGTTTCAGGAAATTGTCCGGTTTATGAAAAAAGCCTTTCTTTCCACTCTCTCAAAAGGTCATTTTGCTTTAGGGCTGCCTTGTTATACCCAGGCGACTTCGCCCATCAGGCGCTATCTTGATCTTTTCACTCAAAGACAAATCAAGCATTATCTGAAAACAGCTCAAATCCTTTATCAGGAAGAAGAAGTATTGGATATCAAGGTTAATATTGAAAACTTGAGACCGGTTATTGCTCAAATCGAATCGGAGACCAATCAGTACTGGCTTTTAAAATACCTTCTGATTCATCAAAGAAACAAAGTACTGGACGCCACGGTCAATAAAATTCTGCCCGACGGTTCTTTTCTGGCAGAAATACACCTGACCCGGACTGTCTCAAAAATCATTGCCAAGACCCAGGGTTCTCCCGGGCAGAATATCAAGGTCAAACTACACACCATTATTCCCCGTTTAAACCTGTCTTTGGGGAATATTGTCTGAGTTTAAAAATAACGGTAAATAAAAAAAGAATAAGGGGTAAGAAAAATGCAGGGGCTTCAAATTGAAAAACTGGTCGGAATTGTTTTAGTGATTGCGGGGATCATGGATATGGTTGTGATGAGTTTTATCTTAACCCAGCTTCAACGAAAAAAATAAAAAAAACATAAAAATTTCACAATTTTTCGTATTTAATTTAAACTATATGGTTCAATATCAATTACCGTGTTTTTAAAAACACCTTTGTAGTCCCCCATATAAAAATATTAACTTGACTCCGACTCTTTTTTTGTATATATTGTATATACCATGTTTATTAAAGCTATTACTAAAAAAAATAAAGGTTATGATAAAGAATTTACCTATGGCAGATTGGTTAATTCTTACCGCATCGGGCAAAACACCCGGCATAAAACCGTTTTAAACCT
>Ga0209518_1001224_pt1 | contig 28747 bp, 24 predicted proteins | sample RifGroB1_FD_183993 | JGI IMG/M metagenome (GOLD analysis project Ga0209518, IMG submission 183993) | Groundwater microbial communities from Rifle, Colorado, USA - Groundwater B1 (SPAdes) (version 2) | ecosystem: Environmental > Aquatic > Deep subsurface > Groundwater | place: Rifle, Colorado...
CTATTATTGAACAAGAACCTATTATTGAACAAGAACCTATTATTGAACAAGAACCTATTATTGAACAAGAACCTATTATTGAACAAGAACCTATTATTGAACAAGAACCTATTATTGAAGAAAAAGAAAGAGATAATGAGGACTTTTTCCATGAAGTTTCTATTAGTTTTAATGAAGAGGAAGTGGAAGAGCAATATCAAAATGATATTAATTTAGAAATTGAAAAAGAAATTAATAATTTAAAAACACAAATTAATGATATAAAAGATGTTAAAACAAAAATTGAAGAAGAACAATTAAAGACACAATTTGAATTTGATGAAAATATACCAACTGAATTACCAGAAATATCTTATGAAGAACAGCCAGAGAATATTATAAACTATGATATTATAGATGAACTCGAATCCAAATTAGAAAAAGATGATTTAGTTTCTGATATAGAAGAAATTGAAGAAATAAATTTAATAGAAGAATCAGAACAAGAAGAAGAATTTGAATCTGTCAGTGATAAAGAAGTAACATTAAACGAAAATATTGATAGAGATTTCGCTGATGAAGAAATAATTTCTGGTTTCAATGATGATTTAGAAGAAGAATTTGAAACTACTGAGAAAAAAGAATTTGTTGAAACATATTTTGACGAAAATATTAGCCTCGAAGAAGAGTTAATAGAAGAAGAATTATTTGAAGAATTAAATACTCCTAGTTTAGGTGAAAATAATTTAGAAGAAAACCTTACAGACGAAATAAAAGAAAACGAAGATATAATTTTAGAGGCTCAAGAACTTAGAGAAGAACAACCTATTATTCAAGAAGAAAACTTAGAGTTAGAAGAACCAATTCATGAAAAAATAGTAGAAAAAACAGAAGAAATTCAAGAAATATTACCAAAAATTGAAGAAAAGATTCAAAAAGAAGAAAAATACTATGATATAATAAATAATATATCAAAAGATATGTCTACTTTAATACTTGATGATTTTGCATACAAAAAATTTAATAGCATTATTTCAGATAATTTTAATTTTTCTAAATCTGCATTATTAATATATAATCCTCCAAAACAAAAATTTATTTACTGGCATAGTAAAAATTTGAAAGAAGAGACAGTTGATAAATTATCTTTTGACCTTAATTATAATAATATTTATAAAGCAATGGCAAAAGAAAAATCCTATTTAATAAAAAAAACAGATAAAAACTATAACCCTATTGAACAAATTTTATCAAATCAAGATGTTGAAGAAACTGATTTTCAATTATGGATTCCTTTTATTTTTTCTTCTAGAATAATAGGTGTTTTTCTTGGATTGAAACTCGAAAATAATGAAATACCATCAACAAATTTAGTAGAAGCTTTAGAAATAATAGGTAGACTTAATGGACCTCTTCTATATAATTTATTTCAACAAGAAACTATAAAACAACAGCAACAAAAAATTATGAGTCTTAAAAAACCTCAAGACAAACCTACGGAAAACCAAACAAAAGATTCTGAAAAAATTGTAAAAGAAATTAAAGAAGAAAAACCAATCTTGGAAGAAAAGAAGCCAGTTAAAATAGTTGAAGAAGAAGAAAATATTATTGAAGAATTAGAAGAAAAAATTCCAGAGCAAATAAAAAAAGATGATCTAAATAAAGAAATAGATGAAATGCTCACAAAAGATTTTAGCAAAAAAGAAATTACAGAAACTGAGGAAGAAAATATTTTTTCTGAAATTATAGATGATTTATTTGACAAAGAAACAGAAACTGAAACAGTGATGAAAGATGAAATTGATTATAGTAATATAATTGAAGAACAACTTGAAGAAGATACATTAGAATATGAAGAATCTTTATTAACTGAAAAAGAAGAAGAAAATATAATTGTTGATCTAAATAATTTAGAAGAAACTAATATTCCAGAAAAAATAGAAACAGAAAATTATTTCCAAGAATCTGAAAACTATGAAATTAAAGAAGAACCACAAATTAATATAAAACAAGAAGATTTTATATTTGAAGAAAAAAAAGATGATATAATCTATGAAGAAATAATTAAAACTGAAGATATCCAAATTGATGAAAATTTAATATCAGAGAATATCGAAAATATTGAAAATAATACACCAGAAGAAGAAGCAAAAGAATATATTAATATTGAAAAAGAATTAAGAGGTACACTTGAAGAACAAATTGACAATGATATAAATTCTGACGATATAAAAGAAGAAATAGAATATGATATAGATTTGAATGAAAATAATATTGATGAACAAGACATTCAACTAGAAGAAGGATTTTCTTTTGAGGATGATTTGACAGAAAATGTTATTTCAAAAGACGAATTAAATATCGATGATGTTTTCCAAAATGAAGAAATAACAACAACAAATGAGACTGACACAATAGAAATAAATGAAGAAAGTCATCTTACATTAGAATCAGAACTTAAAGAAATTGATATTTCAGAAATTTTTCCACAAAATCTTCATAAACTTATATATTTCACAAAACATAGTATTGAAGAACGACCAGAAAGCCCTTTGTCTCTTATCCATATTGAATTTACTAATGCAGCTGAGATAGAGAAACAAATTGTTAATTTTAAACTTGATTCTTTTTTTGGCGATGTTCAGTTTGTAGTAATGAATGTTGTTGGAACAAATGGTTTTGTACAAATATTTGATGATATGAGTATTTATGTTATATTGCCAGAAATTCAAAAAGATATTGCAAAAGAAATTTCTGATCAAGTAATTACAGAAATTAAAAATATGTTTTCTGAAATTGTTGGTGAAATAGAAATTGAATTTAAGGATAAAGTTTGTTCATATCCAGAAGATAGTACAGATTTTGTAGAATTATTTTATGCAATAATAGATTTATGAATCAGTACATAAAAGAGGTTGGTAAAAAAGGATTTATTACTTACAAATGTAAAAATAAATATATTTACTCACCTTACGAACCTTTTGTAGAAGCCAAAAGATTTATCGAAACACAAAATTTAAAAGAAACCGTTATTACAATATGTGGTGCTGATTTTGTAAACTCTACCCTATTAGAAAAAAACATATATGAAATTATATCCTTTGAGCCAATACAATTTGAAATATTATCAAATGATCAAAAAATCAAAAGATTTAAAACAATAAATGAAATTAAAAACTATTTATATCAAAAAAACAACTTCAATGTATCTCTAATTTTTTGGCAACCATTAATTGAGACAAATACAGACATTTATTTAAATTCAATTAAAGAACTCAAAGATTTTATTGAAAAGAATATTTTTTCCAAAAATACAGAAAAATACTTTGGTTTTATTGAAACAAAAAATTTTTTAAAGAATATTCAAACTTTAGGAAATATAAATATTTTGACCAAAAAGAGTAAAAATATAGATAATCCAGCAATAATTATATCATCTGGCTTTAGTTTAAATGATAATATCGAATTTTTACAAAAAACAAAAGATTATTGCCATTTATTTGCATTACCATCTTCATTGCCATATTTATATGAAAAAAAAATATTTCCTGACTTTGCTATGGCAGTTGACCCAGGTTATGGCAGTTTTTATCATATTTCTAAATATAAAAATCATCTTAACTTGCTTTCTACACTAAATCTACACCCTTCAATTTTTAGATTAAAAAATATAAATCCTATTTTTTTTAGTTATTCATCTATTTTAGAGAATATGTTTTTCGATAATACAAATGTCATTATTTCATACCCAGAAGGAAGTGTTTTTTTAAATTTGTTGAGACTATTAATTGAACTTGGTTTTAAAAAAATAATCTTAATTGGTCAAGATTTTGGTTTTAAAGATGGTAGGTCTCATATATTTGAAGGTTTTTTTGAAAAAGAATTTTTTTATCAATCTGATTTTTTTTCAACTATGGAAGATAAGACAAAAAAAATTGAAAGTGCTAAAGATATAACTTTTATAAATGATGGCGAAAAAGAAATAAAAACAGATAGAGCGTTAAAAATCTATTACAACCATTTTTTGGGAGAAAATTTTGCAACCGAAATATTTCTAACTGATAAGTGTTTTAATAACCTTTCTAATAAGTACAAAAAAATTGATATTGATTATATATTAAATAATTTTATAAAAAAGGAAGATATTGGGTTAAATATTAAAAAAATAGATAATAATTTAACAAAAATAACAAATTATTTAAAAAATAAGAATAATTTAACACAAATTAACATAGATACTAAAAACAAAAATAATCTTAGAATATTACAAAAATATAACACTGATTAGTCAGATTGTCACAGATTATATTAGTATATATTCAATTATGCTTTTTCTATAAAATCTATCACAGAATGCAAAGACACAGAGTTAAGAGATTTTTATATATTACAAATTTTAAATTTCCTCTATCGACAAGCCTTAAACATTTCAGTATATTTAGATTAATTTATTTTTGTAACCGCCATTAACTTCTTTAAGTTTATCCATATCTATAACTTTAGAAATTGATTTTTTAACCTGATTTTCCATAAATTTAGCCATTATTAGTTTTAAATTTGATATTTTTGCCTTTGTAAACCATTTAGTTTTACTATCATAAGCATTTTTCTCATTAAAATAAGCATAATCAGCTTTTAAAATATTTGGCATTATTTTACAAAATGTTCTAAAAATATAAAATACTGCAATGCTTCCCATATCTGGTTTTAATTCTTTCTTATTTGTGAGTTCTTTATGGAATTTTAAAGCGGATTTACTTAATTTTGACTTTATCTTCTCAATTTCTTTAGTTTTTAATGGAAAAGGTGCCATTTCGGCATAAGTTGTACTAGATACCTCAAAACCAGCCCCAGAAGCCCAAGTTTTTGTTGGAATAAAAATTCCTTTTGCCTGCCATTTTGTAGCTGAAGCTAAAATAAAAGCCTTTTTACCAAAATATTTTGGTCTGTGGCAATTGTAAGCAACATGGTCTAAAAAATTCTTCATTATACCACTCATGCTAAACATATAGCCAGGTGTAGCTAAGACTATTCCATCTGCCAAAAGCATCTTATCTTCAATTACTTTAACTTTAGAATACTCAGGACATTTATTCTCACCAACAAATATACAATTGTGGCATCCTACACAAAAATTGATTGGATAATCACTCAAGTACAAATACTCAAAATCTATCGAATTATCATTATTTTTTAACTGTTTTTCAAAAAATTTAACAATTTCTGTTGTATTTCCATTTTTTGAAGCACCAATTATTGCTAATATTTTCATGTTTTTTCTCCATATAAGATAGATTAAATAATATATACTATAATTTACAATAAAATAAATGACTTAAAATTACAAGGATTTTTTATTGTTAATTAAAAAATCCTTATATTTTTTTCTTTCCTAATATTTTATTTTGGTGTATTACAATCAAGTAGTGCCTGAAATTTTGGTGCTATAATAGAATAATTTCCTCCAACCTGATCAAGGCTTTCAAGGTGTCCCCATGAGCCATATTTAGACTTTCTTGTTCCAATATAATTCCATGCTATAAACAATTTACAATCTACACTTGCATCTGTATGAATAGAAAAATTTTTTATATAAAGATCATAAATTTTAGGGTTTATTTGAGCCTCGTAAAGATTATCATTATAAGACCAGACTTGTTGTTGATATGGTTGCATGTGTTGCCCACCCTCATACACCAAGAAATCAACCCCATATTGAGCTGCATAAGCTGCTGACTGTTTTGTCCATAACTCACTAGTTGTAGCAAATCGAGCCAAAGTATCTTCACAAATTTTTTCAGGACTTGGCGTTGATGTTAGCCAATTATTATGGTCTTCTTCTGTAAAAGAAAAATATCCACCAATAGCAAAAGCATCACATGGAACTTTTGCAACTTTAAACAAATATTCAAGAATTCTTCTTGAATTATCAACCCATGCGTGTTGACCAGTTGCAACTTTGACTAATCTAGTTGGACTTCCACTAAATTCTTCTCCCCATATCTTAAAACATCTTGCCATCATATAGGCATCTTTTTCTGGATGATTTATTCCAGCTGTCCCAATTGCAGCAAGGTCTTGTGAAACATAAACATCAACAGCATCAGGAGCATTATTTACTATATACTGAGACTGAGAAAAACTCCAATTCCATGTTTCATTTGAAAATTCAAGGTATATTTTCTTCCCTGACTTAAGGTTATCTCTCCATAACTTTGCCATATTTCTTATATAATCATCAGTTGCTTTATGAGGTACACAAACCCAAGCATCTGCATCAATCTCATTACACAAATCAATTGCATAATCAAAAGACACTCCTTTATCTCCACCCTGAGTATAATAAGTTTTTGTAACTCTATCGCTCCAATTAACCTGAATAGAAAAATTTATTCTTGAAGAATCCATAAATCTTAAAGCGTGGAATGTTCTTAAACCATCAAGAAACTTTTTCAAAAATGTTGGATAAGGCTCTCCATTCTCATATTCAATAGGAAGAATTTTAATTGAACGAATGTAATCAGTAGGATCAGAGGTTAAAATATCAATCCATTTATGTTCACCTAACCCATCAAGTGTTATATAATATTTACTATTTTCTAAAGTTACATTCCCTCCTAAAGTTCCTTTACCTTGATATAAAATCCTATATTTTCCTTTATAATAATCATTAACTAAAAATCTGATATATGTACTTTTACCATCACTTTTTCTTGTTTGAGGAAGTCCAATAGGATACCCATTTTCATCTAAATTAATATCTCCATCTGCAAGGTAACCCCATTCTGGTGTCCTATAAGGACTTGCAGTAGTCATTACGTCTGTAAAAATAACTTGTGGAGTATAGTAATTTAACTCAGCAATATTCATCCCAATTGGAAGTTTTATACCATTAGAACCTTTTGTTGTTACTGTCGTTGAATTATTTTCCGTTCCAGATAAATTACAACCAGCTTGAATCATTAAAAAAATAACTAAAAAAACAAATAATAAAAATAATACAATTTTATTTTTCATAAAAATAATTCCTTCCTAAGATTAATAATATTTTTCAATTATGATAGTTAAACTTAACTAATTTCAATATACATTTTATAATCGTATAATTGTTTCATTTCCTTTGAAAAATATTAGTTAGTAATTAGCTTTTAGAATCGTTTGACAATATATTATCATTCTTTTTTTCAAATACAACAATTGTTCCTGATAAATAATCATGCCAACCAATTTGAGACCTAAAAAATGAAATTGCTTCTAAAGGAATAAATCTTAAAACTGTACGAACAAAAATATCTATTATTGTTGGATTTGCACCATCTTGCCTTATTACTCTAGTTTGAGTAATAAATTTTCCTATTGTTCTTCCAAAAATAGTTTCTAAAAAAATATAATATGAACTTGAAAGTAAAATTATCAGTGCAAGACGAATAGTATCAATAATAGAATTTAAAATTTCTAAAGGAATATTAAATGATTTTAAAAAATTTTCTATTACCCATAGCCAATAACCAAATATTCTTATAATGATAATTATGACTATTGTATCAAAAAAAAAATTTAGCAATCTTTTGATATTATTTGCTAAATAAAATGTTTTAGATGTATCAACATTGCTATTTTGATAAATAAATTTAATATCATTACCACTACATTTAGGACAATCATCTAAAAAATTAGGAATTTCATCTTTACATTTTTCACAAATCAATTTATTTCTCCAAATTATTGATAAACTAAAAATTTATATTATCAAAAAGTTTATTTAAAACCATCCAAAAAGTCAAGTGAAAGATTTAAATTTATGGAAATGTATTCTTTACTCTCAATTTTTTTATTAAAATCAAAAATATTAATTATTATTTACAAAGGTAGAATGATTTGATATAGTTTTTCTGATCAGGTATATAATGATAATTTGGACAATTGTCATTATAGATAATAAGGATTTATTAATTTATGATTAGTTTTGACAGATGCCCATATTGTTCTAATAAACCGAGAGTTCAGTTTAATCATATCAAATCAGAGGACAAAAAGAAAATTCAGGAAGAAATAACTTATCCTTTGGAAAATATAAATATTCGAGTTACAGTGAATGATTATTATTATCGATGTAATGATTGTGGCACTTATTATAGGTTTGAATCAGATTTTTTTGGTACAATAGGTTATTTTGATATAAGACTTGTACGTATAACAATAATTGAAGCTTTATCTGTCTTTCAATCAGACTTTAAAACATCTGGCGATTTTGATAAAGCTTATCAAGAAGCAAAAGATTCTGATTTATGGGATGAAAGAACAATTTTTAAATTACTAAAAAGTTCTAACCCACAGGCAAGAGAATTTGGAGCAGAAACTCTTGCTGACTTATATAAAAAAGAAAAAAAGCCAGAAAAAATTCGTGAATTATTGCAGTCCTCAGATGCTGATATTAGATTAGGAATATTATGGTCGTATGCAGAAATTCCTTGGCATTCTTATATGTTAAACACACCAAGGTTAAATACATATCAAGGTATTTTTTACTATAAACCGTATGGTAAGTTAAGTTCTGTATTAAAGAATGTATTAGCACTTTTATGTGACCCTGACAAAAGAATAAGAGTTATTGCAAAAAGTTTTATTGAAAACTTCTTCATAGGAAAAAGTGATACTCTATTAGCCAAACTACATCATATGCCAAAAGAAAAATGGTCAGCTGAATTAAAATATTTTATAATCAATAATAATTATCCATGGACTAATGAAAAAAGTTTTGTAGAATTGTGCGATTTTCTTCTTGACCCTGACGAAGAAACTCGACTCATTGCTTTAAGACGCATTTATGACTGCTATTCCGAAAAAAATATCCCAATGTATATAGATTATATCAAAAAACTCTCTAAATTGAGTTCTAATCCTCAAATCGAATGGTTTTTAGAACACCCATATATAGGGCTAGAAAAAGACGACGATGATTATTATGATTAAAGTTGGTACAATATTATTCTGACAAATAATTATCTTTTGTCAACCAAAGTTCTTCAATTCTATACATATGCCAATAATCATGATATAAAATATGATTTAGAATTATTTCTAAATTATATTTTTTAAACTCATCATGAAAAGCTTCTTTATTAAAATCGGATTCCTTTAATTCATTTATTAAATCGATTTGTTTCTTTCTTTTATTTGCATAAGAGTTTAATATTTCATTGATTGAATTAAATTTATTATTTTCAATCTTATCATTTTCTGGAAAATAAGGAACAATTTTAGGATTATCTTCATTTTTAAATTTTAAAATTCTCTGAAATAAAATATCCTGAACATAATCTAAATGAATTAAATGTTCTTTTATTGTCCAAAAATTATCCTTTCTTTTTTCGTTTAAATCTTTTTCAGAAATCATTGAAATATAATTAGAAATAATTTTTGGAGAATCTTTTAAACTTTGAATTAAAATAGTTATATTTTGTTTCATAATACCTCGTTATTGTATTTTTTCAATTTTATATTATCAATTTCAAATAAATATCTAAATATTATTATTAAATATTTTTACTTTTCTTGCATATTCTCCAATTATTTTTTCGTATTTCCCATTCGATTTTATTTCATTTATCCCTATAGTTAATATTCTATCTATTTCTCCACCTTGAGATCCTTTTTTAATAACAAATTTTAATGTAAAAGTATCATAAAATATTCGTTTAATATTTTTATAATCACCATTTTTAAGCATTTTATCGGTTGAACCTTGTGCAAAAATAAAGCCATCAATTATCCCTTTTTCAACTCTTTTTAAACTAGCTTCAATATCATTGGATGGTTTACAATCAAAATCAAAAAGATCTACATGTGTATAATCTGTTTCTATTTTATATTTTTTAGGATTTCCATTTTTAAGTTCATTAACATCGATATTTATATTTTTATTTACATATAAAACAAATACCATTTCCAATATATCAGTTGTTGAGATGTCATATTTTAATTTTTCTTGTTTTTTAATATTCTTTAAAGAAATTATAGGACACCCTATATCTGCTAAATCATTTTCTACGTGATGTAAAAGTCTTCCAAATGGCACTATCTCGACAGTAAATGTATTATTTGTTTCTTCACTGATAGCTTTTAATAAATTAGAATATATTTCACTAACTGGCAATTGAGCAATTACCACCTTGTATTCCTTTGCAGAAAGAAGTGTAAAACTAAATAATAAAACACACAAAATTAATAAAACTTTAATAATATATTTCATTTTTTTACTCCTGTAAAAAGTTCTGGTTAATTTTCTATAACTTAATTATTTAAACAAAAAGCATAATAGAATGGTATCGTCCTATATGTCATTTTTGGTATAATACAACAAAATCTAATATAAATCAATCAAATTCAACAATAATAAAACCAAAGCACCAATAATCACATACAATTATCGAAAATGAGCCAATTGGTTTGCATAAATTAATTATTTTATTATATTTAACACATATTGTTGTCTAAAATTCTGGCAGATTTTCTAATTTATCAAAATTGAAATCATTTGTTGCATAATAATACATAATCTTTAGTATCAAAATCATCTTTACATTTTTGGCATGTTTAATTGCGTAGAACATTTGCGCATATATGATGCAATATTTTTTGCCGAAAAGCAAGCTGAAGCGATGCAGGCAAAAAATGTTGTGTCCCCCGGCCAGGCCCGTAGCTGCCGAGCAAGCAGTGGAGATATATGCGCTGTTAGATGAAGTCACCGTCAAACTACAAATTAAATTGATATGAATCCCCACATATTTACATATAATAAGTATGCAGTTACCGGAAATAATATCGCATTAATAATATCATATACTAAATTAGTTTTTAAATATTTTGTAAAAGACCAGTCAAATATCCAACAAATTATTCCTATTCCTAATAATATTGTAGGAATAGTCATCCCTGCTTCTACATAATTATTAGTTAAAACAATTACTGCATTGTGAATTAGGAATAATGAAAACAAAATTGATGGTATCAATATCATAAATTTCAATTTATATTTATAATCATTTTTTTTCTTGATTATATTAATTATTAATATAATCAAACTAATAACACTTATTACAAGGTAATACATAAATATTATTCCAAGAAAAGTTGAGAAATGTAATTCTTGCTTTAAATAATTAATTAAAATTATAAATATCATCATAATAAAATGAAGAATAAGAAAAATATGTTTAAATGTCATAGATACCTCTTTTGAAAACATTTAAAGTGACTAAAACAAAATAAGGTGATTTCATCTAACGTTTCGCCAGTATGTGACGTTCGGTACTCCGAATGTCCCCGTAGGGTGAAGCAAGTGACAACGAGCGGAAACATACTGGCTGTTGAGCGCAGTTAGAATTATGAATATTCAACTAATTTAGATGGATTTAATATTTTTCCATTTAATTTTTCTATATTATTATTAAAATAATAAATAAGATCATCCTGTGTACCATTAAATACATTTGAATTTTTACTTATAAATTCTGTTTTTTTTTCAGTAATTCTTAAAATATCAATTGGACCACCAATTGTCCACCATTTTTCTATTTCTTTTTGTTTAATTCTTCTTTTTATTTCAATGATTGCTTCTTTTTCAGTTCTTGGAAATGGTTCAAAATTATTTTCACTATCAATAAATTGACCAACTAATAATTCTTTACAATTAAATTCATTATTAAAAGTATTAAATGTGGCAATATAAGCTTTATTCTTTATAAAACTTGTACATATTCCCTTTACATATTGTCCAGTATCTCCATTAATACTTAGATTGTTAAAAAAATTATATATATTATTTGCATTTATTTTAAAATTTTTAACATATTGTATATTATCAGCTTTACGAATGAAATAATTCAAAGGATATTTAATGCCATTTTCTGGAAAATAGCCAATACCCAAAAATTGAATTCCAATTCTTAATTTATTTAAAAAAAATGTCTTTTGAATACAATCTGCTAAAGCTGTAATTTCTTGATATTTTTTACCATTTATAATTTTATCTTCAAAATAATTTAATCTAGAATCAGATGCCATTAAAATTGATTCATTTGTTCGAACTGTTATAATATATGTCATAAATTCCCACCAAATTTTCTAATTGCGCTCAACGACCAATTATACGCAATTATCTCAAGGGTCTTAGGGACGCAAGTCCCTAAACCCCCGCGGTAGCGGTTTACTTCACTACAATATTAACCAATTTATTAACAACTGCTATTTTATTAACAATTGTTTTGCCTTGAGTGTGTTCTTTAATCCTATCGTTTTGAAGTGCGATTTCGATAAGTTTTTCTTGTGGAATATCTTTTTCAATCTCCACTTTTGCTCTAACTTTGCCATTGACAGAAAAAACTATTGTAATTACATCGTCTTTTGCTTTTTCTGGGTCAAATTGAGGCCATTTTTCATTTAATATAGAAGGTTTTCCGCCGAGCATTTCCCATAGTTCTTCTGTAACAAAAGGAGCAAAAGGATGTAAAATTTTAATAAAATCTTTTAGCATAGATTTATTTATTTTTTCTTCTTTATAAAAAGCATTAACTAATATCATCATTTGGCTTATTGCAGTATTAAATTCAAGTATTTCCATCTTTTCTGATATAATTTGTATAGTTTTGTGAAATAATTTTTCGGTTTCTTGTGATACTTGATGATTTTCTTCAATAGGTTTATCAAACAACCTCCACACTCTTTCAATGAATCTTCTAACACCAAAAATACTTTGAGTATTCCATGGTTTGTCAACAGAAAGTGGTCCCATAAACATTTCATACATTCTTAGAGTGTCAGCACCGTGTTCTGCAATAACATCGTCTGGATTTATAACATTTCCACGAGATTTTGACATTTTTTCGCCATTTTCACCCAAAATCATACCTTGATTTCTCAAAGACATAAATGGTTCTGGTGTATTTAATACGCCAATATCATATAAAAATTTATGCCAAAATCTTGAATAAAGTAAGTGAAGTACAGCATGTTCTGCACCACCAACATATAAATTTACAGGAAGCCAATATTGCATATTTTTTTTATCTGCCAATTGTGTATCATTTTTTGGGTCAGTAAATCTTATGTAATACCAACAACTTCCAGCCCATTGAGGCATAGTGTTTGTTTCTCTTTTTGCTGGTCCTCCACAAGTTGGACATTTTGTATTAACCCATTCATCTATTGCTGCAAGTGGAGACTCGCCTGTACCAGTTGGCTTATATGATTTTACGTCTGGGAGTCTTAAAGGTAATTCAGTCTCTGGAATACCTACTATTCCACATTTTGAGCAATGAACAACAGGGATTGGTTCGCCCCAATATCTTTGTCTTGAGAAAATCCAGTCTCTTAGTTTATAATTTGTTGTTTTTTCACCTTTACCGTGTTTTTCAAGCCATTCTGTAACTTTTTGCTTAAAATCTTGAGTTTTCATACCATTAAACTCACCAGAATTCACAGCAATACCATCTTCTGTTTCTGCCTCTTTAAGTTCGTACAAAGAGCCATCTTTACTCACAACCTGAATTATAGGAATGTTAAATTTTGTTGCAAACTCAAAGTCTCTTTCATCATGAGCAGGAACAGCCATAATAGCACCAGTTCCATAACTAATAAGCACATAATCAGAAATCCATATCGGTATTTTTTTGTTATTTACTGGATTTATCGCATAAGAACCTGTAAAAACACCAGTTTTCTCTTTATTTAACTCTGTTCTTTGTAAATCAGATTCGTTTGCAGTTTTTTTTATATATTCTAATACAGTTGTTTTTTGTTCTTTTGTTGTAATTTTTTCTACCAAAGGATGTTCTGGTGCCAAAACCATGTAAGTCGCCCCAAAAAGTGTATCTGGACGAGTCGTATAAATCCTTAACTTCTCCCCTACACCATCCACTTCAAAATCAACTTCTGCACCTTCACTTTTACCTATCCAGTTTCTTTGCATAAGTTTGATAGATTCATTCCAGTCAACTAAATCTAAGTCTTTCAAAAGTCTTTCAGCATAAGCAGTAATCTTTAACATCCATTGTCTTATTCTTCTTCTTTCAATTGGTGTATCGCATCTATCGCATTTACCATCTTTTACTTCTTCGTTTGCAAGACCTGTTCCACAAGAAGGACAGAAATTTATTGGCATTTCAGACTCATAAGCAAGTCCTTTTTTAAAAAGTTGTAAAAATATCCATTGAGTCCATTTATAATAATCTGCATCACTCGTTGCAATTTCTCTATCCCAATCATAAGAAAACCCAAAAGTTTTAATTTGTTTTCTAAATATTTCTATATTGTTGGCAGTTGTTTCTGCTGGATGTGTACCAGTTTTTATCGCATAGTTTTCTGCTGGAAGTCCAAAAGAGTCAAATCCCATAGGATGCAGTACATTATAGCCACTCATTTTTTTGAATCTTGTATAAATATCTGTCGCTGTATATCCTTCTGGATGCCCAACATGCAAACCAGAGCCAGATGGATAAGGGAACATATCCAATACATAAAGTCTTTTATCTTCTGGAATACTTTGATCTTCCGTTACTTTAAAAGTTTTATGTTCTTCCCAATAATCTTGCCATTTTTTTTCGACTTCAGTAAAATTGTAATCTTTCATAAAAAAAAACCCCTTATGCTTTATCTTCTTCTAATTTTATTTGATTTACTTTATCACCTAAAAATTCTATTTGTTTAATATTTTGTTCACCTATTTGTTTAATATTTTTTGATTCGGAAACTATGTTATTAAATTTTAAAATTATATTGTTTATTTTTGTTTGAATCTCGACTGACATTCCTAAAATTTCAGTTATACTTTTATTGCTATCAACTACCATTTTTTCTACATTTTTTGAAGCCAATTCAACAGATGCAGACATCTCAACAGTATCTGATACACCATTTATAATTTCATTAGTCCCTAAAGATAATTCTTCCATACCAACTATTATTTCTTCTATTGATTCTTTTACTTCTACAACACCATCATTAATTCTATGAAAAATATCGGCTGCATTTTTATTTATTTCTTCTGATTCTTTAATACCTGATATATTTTTCTTTAGAGTATCAGTTGCTATTTTTATGTTGTTGTTAGTCTGTTCTGCAAGTTTTCTAATTTCGTCAGCAACAACAGCAAAACCTTTACCAAAATCCCCAGCATGTGCAGCCTCAATAGCAGCATTCATAGCAAGTAAATCTGTTTGGTCTGCAACATTTACAATAACATCTATTATATCAAGAATATTATTAGCCTGTTTTGATATTTCTTGGATAGAATACACAGCATTATTCATTTCTTCTTCACCACTATTCGCAGTAACTACCAATTTATCAATGCTTTCTTGTTTTGTTTTAGAAATATTAGTAACATTATTTATAGAAGTCGTCATTTCTTCAATCGCGGCTGACGATTGGGACACAGTTTTATTATAATTTTCTACTTTTTTATTTAACAAATTAGTAGATTCTAATATTTTACTGTTAGAATTTGTTGCATTATCAACACCACTTTTTAGTAAATTTATCTCTTTTTGGATATTCAATAGGCTTAAATTTATGTCATTTATATCATTTATAGTTAAATTTGTTGATTTTACTAACTTTTCACCAATTGATAAGCTATCTTTTGAAGAATTGACAATATCTTGTATCTTATTGAATCTCTTTTCATTTTTTTCGGCTTCTTTCTGAGAAAGCATAATTCTTTCAGTGATTATTGAAATAGCAAATATTCCACATACAGAACCAAATATCAGTAAAATAATACCTGAAGATATTTCCATTATGCTATTAGCATTCACTTGCCATACATTAGCACTTATTCTACTATAAATAACAAAAGATAAAGCTATTAATGCAGTAATTAAAAATACCATAATTTGATTTTTATGATTACTAATTAAAATTACAATACATAAGGCAAAAAATAACATAGCACAAAGTCTATAAAAAGTAAAAATACTAGTATCTGTAATAGGTCTCGAATAATCCAAAACTGTTATAACAATCACAGAGCCAATTGTTACAATATTATTTGAAATTGAATATTTACCATTTTTTAGAAATACCAAAGCAATTACACAAGCAAATCCAGATAATACTAAAAATAAAAGAGTAATTAAATGTAAACCATTAAAAAAGTACAAAAGCGGTATTGCTATAATAGACAAATAAATTGCCGCAAAATTTCCAAAAAGTAATGCTTTTGCTTTTTTTTGTAATTCAAAAGATTCTTCATTATAAGAGGATAAAAAAAAGTCAAAAAACTTTTTTATCATATTCACCTCGATTTAATTTTTTTTTAAAACAAAAAGACAACCATTGATAACCAAAAAACTATTGCACTAACAATAGAAATTAAAATTGATTGCCAAAGTTTTATTTTTTGGATAACTAAGATAGCTTTTACCATTAATACAATATTCCATACCAATACAACTACCATATAAGCACCATTTATCATAATTTTATTTAAGTCAACAGCCATAAAATTATGAAAAGCCCCAGTTGTATGCTCTGAAATTAAAATAAGAGTAAACATAATAACATCACAAGTAAACGATAAAAAAAATGGTGTTACTATTGCAAACATCAATACAGCAAGTGAATTATCAAAACTACCTGTCCCCTTAAACATTTTTGACATAAGATATATCAAAGCAATAGTCATAATAGTTCCTAAAAATGTTACGGGTGCAGTAATAAATATATCTGCAAAATGTAAATATTCTTTTGGTATTACTGTAAAAGTTGGGTAGAATACTTTAATTTTTGCAATTGTGTAAGAAATCATCAATAAAGTATATACAACCTCCAAAACGATCAAATAAATAGCTGCGTAACTATTTAATTTAGGTTCAGATAACAATTCTTTAAAAGTCTTTGTTGGAGATACGATGCACCCCTTAATGTAATAAAAAATATTGTTCATAAAAACCTCCTTATAACACGTATTCTAATAGATTAACACAGATTATACTTGTTTCTATTAAAATTATCTTTTTTCTATGGTATTACACGGATTAACACTAATTTTAAAAGATATTGCACAGATTATTTTGTTAGTATTCAATTTATTTTTTATTCTATAGCTATTACTTATTTTAACTGACAAACAAAATTTGCTTATATCTCTCCTAATCAATGTTCATCCCTGTTATGTTTTATATTATATCAAATATTATTTATTTTTGAAATTTATTTTTTTTTTATACAAATTTTAATTATTTGTATTCTCCTCAACTTGTTTATCTTTTTCTATCTTCATTTTTCCCAAATATATTATCACTATTTTCTGTTTTTGTTGGTTTTAATCAATAAGTATGATCAGTGTAATATCTATACCCAATTATGTTAATCTGTATTATATTATATCATTTTTTATTTATTTTCAACTTTTTGTTATATAAAAATGCTGTTTTTTTTTAAATTAGAGAAAAACAATAGAGGAAAGAGTCAATGGAATATTAAAACAAGAATTTATATTTGACAATAGATTTAGGATTTGACATAGGCATTACTTAGATATGGTTTGTTTTTAATGTAGTTTCAATCTTTATGCTTTATACTCTTATTGTTAAACCTAATTTATTTATAAATCATATTAAAAACAAATTTTAAATTGCAACTTATTTCTGCAACTAGAATTATCATTTAATAAAACTAGGCAGAAATAATTTGCAAGTCACCTTTAAAAGCGTGGTGTGTAATTTCAATAAGTTATTAAAAATCTTTATCCATTACTGTTTTTCTATTTGCATTCTTAGCGTTTTCTATTGCTTTATCGCATAATTCCCTTATCTTATCTGACAATACCTCTGCTACTGCTCCAGATGTATTTAATCCTGCAGATTTAATATAAGTCTTTACTTTTGACATTATTGCCAATACTTCTTTTTTTTCTTCACTCATGAAATTCTCCTAATATTTATTGTTTTATTAATATCGTCACCTATTGTAATAAAATAAATCATCTACACATACAAACCAACTAATAGATACAATTAATAAGTCAAAACGTGGTAAAATCGACCAGTTCTCGCATCACGTGAGCCGCATGCCAACTCTTATCTGATGTTGCACTAACGACAATTTCAGATAAAAAGATGTTCCTATTTACTTTTGGATAAGAGTTAGTAAGTTAAATAACAAGTTCATTTTTCTTTAGATGATTTTTTAAATAAAAGAATATTCTTCTTGAGAGTAGAATACTTATAATTAAGATAAGATTTATAACTACTACGAAAATCGTTGCTAAAATAAAATCAAGCAATTGATAAAAACCTCTAAAAACAACTAATTCTATTAGAATAAAGAAAAAAAAGATAAAAATAGGTAAAAGAAAAAATGTAAAAATATGCAAAATTAAAAAATTGATCTTTTTATACTTATCCCAAATTTTAATAATCTTTTTTATCACAAAAAAAATAATTATTAAAAAAATTACTAATAATGAAATAATGTTATAAATTGCTGGGTAATATTTTGATACTAAATAAATTGGTAAAATAAATATTAGAGAAAATAAAGCAAACATTCCTAAAATTGTTAGTACAGAAATTATTATATAATATATTCTTTTTAGGTCTGTTTTTAAATTATATTTTTTCATTTATGACTCTTTCTATTTAGATTAATAATTAGTAAAACTTTGTTTCATTATTTTTTCTTCCTGAATTATCCTAACAATAAGTGAAATTATATAAAAAGGAAAAACAAAAACAAAAGTATAATAAGATTTACAAATAAGAGTAATTGCTATTAACTCTGGAATAACATTTAAAAAATAATTTGGATGTCTTATATATTTAAATAATAAATTTTTATTAATAGTATGTTCTTTAGCAATAATAAGTTTTACAGTCCAAATAGTTTTTAAATTGTAAATTACTATAATTAACATAGCGTAGGAAAATAAATATAAAACTAAACCTATTAAATTGATAAAATCAAATGTAGATTTGTTTATAATTGCTTCAGTGATTGATGATATATAAAACACAAAATGAAGAAAAGCAAGTATTATTGTATTTAATTTACCATATTCAATACCACCGTTAGATTTTAATCTTTTTTCATTCCTAATAGAATAAACAAGAGTTAGTATTCTCATAAAGAAAAATAATATAAAAAAAATTAGGATTAATGTCACTTTTTTTCCCTTAAAAATAAAGATTTAAATTACAACTCAAATTTTTAAAATTGCACAAATTGAATTCATATAATTACTTGATGTTAAACTAATTAAGTTTTATCGAACTAAAAAATGTTTCCTATAAAGTTATTATATATTACTTTTGTAATAAATTCAATATTTTTTTTAACTTACTAAACTTTATGTAATAAATCCAATTTTAATTCCATAGAATATTCTTTTAATATAAATCCAAATCTTTCATATAATTTGGATGCTTTTAGATTTGCGTTTAGCAATAATTTTTTTATGTTTTTTACTCTCATACTTTCAATAATTTTTTGCATTAATAATGTTGCATATCCTTTGTCTCTATATTTTTCATCTGTGTAGACATTAAAAATATAACCAACAGAACCATCATCTTTTAAATTTATTGGAGGCATTTCTATTATTAATACAGCAGCAACACTAATAATTAAATCATTTTCTTCCATATAATAAACTTCTAATAATTGATCTTTAATTTTTTTAGTATAAAAATCTCGATTTTGTTCCTTCATTTTATTATATTCCTCTTCATTACTAATTTGTCCATTAGTTTTAAATAAATCAACTCTTAGATTTATTAATTTCTCAATATCATTTTGATTCGCTTTTTTTATTGTAAACCCCATAATAAATATCCTTAAAGTAGTATATTTGTTAAATTTATTATTAATTCATCTATGATTAATAGTTTAAATGCAATAATATGATTATTACTATATACCAAAAAGTTTTGAGTTTGTCAAAAATCATAAAAATTAAATATATTTATTTTCCATTGTCCATTTACTATAAAGTAATTAAAAAAATATACCATTAAAAATATATGTATGATCTCTGTAAATATTGGATTTTTCAGATTTGTTTTTTCTCAAATATATTAATTCAACTTAATAAATTTCCATAATTCTAATCAGTGCTAATCTGTGTTATATATTGCTTGACAAATATTATAAAATTGATAATAATTAAAAAAATTGATTTTTTATTTTGTGTATAGAGAAATGTTTAGGATTGTCAAAAATCACAGTCAAATAGTTATGCGATATTTTAATCTGTGGCTTGTACTCGCTTGACGGGTGAATACGTGATGATCTGGCTAATCTGTGTTATGAATAGAAATTAATTATTTTAATTACTAATTACGCGATTTTAATCTGTGTAATTTAGTAATAATCTTAAAAACCTGTGTTATAAAATTTATGAATAATAATATAATATTAATAATTTTGTTTTTTTTTATATTCTCATGTAAAACCACAACACCTCCTATAGTCTATGATAAAAATCTCAAAATAATTGACAATGAAATTCAATTAATCCATCAGTTGATAAACAATGAAAATTATATAGAGGCAAACAAACAAATTGAAAAAAATTTAGAACTCTATAAAAATAATATAGAGTTTATTAATTTAAAAGCATGGTTGAAATTACAAATTGGTAATTATAAAGAGAGTGAAGAACTTTTTAATCAAGTAATAAAAAAAACTAAAGCAAATCCTTTGGCATATCTTGGGCTTGGAAGATGTTATAGGATTACAAAAGATTTTGAAAAGGCAAAGGAGAATATAAATCTTGGTTTATCTTACAATCAAAATATTTCTTCTTTATGGCTTGAAAAAGGCATTTTGGAATACGAAGGGCAAAAATATAAACAAGCATTAATTGACTTTACAAAATCTTATAACCTTGATTTGACTAATCAAGATGCTCTTTTTTTTAAATATATTACAATGTTACTAACAGGTAGAGAACTTGACGAAGTAAAAAATATATGGGATAATATAACTAAATCTCAAAATATAAAGAGTTTTTATTATCTTTATCACGCAAATACGCTATATAAATTAAATCAAAAAGAATATTCGCTTATAATAGCCAAAGAAGGACTAAATAAGTTCCTAAATGAGCCTTATTTATTAAATTTTTGTGCTTATCTTTTATATGAAAAATATAAAATTGACTCTAAAAAAGAATATTTGGAGGATGCTGAAAATTTTATATTAAAATCTATTGAAAACTCTAAAGAGATTGAATTAGAATTTTTTGATACTTATTTTTGCATTTTAAAAGAAAAAGATGATATAGAAACTATCAAAAAAGAGATAGATAGATATATTTTACAATTTCCTAATTCTAAAATATTAATAGAATGGCTAAATAAAATAAAAAAATAGTGAGGAATGTGAACTTGAAAAAATTAGTATTATTTTTTATAACTTTATTTTTATTATTTTCTTGTGTTATACAAAAAAAATCTCCAATGGAAGAACTTTTTAAAATGAAAATCGGTTATGGAGAAAACGAACTTGGTATTATTAACAATAATGGAATGGTAAATACTAACACAATAAATATTTCTTACAAAAATGGTTTTTATTATTTATCGGATTCTACAAACAACAAAATCTTAAGAACAACAGAAAAAGGCGAACCTCTATTAATAATTTTTAATAAAGAATCAAATCCACTTTTAAAACCTACTATAACAGAAAAAGACCCCAAAACAGAAGAAGAAAAAATAATTTTTGTTAAATTGTATAAAGATTATCCTGTGTATTCACCGGGACTTGTCATTGCTGACATTGAAAAGAATATCTATTTTATAAATAGATTACCTTCTTATAAAAAAGTAGATGAAGATGGCAATATAGGAAGTGAAATGATTTTAAAATTTAATTCAAATGGAGAATTACTTCACGAAATAGGTAAAAATGGAATTTTGACAGTTCCTTTTGGATATATTATTAATATGACTTGTGATGAAAAAGATAATCTTATTGTTCAAGAAAATTTTAATGAAGGTACTTTGATATATAAGTTTTCAAAAAATGGAGAACTCTTAAAAAAAGTTAAAATAACAAAAGATAAAATACCTTTAACATCTAAAGAAAATTCGTATCTTATTGATATTGTTGATGTAAAAATCGGATATTATGAAGATGAAATTTATGTAACTTGTCAATTTGTTAAAGAAAGTAAAGATGTAATGTCTATTACTAAATATGAAACAATGTATGAAAAAATCTTAAAATATTCTATAAAAACAGAAAAATTTGAAAGACTTATGTTAAAAGTAACACCGCAATATATTGATATTTCTAAGATTGCAAGTAATAATGAAGAAATTAAAAATTTATATGGTGATAAACAAAAAATATTAAAACCAATGGAAACAATTCTTGGTGTAGATGAAAATTATAATATGTTTTTTACTCAAAAAGATTTAATTTATTCATCTGCTAATAAAAATAACGAAATTTTATATGTCTATAATTCGGGAGGTAGACTCATAGATAATATCTATGCAACTTACCCTTATAATATAAAATACGCCTCGTCTATGTACTTTTCTTATACAGGAAGAGTGTATTCTTATTATATAAAAAATGGAGAAATTTACTTTGTTTTGGTTAACTAACAATTATATTTTATCAAAAGAAGAACTAAAATTAGTCGATCTAAACTCTTTTCAATTTAACAAAATACCACCCGTTTTATTAATGGAGGAAGCTGCTGAAAAAGTATTAAATCAATTGAGTTGTGACTTTGATTTATTAAAAGAAAAAATTTGTATTTTAGCAGGTTTTGGTAATAATGGAGGAGATGCTTTAAGTTTGGCAAGAAAATTATTTTTTCAAGAAATTTTTGCTGATATTTATGTATTTAAGGACAAAACAGGATCAGCCCTCTACGAACAACAAAAAGAAATTCTATCTTCATTAAATATTAATCTAATTGATATATCTGAACTTAAAGAAAAAATATTTTCATATACTTTAATTATTGATGGAATTTTTGGAATTGGCTATAAATTGAAAGAAGATAAAGAAATTGAGAGAATTTTTTCATTACTTAATGAAGGTGATGCAAAAATTGTTTCAATAGATATTCCTTCTGGTTTAAACACAGAAAATTTAAATTCAGTGAATGCTGATTACACTTATTCAATTGGTTTTTTGAAAAAAGATTTTTTTAATATTACAACTCGAAAAAAAGTTGGCAAAATTAAAGATTTAAAAATATCTTTAGACTTAAAAAACTGTGGATATTCTTATGAATATTTTTATATAAGACACATGGCAAAACCACATAAAAAACTTAATGATTTTGTTCATAAATATTCAAGAGGCGGATGTATTTCTATCGGTGGTAGTAAAGGTAAAATTGGGGCGATTATTTTTTCTGGGGAAGCTAGCATACGATCTGGGTCTGGCATAGGTTTAGTTATTACAGAAGAAGAAAATATTGATCTTGTAAATTTGTCTTCAAAAAATCTAATTGTTGACACCGTTGATAATATAGGAAATTATATTGATAAATATAAAACTGTAATTATAGGACCTGGTCTTGCTTTTAAAAATAGTGAAAATATAGAAAAAATAAGAAAAATATTCTCATTAAAAAAACAATTTATCCTTGATGCTTCTTTTTTTAGTATTTTTGACAAATCTGTTTTGGCTGATTTTGCTATTCCTCCTATTTTAACTCCACATTCAAAAGAATTTAAGGATTTTTTTAAAGAAGAATCAAGTAATCTAAACACAAATACAATGGATATTGTTTCTAAAGTTTCAAAAAAATACAATTGTTATATTATTTTAAAAGATAGTTTTTTAACAATTGGAACAAAAGATGGTAAAGTAATTATTTATGATAACCCTTGTAGAATTTTGGCACAGGCTGGCTCTGGAGATATTCTTTCTGGAATACTTGGTGGCATATTATCACAAGATTATTCTTGCGAAGAAGGAATGTTGGAATCAATTAGAATATTTTATGAAATAGCTGAATTTTTAAAGAAATCAGGATATAAATCTTATGAACCAGAGTATTTTATTGATTTAATCGGTAAGGAAGTAATTTTATGAAAAAATTACCAAATACACCAAAAGAAATCTATGTTGATGGAAAGGTAATAAAATTTCATTATAATAGAGCAGAAAGGCTTGCAAAAGTACATAAAGAAGAAAAAACCGAAAATTGTTTTTTATGTAAGAGGAATATGGGCATTGGTATAACTATGCTAAATATTGTTTTAGTAATAGTTTTAACAATATTTTTTTCTAAATCTACAGGAAAATTAAATTATTATAATGATAATGGCTTACAATTTTTTATATCCAAAAAATATTTTACTCAAACCTCAGAGTTTAATTTTCAAATAAAAAACATTTCAAAAAAATTAATAAAATTAGAAAAAAAGAGAAGATTATTTGAAATATTAGATGATAAAGAAAAAGTTGTATTTTATAAAGAAATAGAAGTCTCTAAAAGAGAATTTAGACCTAATGAGTATTATGTTGAAAATATAGTGACTGATAAATTAAATTTTGGAAATTATAAAGCGATTTTTTATGTAGATATTGAAAAAATTATTAAGATTGAATTAAAATTTAGTGTAAGATGATTTTTTGGAGGAATATTAATAATGAAATTTCTGAAAAAATTATTAGACAAATCAAATATAATTTCTTTAAGAATAGTTCTATTCTACTTAATAATAGGCAGTTTATGGATATTAACCTCAGATTTTTTATTTTTATTCATTTTTAATAAAAATGCCCAACTTATAACTTATTTTTCTATTGTTAAAGGATTTTTATTTGTTTTTGTTACTACTTTTTTATTATACTTAGTATTAAATAACGATATAAAAAAAATCCAAAAACAAAACCAAATTATAAAAAAAAATGAAGAATTTTTAAAAATTATTATAGAGACATTGCCAAATGCTATTTTAATAATTGATAAACAAAAAAAAGTAATATTTGCAAACTCAATAGCAGAAAAATTACTTTCATTAGAAAAATATGAAAATAAACAATATAAAAATTTTAACCTTGATTTAAAAGACATAAAAACAGAAGAAAACATTAATTTTGATAACCTTGTTTTTTTTGAAACGATAAATACTGGAAAAACAATATTTGATAAAGAATATCTTATTATTAATTCTAATAATGATAAAATATATTTATCAATAACCTCTACACCATTTTTTAACACTGAAACTTATGAAATTATAGGTTCTATTTCTTCTATAAACGATATTTCACAAAAAATTAAATTTGAAGAAAATATAATATCTTCTTTAAAAGAAAAAGACATTCTTATTGCAGAAATTCATCATAGAGTAAAAAACAATTTACAAATTATGTCAAGTTTAGTAAGTCTGCAATCTTTATCGTTAAAAGATGAACATTCTAATAATATGTTAAGAGACATTCAAAATAGAATAAAAACAATGGCATTAATTCACGAGAAATTATATCAATCTAAAGATTTTTCAAAAATTGATTTTGAAGATTATATAAAAAGATTGGTGAGAAGTGTAATGCAATCTTATAATAATAAAAGAATAAAAATTGATATTCATGTAAAAAACATTTCTCTACCTATCGATATTGCAGTACCTTTTGGTTTAATAATAAATGAATTATTTACAAATTGTATCAAGTATGCCTTTTGTGATAGAGAAGAAGGTGAAATAATTATCAATTTTTCTTTAAAAGAAAATAAGTATTTTTTTTATATGAAAGATAATGGGTGTGGGCTTCCACCTAATTTTCTAATAGAAAAAGTGGAAACTCTTGGCTTAAAATTGGTTAGAACATTGGTACAACAAATATTTGGACAAATAGAAATAAAAAATAATGATGGCACTGAAGTTATTATTACATTTAGTTTGTAAAAATAAAAAAAATACTCTTGACCAAAACCCTAAAATATCTTATTCTTTTGGTGTATGAAAAGAAATATTTGTATATTTTTTAAAAAAATAAATTTTAAATTCTTAGATGTCTTTCTACCTTATAATTTGGGAGAAGGACTTTTTTTTTCTAATTAATAAGGATGATAAAGTATGAATTTTAAAGGAAAAGATATAATCTCTTTAAGAGATTTCAAAAAAGAAGAAATTGAATATATTTTGCAAAAGGCATCTGAAGTAAAAGAAGGACGGCATTCTAACTCATTAAAAGGAAAAGTATTAGCAAGCCTTTTTTTTGAACCTTCAACAAGGACTCGCCTCTCTTTTGAAGCCGCTATGACTTTACTTGGTGGTAATTTTTTTGGTATTGCAGACCCACAAAGTTCTTCTACCCAAAAGGGAGAAACCCTAAAGGATACCATAAAGACTATCTCTGGGTATTGCGATGTGATAGCTATTAGACATCCTTTTGAGGGGGCAGCAAGAGCATCAGCTGATGTTACAGAAATTCCTATAATAAATGCAGGCGATGGGTCAAATCAACATCCAACTCAAACATTGCTTGATTTGTACACAATAAAAGAACAATTTGGGTCGCTTGATGGTCTAAACATAGGACTTCTTGGCGATTTAAAATATGGAAGGACGGTACATTCACTTTCTATGGCATTATCTTTTTATAATGTAAAATTATTTATGATTTCGCCCGAATTATTAAAAATGCCAATCCATTATGCTCAATATTTGGAAAATAAAGGCATTAAGTACACTGAAACACAAAATATTTTTGATGTGGGGCAAGACCTTGACATTCTTTATGTAACAAGAATACAAAGAGAAAGATTTGGCGATTTACAAGAATACGAAAAAGTTGCAGGAAGTTATAAAATTAACCTTGAAGTGCTTGATAAATTAAATAAAAAGATCAAAATAATGCATCCTTTACCCCGTGTTGATGAAATTGATGATTCTGTTGATAAGACTGACAATGCAATTTATTTTGAACAAGCACATAATGGAATACCAGTAAGACAGGCAATACTTGGTTTAGTGACAGGAGCAATTCAATGAGTGATCAACATTACAGAGTTTTTAAAATTGAGAATGGGACAGTTATAGATCATATTGTACCAACAATGGCTTTAAAAATAATCGATATACTTGGCATTAGAGATAAAGGATTAGTTTCTATTGGAATAAATTTTGATTCTGGAAAAACTGGCAAAAAAGATATAATTAAGTTTGAAAATGTTTATCTTGACAAAACAGAAACTGACTTAATCGCTCTTTTTTCTCCACACGCAACAATAAATATAATTAAAGACAATAAAGTTATTGAAAAAAGAAAAATCGAAATGCCAAGTGTTATTAACTCTATAATCAAATGTCCAAATCCAACATGTGTAACAAATAATTATAGAGATTGCGATACAAAATTTATTGTGGAAAGATTTGACGAAAATTCGACAATTGTAAGATGTTATTATTGCGAAAAAGAAACAACAGTTATTTCAGAATTGATTAAATGATTTATAACCTTTAGATTTTGATGATATTACAGAAAAAAATAATAGTTGGCAACCAATTGAATTTTTAATTAATTAAAAATTTAGTATTTAAAAGAGGTAAATACATGGCAAAGATAAAATTTGGTAAAATTGAGTTTCCTCAAAATGGTGTTTTGGCTTCTGGGATAATAGGTGTTACTGGCTGGTCAATGGCTAAGGTTGCAAAATCAGGTGCTGGTGGCATTACTTGTAAATCAATTTCTAAAAATATTAGAAAAGGTCATCCAAATCCAATAATTCAGGTTTTTGAACAAGGAATAATAAATGCTGTTGGGCTTTCTTCTACTGGTGCAGAAAACTCAAACAAAGAGTTGAAAATTTTAAGACAAAATTCTAACTCAATAATAATTGCATCTGTTTTTGGTGGAACAAAAGAAGAGTTTGGCGAAACTGTTTTATTGCTCGATAAAAACGTTGTTGACATAGTTGAATTAAATATTTCTTGCCCAAATGTTCATAGTGAATTTGGGCTTCCATTCTCAAGTTCTAGAGAGACTTCGGCAGAAGTTGTTAATTATGTAAGAAAATTAACAAATTTACCACTTTTAGTAAAACTTTCCCCAAATTTCCCAAATATTGGACTTATTGCAAAAGCATGTGAGGATGTAGGGGCGGATGGAATAACAGCGATAAATACTGTTGGACCTGGTATGTTGATTGATATAAACACGTTTCAACCAAAATTGAGTAATAAAACTGGTGGAGTTAGTGGTCCTGCGATTTTACCTATTGCCATTAGATGTATTTATGAAATATATAAAAATGTAAAAATCCCTATTATAGGAATGGGTGGTATTACAAAAACAGAAGATGCTTTACAAATTATCATGGCAGGTGCAACTCTTTATGGCGTTGGTACTGGCATTTTATACGAAGGTACTGAAATTTTTAGTAAAATTAATACTGGCATTGATCAATATTTAATCGATAAAAAAATTGATTATAAAGACTTAATCGGAATTAGCCATAGATGTTAGATATTATAAGCTAAGATAACTTAGTCGTTTCGCTCATCCTAATTATAATTTGTAATTTTTATTCTATTTTGGGGAATGGTAATTACAAATATATAAAAAATTATAAGAATTTTATTTTTTTGTTTAACAATTGGCTTAGTTTATCAATTTCGTTGATTGATTGATTGATAAAACTGGCTTTTGGTCGGGTGCAATTTTTATTTTTTGCAAAAAATAAAAATTAAGCAGCTCCATAAATTTTGATATAATAAAATTGAGAGAAATATATACAAAATTTACAATAGGAGCTGCCAATGAATAAATTAAACAATTT
>Ga0209518_1001226_pt1 | contig 28717 bp, 27 predicted proteins | sample RifGroB1_FD_183993 | JGI IMG/M metagenome (GOLD analysis project Ga0209518, IMG submission 183993) | Groundwater microbial communities from Rifle, Colorado, USA - Groundwater B1 (SPAdes) (version 2) | ecosystem: Environmental > Aquatic > Deep subsurface > Groundwater | place: Rifle, Colorado...
GCAGGCTCGTCCAAGGTTACGCCAAATGACAAAGGAGTGAAAGCTTTTGCGCACCCTTCTGCTGATTCCTTGTTGATTATTATTACTCCTCTGTCCGGAGGATTTACTGCTTTGTCAGGAGTGTATGCATATCCATCAAGGAGCGCGCCTTCCATTGGCTGCATTATAGGAGGATTTACATCATTCTTGTTCACCCAGGTGCATAGCTCCTTGTCTGTCCCTGGATTCAAAAGCTGGCATGATTGTCCCAAGCTTCTGCACTGATATTCAGAGCACGGAAGCACTCCCTGCTTATTGCATTTCTCGCAATCTCTGCCCCCAACAGGAGCATCCCAAGGGTTGCACGTGAATGTGACGAGTTTCTTTTCTTCTTCTTTGTATGTTAATGCGTATATTGCTACAATTACTATTGCTGCTGCTGCAAATGAAACTTGGTTAGCTGACCATCCACTCTTTCCTAGAAAACTCTCTCCAAATCCACTCTCCCAAACTCCTCCTTTTCCTAGTGCTGTGCTCAGCCCTTTATATGTTAACATTCCTAATGCAACAGAAGTTGATAATGCTTTCTTTTGTTCTTCATCAACTCCTAACATCCCTCCAACTGTTTGTATTATCCCCCATGTTATAAAAGCCCACTGAGCTCCTGTTAAAATTGCATCAAAACCTGTTCCAGCTGTTACCCCAAAAACTTGTGATAATCCAGAACTTCCTTCTACTTCAAGTGCTTTTGCATCTGTTAATTTTGTTTGTAGTTCTGTGAGTTTCTTTGTTTGTTCCTGTGATAATGGTCCTATTATCTTTTGTAATTCGTCAATTTCTGCCCCTATTTCTTTAATTAACTCACTTTTTTGAATTGCTATAGATAACCCTCCTGCTCCTTTTCCTGCAAGAATATTCGTATTTCCTGGTTGGTTAAACTCACTACTAACAAATTCAATATTAAAAACTCCTATAAAAAAGGCAATAGCCATTACAGATAAAATTAGATTTGCAATCTGAAAAATTGCTTTTATTTTCTCTTTTTTATTCACCATCTTTTTTGTTTGCATTTTTATTCAATTAAACTATTTTTATTTTTCAGGAGCATCTATAATTGTAACATCACCAGAGATATATGGAATATTATCTATATTGTATATAAATTTAAATCTGTTTCCTCCAACTTTTTCTTTTAACATATTTATAATAACTATAAAATTTTTACCATCTCCGACTACTACAGGAGGGCCTCTTATTCTCTGAGGATTTGATTTACTATCATAAAAATCATATACAACCTTTCCAGTATCAAGGCCCAAAATATCTACACTGACATTTTTCCCAATTAATTCAGGATTTTTTGTTGAATTCCATAGAGAAGCAGTTTCTATTCTTTCATTAGAATAAAATACTTCTTTTCTCCCTTTGAGTTCATGCAACTCATTGAATCCATTATTGTTATCATCATTCCATTCATTATAAAAAATAACACGAGGCAGTACATCTAAAGGAAGAGAAGAATGATATCCATATTCATTTTCATTTCCCCGCTCTCTCCTTTTTTTCTCCTGTTCCAATAAATCTTCTCCCATATCCAGCCAATATCCAAGATCACGTGTGTCTGGATTTACCTTCCATACATTTCCCCCTGCTTCTGCATATCCTCCAAGCAGTCCAACACTTCCAAGTGTCATAAGTCCTGTACCAATGATATTTATCAATGAGTTTTTCATCTTAAATTTAAAGGCAAATCTTCTTTAAAAAGATTTGTTAACTATTAATTTATTGAACTTGAGGACATAAGAACTATTTAAATGTTTTGTTTGTAACTACTTTGGAGTTATATTAAATGGGAGCAATTAAATTTATATAGTCTAGAGGTCTTAATTTTTTATGGAATATGAAGCAAAAAAATTCGATTATGAGATAATTGAAGAAAAATATCTTGTAAGAGATATTTTATCTTCTTCTTTAGAGGAAGGACTGAATTTGCCTAAAGCTAATAATTGGGCAGAATCTTTTGGAAGAACAGGTTCTAATCATTGATATTTTTTCTTAAAAAATGGAAGCTATTAATAATAGTTCTTTAAAATTTAGAAAAGAATTTAATAAGATGTATCTTGTTTATAATCATGAATTTGGAACTGCCCATTTAATAAACCAAAATGTTTTAAAGTTTTTAAAAAAATATTATACAGACAAAAAAGATTTACTAAAAAAGGTAAATAAGGATAGAAAATTAAGAGAATTATTGAATGTTCTATCAAATAAAAGATTAATATGATTTTAAAATCTCCTGTAAGAGTCATTTTAGAATTAACTGATAGGTGTAATCATGCTTGTGTTTATTGCTTTAATTCTTGTTCTCCTTCGCAAGATGTTTTAAGAGAGTTAAATACTATTCAATGGAAAGAAATAATAAAAAAATTAGCAGATATGGAAGTTTTTGAGATTTCTTTTACTGGTGGAGAGCCATTTATTAGAGAAGATATTTTTGAATTATTAGAATATGCAAATAAACTGGGCTTTGATATCACAATAAATACCAATGCTTCATTACTAGACAAAAATAAGATAAGAAAACTAAAAAAAATATTTGGAAAAAAATCTAATCTTGTGAGGATTATGGTCTCGTTAGATACTCTTGATCCTGAAACTTACAGAGAGTTAAGTGACAGCAGAACTAAATTAGATATTATTTTAAAAAATATAAGACTGTTAATCGAATTTGGGTTTAAGGTAACCATAACCTCAATTCTTACGAGTAAAACAACTGAAGATTATCCCCATTTGCTTAATTTTTTCCTGAAGAGTAAATTAAAATATTGGAATATTTCTGGTATTCTGCCTTATGGGAGGGGAAAACAACCTGGAGAGTTTAATGCATCTAAAGAAGATTGGAAAAAGATAACCAAATTATTGAGAGATAATGAAAATAATATAATTAGTCATCATAAAAAAGTTTCTGTGCAAACTAATATTTTTGAAGATACTAAAAAAGAATTGGTCAATACAAATGAAGGATGTTTTAAATGTCCAGCAGGAAAGACTGAAATATCTATTGGGCCTAAGGGAGAATTAAATCCTTGTATTGCATTTAGAGGACTCAAAAAACAAGAAATTTTTATTGATAAATTAACTGCTTATTGGAAAAAAGATGCTTTGATGAATAATCTAAGAAACCGTAGAGCAGATTTTTTAATGAGTGTGTGTTCTTTATGTAATCTAAAAGATGCCTGTCTTGGTGGATGTCCTGGATTAGCATTAAGATATTTTAATTCAATAAATATGCCTGACCCTAGATGCCCTTTATTGCCAAAAGTTGAAAATATAAGCCATAATAATAATTTCACCAATTTTATTTTGAATATCACTAAATCAAATATGAAAAAATACTATTCTAGTTGGAAAGATATGGATAAAGAGATGAAAGATGGATTTTTAAAAAGTAATGTTAGAACATGGTTATTAAAAGAAAAAAATCAGAACATGGGTTATTTAATGTTTGAGGAAAAAAATAAAGAGATATTCATTATCTCACTTCAAATAGGTAAAAAATTTCAGCATAGGGGATATGGGGCATTAATGTTAAAAAAACTAGAAAACTATGCTTTAGAAAAAAAATTTAAAAAAATTGAATTTCAAGTTAAAAAATTAAATACTAATGCAATAGACTTTTATGAAAAAGAGAACTATGAAAAGATAGGTGGTAATAAGGATTATATCTTTTTTGAAAAAATATTAGTGCCTGTGCAATAAATCTCTCTCCTGTAATTACTACAATCCCTGCAACTAAATTTTACATAAAAATTATTTAAGCTGGGAGGTTTGTTTTTATTATCTTTTTTCTAAGTTTTTGTTTTAATGATTTTTCCATTTTAAAAGTAAATTCCAAGATACATTAATATCAGGGAAATTATTATTGTAACTATTAAATATTTATATCTCTTTGTCAATAAAGGTATTAGGTTTAATATTATCACAGATACCCCAATTATCAATTTCTCATTTGTTATCATATTAATTTCTGCCATTTTATTTCATAACTTGTTTAACTGCTTCTAATAGCAATGCAATAGCAACTATTAATAAACCCCAAGATTGATTTACAAGATACATAAACCCTCCAATAATAGTCAGTGCTCCAACAATAATTATTAATGGGTCTATTGCGCCCTTTTTGTTATTCATTAATGAGTTTTTCATCTTAAATTTAAAGGCAAATCTTCTTTAAAAAGATTTGTTAACTATTACTAACTATTAATTTATTAAACTTGAGGACATAAGAACTATTTAAACGTTTCTATTTGTAACTACTTTAGAGTTGTAGAGAATAGATGGAAAGTTATTTAATTCAGTCAACAATATAAATTATATGGAATCAAAAGATATTCGTGCAGAAGATTTAAAACAACTTATCAGAGATGTAGCTTTGATTAAAAATATCCTTATAGAAGAAGGGGAATTATCTGATTGGATAAAAAAAGAACTAAAAGAAGCAAGACAAATTCCTAATTCTGAATGTACTTCTCAAGAAAAGGTTAGGGAAATGATTATGAAAAAATGAGTTATTCTATAATCTGGAAGCCAAAACCACTCAAATTCTTGAATAAATTACAAAAAGATATTGCCTTAAGAATTTTAGATAAAATAGATTCTGTTAATGACAATCCATTTAGATATTTAGAACATTATGAAGGAGAAGATTGTTATAAATTACGAATTGGACATTATCGCGCATTAATCGACGTTAACCTCAAAGAGAGAATATTAATAATAGAATTTCTTGATAAACGAGAAAGAATTTACAATAGATAAATTCTGTTGAGTATCGAAAAAAGCAATTTACATAAATCAAAGGAAAGTGCTTAAAAGATGAACAGAGAATATAATCCAAAGCTAAAAGAACTCAGAAAGTATTTTATAAATAGTAAAAACAAGAAAGAGTGTTTGAATATATTTTCTAAAATCCTTCAAGATGGAATTGAGTTTAAAACAAATAGCAAGAATGACAAATCTGTTTTAAAATATAAAGAACAAGAAAAAATAATGAAAGACCTTTTAGAGCCAATGCCAATAAAATCTAAAGATATAAGGAAGGTTATTAAAGAGTGCAAAAAAAAGATTATTGATGGTTCAGTAAACTTTTCTAGTGAGGATTTCCTTGCATTTCCTGATAGTGGTAATTCAACTGCGGCAATGTGCGGTCATTTACTTTATGGAATGCTTAACCAAAATATGATAAATTCTATACATTGTTCTCCAACAGCAACTTTTGTTGAGATTGCTGTGATAAATTGGCTTAGAGATATTATTGGATATAAAGTAAGAAAAAAACAAAGAGATATAATTGATGTGGGGGGCATAAATGTTCCTGGAGGAACACTTGCTAATACTGTGGCATTATTATTAGCTAGAGAAAGAATCATGCCTAAAACTATGCAAAAAGGACTAATTAGAACAAACAAGCCATTAAAGATGTTTATACCTGAAGGGATAGGACATTATACTTCAAAAGCTGCAATGGGATGGTTAGGAATAGGCACAGAGAATATTGTTGAAGTTAAAACAACGAAAGATTTTACAATAGACAAGGGTGATCTGGTTGATAAAATAAAGTATTACAGAAAAAATTCTATTCCTTTTGTTATTGTAGCATATGCTGGTGATTCTAGAACTATGGCAATAGATGATTTTGTTGGACTTTCAAAAATTGCTAAAAAATATAAGATATGGTTTCATATAGATGCATGTCATGGAGCTTCATTATGCTTTAGCGATAAACTAAAATATAAAATCAAAGGTATAAACTTAGCAGACTCTGTTACCTTGGATCCACATAAAGTTCTATTCACCCCATATAATTTAAGTTATTTATTGATAAAAAATCCAAAAGATTTTAAACCGATAGCAGGTGTTAGTGATTTAATCACAATGGAGAAGTATTCATTTGGGCAAATTACTCCTTTCTTAGGATCTAGATCTTTTAACAGTTTGAAATTATGGTTTTTAATAAAAAACTTAGGGAAAAAGAATATTGGATACTTAATAGAAAAAAGACACGAAATGGCTAAACATTTTGCATCATTAGTTGAAAAAGAAAATGATTTTTACCTTATGAACAATGTTATAATTAATAGTGTAGCATATATCTATATCCCAAAAGAATTAAAAGAAAAATTAGACGAAAATCCATCAAGAAAGCATATTGATTTAATTAATGAATTGAATTTAAGAATACAAAAAAAAATGTTTAGAGAAGGTCAGTTTTATGTACATACATTTAAACTAAATGATTTTAAAAATATACTTGGGACAGGAAGTAATGAAGTTTATCAGATGCAAAGATTAATGCTTGGTAATCCTTTAACGGCCAAAGGGAATTTAAAAAATTTATTGGAATATTCTAAAAAAATTGCAGAAGAAGAATGGAGGAAACTAAAAAGAACAAGTAAAAAATGAAAATAATAATTACTTTTTATATAACAAAAAATTTAGATAGAATAAAGAAAAATTGGACAAAAAATGCCATTCTAAAAAAGAAAGGTGTTTACGGCACAAATAAACCAATAGGGAAGCAAGTTGATTTAGGTGGACTAATTATGAAATTTGATTGGAGAAATAAGAGGGAAATTTCATCGAAAGAGATTAGTTGTCCATCTGGTTTTGATTTTAAAAATAATTTGATTTATGTTGCTTCTATGAGGAAAAATATGATTTATATACTAGGCAGAAAGTTAAATATTGTTGGCTGTATAAATAATAAATGTTTTAATGATGTTCACTCTTTAAATTCTACAAAAAAAGGGTTTTTAATAATAAGTTCAGGATTAGATTTAATCTTAGAAATTGATCCTAATGGAAAAATATTGTGGGATTGGTGGGCTATAGATAATGGTTATGAAATTACACCCTTAAATAAAAAGAGAAGGATAAGTAGAAAGATTGATCATAGAAAAACAGACTATCCCACATTGAAGCAAACGACCCATATAAACTCCGCGATATTTTCAGATAAGAATGAAAAGAAAATAATTTCTTCTTTGTTCCATCAAGGGGAAGTGATAGAGATTGATAGAATGTCCAAAAAAACTAAAACGATTTTGAGAGGGCTAAAGCAGCCGCATTCCATCTACAAGTTAGAGAGAAATTTTATTGTGTCCGATACAAATAATAAGAGAGTAATTATTTTTGAGAAAAATGGAACAATCTTAAATGAGATAAAAGGTGAATTTAATTGGATACAAGATTGTACTCAATTAAGTAATGGAAACTATCTTGTTGCTGATTCAAATAATAACAGAATCATAGAGATAAATAATAAAGGAAAAGTACTTGATTCTTATGGCTTTAGCAAAAATTTTAAGATATACCAAATAAAGGAGGTTGAAGATTAAAATGGACTCAAAACTTAATTCAATAAAAAAAGAAATAGGGAATTTTTATAGAAAAGAATTTGGAAAAGACTTACTTTTTGTTGTAATATATGGTTCATGGGGTTTTGGATTAAATAATAAAAGTTCTGATGTTGATATGGTGGGTGTATGTTCAAGATATAACAAAAAACAGATGAAAAACACGATATCTTTCGTTAAAAACTTACATAGAAAATATAAATTAGAATTTGATGAGGAAGTACCATATGAAAAGAAACTTTTGGCAACTCCAAATTTTGTAGAGAAAGCAATTTTTGGCAACGGTTTTGAAAAAAATAGAGATAGAATAAAAATCCAACCGATTGTTAAAACAAAAGAGTTTTTATCTTCTGATAAGGTGGCTATGCGTTTACTCCTTAATGCCCTTACTACTAAAAGCATATTTTGTGGTGGAGATAATAATCTGTATAATGAAACACAAAATAAATCTCTAAAGAATAGTATTAGGATATTTTATTCTGCGTGGAATATCAATGAAGCAACCTTAAATTCTTTTGTAAGGAATTTAATTAAAAGAGATGGAAAAACAGGACAATTTTATTTAGGTTTTGAGAACAACCCAAAAGTTGAAAAATATTTAACAAATGTTTTCAAAAAAATTTTTGATACACTTTTAAGCGAAGGCTATCTAAAGAAAGTACATAACAAGTTTCTTATAAACAACGTAAAATGGTTCAAGGAAATAAGTTTAATATAATTACTGAGAAGAATAAAATAGATTTTAGTGTTAACTATGGTCCATTTAGGATTCCAAATAAAGTTCTTAGTGATATAAAAATAAACTCAAAAGCACTCTCAGTGTATCCCTCGTATCATGGCAACCTTGTTATCAAATCCTTGGCCGATTTTCTTAATCTAAAAAGAGAGAATATTATCATCTCTAATGGCTCAACTGAGATTTTTTTCTTAATTCCTCAAACTTTTAAATTCAATCGCACCCTATTATTGTTGCCTTCTTTTTGGGAATATGAATTTACTACGTCTTTAAGTAACATAAAGAGGGAATTCTTAAGATTGTCATCTTCGGATAATTTTAAACTCAACATAAACGAATTTGAGAGGAAAATAAGAAAAGTTGATTGTGTGTATGTATGCAACCCAAATAATCCTACTTCAACATATCTAGAAAAAGATCTCTTAATCTCTTTGATAAAAAAGTATAGGAATAAAATATTTATAATAGATGAGACTTATTTACTTTTCTCTGAAGATTATAATGAAAAAACTTTAAACAATTTTGCTACCAAACATGATAATTTGATAATTGTTAGTTCATTATCAAAGATATTTGGAATTGGGGGAGTAAGATTGGGTTTTTGTATCTCTACTAAAAAAAATATAATTCTTCTAAAAACAAAAAAGAATCCATACTCCCTAAATATTGTAGCAGAATTAATTTTGCCGAGGATTCTAAAAGAGATACAGTATCTAAATAAAACAAGACTGTTTATTTCAAAAGAAAAATTTAGGTTCTACAATGAAATTAAAAAGATTAAATGGCTTAAACCATTCAAACCTACAGCCAATTTTATTTTAGTGGAAATTAAAGATAATAAAAGAACTTTATCCAAATTAAAACATTACTTAGAAGGAAAAGGGATAAAAATTAGGAGAGGCGATGTTATCAATGGACTTTCTAATAGATATTTCAGAATATGCATAAAAACAAAAAAAGAGAATAACTTATTGATTAAAACATTGAACAAAATCAAATTATAAGTAACTATCACTCAAAATAATTTTTCAAATCTGTTCCATGAGAAGCAACTTCTTTATACTTTTCAATTTGTTTATCTTCTAATTTTCTAAATAATATTTCTGGTTTGTTCACTTGGTGTTTTTCGCCAAGATCCTGATTAGCTTCATCCCATACTCCGGCCGAAAGAGGACTGCCCTCAAGATTTAACTGATTCCATATTCTCTGGGAAGTTTGAGGCAGATATGGTGCTGATAATACTACTAAAGATTTAAGCAAAACAGCACTATTATAGAAAATGTCATTTGCTCTCTGCGGATCATTTTTTATAGCTATCCAAGGCTCAGTATCGTTAATATATTTATTCCCCTCACTTGATAGTTCAAGAATCTCGGAGTATGCTTTTCTTAATTCAGCTTTTTCAAGCAGTTGTTCAACCTTCTCTTTTTTTTCTGTAATTTTTTCTAGTAAATCATTGTCCATTTTAATTAATCTTTCCTTTAAAGGCCTAGTTACAGTCCCATCAAGCCTAGAATGAATAAAATTTAGGACTCTATTAACATAATTTCCATAATTGCCTATTAGATCTGAATTTACTCTTTCTTGAAAATCTTTCCATCTAAACTCTGAATCACCAGTTTCAGGTATTACTTGCGTTAAATAATGTCTCCACACGTCTGGCTCCAAACCTAATTCAGGAAGCCTCTCACAAAAAACACCAACTCCTTTGCTTTTTGAGAATTTTTTCCCCTCGTAATTTAGATATTGTAATCCGATCACATTTTTAGGCAAGCTAAAATCTCCATGTGCAATGACCATTCCTGGCCAAAAAATAGTATGGAAAGGGATATTATCTTTTCCTAAAAAATTATAGATTCCTGTATTATCATCTTTCCAGAAAGATTCCCAATCAGCACGTGCTTCCTTAGTAAATGAGACATATCCTATTGGTGCATCAAACCATACATAAAAAACCTTATCTTCAAATCCTTTTAAAGGAACCTTTACACCACGCCTTAAATCCCTTGTTATACATCTTGGCCTTAGACCTTCTTTTATCCATCCTAATGCAAGATTTTTAACCTGATCTCTCCAAAGGGGTTGAGAATCTATCCATTCTTTCAATTGTGGAGAAAGTTTGTCCAAACTAAGAAATAAATGTTCTGTTTCTCTTATTTCTATTTTTCCACCTGAGATTGTTGATCTTGGATTCCTTAGTTGTGATGGATCAAGAACAGAAGTGCATTTCTCACATTGGTCCCCACTAGCTTCTTCATAGTTGCATTTTGGACATCCTCCAATAACATATCTATCTGGCAAAAACATATTTTCTTTGGGAGAATAAAATACTTTCATTTTGCCTTTTTTTACAAAACCTTTTTCATATATTGTTTTAAAGAATTCCCCCACTGTTTTATGATGTATCGGTCTTGTAGTTCTTGAAAAATTATCATAAGAAATTCCAAACCAATCATAAATTTTCTTATGTTCTTGATGTAATCTATCTGAGAAATCTTCTAAAGGAACACCCAATTTAAGAGCAGCTATTTCCGAAGTTGAACCGTTTTCATCTGTTCCTCCAACAAAAACTGTTTCATACCCTTTTGCTCTGCAATATCTTGCAAATATATCTGCAGGTAGGTGAGATCCAACTATGTGCCCTAAATGTGGAACATTGTTTATGTAGGGCAGGGCTGCAGTTATTAACCTTCTCTGTTTATTATTTTCTGAATTTGTTACCATACATTCTAAATCTTTAACCATGTTTATAAAAGTTATACTTTGATTTATAAATATTGTGTATAACTACTTTTAAGTTAATAAATTTATTGTAAAAAAATTGGAGAGTTATTTATCTATCACCTGCATTCGACTTTAGAGTCATTACCAATTATTGCGACAGAGAGATTAATGGCAAGAACAGCACAGCATTTTATTTTATTTAATAAATGGGATGAAATGCAGAACAGAAAAAACTTTTAAGAAGAAATTATCTCAGATTATCCAAGAAATCTAACTCAATTTGAATGTCCTTGCAATATATAATACCCTGGTGTCTCACACACTCTAAAACAATCCTCCGCCTCCATCTCCTTCATCTGATTTCAATTTTGTTATTGTAATTGCGCTTTTATGGTATCCTTCAACGCCAATATAATTTTTCTTGCTTCCGCAATCTCCCATAGATATGCATAAATTGTTCATTGCATTTTCCCATGACTTTTCCATGCACTCGCAGTTGTCCACACACTCTTTCCCGCTTGTAAGCTTTTTTTCATATGTTACTACGCATTGAGTTGTAGCAGTTCCACACACAGATTCAGCATCTCCTTCCCCCCAGAAATTAAATCCAGGAGCATTCTTAGGCACGCACTTATTTTCTATCCACTGGCAATCTCTTTTGTCTGTATTCTCACAATCTCCTTTTACACTCTGGCTATAACAATCCTGCCACATATTTACTCTGCATGCAGCTGTCTTAAATCCGTTAATATCTGACTGGATGCAAGTTTCCTGCCTGTAATCCGCGCACGGCTCAACACTGACTTCTCCATTGTAGCAGACCATTCTAAAGTTCCTGCTTCCTGGCAAGCTCTCATCAACTCCTTCGGAATTCGCGCACCATGTTTCCCCATGCCTATAGCTGTTTCCTTCAAATTTGCAATTTAAATCTCTGCAGGCATAATTTCCATAGTTTGGCTTTACCTTGTCATCTGCCCTATTATATGATTTGCATGTGCTTCCCAAGAAATAATCACAGTTCCCGCAGGTTGCTGAGCCAGCACTGCCTTTTAAATCTCCGCAGCTCTCTGATTTAGAAATAATTTTAGACCAGTAGTTTTTATCTTTCTGCTTTGAAGCATCATATATGTTCGCAATATTTCCACATGTATCAACAAAATACACTTCATCTCTTCCTTCAACACATGCTGTTTTTTCACTCGGCCCGCAGTTAGTCCCTAAAGATTCGTCAGAGCATAAAACCCCTTCATAAAAAGACACTCCTTCTATTGTTGAGCTGATTGTTTCTTCTGCTTTGAAAAAAGATTTGAAAAAACCAACAACTCCTTTAGATGCTACAACAGTTGATGTTGTTGTTTTGCCTTCTTTTTCCTGGCACTCTTTTTTTGTTGTGAACTCGCATGTTTTTTCAAGCTCACTTTCAAAAACACACGCTCCTTTTGCTTCAGAAGTTGCGCTTGCAATGCACATAACCTCGCTTCCAGCATTTGTTTGGAAATTAGTTTCTAATCCATATAATGAAGATAATCTCTTGCATCTTGTTTGCGTGACAAAAGCAGCCTGGTCGCCGATAAGACAGCACCCTAAACTGCACTGGGATACTTTGTCAGGGCTTCCCTCAAACCATACTCCTTTTTTATCCCCGCACACTTTTTGAGGTGTGTTTTCCATGCATGTTCCCTCCTCGCTGTCAATGCAAGTTCCCATTCTGCAATAAGAAGTTGATTCACAAGAGCTCGGCGCTTTTTTATAATTATCATCGCACTTATCACTTGTTGTTGACTGGCACCATGCCCCTGATTTTGTTTTCTCGCAGCAGTATGAAACCTCTCCAACAGAAGAGACAAACTCTAAACTGACAGCAATCATGAAAATGCCTGCTAAGAAAATCATACCGAAAACTAAAATTTTATTTTTCAGCATTTTTTTATCCTATATATCCGGGAGGCCAGGCAACGCTTCTCGTGGCAAACTGGAATTTATCTCGTGTATCTCTGTCAGCCAGAATGTAAATTGTTGTTCCGTCTGACTGCTTTTTCTTTTCAACTTTTAGATTATGGTAATAATTCATGTAAATTGTTGTCTCTGCATCACCATAACGAGCTTCCCAGTTTAGTATGCTGTTGGCAATGCTTACCAGTTCATAAATATTATTGTTCACAGCTACCCTGAATTTTTCATATTTCTCTGATGTCTCTCTTGTCAATGATAATGAGTTGTCAAAACTAACTTCAATTATTCCTGGAAGCAGTTCAACATTCATCTCTCCTTTTTTCAGCTCAGATTTATAACCCTGCTTTTCATAACTCTCATCCAAAGAGCTAAAGCATTTGTCTGCATCTTCTTTGATATTATTTTTTATCTCATCCTCAATATGCACCTTCAGCATAGGCTGCTGCATCACACAAGTCAGATAATACTGGTCTGTATAGCATAGGTATTCTATTTTTGTGTTATTATATAAATAATATAATTCCGGCTCAATGCTTCCTCCCTGCGAAGCAAGTATATCGGCACTCTCGGTAATTTTATCCTCCAGACAATCTTGAATAATCTGATACGGATTTTTTTCTTCAAACCCGAAACTTGACTGGATTTTAGGATAGAGCAGATAGATTAATACTCCAAACACAACTATCGCTATGGCAATAATAATAAAAATAGTCACCTGCGCTTTTTTATCCACCCTCTTTCTCATAATTTTTATATGATATCTTTATTTATAAATTATACTTTTGATACCAAGATTCTTGTGGAAAACACACACTAAAGTGTATGGTGAATCTTGGGTATCTAAAAGTCCAAAACAAACCTCGGCTTTTAAGCCGAGGTAAAACTCAAAGACTTTTTGATTATGCAATAAAACTTGGGGAGACTTCTATCGTGCATCCAGAATTTCTCCAGATGTCAATGCATTTTATGTAATATGTTGCTCCAGGCTTCCAGTCAGCAGAATGATATGTTGAAAATGCAGTTGTCATGGATGTTGCATTTTTCTCATCAAAATTGCATCTCTTAAAGTCATAGTAGCATTCTGCTTTCTCGTCTGTCTCAAGTATCAACTGGTTCCCTTCATAATAAATTCTTGTGGCTGTCGGAGATTTATAATCCAAAGCTAAATGGAATTCAGTGTTCCCATAAGCAGTATTTTTTGCACTGTCCTCGCATTTTATAGGTATCTCAAACCATCCTTCAAATAAAATCAGCTCTTGCTTATGGATGCTTGAGAATGTATCAAAAAACTGAATCCAGTTTTCTCCCCATTTGTAATAGCAGATTGCGTTTCCATCTTCTGCCCCTCCTGAAGTTTTAACTCCTATTTCAACAGATAAAGGCTCAAATCCTTGCCTTACCTCTCCTTCAGGGGAAACTGAATTTATTTTTAATTCGCTTTTTGATTTATGCAATGTATAAATAAAATCTTCTACATTAATATTCCTTGATTTGTTTTGAGGAGGTAGCCAGGGCTGGTCTTTGCATTTAATGTAGATTTTATTTTCATCTTCTGTTAGTTGAGTAAGGTTTGTATTGCACTCCCACCCATACAATCCTACTTCACTCAGCTCTGTTTTGCAATTCATAGAATTCATCATTAGCTCATAGCTCTTGCCTGGGGATTTGTCATATTTGCATTCTGCCGGCTCATTTAAATAAATACTCAAATTAGACTCTGTTGAGCTGTATTTCAAGAAGCTTCCTGTTTGCGGAGCATAAATCATTATGTTTGCTGGGGTTAAATCCGGCCCTGAGTTGATGCAGAAATTTACCATGTACTCATCTAAATTAAAATTTCCGTTATAATCCTGGCATCTCACATACATATTTGTATTTCCAAACATCTGCTTTAAATCTCCTGACACGTTATAAACAGCCATGCTGTCCAGGCTGGGCATAAAGAATGCAAATGTATGGTTTATTGAGAAGAGATTTTTCTCAAGAGGGTATTCTTCCATCTCGTCATAATTGTTTGTTTTCTCCATCCCAAATTTGCACTGCGCATATTCGTCTGTCTTTAACTCAAACAAGACAGGAGTAAATTCAGGTATGCAATCTCCATTAACTGTTCTTACACTAACTTTCTTTTCAGCTTCTTCCTTGAACTGATACCCTTGAGTAATATCCCCCAACGAGATTATTGGGGGTTTGCCGTCATTAGGAATAGCTTCACAAATAGGGTTGTCTGTTTCTTCATTTAATAATTTGCATGCGCTTCCTAAGCTGTCGCATCTATATTGAGAGCACGGCTTTAGAGGGTCATCATTGCATTTCTTGCAATCTTTTCCTCCTATTGGAGCCTGCCAGGGCATGCATGTAAATGTAACCTTTCTTTCTTTTACCTTCCCCCAACCAACTATGGCTACAAAAACAACTACAGCTATTGCTACCCAGAAAACAACTGCTACTAAGGTTGATAATGCTCCAAGTGCTGAAAGTCCTGTTGTCGCATATGCGTATCCTGCTGCTGCTCCAGCAACCCCTGCTGCCAATGTCATTACTGTTGCTCCTGTCCCAGTTAGTTCAAGTTTGCCAGCAAGAAATCCTCCTGCCAGCAACCCAAGTGTTAAACCTGTTAGTGCTCCTGAAAATCCAGCTAATGTAGTTGATGACATAATTCCTGGTGTAGTTGATGTTCCTGTTATAGTTGTAGTTGTTGTTCCTTCTATTGTTCCTGTTATAGACATCCATGTTGATGTAGTTACTGTTGTTCCTGTTAGAAATGATGTCAATCCTAACCCCTTTGCCACCATTATCAACGACCCTCCTGCCCCAGAAATTGTTCCAAGCATTTTATTAGCTTTATCTACTGAGCTTTCTTTAGGAGGAGGAATTCCTTCTATAGATGTTCCAATAGCCGACGAGATAAATGCATCTATATCTTGCGGCTGAGCATACTGTCCTTCAACCGGTTTGGCATACTTGACATAATCTTTCCATGAAACTTTTGGAGATCTTGAAACTTTAATATTGTCGCTTCCCTGACCGATGTAATTAACATAGCTTCCGCAATCACCTAAAGAAACACACAGCTCATTCATCTCTTTTGCAAAAGTTATTTTTTCACAATTGCAGTTTTGCTTGCATTTCCATCTCCCTTTCCAGTCTTTTACATAAACAACAGTGCATGTCTGGTCAGCCATTGCGCATAATTCAGAGCTTGCTGATGGGTCATTTAAATCAAATCCTCTAGGATATCTCCCGACGCATACATCAAACTTGAATTTTTTGTCAACATTGACATTGTTAATCATGCAATGCTTGTTTTTATTGCATAACTCTTTCATGTTTTTTTCAGAGTTGTAATGCAGGCAGGCAATCGCTTCATTCATAGTGCAAGCTGATATGGAAAAACTTTTATCGCCTTCTTTAATATCTGACTGAGCGCAAATCTGCCCTCTGTAATCAGCGCACGGCTCGCTTTTTACTGCCCCCTCAACGCACATTCTTTTCCAGTGCCTGCTTCCGACAGTATCTTTCCCATCGCCGATATATCCGTCATACTCACACCAGCTTTCTCCATTGCTTCTCTCTTTTCCAGATGCATCTGTACATTTTAAGCTCTTGCAGACATAGTTCCCGTCTTTTACTTTTTTTCCTCCGGCTTCTGAAGATGGAAAGCATTTGCTGCTCAACGCATAATTGCAATTCCCACAGCTTTCAGAGTTAATATTATCTGAACTTGGATTGCAGCTTTTTTCTTTGGATAATATCCTGCCGTTATTCCATGAAGCAGTTTTGTCAGCTGAATAAATATTCTCTCTGTTTCCGCATGAATCAAGCCAGTAAATCTCGTCTTCTCCTTCAACACATCCTATGCTCTTCTGTTTTGTGCAGTTGGCTCCTAAACTCGGATTAGAGCACAAATTGTCTTTTGAGAATTTTCCGTTCATTCTCAAACATTCTGATTCTGTTGCAAATTTGCAAGCTCCTTCCTGCAGGATGCATGCTCCTTTAAACTGGCTCGCGCCAATTGCAAGGCACTCCCATTCTGTTTCAACATCTCTGAAATCTTTTTTAAATCCTAAAAAAGCAGAATCTTTTTCACAGCTTTTCTCTGTCTCAAATTTAGTGTTTTTTCCTAAAACACAGCATCCTTTCTGGCATTCCCTGACATCGCAAGCTTTGCTGTCTTCCCATACCCCTCCGTCACTCCTGCATTTTTCCCACGGAGAGTTGGTTGTACATAACCCTTCTTTTTCATCAATACAGCACCCTATTTTGCAGTTAGCTACCTGATTGCAGCTTGTAGGAACAGGATTATCGCAGCTTTCTTTGTCAAACGGAGAAATATCCTGACAGATTGCTCCATCTTCTGTTTTAGGGCAGCAATAAAGCCCTTGAGCAGAAATCATTCCTATTTGTTTTATATCTAAAAATCCTATCAGCAAATTTATGCTAGAATTAATTGTTTTTTTAATTTTTTTTGATATTGTCTTTGAGTTTTGAATGCCGGAAGAATTAGACTGGCTTATTAAGTAGCTTTCGGCAGTAGATAGATTAACCAATAAAATAATTTGGAAAATAACCACGGCTAGGAAAATAAATTCTGTTTTTTTGCTTATTTTGTTTAGCTTCATTTTGATATTTCAATCTTCCATTCAAAATGGAGATTCAAAATTTTTAATTTTGTTATCATTTTAAATCCCTGGGGGTATCACGCAGCTTCTTACAGCAAACCTAAATTTTTCTTCACTATCTTTGTGCTGCACAGTGTAAATTGTCGACAAGTCGCTTGTTCTGAATTTATCTATGTTGAATTCTGGATTTAATAACATATATCCTAGATGCTCAAAATTGCAGTATTCTCCTTCCTGGCTTGTAATCTCCTGGACAACTCTTGCCAGATCATACAATCTAGTTGGTATTGCAATCTCAAAATTTTCTTTGCTGGATGTTTCCTCTGTTTTTGTTAATGTAATCTTTCCGTCTATATTTATAGAAACTCTTCTTGGCATTAATTCAACTTCAAATCCATTATATTCTGAAGTTACTTCATAACCCTGCTTCTCCAGGCTTAATTTCAATTCACTAAAGCAGTTTTCAACATCTTCATTTATGTAATCTTTTATCTCTTCTTTTATATGCTGAATAAGCATTGGCTCCTGGTTTATGCATGAAACATAATAATTCCGAGTATAGCATAAATAAGATATGTTTGTGTAGTATCCTTCATCTTCAAACATAAATGTTTTGTAAATAACCGGGCTGATATGCCCACCCTGCGACAGTAACAAATCAACAGCGTCTTTAACTTTGTCATTTATGCAGGAAAACAGGAATTTCTCAGGACTTGCTTCTTCTTTTCCTCCTATCTTGCCTGGAATCCCCCCTTTAAAAATAAAGAATAATGCAATTACCCCGATAACTATTAATCCAGCTATTATAAAAATAGTTGCCTGCGAGCGTTTTGACTTTAGGCTGAATTTTTTAATATTTACTTTTAAAGTCAAGGCGCGAGTCCCTCTCTTTTCCATGAGATAATTAATATTTTTCAACTTATAAATATTTGTTAGGATAAAAATTTTATAAGTTTGTTCTTGGAGCTTTTGATAATTGGTTTAATAATACTATTCTGATAGCTTCTTGATAAACTCATTTACAATAAGTCTCTTCTTTTCATTTGACAAAGAAAAAAGAGATTTTTTGACCATTTTTTCAGAAATTGTAAATAAATAGTTCAGCTTGATTACGCTTTCTTTTACAGCCCCTTCCTTTTTTGATAATGGGATTCCTCCAATTTTTAGATTGCTCGTTATCCCGGCTACAACAATATTCCCATACTCTCCATATAATACTGTTGCAGGCCTGGTTTTAATATTACTGGAATCTGCAAACTGAATCTCTGCAAGAACGACCTCCCCTAATTTATGCATTTTCCCAAGCCTCATCTTTTTTATTGTCCCATAACTCCTGCATTTTTGGCTGCTGTATTCTATGCAAAAACTCGTCGTACTGGCTTCTTCTTTTTGCCTCAAGAAATATTTTTATCATCTTTCTTAATAAATCATTAGATGTTTCTCTAGGATATTCCTTTATTTTCTTCAAAAGCTTTACAGTTTCTTTGTCTAAAATAATTGTTGTTTGCACTGTATATAGTTAACTATATACCAACTATACAAATTTTTCGATAAAAAATTATCCTCTTATATAGCAAAGTAAAACCTATATAACAAGTCACAAGAGAATTAGGAATTACTCTTAGATAAAATGTATTTTATTAAAATTGAAAAGATTGCAGGGAAAAAATTATGGAGATTTTAAGGAAAATCTTCAAGAGGACTTTATTGTCTCAGAGGTTATTCCTTTTATGGTCAAAGCTCATGCCGAATCTAAGGTTGTAAAACTCTAAAATAACCCCTTTTCCTCGTCGCTATAACAGTATATTTATAGAGATTAATAATTTTAATAATATACGTAATAACAAAAGCCCTTATGAGGGGTAGAATAGAGGTTTAAATCATATTCGGATACTAACTAAATATAGAGGGTTATTAGTCTGTCTCGACTCTCGGAGCAAGAATAAATGCAAGCTCCATATGAGGTGTTTTGAAATCCATCCTTAAAGGATGGTCATTTGCAAAATTAAGTGTTGCCCTCTCTGAAATCTTTGCCCCTTTTATGAATTTTTGCAGATATTCTAAGCTGTATCTAGCCTTGCAATCTTCCGCCTCTATTTTTGCTTCATCCCCAGAAAATTCTGACCTTGCGGAATTCACCCCTTTGGCTTCAATCATAAATTTTCCTCCGTTGATTATGAACGAGCAGGCATCAGCAACAACCATACAGTCTTCAATTGAAGCAACTAAATCAAGTGAGCTCATTTCAACAGTTGAACTAAACTCAAGATTTGGCATCTCCTTTTCTTCACTTTCTATTTCTATTAAATTAAGTATAAAATTTCTCTTTATTCTGTCATGAATCTGAATGCTTAGTAAGTTTTCTTTTTTCTCTAAAATTAATGAACTTCCTGTTCCGCATCTTTTAAGTATTCTTTTCAAGTCATCTAAATTTATCCCTAAAACTTCATTGCCAGATTCAAATTGGGAAAAGGCGCTTTTCGGGAGCTTAAATCCAACCATCGCAACATTTGCAGGGTCTATTGCAATAATGCTCATCCCAAATTCATTCACCCTAATCCTAACTTCTGTGACTAATTCAGATATTAATTCTATTGCTTTTGATAAAGCCGCAGGGTTTTCAAGTTTTACTAACATATTTTTAAGAATATAAGTTGTCTTTTAAACATTTTTATTGTTAAGTATAACTAACTGCTTAAATCAATACCGTACAAATCAGATACTTCAGAAGCTGACAAGCTCCTGTTAAAAATCATTACTTCATCTATTGAGCCGTTATAGGTAAGAGCAGGTTGAGTGAAACTTCTCCCCCCTATTGTCATTTGAGTAACATTGCTGTAATTTCCGGGAACGTTTGACATGGTATTGCTGATTACATTATCTAAATAAAAGTTAGAGCCTACTCCTCTATTTGCTGTAAAAACAACATGATGCCATTCTGTATCAGATAATTGAAGATTGCTATATCTTGTAGAACTAAGAGCATAAAAAGAAAGATTATTAGAAGTAGGTGCGTTATAAACACCAAACCCTTGAGTAGCTCCTGATGTTATTCTTCTATCTATTAACCACATTTGGGCATTATTTGCCCCTTTTTTTAACCACATACTTATGGTAAAATTTATTCCTGTACCAAAGTCAAAATCAGATGAGTAAGGAATATTAATATAATCATTCACTCCGTCAAATTGATAAGCCCCTCCATATTTCCCTGAAGAATTAAATACTGCTCCTGTGATAGTTCCGTCATTGCTCCCAACAGAATCCTTGGCATCTCCTTCAAATCTCCACCATGAAACTAATCCAGTCATGCTTTTGACAATTTCTACATTGCTTATGCTAAACAAAACTGATTCTGTATCATTTCTATTACCTGCTGAATCGTTGCAGTAAAACCTGACAGTATATATACCTCCAGAGAGTATGCTTGAATTGAAGAATCTAATGTTATCAGAGGTATTCATGCTTATATTTGCCACTCCAGAATTCAGAGAGTATTCACAGCTTCCTGTTTCGCTTAAAGTTACAATAAAATTAATCGCATTTGCAGAGTAAGTTGTTGTTATTGGAGAATATATTGTTAGTAAAGGAGGAGTTATATCAAGAGTTTCATTGCTCATAATGCTTATAAGACTTTCATTGCTTTCAAAACTATCAATAACATTCAAAATTTTTTTCTTTCTTGTTTCAGTTAAAATAATTGGAGCAATTGAAACTTCCTTGACAGAACTAATACCTTCTAATTCACTTGAATTAAATTTAAATGTCTTCTCTTCAAGCACTTTCATCTCTGTCTCTCTTTCTATAACTTTAGTGTTAGTTCCGTCAGAGATGACAAACTTTATCCCTATCAACTCTCCAGCTCCAGGATTTCTCTTGACTTTTACATTAAGAGTTCCATCTGCCTCTGTTTTAACCTGACTTATTTTTAAGTTTAAAGTTAACTGCCCTAAAGAAATCTGTTCAGTTCCTGATTTAAGAATATTCTGCACCACAACCCAGACAATTCCGATTGCGACCATTACAAGAAGTATTGTAATCAGGGTAGTAACAACTTCTGATAACCCTCTTTTATTTTTCATAAGTTAAAATAGAATTTAAAGTTTATAAAACTAATTAAAACTAAAATTCAAAACTAGTTGATGTAGGGCAAATTTGTTCTCTTCCTGCTTCATCTATAATATATACTGTAAGCTCTGCACTGTTTGGAGCTGTCAGCCCAGAATCTTGAACTGGATTTATTGTTCCCAAAACTTCAATATTTCCTGGAACATCTTTTACTGAACTTGCATCTGTTTCATTCTTGAATACAAGTTTGACTCCTCCAATCTCTTCCCCTCCAGATTTTCTGTTTATTGTAACTCTGCATGCTGCAGGATCTGTACAGTCAATACTTGTCACTTTAACATCAAAAGCTAAACATGTTGATTGAGTAGTAACTTGCCCTACTCCGCCTTTCATAATATTCTGCACCACCACCCAGACAATTCCGATGGCTACCATTACAAGAAGTATTGTAATCAAGGTAGTAACAACTTCTGATAATCCTCTTTTATTATTGCACCTTTTTTTTATCATAATAATTATTTAATAAAATACTATTTATAAATCTTTTTATGGCCATATCCATAAAAAATTTTGAGGAATGTGGTTTTCTATCAAGCTCCTTGACATAAATAATATAAACTCTCTGCATTATTTTAATGAATGGATCAAAACTCTCCCTCTTTTAAAGAGCAGCGAATTAGAAAGATGACACATTTGTATTATTCAAGGCCAGATGTCCAAAAAGCTATTTTTGAATTTTCTAAAGACAGGGAAATTTCTCCAAGATATTTTGAAGGATTTGGCAAGCGTCCAGATAATTTTCAGTATCAGTCAGACATATTTGAACTGGTAAAAAAAGGGGCAACCTCTTTTCACTGTTCAGAAGAGCTTTGGAGCGACCCTCTTAAAATTATTACAGGAATGAGTGAAAAACAATTGAATGAATTAAGAATTGGGTGGGATTTGATAATTGATATTGACAGCAAGTACATTGATTACAGTAAAATATCAGCAGAGCTGATTGTTAATGTGTTAAAATTTCATGGGGTTAGAAATGTAGGGATTAAGTTTTCAGGAAGCAAAGGATTTCATATAATCATTCCATGGAAGGCTTTTCCTAAAGAAGTTAATGGCATTAAAACATCAGATATGTTCCCTGAATGGCCAAGAATTATCTCGATGTATATAACCGAACAAACAAAAAAACAGTTAATTGAAAAAGTCACAGAGCTTTCAAAACATAATAAATATGTGAAGGATTTTGAAGCGCCAAAAGAAGTTATGCCGGATATTATTCTGGTCTCTCCAAGGCATTTATTCAGGATGCCATACTCACTTCATGAAAAAACAGCTCTGGCGAGTATTGTTTTGGCTCCAGAAGAAATTTCTGATTTTCAGTTGAAGGATGCAGAACCTATGAAAACAAAAATTAAGAAATTTATGCCAGAATCAAAAGAAGGAGAGGCATCAGAACTTTTGATGCAGGCGCTAGACTGGTATAAGGAAAATAATCCTGATTTGGAAGAAAAAGAAAAAAAGGATTTTGATTATAAACCGGTAAAATTAGACAATCTATCAGAGGAGAATTTCCCTCCTTGCATCAAGAAGATTTTGCAGGGGGTTGCAGACGGCAGAAAAAGAGCACTATTTGTCTTGATAAATTTATTTCGTTCAATCGGAATGGACAGAGAGGAGCTTGAAAAAAAAATTTACGACTGGAACAAGAAAAATGAGGTAGCATTAAGAGAAGGGTACATAAAATCCCAGCTGTTATGGTCTTTCAGAAAAAAGCCTATCATGCCTCAGAACTGCAAAGAATTTTACCAGGGAATTGGAGTATGCATGCCAGATGATTTCTGCAAGTTGATAAAAAATCCTGTCAACTATACAATTCGAAAGTCATTGATGGCGAATAGAAAAAGAAAATAGAATTTTTTTAAATTGATTTAACTTCTTTCTTAATGTAATTCTGTCCACTTTGGATTTTTGCCTTCGGCATCGTTGGACTTCACTTTCCAAAATAATAAATCCAACAAGATTAATTTTGTATGGGCAGTCTTTCCGGAGTTTTAGATAATTTTAAAAACAAAGTTTAGTTATATATTCCATGAAAAAGAGGGTGTTTTTACTAGCAATTTTAGTTATATCTTTAATTTTCATTCTGCCGGCTGTATTTGCAGAGGAGAATAATACTGTTGATGCAGAGCAGACAAAAATAAATGATGCTTATAACTGCCTTGAGAATAAGGTAAAAGACAAGAGCTGCTCCAAGCTTACCAGCGAAGAGAAAATATTTTCTTTATTGTCAATACATAAATGCAAGCAAGAGCTTATTTCTGATTCGCAGGATAATGCGAAATGCTGGCCAAAATCTAAATGTGAAATAAAAACAACTGCCCAGGCAATTTTGGCCCTGAATAATCTTAAGACAAAAACAATGCAGGCAGAAGGATGGCTTTTATCTCAGAATGTAACTGCTTTAGACATTGAATGGCTTTTGCAGATTGAAAGTAAGGACCAGACAAAATGTACAATTAATTATGACAGCTCGTCGCATACTATTATGATTGACGAGAGCAAAAAAATAAATGCTAATGCAGGAAGCTGCCTGACATTGTATCCTACCTCATATGGAGGATATTGGTTGAAAGTTTCCCCTGGATGCTATGGCAAGAAATTTGAAACCTCGTGCGATAAAGATTTCCGTACAACATTATTATTTAAGAAAAAAACTTCTCCAACATACCATATATCTGAAAAAATTAATTCAGCATCAGCAGGCGGAATAACAGAAGAAAATGTCAACTCTCTCTGCTTTGGAAAAGACGGCTCTTGCAATTATGAGGGAAGTCTGTGGGCAGTTTTAGTGTTAGACTCTCTTGATTATGATACAGCCCCCTTCCTGCCTTATTTAGTGACACTTGCAGATGATAATGAGAAGTATATGCCTGAAGTTTTTCTTTCTTTCTTAACAGGTTACTCTGATTTCCGTAATGATTTATTAAGCAAACAAAAAAGCAATAAATATTGGGAGGAGTCAGGAAATAAGTTTTATGATACAGCATTGGCATTATATCCTTTCCAGTATGAAACTCCTATAGAAAAAACAAATTCTATAAAATGGCTTTTAGACCCAAAAGTTCAGGGCAAAGATGGTTGCTGGGATTCAGGAAATATTGTAAACAATGGATTCCTTTTATTCTCTATCTGGCCAAAGGCAATACCAATTGTTGAAGAGGGAAAGCCTGATTGTGAAAGTTCTAATTATTACTGTATGTCTTCCATGAGTTGCCAGGAGGCAGGAGGAAATATATTAAATAATTATGAATGCTCTTCGGTTTTTGAGTGTTGTGATAAAGCAAAATCTTTAGATACATGTGCAGATATGGGAGGAAAAACATGCAACTCAAATGAAGCATGCCTTGATGGAAGAACTGAAGACGCAGCAGACCTTGATTCTGGGCAGACTTGCTGTTTAGGAGGAGGATATTGTGAAGAAAAAGGAGAAGAAGAAAAATTAGATTGTACATCCGTTGGAGGGCAATGCAGAGAAATTTGTGAAGAAGGTGAAGGTGCAGATTATAATTCTGCTTGTATGGTATCTACAGATACTTGTTGTATTAAAAAAACTGGAGAGAAAAAGAGCCTTTGGTGGATTTGGATTTTACTGTTTCTAATAATCTTAACTGCATTAGGAATAATATTCAGAGATAAATTAAGGCCATTTTGGTTTAAGATAAAATCTAAGTTTGGAAAATCTGGCCTTAGCACAGGAGCAGGCCCAAGAAGGCCGGGATTCCCTCCGGGACCTATGATGGGAGGAGTGCCTCCTAGAAGAATGATGCCGATGAGACCATTGCCCCAGCCACATAATATTCCTGCAAAAACTCGTCCATTTCCAAGGCCAGCAGCATCTAATAAAACTGGGGAGTTGGATGATGTCCTTAAAAAGCTAAAAGATATGAGCAAATGACATACTATCGGTTACATAAAAGAATATAAACATTCTAATTTTTGAATAATTATGGATTTAAAAGGGCATTTATTTAAAGAAAGACAAAATATATTTATTGATAGTTTTTTTGCAGAATTGTATAAGACTGGAACACCTTTTTCTATGGGTAGATTTTATGCAAATATTGGAAAAGAAGTAAGATATAATCCATTACGTTTAAGAGGAATAGAATTAGAGGGACTGTTAGATATTGGATGCGACCCAGATATGATGGCATTTCCAGGATACTTTTTAGGGCGTATTTTTGGATTAACATTGATACCTCTTGATGGAGCAATTACTACTTTTAACTATTTTAAAGATAAAACTCCTTTAAATATAACCCATCAAATTAATTAAAAAAACTTTATTAACCTGTTTTTTCTTAATTATCTATGGATAGAAACCTGATACAGAAAACTTCTCATTCATTAAACTCCAAGAAGTTCTTGATAGCAATTATTGTATTCATGCTTTTTATTATCCCAATTGCATCAGCAGTTGAATTTGAGGTTGATTCAGAGTTTGACCATGGAGAAACTTTTCTTGCAAAGATTTCAGGAAATTTTATTGACCCAATTCTTGCAAAAAATATCTTTTTTTATAGAGGGCATGTCACGACTTCTGTACCATTTTCGATATTAAAAATAGGAGAGGGGTATTATATTTATGCACAGCTTTTAGATAAAGATGCTGGAGAGTATTCAATTGCAATAGAAAATGTAAGATACTACGAGGGAAGCCAGATAATCGACGAAGATATTATAAAGAATTTCACAATAACAAATAAAACAGCAGATTTCTCAGTTAACCCTGGATTTGTCATAACAAGCGAAGATTTTTTTATTGAAGCCAAAAATTTACAAGACCATCAGATTACTATCAAGGTAAAAGAGACAGAAACTTCTGAAAAAAAGGTTGGATTTTTTGAATCATTATTTGGAATAGGAGAGGATTCTGAAAGGTTAATAACTCTTTATTCAGGAGAAATAAAAAAAATAGATTTTGAGATAGGAGGGCTAAATGAGACAGTAATAAATAAAGTTGAGCTGAGCACTGAGAATACTTTTTATAAAATCCCGGTTTATATCATCAAAAATAAAACTGCTGTTGAGAAAAAAGAAATAGGGTTTAAATTTGAGCCTTCTGAATTGAACATTACTCTTTCAACAAATTCAAATGCAACAAGAATAATTTACCTTATTAATACTGGAGATTTAATACTTGAGAATATCAGTTTGTCTGTTTCATATTCACTAAAACAATACACTTCTCTTTCTGCAGAATTGATTGATAAGTTAAACCCAAATTCCAGCAAAAAAATTGAGTTAAGATTTAATTCTGATGATGAAGAAAAAATAGTTGAAGGGCAGATAACTGCTAAAGTTGAAGAGAACGGGAATGTTTATGCTTACTCCGCTGTTATGCTAAATTTCCAGAAGTTTTATCTTCCAATAGTTGGGGAAGGTGAAATTGGTAAAAAGCCTCCAGTTTCTCAAAATTGTGCAGAAATGGGAGGGGTAATTTGCGATTTAAAGCAAAATTGCACAGGTAAATTAGAGAGAGCAAGGGATTATATATGTTGCATTGGTGAGTGTGAGGAAATTAAGAAAAGCTCAGCAGGAAAAATAATTGGGTGGCTGATGATAATTGCAGTTATAGGGCTTTTAATCTGGTTCTTTAAGAAAAAATATCGTGGAGCTAAAAAAGAGATAAATCTTCTTGAGATTGCTAAAGGCAAAAGGTGATTACTCCTTCTTCTTAGAACTATTTTTTTTTGCTGATTTTTCATCAGCAGTTTTCTTTTCTTGCTGCCGCTCTAATATATCTTTTAATTTTTTCTCCAGAATCATTTTTTCTGTCTGAATAATCCTAGCTATCTCGTCATATCCGTGAAGTTTTCTTATCATCTCATTAAAAATTTCATTCCATCCGTTATTTGTCAATGCTATCAGCTCAGGGGAGATGATTTCAATATGGGCCGGCATGTATTTGAACATTAAAGCCGCAATATCTAAAATCTCTTCAGCTTCAAATTCAATTTCTGCAAAACTAGTATAAAAATCCTTTTGATCTTTCATTAAAACAGGCTCATTTATTTTTGTCTCTTTAATGCTTACTCTTTTTTCTTCACCAATCTGCTTAATTATGCTGTTCAAAGTCTCAGCAATATGCTCCGGAGGTCTTCCAATTACCTCTATTATCATTACCGCTCTTATCCCTTTTGTTTCTTCAATCGAACTCATTTTTATCAGGTTTTATTTTTCTTAATGCAAATAAAAATGCAAGCAAAATACAGAAAGCTACAAAGCCGTATATTGCATATTTGCCTATGTCTAATTTTTCATTGGTAGTTTCTGTTTTTATATCTTTAGGTTCTAATTTTATCACTTTTGTCCCGCTCTCTTCGTTATTTATTTTCTCTGCACTTTCTGGAGCTGTTTCTTCAACAAAAGAGGTCCCATTAGTTTCATTATTTGTTGTATAATTATAATCTTCATTTATCTCATCAATTTCTTCCAGACTTTGGCCGATACTAATCTCATAATCTGAAAAAGTTTTTACATTCCCGCCTGAATCCCTTATTTTTATAACTATATTTCCGATTCCAGTTCCTTCACCTATTTTTAGAGAGAAAATTTTTTCTTCATTCTGATTCATTGCATCATTCACATAATAATATGTTGATTTCCATTCACCATTGTTCAGTATTTTTGAAACTCTTTCACCATTCAGAGTTATGTCTATTTTAACGTCATAAATATCTTCCTGAAAATCAGTCAGTTTAATGCTAAATGAAATCTCCTCTTCAACTTGCACTTTATCAGGATAATCAACAGTTATATTTTGGGCTGAAATTATAGGGGCAATTAATACAATAAGAAAAATCAATGTTAATGCATTTTTCATCATAAAATAAAATAATGTAACTTTTTAATTATTACTGAACCTAAAATTTAGAAAGGACAGAAAACTTTCTATTGTTTCCCAGAAAACCCAACTCAAAAGGATTTTGTGGGTTCTGTATTAACTAAAGAACTGGGCAAATTTCATCCCGTTCTTTTTCGCCTCTTCAAGAGTTATTACCCAGTTTTTCCCAGAATCTTTAAGATGTTTTGGGTGCATGAAAATCCAACCTTCCCTGTTAAATCTTAATGCTATTACTGGCTCTAATCCAAATATATCCGAGAAAATCATAAAGTTTTCTATTTGTTCTTTTGATATATATTTCACCGGCTTTTTGCTC
>Ga0209518_1001228_pt1 | contig 28704 bp, 34 predicted proteins | sample RifGroB1_FD_183993 | JGI IMG/M metagenome (GOLD analysis project Ga0209518, IMG submission 183993) | Groundwater microbial communities from Rifle, Colorado, USA - Groundwater B1 (SPAdes) (version 2) | ecosystem: Environmental > Aquatic > Deep subsurface > Groundwater | place: Rifle, Colorado...
CTCTCCTCCGTGGCGACCCTTGATGATGTAGGCTTTCTGGTTTCCTATGTCCCTGAGGTTAAGAGCCGCTTCGTTCGCCATTGTCTTATTTGTCTTGTTGCACACACCGATTACGTGATCCACATGGAAACTCATGTACCTGGCCATGGCAACGTCTTCCAGCGTCATCGTGTCCCGCCGCCCCATCAGCGGGGTCTGTGCCGTGAATACGATCGGGGTCTCCAGCTGGCGGGCCAATCCCTTCAGCCGCAGCACAAAATTGGACAGGTTTTGCCACTCTTGCCGGTTCTTGCTGTCCGCATCCTCGGGTTCGCTGAGGTAATCAAAGATGAGCAGACGGATACCGTAGCGCATCTTTGTACGGATTGCGTGTCCCCTGATTTTGGACAAGGAGAAGTCCGGCATGCAAATATAATGGAATGTATCCAGGGCATCAATGGTGTCGCACGCAGTCTTCACTTTGGTGATGAGAGCGTCTGACGTGCGCCAGTTCTTGTTCAGACGCAGGTCCCGTTCCCGGACCCCCGAGTAACACGACACGGTACGCAGCATGATTTCTTCCATGTTCATCTCTGTCCCGATGAACAAGGCCGGGAACTTCTCGACGAACGCTGTCTTGACCATCATATTGATCATCGAGCTGGTCTTGCCCGTGCCGGTAGGAGACAACCACATTGTCAGACTTCCGTTGGGAAGCCCCGCCAGACGCTGGTTGATGGTGGGCCACGGCGTAGCCAGACCCATGATCGTTTGCTCTTCCCGCATACTGATCTGATCGAACAGTCCGGACCCTCCTCCAAGTATCTGGGGAGCATCCGGCGTCCCACGCGCGTACGCTCGTTGTAGGATGTCCTCCATGCCAGTCAGGTATTCCGCGGTGGTCAGCTTGTTGGCTTTCTTGGATGATACAAAGTCGTCCAGGTCCGCGTTTACCGCCTTCTGCAACGAGGATTCCATGATGTCCTCGATGAATGCCTCGGCATTGTGCAGGCTGACCGCGGAAGTGAAGAGGGCATTGAGAAAACGGTTGCGATCAATGCCTTCGCTGTGGAGCAGATCATCCATCCGTGCATCTGTTTCCGTGCGCAGGGTTACCTCATCAATCTTCTTCGTTTGGCTCGTGTATAGCTTGAGCATCTTTGCATAGATATAACGGTACAAAGGGCTCTCGAAATCGCTTGCGGCAAGGTTCGAGATGCCGCACTGGGCCATGACATCGTTGTCGCGGGCCACGCAACACAGCAGACCAAACTCACTATCCTTCTTTGCCACGCTTGGGACCCTCCACGGTTCTGATTATGTTTTCCGCATCCTGGATCATCTCTTGCAGCCATGAAGGGAGTGGGACGACCAGGGAGCTGGCCTGCTCTTCCAGACAGGGAGCGATAGCGCCCTTCACGTCCCACATACCTTCATGCATTTTACGGGCGATTCCGCAAATGTATGCCAGTTCTTCTTCCTGGCTGGGGAAGGCGGGCCGGGCGGGCATGCCCTCAAATTCCTTCACAGCACGCAACATCGTCGGCATTCCATACCGCCTGATGAACGCGTTGAAGGATTGGACCTTGCCCGCCCTGACCTGTCTCTTAAAAATCGCCGGCATTAGAGTTCTGGTTGAATGCATCCATGAATGCGAGGAACGAGTCCACGTTCTGGCGACTGATGACCTTCCACAGGCCCGCGGTTGCAGCCTCGCCGAGCTTCACGAGCTCCTGGGCGGCATCCGGCATCCACTGCTTGATGTAGTAATCCAGCTGGTCGTTATTGGTGACCAGGTACCGCTGCTTCATCACCTTGAGCTTCTGCTTCTGTTCATCCGACAAGGCAAGATGCGGCGGCCGGGTCGGATTCACCGGCGGTGGCGGCGCGGGCGGCGCCTGGTCGTCGTGAGTCTCGGGAGGAGGCACCCCCGGTGCCGTGGCCACGCCTCCCGCGATTGCCGCGAGCTCCTGGAGGGACTGGGCGGTGAACAACGTGACACTGCCCTTCTTCTCCACGGGCTTCCACACCTTGGGCAGATTATACAGATACCGGCCCAATCCGAACATGGTGCAGGCCCGTTTGAACGCCTGGGCCTCGGCGCTGGTCGCCGTGTTCTTGTCGGATGCTTCGGCTTCGCCGGCGCTGCTCCTGGTGACGCCGCAGATCGTCAATTCGCAGACGACCTGGTTGGGTCCCCATGGACGCAATACTGTATGCCATTCGTCGGGGCACACGGCATTGAGCCGATCCTGGTAAAGCCTCGGGTCCACAAACGCCACGGCCATGCCTCGATCGTTCGAGACGACCTGCGGCTTCCACTGTACGGCGTTGCCCGGGAAGGGGGCCGTCAGGGCTGCCTGCACTTCACTGTACCGCTTGTCTTCGCTCATTGATCTTCCTCCTTAGGACATGCCCTCTATTAAGGCGTCCATTAGTTTTTGTAGTATGGCTGACTGTCTTGTGGTCATTATGATGCGTTCCGCCGGAGACACGGCCTCGTTTTGTGCCGTTTCGCCCGTTACCAGCGAGTGGAACCTGTCGAATGTGGTCGTCATCTGATTCACTTTCTGCCCGAGCAATTCCGGCTGCATTATTGCAAGGCCAGTGACTCTCGTCTGGAAGTCCGTCCAGGCCACTTCGAGGGTCGTAAGCTCCTCTTCCGTCCTCTGGATTACAGCCTTGACCAGGCTTACTTCTCCGGCATTATCCGCCACTTGCATTACCTCCCGCCAGCTCTATGAAGTCTATTCTATGCATCAATAAATATATGAATCTTCCCCCGTCAAAAACGTGCCGGACGGGGGCGTACGGCCGCGGGGCTGACTCCGGTAACACCAGCAGTGATTTGTACTGGTGCGGCACGGTATCCACTTCGCAGGGGATACCGGCGACGTTGCAATCGTCCTCAACGATCACCCAGTAGTCGTCCGTGTACTTCATGGTTGGCTTGACGGCCAGCGCCCACTGGCGCTTCTCATCCCGGGCGTGGAACCGGATCTTGTTTATCCAGCCCACGGGAACGCTCAACTTCCCGGTATTGGAGGCCTTACATTCAATGAGGAAGTCGTCGGTGATAACGTCGCCCTTGGCAAACCACAGGCATCCGCTGCCGGGCCGCCACGACCCGCCGGTGTCTACCATGACCAGGCGCTCGAACTTGTTGCCGATCTGCTTTTGTTCACTCACCTTGGGGCCGGCCTTTCACTGGTGGGTCCAGGGCGCTTGTGAGAAAAAGCTCTGGTTGCGTCTCCGCTTTCGCAGGCCGGGACAAACAGGTGTTTGAGGAATCCAATGAGGAATTTGATCATGGGTTATTGTACCTCGAAAGTCGTAGTGTAGCCCTGCGATCCTGTCGATAGGACTCCAACCGACAATTGCGTAGTGTCTTTGCTTCCGGCTATTGTTATATCAAACCGTCCACCAGAGTCCGTTGTCTTGGAGTACATCGTGGACCCGTTCGCTATGACGAGCACCTTGACGTTGCTTCCGTTGACCGTACCAATTACATGGAATGTGGCGGGAGGAACTTCTGGTGGCATGGCCAAAGCACGCACGTCTACCGTGAACGGACGCCTGTACTCCTTGCCTCCGTAGCTGGCCACGGCGTTCAACTGCTGAGTACCGTGGCCGCCCACGGCCGTCCACCCGAATTCCTCCGGCCAGCGCAGGACGGACACGCTTCCGAATGGGATTTCAATCCACGCGGTGTCTGGCGTGTGCGAATAAGTAATGTGAACGGCGGCTGTTTCTCCTTCATAGATGTACGCCGGGGAAGCATACGCGTTCAGGATGATCTGGCTTGGAATATCCGAGCCACCATCGATGGTGGCAAAGTCAACGACTTTGAGAGAGCCCTTCACTGTATACGAGCGGAGCAGTTTTGTCAAGGCGTCGTTGTAGTTTCCCGTACGGTCATAGCACAGCGCCGCGGCGGCTGTGACAAAGGGTGTCGACATGGATGTACCGCTCATGGTCACGACTTCGGAGGACCACCCCGTGGACACCACATTCACTCCCGGAGCATACAGGTCAACGCCAGCGCCGCGGTTCGAGAAGGATGCCATGGCTCCGCTGTCATCCACGGCGCCCACACAGACCACGTTCGGGTATGAACACGGGTAGTAGTTCGACGCATCCGCCCCGTCGTTACCCGCGGCCGCAACGATGATTACTCCGCGGGATTGGGCGTACTGGATGGCGGCTCGCTCGGCCTCTGACGATCCGAATCCTCCGAGGCTGAGATTGATGACCCCAATTCCGTTATAAGCTGCGTATGTAATTGCCGCGGACACAGACGACATAGGGCATCCGTATTCGTCGCACGCCTCGAGTAACATGACTCTGGAAACTGGCAATGCTCCGGTAATAGCATATTCGTTAGAGTCCGCAGTGATGATGCCAGTAACGTGTGTTCCGTGATCGGTAGACGGGGGAACACCCAGGAACTCGACAACGCCGACGTCACCGAGGTCGGGGTTGCTCCGAGAGAGATTAGCATCAATGACAGCAATGCGTGTGTTAACCGGAGCTCCCTCATAGATGCGTGCGTGTACCGAATTGAAGGACGAATCTCCAGGTCGACGCAGAATGCGTGGTACCCCGGCTCCGCCCTGAATCTGGGCACTCCGGAGACCATTACGTTCGGCCCAATCGTATGTTCGCCCCGCGAGGTCGGATAGCCGTGCGTTAAGCTGATAGATACCGAGAACGGAATTCTCTCCGATGATGGTGAGTCCACTGAGTGCCTCCCGGCTTGCCTTGACAATGATCTGGTCTTCCGCGTATTGCTGCCCGGTGACCCGGTCCGTGGCTCTGCGCGTCACGGGCGCCGAGGTAATTGTCGCTGCGACCGGGATGGACGGCGGGTCGGGAGTCGGCGCGGGGGTACGCTCCTGGGATCCCTTGCCGCCGCCACATCCGTTAGTCGCCAGGACGGCGAAAACGGCCAGGAGCGCCAGAGCTCTCGATGCGGAGGATATCCTTCTTGAGAAGTATCCGCTCCTCGACGCTCCGGACGTAATTGTAGCGCGCGGTGATCGTGAGTAACGCATCGTTCAATCCCTCCTGTGCCACCTTAAGAATGGCGTCGGTTGCCCGTTCGTTGGGGGCTCCGGCCTCGGACGTCTTCTTGTGATGTCCTGTCCGGACCCGGACCCGCTCCTCCATCTTCTCCTTGATGGCTTTGACCTTGCGCATTTCCGGCGCAACGTCGTTGTATAGCGTGTCGAGATCGCTTGCCACCCTGTCTGCATCGGCCCTTGTCGCCACGCGTGACAGGTTCATCCCGGCCAGGCGCGGTTCCCATTGGTCCCGCAGGTCCTTGATGGTAAGGTCGTACCATTCCGACTCTGTTTGGACCAGTGCCGCGGAATCCGCATCCGGGCACAATAGCGCTGCTTTGTTGGTTGCTGTTGCCATGTTGTCCTCCTATATTTGATACGTGCTTCTGACGAGATTGATGATCTCCGCGAGCTTTGCCACCCACTGGTCCACAGACGACCCAACCTCGTCGAGTGGGATGTCCAGCTCGACTGCTTTGGGATCGGAACTGATGAGTGTGCACAGCAGGGTGAGCATGCTGTGCTTTGCAACGGCCTGTGCAAGTAGTTCGGCCGAGGCCCATTCGAAAATCAGTTGCTCGACGGGGCCACCGAACCGTGGTGGGCGGGACACAGCCGCCTGTGCATTCCCGATGGCCTTCTTGGTCATGCCCAGGACTTCGTCCACCTTGACCGAACTTGCCAGTGCGTCCGCGATTGCCTGTGTGTTTACGATCATGTTTTGACCGCCTCCTTTGGTAACTTGGGCTCCACGATGTCAAACGCCGTGTACCCTTGGGTTCGCATCCATCCGCTTACTTTTACAACACGCCCGGGTTTCACAACCCTCTGGATACGTGTGAACTTGGCTCCTTCGTCTCCGAAGAAGAATACCTTCGTCTCCTCCGTGTCATCCAGCAACGTGAATATGATCATTGGCTTGTCATGCTGGGTTTGACCCTCGTAAACGTCATAGCCGACAATCCCTATCACTTCCACGCGGTCCTTGGGGCTGTAGCTTGCCGTGGTGAATCCCGGGAGGTCCGCGATGGTAACGTCTCGCTGGTGGCGGGACAACAGCCCGCGCGTCGGCTCATACCCGAATAACTGCTGGTGTGTTGCCTCCATGAGAGAAGCGTCTTCGACGACAGCCACGGGTGGCCAATTTGCCAGGATGTCCTGGAGACTGACCTGCTTCTTGCGGTTCTTGTTGGCTCGTACCGTTGAGAGTAGTCCCGGCATGTCCATGTTGATTCCCAGATCGTGCAATCGTATCCAGGTGTCGTTGTGCCGGTCGACGGGATTGTTGATGAAGGGCATGGACTGGCCTTTTTTGGTCTTGCGCAGTTCTGGCGGACGGAACTTATCCGATAAGGATTCACTGGTGAGCACACTGCAAGCCCATTCCGCTCGTCCTTTTTCAGGACCGGGGACGATAGAGTTGAATGCTCCCGTGATTGCCAGGCGCGCCATGGATCCCTTATCCACTGCTGTTCTATCTGTCGTGGCGCAGAAATCCCATACCCGGTCCACCATATCCGCCAGATCCGCGTATGGTTGCGCGCCACGGGCGTCCACGATCGCGTCTCCGGCCCCGCTACCAACACTCTTGATGTCGGAGAAGCCGAGGAAGATTTGCTTGCTCGTCTCGTCCCAGGTAACGCGCACGTCCGACAGGTTGACGTCCGGATTCAGCAAGGTGATCCCGCGGCGGGAGATATCGTTGATCAATTTAGTGCGCACGTCTTCCTTCTCTTCATGCCGGAGACATGCGCCGAGGAATGTCGTGGGGTAGTGGGCCTTCAACCAGGCTCCCCACATGGCCAGCATCGCATAGAAGTGCGAGTGACTCATGTTGAAACTGTATCGGCCGGTTGCCTCTATGGTTCCCCACAACAGATTTGCAATCCGCGGGGGGACTGCCATGTCTTCGCAACCCTGGAGGAACTTTGCGCGCCGGGGAGCTACGATTGGCTCCTTCTCTTCCGGCGTCATGTTTTCGGTGAGCTTCTTGCCGCAGAACTTCCGGAGGTCGTCGGCCTCCCCGATGTCATACCCGGCCATGGTCATGGCGATCTGCATCATCTGCTCCTGGTAGATCATGACGCCGTACGTGTCGTGGAGAATCGGGCGCAAAGCCGGGTGCATATACTGGGTTTCCAGCGCTCCGGCCTGCCGGTCGACGTAGATATCAATCATAGTGACTTCGCGGGTTGCTTTGGCCTTCTCGGCATCCGTGGCCACCAGGGCCGCATAGTCCGCGTCCGTCACTTCGTCGCCCTTGGCGTCGATACGCATCTTGAAGTCTTTGGGGCCTGGCCGGTTCAGAGCGCACAGCGCCCTGACATCATTGAAAGTGTTGCAGCGGAAGCCGGCCTTAATGATCCTGACGAAGCTTGGGGTGCCGATCTGGAACAACCCCGTGGTGTCGCCTTTGTTGATCAGAGCAAGCGCATCCGGGTCATTCAGGGGTATCTGGTCCCGGTCTTTGATGCCAAGGGAATTCAGGCATTCGTTGATGACGTCCATTTGTTTCAGCCCCAGGATGTCTATCTTGCAGAAGCCCAGTGTTTCGAGAGCGTTCATATCGTATTGTGTGCAGAGCTGGTCGTCCCACTTCTGCTTGAACATCGGCACCTCTTCATGCAGTGGCCGGCTGCATATCACGATGCCGCTGGCGTGCTTGCCATAATTACCGATGGATCCTTCCGCCCGCTCGAGCAAGCTGATGGGCTCGCAGGAAGCCGGGACGTATGCGCCCGAGTTCAACAGGTTCAGGAGCCCTTCAACCTTGTCATCCCCACTCTCTTTGATGAGGGCAAAAGAGACGTTGTCGTCCAACGTGGCGTTGAACCGGTCCACTTTGTGTTTCTCTATTCCCGCGAGCAATCCGAACGACTGGATGCACCGCTTGGCTTTGTTGGCGCCGGCGGTGCCAATACCGCAGACCCTGTCCTTGCCATACCGCTCCTCGATCCACTGCAGGATTTGCTGCCTCGCATCTTTCGGGAAGTCAAGGTCTATATCAGGCATTGAGATACGTTTGGCGTTCAGGAACCGGAAGAACCGCAGGCCCGCATCCACCGGGTTGGCACTGTGGATGCCCATGAGGTATGCAACGAGGCTGCCGCCCACGCTGCCACGGCCGGGTCCGCATTGGGCTCCGATGCTTTTGGCATAGTCCACTATGTCTTTAACGATGAGGAAGTACTCCGGGTATCCCATCTGGCCTATGACCGCGAGTTCGTGGTCCACCCGATCCATATACTCTGGCTTGAACCGCGGAGACTCCATGCATATCTTGCGGATGAACGTCACGGCGTCACCACACTCGTCGATTTTCTCTCTCGTCTCCGTGTCCACGGACGGGAAGAGGGTCTTGTCCTGAGAGATACTCAAATTACACCGGTCTGCTACTTCCAGGGTACGGTCCAGCCACTCCGGCTGGATGTTCTCCGAGAACTCCTCCCTCTTCTTGAAGTACGCGTTCCCTTTATCGCCGGCCTCGCGGTCATACTCGATTGGACGGAACGAATAAGTAGGGGTGTTGACCCCGCCCTTGAAACGCAGGCGTGTGAGGAAGTCCTGCGCGTCCCAATCTCCTTTGTTGATGTAATGGACGTCATTGGACGCCACGAATTGCGCGTCCGGGACACGCTCCAGCCAGAAGTTGCGCTGCAACGTTTGAGCAGGGAGACCGTGGTCCTGCATCTCCACGTACAGACGGTCGCCCAGAACCTTCTTGAGCATGTGGTAATTCGAAAGGGCGTACTGCAGGAACTCGTCTTTGTAGGGTGGATTCCACGAGCTGGCATGCAGAGGATATGCCGCGTCATAATCGTCCAGCAGTTCCGCATACGGATCCGCGGGTGGCGGGTCGTTGTCGGTTGTGTGCGGCGCCACGAGCTTCCGGTGCATCCAGTAGTGCCGGGTCACCCAGAGAGTAAACCAGCTGAACATGCACCCGGTGAGCACGATCAGGCCTTCGTTGTGCTGGAGTATCTCCTCGATTGGGAGCCGGCACTTCGAGCGGTACAGGTACTTTGAGTAACCCTGAGTGGCCAGGTGAATCAGGTTACGATATCCATCCATGTTCATGGCCAGGAGAGTCAGGTGCCCCGTGTCTTGTTTGATGTTCGGGTTGGCCCCAGCAATGACCTTCGCTCGCACGGATACGAGCGGGCCTGTGGTGACGTATGCTTCGAGACCCAATATAGGTTTAATGATGGCCGATCCCGCGGCTCCGTTCTTCTTCTTACATGCGGACAGCATTTCGGGCACGCCAAACATGGTTCCATGATCGGTGATAGCTACCGCGGGCATGCCGAGATCGACGGCCTTGTCCACCAATTGCTCGGCGGTACACAAACTGTCGTTGGCGGAGTATGTGGTGTGGCAATGAAGGTGGGCCATGCTCATTGGTTTATTCCTCTCATCAAGGCTTCTTTCAGGGTCTTGCGCCCATGATACGTGGCCGGCCCGTGGTCGAACCAGCCGCCCGGCCGTTGTACAACCTCTCCACGTTTCAGCATCATATCAATTTCGCAGTCCATGACGTCAATCCCATGTCCATATTGTAATAGGCAACAAACATGGCCCAACGCGGAAAATGCGTTGCGGCGAACACAAATAGTTGCGTTGTGCCCCACGATTTCGCCATCATCAAAGAGGGACTCGTTCATTGCGATATCTATGGAGAGGGGTGCGATGTGCTCAAACATCTCTTTGTACATCGGCTGAAGCTTGTTGTCGAACGTTCGGTACTGGTTGGTGACAACAACCGCAGTGCTGGAGCCATGGACCGCGCCATACAGGTCCATCATGTGCTTGAGTGGCAGCGCACTGGCTTCCGGTACCGCGGCGATCGAGTCCACGATGATCATGTCCGCTCCGAGACCAATTGCGCCGGCGATTACTCTGGTTACGTCATGTATTTTGCATGGGCGCAGGATAATAGCATCGTTCGTGTTGAGTCCGACGCTGTTCATATACTTGATTGCGAGAGCCCGGTCCACATCCAGGAGAACGACTTGCCCGCCGGCTTCCTGGCAGGCTTTGCCCATGTGCCATGTCAGGACGGACTTGCCTGCCGCGAACCCGCCGGTGACCTCCGTCACGTGGCCTCGAGGGATGCCGCCAATGCCCAAAATGTCGTCCAGGGTCGGGATCCCCGTGCTGATGACCCGCAGGTCCTCACGGAGTTGCTCCTCGTATTCCTGCTCCGCGATCAGCAGGAGAGCGGCCGCACTCAATGCTGGTTCGATTGCAGCTCCCGCATCTTCATTTCGAACGATCCCTGTGCTTCGGTTACCCATAGTGGCACGATCTCCTCCACAAACATGGTGTACATCATTTTGCGGACTTCGTCCTGGTCCCACGCGTCGTGTTGGCCATTCACTTTCACCACATACACCGTGGGGTGCCGCAGATGCATCATTTTGCCCTCGTACATGAATGCCCGGGACAATATGTGCGCGAGGAAGATGATCTCGGTGTCGTGCGTGCACTCAAGTTCCTGAGAGTCCCACATTACACGGGTGCTACAGTCCACGCAGACGAGGAAGTCACGGCTGGTGGATATTGGAGTGATGATGCTGCTCTGGGGAAGGTCTTCCGGGGTCATCCGGATCGTATTCCAGCCGCCGCAGGTCGGGCATTTCTTTCCGGTCTTGCTGCGGATGCGCTCCTCCCACTTTTTGCGGCGCTCACGCACTTCCGCTTCCCATCGCCTGCGTCCGGCCGGGTCCTCCGGGGGCGCGCCCACGTTTAGGAAGGACTTCTTCTCCTCATCAAACTCCTTGTGCACGGCAATGGTCTCCCACTCCGCATGCTCCGTGGGGTCCGTCCGGTATTTGATTTTGATACCGAGATGCCGCGGGTCGTACTTCATGGAACTGCCCTTCATCAGCTTATGGAAGAGCTCGCACATCTTGTTTTCCCAGTCTTCGCGGTTCATGCCTGCCTCGGACATGTTATCGGCCTCCTGTGAGTTGTTTGTCGTCCATCTTATTCTGCAGCCTGCGCGCCGCGCGGCTCATGCGAACGTGTTCCGACATATTAAACGCGCTACGGGTTCCCAGCAACACCGGGAACACGGCGATCTTGGTTACGAAGCCCGCAATGGGACCGAGGACCCCATGTGTCACCAGTCCCACAAAGAATGCGATCACAAGGCCACTCAGCACGATGGGTATCTTGAAGAACACCCGCTTCCAGCTACGTGGCATCTCGAAGATAAGGAACAGCACGATGGCCATGGCCGGGGCCATGACAAGCGCGATTTGCATATTAACCACCTCCACAAAGTTCATTGCCGCAGAAGTCACACTTCCTGCATGCTCCTGATTTACGGGTCATGAACCCCGTGTTGCATTCCGTGCATCTTGGTGGCGGCGCCGCATTCGGTTTTGGCGCTCCGAGCCGGTAGCCCGTACCCGTGGTGCCCAGCTCGTCCAGCAAAGCGCGGTAGAACGCCTCAGGACAACTGCGTACCTCCGCGCCTGATGTGGGGCCGCATGCGTGGCAATATTGGCCTTTGAGTTTGTTGGCCACGTACTCGGGATCGACTCCCGTACGGAGCATCAGGCTTGTCACCTTGCCAAGGGCATTGACGAGGCTCTGGCACCCGGACTCTCCGCCGGAGGGCTGTGCGAATATCTCCACGATTTCGCCGGTGTCCTTGTCGCGGTTGACGGTTACGTACAGGTCTCCGCATTCTCCCACGTTGTATACCTTGGTCCGGCCTATCGTCTCCTTTGGCCTTCTCCGCGGTTTGACGTGCAGGTCCTCGGGCAGGCCCAGTTGGCCGTTTGGGAGGACGATAACCTGCTCGGGCCGCGAACCCATACGATACACAGTGAGGCCCTTGCAGCCCTCCGTGAATGCCATGGAAATGATGTCTCTCATTTGTTCCACGGTAGTCGAGTTCGGCAGGTTGATGGTCTTTGACACGGCGTTGTCGCAGTACTCTTGGAAGGCCGCCTGCATTTTGATGTGCCACTCGGGGCCAATCTCGTGGGCGCACGGGAAGGCTTTCTGTATCTTGCCCGGGATTTCCCGGATGCCTTGGACGGAGCCTCCCTCTTTCAGTATCTTCTCCATGATACCATCGGTTACCGGGAACACCTGGAGTAGGCTCGGGGTGACAAACTTCAGGATCTTGCCGTCAAGAATGTGCGCCTCATAGGCCAGGCCGAAGTGCGGCTCCACACCAGCACTGCAGTCCGCTATCTTACTGAGACTGCCGGTCGGTGCGATGGTAGTCAGCGTGGCGTTCCTGCGAGGCTTGGTCACGATCGCGTTCTTCTTGTACGCGGGGAATGGACCTTTCTCGTCCGCGAGCGCCTCGCTAATCGTGACTGCTTCTTTCTGGATGAATCTCATGATTTCCCGGCCGGTCTTGACCCCCTTGGCGCTGTTGTAGGGGACACCGATCAGGCTCAGCATGTCGGCGAATCCCATGACGCCCAGGCCAATCTTTCGGGTCTGACGAGTTACCTTGTCGATTTCCTCCAGCGGGAACACATTGATGTCGATGACGTTGTCGAGGAACCTGACGGCAACTCGCACGGTGTCGGCCAGGTCGTTCCAACATATCTCGCCGTCCTCCACATGCGCGGCCAGGTTGATGCTGCCGAGATTGCACGATTCGAACGGAAGCAGAGGCTGTTCACCACAGTTGTGGATTAGCAACCCATTTACTATCCCATGATGGGTGTCGGGTGAGACAAAGTCGAATACGTCATCGGCCTCATTGAAGTCTTCAACAGAGACAACAGTAACCGGAAGACGCCGGCCTATCTTCTGATAGTTGACGACTTCACTCAGCTTTGTGTTCTTGTACTGCTGGATGAATCCGACCTTGTTGCGGAAGATCTCAAGCTCCGAAGAGGTGATGTTCAAGTCATAGGATTCCTTGCAGAGGAAGGTCCCGTTGTCAAACCCAACAGCCTTTGCTTTGTTCGTTGTGATATAGCTTCGGACCCCAAGGACTGACAGAAGAATCTGAACTTGGCCAATCATCTCTCTGCAGGTTGACTTAAGAGTTACACGCCCCGCTGAAAGAACACTCCCGTTGGCCGAGTAGAGGCCCCGGAGAAAGGCTGCGATTTGTTTCGGGCCTTCACTCATGATTTCGTCAGTTAAGGTCCGAAGGGGAAGAGGCATTGGATTGAGCCAGAACCCTATTGACCTGGCATTTTCCGCACTGATTGAAAACTTGTGCTTGGACCCTGTAACTGGGGACAGAGGGAACTTGTTGTCATTAAAGAACTTCTTTACATCCAGGTCCTTTTGTCCGATGTTTGCGTACTTCCATCGTCCCGAGGCCTTATGGTATGTCCCGTCTCCCTGCATGAATCCGAAGATGACGAAAGGCCACGCCTGTCTTGGGGTTCCCCAACTATCAGGGAGATTTCGTGGTAATTCGACAGACTCTCCGGGCTTAAGATTTCTGAGCTCAATGTCTACCAGGGATTCCCCTGAGAGATCCGAAGCCTCGGTTGAAATCATGTGATCGTCGGTTGCCTTAAGTGTCATTCCGTTTGACAGCCGAAGAATCTTGAGAGGCTTGACCCCAGTTCGGACGACACAACCTCTGACCCAGCTGACTCCGTCCCACAAAGCAATGGCTTTCCCCGCCAGTTGACGGACACGTTGCAGTCCCTCATTTGTGAGAAGGTAGGAGTCTCCGTGGAGGCAGGGGTTTGTCCCCTCGATCTCCCCGAGGTGCGGCGTCGGGTTGCCACGGTTGATAGCGTCGATGAATACAACGCCGGGCTCTCCGTTCGCGTGCATGAGGCGCACGATGTCACTGTAGAAGGCCTTGGCATCAATCGACTTGACCTTTTTACCCGTGTTCGGATCCTTCAGGGCGAACTCCAGCCCATCGGCCACGCACTGCATGAACTCATCCGTGATGGCAATGCTCAGGTTGAAATTCGACAGGGTTCCGTGCTTTTCCTTTGCATGGGCAAACTCACCCACGTTCGGGTGGTCGACACGGATAAGGCCCATGTTGGCGCCCTTGCGTTTGCCCCCCTGGGTCACCAATTCCGCTGTCTGATTCAACTCATAGAGGACGCCCAGAGGACCACAGGCCTTGCCGTGGGTGCTTTTGATGTGCATCCCCGTGGCCCGAAGCCGGCTGAAGGAGAAGCCACAGCCTCCCCCGGACTTCTGCACCAGCGCCGCGGCCCGGACCGCTTCCATGATACCGAACTTGTCCGGCTCCAGTATGGAACTCATGGTGTCATCAATCGGCAGGACGAAACAGCCGCTCAAGGTCCCCCGGTTACCAGTCCCTGCATTCATCAGGGTCGGGCTGTTCGGCAGGAACCGTAGGGACGCCATCACGTTGTAGAACTTCTCCTGCCAGGCGTCCGTGTCTTTCGTCTTCGGATCGTGGATCAACTCCGCATCCGCAATAGCCTTCGCAACTCTCGCAAAGAGCTGCTCTGGCGTCTCCACAACCTTGCCATCCTGGTCCTTCAACAGGTACCGGGCTGACAAGACCGTTCTTGCGTTCTCGGTGAGCATATTGTACGTTCTCCTGTTCGTATGGGTCATCCCGGCAGTTGGAACTTGCCGGGACGCGTCTTGCCGGGGACGGAAGGCACCGCGGGTCGCTGTGAAGGTACCTGAGGTGGTGCTGGTACAACAGGAGGCTGAGCGACAGATGCGGCAACGGCAGGAACTTCGTCGGCAGCGGGTGCGATGGGCTCGGGAGGCTGCGCAGGAGGCGGCGGAACGGGCGCTTCAGCCGCAGGAGCCGGGGCAACAGGTGCGGCAGGGACTCCAGCACCGTCCCCAACAGGAGCCACGGGAGCCGTAACAACGGGCTTGGGGGTGGCGGGTTTGGGGGTGGCCCTCCGCGACGCTGCTGGTGCTGCGGGAGCGGGACTGCCGCTGGCTGTACCGAGCACCTCCTTCTCCAAAAGAGACTGCACTATGGGCGCACAGTCATCGCAGATATCCGTGTCGCTGGCGTCCACAACCACGGCCTGCTTCCTCGACATGCTGACGACGAGGGTGCCCTCTTCGCTGAACTTGTTGGGATCGTTGGTGCCGCAGCGATCGCATGTTCGTTTTAGTGACATCTGATCTTCGACTCCCTTCAGAGTGTTTTAGTGGGCGAAGGGTGTAAGCATTATATACCTTCGCTCATTCTTTCGTCAATGTAATTCTCGTTCATTATGACAGAACAATACGCATGTCGTTGAACGTCAAATCGGCGTTCATCCGTTCCGATCCCGAGACGTATCGCAGTACGGCCTCGGCCGCAAGCGCGGCCGTCGTGGCCACGAGGGTATTGGCCAAAGGGTATTCGCAGACACCATCCACAACTTCAGCGTCGGTCGGTATCGTGTAACGGCCTTCCCACTTCACTTCCGCGATGCCGTTTCCCATGCCCACATGGATCATAGGAAGACTGACGTTCAGGATGAAGGCTCCCCGAGCTGCCGCATTATCGAAGCAGTCAAGGGCAACCGCGATCTGTTTTGGTGCCGCGCCTATTCCGCGGACATGCTCCATGTCCTTGCAGTAGGTCCGGATGTCTCCATGCCCGGCAATCCGGTGGAGGATCACGGCGAGGGCCTCGGTTTTGCGGGAGCCGATGTCACGAGATTCCCATGGTTGGGTCCCGATGTTTTGCGCATCGATTCTCTGGTTGTCAATCAGATCCGCCGAACGGATGCCGGCACGCCACAACAGGATGGCAATGTTGGCGCCCAGGGCACCACAGCCGCCGATGACAATCCTAGTGGATTGTATTCGTGCGGCCGCGTCCGGTCCACGGTACAGCAGTTCGTGCTGGAACATTGTGTCCGCCTCCAAGAGGTGCCCATCTGAGCGCTCCACATAACAAGCACTTCTGTCGCACCTCGGTTCTTCCTTCTGTCTCTCGCAGGCTCACGCGCCTTGTGGCGCGCCAACTATGCCTGCACGGGCTTGGGCTCGGACTGCACATTGAAGATGGCGTCCTCCATGGTTTGGGTGACTTCGCTGATCCCGGCACATCCGTACTGCCGCCAGTATTCCACGCCGTGGTAAATTACCGCGGACACCTGGCGGTACTCCGGCGGGTTTACCATCCCCTCGGGACTCTTGGATTGTCCCTTGACCAGCACGGCCGCGGTTGCGTTTTCCTTGGAGGCCGCCGACAACAGACGCGTGGCGACCAGGGCCTCTATGATCGGGACTTCATGCACCGGGACCACGAGGTCCACGTTCTTGTGGTTGTGCATGTACAGGGCATGGTCCCAAGAGCCCTCGGGCTTGTTGTTGTTCAGGGCGGAAGACAAAAGGGACCCTTTCTTCAGGCCCCCGACTGCTCGTCCTCCCGCCTTGATGCGGCCGCCTTTGCGGCTGCCCATGTCCACGGGACTGCAAAGGGCAAGGCCAATCCCCGCGAACTCGCCGTCACTGGCAAGCACCACGGACAGGCCCGGCGCGAAGTGGTAGCCCAGTTTGCCCGGGACCAGGATGGTCACGTGCCTCGCTTTCAGTTTGATGGTACTCTCGTCGATGCTTCTGAATCGGTTACTCACTTTCTGTTCCTCCTCCTTTGTTTTCTGACATGTGGGCGCCTCTGGTAATGACAAAGCACAGGGATTACCCTGTGCCAATGTCCTTATTAGTGTGGGCCGGGCCTATAGTCCGCGGGGGACCATGCCCGGCACAATGATCTTGCTTCTCGAGTCCTGGACGGTGACGTCCCACCCCGCCTGGCGAAGCACCTGCTGCATGAGCTTCGCGTCCTTCTGGTGGATGGCCATGAGCAGCTGGAAGTCATTGAACACAACCTCGGGCATGCGCACGTACGGCGGGATCTGGCCTTCTTCCACGGGCTGCAATTCCTCGCTGCAGAACACGATGTCGATTGTGTCCTGCATGTAGTTGTTGCCCATGGTAATGGCTTTGACTTTGGCGCCGGCGAGCAACGGGCTGAACTCGAAGCACGAGCACACGAACCGCCAGAACGTCTGGTAAGACACCTGCGCGATGCCTTTCCTGGTCAGCAGGTCCTTGTCGAGCTTCAGCGATTCCGATCGCAGCACGATGTCGCGGACCTTGGGGTCCAACTGACCGGCATTGACTTTTGCATTCAGGTCCTGCTCCAACTGCGCGAGTTGCGCCTTGAACTGCTCTTCCCACTGGGCCTGGATTGCCTGCGCTTCGGCTTCGGGACCTGGAATGTCGCCCTGAGTGATGGCCCCTTCTCCTGGAGCGAGGCCTGCGCCTGCTTCCAGTCCTTCGAGAGTGGCAGCTTCGGTGGCCGGCACTGGCGGCGCCGCGCAAGCAAGGGGAGCCGCTGTTGGTTCCTCGGGTGTTGCGGTTACTTCGTCGTTCATTGGTAATGCCTCCCTGTTATTTGTGTCGGATCATTACGCTGACCCTACGTGATACTTTCTGTCAAGTTCTTCCGCCATGTCGGGACCCTTCCAATATGGCCGGATCCAGATCGTCTTGCCGCGTACGCCCTCTTTGTATCTGTCCGCCCGGAAGCTCCTCCAGTGTCCTCTTACTTGGAACTTCACGGACAGGCGCCGGCCTTCCGAATCCACTGGCTCCGTGTATTCTACCGTACTCCCAAGCACAATCCGCGGGACGGACGTATGGTGTTTCAGTTTCTCCTGGTACCACGCCCGCTTGCGGTGGCCCTTCGGGAACCGGTTTTGCTTGGCCCGGATATCCAGGAACTTGTCCGGCATTAACGTTTCGATGTCCGGGTGTGTCGAATTGATGTACAATATTGTGTTTGCGATCAGCCGGAACATGGCCGGCAGTGAGTCCAGGTTCCTGTTGTTGCTGCCTCGTTGTCGCACCATGCGGGTCATCTCACTGGAGGCATCAATATACTGGCTGATTTTCCCCGGCCCGATGTCCAGCCGGAAGTGGAAGAGCGAGTCATCCAGAGGAGCCAGGGGATCGTTGGACTTGCCCACGATCATGATGCGGAGCATGCGAGTAGCCGTTGTGTCCAGCAGTTCCCCCATGTAAATGTCCCGGTTTTCCCTTGGGATATCCTCATTCTCCACGCCAAAGGGGTCTTCGCAAACATAGATTCCTTCGACACTGTGAATCCCAGTGACATCGTTCCACGTGTTGAACATACCCGGAGGCATCTCAATATAGAAGGCCCGATAGGGGACTTGCAACAAGTCAGTGTCCGCATCGAGATCCGTGTCGTTCAGCATGCGGGCCAAACCAGGCATGATACGGAAGACTTGCTTGCCGGCATGTTGGAACATCAGCGCCTGGTATTCCATCATCAGGTGCGTGGTGACCCAGGCATCGTCGACCATTGGGTAGTCCGGGTCTCGTGCCATCATGACAATGCCCGCGATGGGTACCTGCACCAACAACTCGCGGTTGTTAAGGATCGGTTCCATGATGCCAAAGCCATACTGGATGAATGTCATCTCTCCGATGTCCGCGGGAAGACGGTCCTTCACAAGAGGACATCGCCACGATAACACGGAGGGGAAGACCTCAGGCTTATGCAGCCCGATACGTTCAAAGTGAATGGGTTTGTCTGCAAACATTATTCCTGGTCCAACTTTTCGCAGGCTTCTTGTACCATGATGCGCACAATGCGGTGGACGTTGTCACGGACGGCCGGGAGACTCATGAGGTTGGTGTAGTATGCCGGGCACTCCCGGTACAACTGGCATATCTGTTCTACACCACGGCCCTCTTCAATCCCCGCAGCTTCCGACCGTTCTCTTAAATCCTTCAGCATGTCTCGTGCGGTTGCAACGGCCTGGTCTTGCACATCCGTGCCAAAAGGGCTGCTTATCTGTGCGGAGGCCTCCTCAAAGTCTCTGAGGGTCTTGCGGTGCCGGTACACCGCTGCTCGGAGAATGTATGCGCCGAGCAACGTTCCTGGATCGATCGGGTACGTTTCGTCCATGGTTCACCTCATACTGCATTCTTGTCCGGGGCCTCCCGGTGGTTCCTTTTCGTCCTTGGCCTTGGGGACGTCCTTAACGAGAATGATCCGGTGTTCCCCGGTCCATTCATAGTCTCGCACCTTGCCGTTCTTGTCCAGTTCGGATTGCTGTATGCCGTAGCTTACTGTGTTATCCGAGTGACGAGCCACGGCCAGGATGGTCCCTTTGAGGGCCGTTACTTTGTCCTTCACCTGCTGGAACAGCCGGTATTGTGGGACCGGTGTTGGGAAGTCCACCTTTTTGGCGTTCACCGGGGTGAGCCGTGTCTGGTCGAACCAGCAATCCACGCCCGGTTTACCGTCTTTGTCCAGCGATTGCGCCTGCAAACCGTAGTGGATGCAGCCTGTCGAATGTTCCGTGATGCTGAGTACGATGCCTGTGAACCCGGTAATCGGGTCCTTGAGTTCGTCTCCCATTCCATACTTGAGTTCCATGTGATGCCTCCTGTTCAAAATGTGGGGAGTTGGCAAAGCGCTGGATGTTCGGCGCGCCACTCCTTAGCCCGCTCGATCCATTCATCGAGAGACTTGATCATGTCGCTTTCTTCGTCGGGGTCGTTTGCCAGGACCTCCTGTTTGTACCGTTCCACAACGCCGATGGAGAGATCGTCCTTTGCCCTGAAAGTAATCATGGGCTCGTCATCGATCGCCGGGGACAATACCTTGGGGAGTTTTGCTTCTCTCATGTTAACCACCTCCTCGCAGTTCCTTTATTGTCATCCGCCCGCATCGTATCTCCTGAAGGAGTTGGAAGCGTGGCACGTACGTCCGGAGTTCCGTGGCACTGAATTCCTTGTCGCGGTCTGGGCCGACGTCTTCAAACCACATTGATGCCGGCCGCACGAACAGTTTGAGAGGGTTGTCTCCGTGGTACACAACAACTTCTTCGCCAGTCTCCGTGTTGATGCCCGTGCCAATCACAATGTACTCAGGCCCTTTATAGTGCTTGTAGAGACCGGTGGCAATCACAGTCGTCTTGTGGATGGTTCCTTCATTTTCCATGTGGGTCCTCCTCGAAGATTTTAAATCCTTGCAATTCACGGGTCTTATCGTCAAACACGGCGATGATGGGATTGCTGCCCATGTCTACCACTTTGAACAACCCGTTTAGGAATCCCAGTGGTCCCATTTTGACCACCCCGTCATGTATACCACACTGGATGGTTGGGTGGTTTGCCAGTATGTCATTTACCTGGACTCGTGCTCCTATGAAATTGACTGTTCCCTCGTAGTCTATTTGTAGCATCTCGTTCAGGAGAGAGACTGCTTCATCTTTTGTTACCGTGGATTTCATGTATCCTCCTGGATATTGCCGGCGGGCAGCATTTTGGTGAGGGTCTCACCAATCTCTTTCATTTTATCAATGTCAGTGACAAACGTGGAAAGTGTTTGGCCAAGGAGTATCAGACGATTTTGCAAGTCCTCCAAGGATGCTTCGAGAGCAGCGCTCCATGGTACGTCTCCGGAATCATGAGGGTTAATACTCCCGAACCACGGGTCTTTAACATCGCTGTTACCTCGGGTAGTGGAGATCCCATGGCCCTCTTTTATGTCTTCCAGCATGTCTTTCCAAACACCGGGAGAATAATACGTTACCTTCTGCTTTTCCTGACCAGCAAAGTTGACACGGGTGGTGACCTTCATGAGGACAAAGTAATCCATTGCGATGAGAACTCCGGGATTACGAGTATAGGCATGGCTTTTTGTGTCGTTGGTACCATAGTCCCAGAATATTCGGATGATCTTCTCAGCCTCTGGGTTCTCCAGTGACTTGAGGTACCCTCGGGCCTTATCATGGACTTCGCTTTCGGATACTCCTTGGAACGAATCTTCGTAGCCTTCCATGTATCCTACGAATTCCGGTTTGTCTACCACGAACTGGTTCTTCAGCAGGTAGATGGTCAGGGTGGTCTGGGTACCGGAAGGCAGGCGCAGGCTCTGCTCTCTCACTTTGATGTGCCCTCTACGGGCGGGTCTTTTCACTGTTGCCATTACGTGTTACCTCTCCCGGTTTATCTATTTCCGCACTTGTTGGCCATCGGCCTGTCTCGCCCCACAAAACAAAGGCAATGCGGAACCTGGCTTGCGCGATGATATCAGGGGCCGACTCTCGCAGCCACACCCACGGGTCCTGCGTCATGCTTTCTTTACCAGGGAGGCGAGAGGCACGTAGAGCTTTCCTTTAGTCAACACATGCCGGGACTTCTCACCAGGATACTTCCAGGCGTCGGCCAGGACAATGTACCGGTCGCTGGTGGCATGCTTCCGTGCCGTGCGCTCGATATCGTTCTGGCGATGATGGACTTCTTTGGGGAGCATAATGCTGTGCGTCTTTGGGACGAAGGCGACGCACTTGCCCCACTTGGTTCGGGTCCCGCCCGCAGACGATGATGTCCATGTCACACGTTGTCCAACCAGTTCTTCGCCCATGTCATACGCCCTCCCGGAACATTTTGCTGACCACGGAATATATCTTCTCTTCCATGCCAGCTTCCATATATAGATGCAGACCGGCGGATTCGCAAACGAACTCCCCGGGTTCAATCCCGAGGTTCGCGGCCATGAAATGCTGGAGGTGCGCCAGTCCCTGGAGGTTGGCGGGATACCCGCCCCAGAGATCCCAGCTCCGGAAGTTGATGAAGAAGTGGAGCTTCCCGTCCAGAATCCGCAACTTGATTTGGCGCAAACACGGCGGGTCGGGGAGCAGACTGTCGGATGGCTGTGCGATCTGGATCACAGCCTGATTTGTGTCCGGGGTCTCGAATAAAACGGTTTGCCAGTGTGTAATTTGATCGATGGGGAATATGAGCCCGGGTCCAGCCCACATCCGGCTGCCGTATGTGTATGTTTCGTTCGGCTGCATCTCCGCGGTCATAATATACCGCTTGTAGTTCGTTTCCCAGTAGTCAAAGGACACAGGGTTGGGGAGCCCGAATGACGATAGGACGTCGGGGAGCGCGGTACTGGGGTCCGGGTACTCGATATGCACCAGGGCATAATCGAACTGGCAGCGGATCTTATCCACGCATCCCGTGCTCCCGTGCTGCACGACCGAGCGGCGCCCGTTGTCAAGAGCTGCCGCCACGAGCCGGTAGAACGATTCGCTGATGGTCTTTGCCTCGAGGATTGTCTTCCTGATCATTGCCCACCTCCGCTATCGTCCTTGGGTGGCGTGGGGGACATGTCCAAATGGTATCCCGTGGGGATCCAGAACTCGGGGATGTCGCCGTAGTCCACCATCAGGCCAGCACCGAGAACGGCGTAATTCCGTATGTCATTGATGCGCCCGGTGAGACCTTCAGACTCCACCTTCCCGGAACATACGTAGCTTGCCATGGCATCGACGTGTTTGCGAAAATATACCCACCATGCGATCATCGTTCCGATCTTATGGAGGGCCTCCTCGTCCCACTCCGCGGCGACCAGGGCATGGTCCGGGCATTCCAGACAGAAGGAGCTGACGAGTCTGTCCAGCTTATCCTGGTTCGCCGGGTCTTTGGCCACATACTTGACCTCTCCGATAGTCCGGTCAAACACAGACTTGAGCGCGGGGATAAGCTCACGGCCTAACGACTTGAAGTTCTTCAGCCTGTCCCGGTCTCCCTGGGTGTAGTCTTTGCCTTTGCTGTCAAGGATGGCATGTTCCAACTCTTCCAGCCCTTGCAGCATGCCTGCGAATTGCTTGTCGTTCATGCGTACGCCCTCCCTTTGCATATATATAGGCGGACATTGGGTGGTCCGTCTTGTCCGACTGGGGTCAATATCTCTGCGGGTATCTCCACGATGCGGCTCGCCTCCGGGTGCCCAGGGAGCTCTTTGTCAATGCAGGGTGCCAGAACACTGGCGTCGATGCTGTGAATTGCATACGCTCCCGAGACCCTTCCAATGGCTGCCCTGATGCTGTTATAGGCATCGTAGATAGAGACAGGAACGAACTCCACGGGGGAACCATCCAGCGTTATCACCAGTGCAATTATGAATTCTCCCATCGTTCCCACCTCACCATAAAGAATACGTGTCCATGTGCTCATCGCCCCAGCGCTGCTGGCGCTCCTTCATCACGGACACGATCGTTGTCAGGTCGAACTTCCTGTCCTTGCCACTCAAGCAGATGCCCGCGGAGACAACTTCAAGGTCGTCCTTTTGGACCACGGTACGATATTCAAGTCCCTGGAATTTCCACTTGACCACGAGGTGTGTTTCGTCCTGCTCCACGTAGCTGAGCAAGTCAGCATTCATGCAGCCCAGTGCCATACGAATGCGATTCTCTTCCTGGGACTGCTTCAATTCTTCTGATGTCTTGAAGAGATACTGCAGGGCAAGTCTGCCCTCGGGTGTGATGCCCTGGATGCGGGCGGCCACCATCTCAGCTGTTCCCGCGGCATGTTCCAGGTCGATGTCATGTGCCCATGGAAGAATCTGCCGGGCTCTGTCTATCATCACGGGCATGGGAGTCATAGCCACTTCAATTACGTCGAAGGGTTCCACCCCACGGACGAGATGCGCCTCCGTGATCCCCATGATGCCGAAGCGCTTGCCGGCCTCTTCGAGGTTCCATGGTACCACGATCCAGTGGTTATCGATTTTAGCCACTGCGATAACAATCATCTTGGGGAACTTGTTGAGGAAGCGCTGTCGTTCCACCAGGTCCAACTGCCGCGTGTAGCGCACGGTCCTGGTGTCTTTTGGCCGCCATAGGTAGCAGCCGTGGGGAGTGTGGTAGTCCTGTGGTCTGAATTTGTATACGATACCACCCACTCGTGTGACTATTGGTCCCCCGAGGTAGGTGGCGACAAATTCGGAGTCGGAGAGCTGACGTTCAAGCTCCACCATCTCCGTCATGATGTCGGCAATCTTCGTTGCTTGCTTCTTCACTTGTGGCCCTCTCGACTGCAGCCTTGATGGCTGATGCGAGCAGATACTTGCGTGTAATTTCCAGTTCGGTTCTCTGCGTCGCCTCGGTTGCTCTGAATATCTTCTTGGATGTCTCCACGTAGTCGTTGAGACCGTACGTCCCCACAAACTCGTAGAGCCGGGCTCGTGATACGCCCAGCTCTACGGAGGTGTTGGTCATTGTGAAGCCTGTTGCAAGGAGTTCTCCAATTCTCTGCATCCTTTCCACAGTGCCGTTAGTATACAACGTGGCGGCACGATCCGCAAGCTGGCTGACCAGCTGCCCAATGGCTCTGGTTGCCCGGCACGATTCGCAGAATCGGGTGCCTTGACGCGTCGGGCCTATGTCGACACCACAAGCGTGGCATCGAGACATTATGCGGCCCGTTTTGGTAACTGAATGTCCATGATTTCCATCACCAGATCGAACATGGATGGCCGGGACAACAGTGTCAGGATTTCAGGGAGGCTGTACTGGTCTCCGCCACCCTCGATCTTCCGGAATTCACAGCCCAGGTTCTGAAGTTCTCCGGACAGTCGGTCGGGTTCGCCTGGCAGGTGGATGAAGGTGACCATTGGTTCAACCTTCATGTTCTCCTTGTAGGCCGCGTAGGCTGTCTCGAATCGTGGTGGTGTGTTGTCGCCACCATCGGTAATGACGATGATCTGCTCCACGAGCTTGTTGTCTCGCATGAGTTTGACCAGGGGTCCGCCGATCGAGGTGCCACCGCCGGCGTGGATGTTCTTGACTGCCTGTTCCCAGTCGGACAGATTCTGCCCCGGGTTGCCAAGGTCGTAAACGCCTGTGTCAAACATGTAGGCACCAAAGAACACGTCCTGTTCGATGGCCTGCGCCACGACGGCGCCGATCTGGGTGCCGAGCAAGATGGCGGAGTGCATGGAGCCTGACTTGTCGACGAACAGCGCGGTCGGCCGTTTGATGACACCGATGCGCTTGATCTGCTTGTTGCCGACGGTTTCCATTTGCTTCAGGATGTCCACGTCCTTGATGCGCCCGGTGCTGACCGCGGTCCGGGTCTTCAGGCCCGCGACTCGTTTGGATGTCTCCGCTTCCTTCAGCTTGGCCTGTACCAGGGACTTCAGGGATGCGTTGTCCAGTACTCCGCGCTCCTGCAACCAGCCCATGTTGTTGATGACTTCCGCCGGGCTCATGTTATTAATGACCGCCAGCATGACTGTCGGGGTCAGTTTCTTCATGAAGGGGGCGCAGATGCGGAGCGGAATGCTGTGCTTGATCAGCGCTTCCGCAATTACCTGCGGCTCGCAATCATTCCGCGACAGGTCGCGCATGGCGGCGAACGGGCTGTCCTCGGGGTACTCGCCCGTGAACAGAATACCGTTGGCCCGGTCCAACATCCGGGCGTGCGTGGTCCGGGCAATGTACTGAAGCTGTTTACGTGCCTGTAGTGCGGCGCCGTCGAAACGCTTTGGGTTCTCCTGCAGCCGGTCGAACCATTTCAGGGTCGCCGTACGCATGCATCGTGGCAGACGCTTGTGCTTCGTGTCGCGGACAAAGCGAAGCAGGCGTTCCACCTGATAGGGCGCGAAGTTCTCCCCTTCGGACAGCACCATGTATGCTGCGTCGCGGTGCTCGCCCATCGGACTGATGAACATGTTGGCGATGAACGTCTCCTGGTGATCGCGGAGACGGCCGTTCTGGAGGTACCAGTAGCCGAGCTTGCCGTAGAAGATCGGGTCTTTCTCGAGCAGCTCGTCGTGGAACCTGTTCAGTTCCGCGCGCGCAACCTGGCGGGCCGCGTCGTCTTTCCCGGTGCCTTCGCGATTCCTGTGAGGGGTCACGAGTAGCGAGTTCAGGCACTGGAGTCTGTAGTCTTTCTCAGCCTGGGTCATACTCATGGGGTTCACCTTCCTTAATTAAGGTATTCTTTGGCTCGGCGCATGCTCCGCACTCTCCGGAGCTTCCGCAGTGCCTTCTCTTCGATTTGTCTGATGCGTTCACGGGACAGCCCAAACTCTTTGGAGAGAATGGATAGAGTCCCGGGCGCCCTGTCTCCGATTCCGAACAGGACAGTCAATATCCGCTGCTCTCGTGGTGAGAGCATGGACAGACCTTCCTTGATCAGTGTCTTCAGCTCGCCACAGTCTACAGCCTCAAAGGGTTCACAGGATAGCCCCGCGACGTCCATTCGGGTGAGTCCTGGTCGGATCTCTTCGTCCAGAGAGGCGTGGTTGTGACATAGGCCACGCAGTCCGCGGATGGATGCTTCGTCTTGGTCCATTACATCCGCGACTTCCGCGTCACAAGGAACGCGGCCGAGGTCGGCGGTCATCTGGTCGACAACCTTCATGTAAGCCTTGACACGGCCAGCAAAATACGAGGGCTTACCTACAACTCCACTGGTCTTCAAGAGACAGTCTTCCACGGCCTGGCGGATCCACCATGTGGCATACGTGCTGAATAAGAATCCGCGCTCGATCTCAAACTTCTCGTAGGCACGGATGAGTCCCACCGTCCCGGCCTGCGCCAGGTCCTCATAGTCTACTCCGCGGTTGATATACCCTTTGGCGATTGAGTGTACGAGTGGCACATTTGCCTCAATGAAACGAGCGCGCGCTTCGTCGTCACCCTTCTTAGCAAGGATAAGCAGCATACGCAAAGCATCAAACTTACTTCTTGTCATGGTTGCCATGATGGATTCCTTGTTTCTACTCTACTGCCCGAGCAGGACTGCCGAGGCTGGACTCGAACCAGCGCGTCTCCGGATTAACAGTCCGGCCCCTTACCAACTTGGGTACTCGGCAAAGTAGTTATTCCCGCATGTACTTCCGCGTGGCAATTGGTGCAGAGTAAGACACACTTCCTTAACTCTCTCTTGATTACTTCCCAACCTCGACTGATGCCCTTACTACTTATTCCGAAAGATTTGGAGGATCCGTCTTGATGATGGAAAGTTAGTCCCCCAATACACTTGTTGTATCCACAGATTATGCATTCCCCGCCAAGGAATTCCACGGCCATCTGCTTAAGCTTACGTCTACGGTTTGTCACCGCGAGGACTCGGGCCGTCTTCCTCTTACTATCTCGTTGCTCTTGCTCTGCGGTAGATAGGAGCTTTCTCTTCACAGGATGACGGCTTCTAAACGGATTGCATGTTAGACAATACTTTCGTCTGCAGAGGTCTCTTGGGATTCCCTCAATGACGACCATCCACGGGATTTTGCAACCACAGGTTTGACAGGCATGTCCCACGGTGTTCACCTCAGGGATATCTTATCTTACCTGTTACAAAAAGTCAACGCAAGTTGCTAACCATTTGCTCCACCAGTTGAGCTATCGAGCATCAATCGGGATAGTAGGATTCGAACCTACGGTCTCCTGACCTATCGGAGTGGTCCGGCTTGAACGGACGGCTTCCGCGCCCCAAACGCGGCACTCTTCCAACTGAGCTACACTCCGTTATGTTCTTGTATGGATGGGGCAGGATTCGAACCTGCAATGTCCGAAGACGCCTGATCTACAGTCAGGGGGACAACCAATTGTCCAACCCATCCGTGTCTGTAGCCAGGATAATAAGGTTCCATTGTCTTGCTCCAATACCCGAGGCCGGACTCGAACCGGCAACTCAGGGATTTTAAGTCCCCTGCCTCTGCCTAATTGGGCCACCCGGGCATACTGCCGAGTGTCCGGAGCGGGATTCGAACCCGCACATTACAGCGATCTCAACGCTGCTCCTCTGCCAAGATTGGGATACCCGGACTCTTATCGAGTACCCAGGGAGGGGGTCGAACCCTCAACACGTCGGGTCTGAGCCGACGGCCTCTGCCAAATTGGGCTACCTGGGCATGGTGTAAGGTCTGCCAAGTCCAGGTCTGATAGGTCTTTGTTCACGAGGGTTCACCCCCTTTCTATAAGCGGAAGGCAAAGGATTCGAACCTTTGTGCCGTTCCCGACGCTCCGGTTAGCAACCGGGCCGAATAGACCAGCTCTCGCAGCCTTCCTTATACGGAGGAGGAGAGGATCGAACTCCCACGGGCTTTCACCCCAACGGTTTTCGGGACCGCGGCCGGCGCCTGCCGTCGGCTGGCTCCTCCGAACGATGATGATCCAGAGCTACTGGAGTCTGCTGACATTTGGCTCACCTGCCTTCCGTTGCATCATGGGTTATACTGCTACGAACATGCCGCACATGCGCTGGTCATGTGCTGTGTCCGCGTAGGGACAGGGGTGTTTCATCTTCCGGTCCCCTTCCTGTTGTTCCGCCAGGACCTCGCAAAAGATAGGCTCGTTTGGGCCTACGGCGGGGGTCTCCGGGGACACTGGTCGTTGGTCTCCGTGCTTGCACTTGTTTTTCATGGGTCTCCTTACAGGTCAAACGGATTGGTCTGCTCGTGGAAGTTCTGCTCCGCGGCCTCAAACATGGATATGGGACACTGGGCAACTACCATGGCCAGGTTCCACTTCTTCGCAGCCATGAACAGGTCTTCCGCGGCGGGGCAGTTGTCTGTCTTCCCCGGCTTGAACTTGACACAGTTATAGCACAAGCTCCCCGAGTGCCGGATTGCTTCCGCGGCCGGGCTGACTGCCTTCTCGGTACCATAGTGCATCTGTGTGACTACTTCGAGCGCTGCCATACGCTTCCTCCTGTGTACCAACTGTGTGATGGACGGAGCCGGAATCGAACCGGATAAGTCAGCTTAATAGGCTGGTGGAGAACCAATCTCCTGGTTGTTTGTATGCTCATGTCGTCTGCGCAGCGGACTGCGCCCAGTGACCGGGGCATTGTAAACAGACTTGCTCCGCCCGTTTAGTGGACCGCGAGGGGATCGAACCCTCTGCCTCCTGCGTGCAAAGCA
>Ga0209518_1001230_pt1 | contig 28661 bp, 33 predicted proteins | sample RifGroB1_FD_183993 | JGI IMG/M metagenome (GOLD analysis project Ga0209518, IMG submission 183993) | Groundwater microbial communities from Rifle, Colorado, USA - Groundwater B1 (SPAdes) (version 2) | ecosystem: Environmental > Aquatic > Deep subsurface > Groundwater | place: Rifle, Colorado...
AGTGGAGCCGAGAAAAAGGTTTGGCGCATCCCCTACGACGCCCTTGATGTTCGCATGGCCAGCGTTCGACTGATGCCGCTAACCACATTCGGGACAGAGCCCCGGAAAGCCATATATTTATTAACGGGCATTGTTCGGCATACCGTGGTGGGGCGATGAAGGTGAAAAAGAAGTGGCTCTATGCAGGCATCGGCGCCATCATCCTCATTTCCATCGTCGCCTTCGTCTCCATGAAAAAGAGCGCGCAGCCGCAGGACGTGCTGGACATCAACCTGGCGGAGCACAAGGACCTCGCGCTGCACATCCATCCCCACCTGTCCATCAGGATTCTCGGGCAGGAGCATCCCATTCCGGCGGGCATCGGCATCTCCCCAAATGGCATGCGCGTCATCCACACCCATAAGCCGGACGGCAACCTGCATGTGGAATCCCCATATCCCCATCTCTTCTATCTTCAGGATTTCTTCACCATCTGGGGCAAGCGCTTCACCGGGCAGTGCATCTTCGAGTACTGCGCGGACGGGAACCACACCCTGAAAGTCTATGCCAATGGGGAAGAGAGCAGCCTCTACGGGCTTGTCCCGCTTTACGATCTCGACGACATCAGGATAGTCTATGAGGAGACTGGGGGGAACAGCTCATGAAATGGGTAATGATCATGGTGGCTGCCGTGGCGCTGGCGCTTCTGGCGGCTGGATGCGCAAAGGGTTCTGCGGCGACGGATGCGTTCGCACAATGCCTGACGGACAAGGGGGTAAAGATGTACGGCGCCTACTGGTGCCCGCACTGCATCAACCAGAAGGAACTGTTCGGCAGCAGCTTTGAGAAAGTCCAGTACGTTGAGTGCTCGTTGCCCAACCGTGGGGGCCAGAACGAGGTGTGCAATGACGCCGGCATCAACGGCTACCCGACATGGGAATTCGCGGACGGCAGCCGCGTGGAAGGCGAGATGAATATGGAGAACATCGCGGCCAAAGCAGGCTGCCCGCTTGGAGGATGAGAGCATGGCCCTGGTCACCATAGTCAAGGAAGCGTTGTCTGTTTTGGTTGTCGTGGGGCTTGCCGGCATGGCGTTCTTTTTCATCGGCGCAGCCTGGAAAAACAGGGTTCTCGGGAAATGGCGCCTCTTCGTCACCAGGAACGCGCTGTATTTCGCCTTCGCCGCGGCGCTCATCGCGACATCAGGCAGCCTATTCTTCTCCGAGATAGCCCATTACGATCCGTGCAAGCTCTGCTGGTTCCAGCGCATCTTCATGTATCCCCTGGCCGTCATGTTCGCCGTCGCCATCTGGAAAAAGGACATGCGAGTGAGGAGATATGCCCTGCCGCTTGCCGTCATCGGCGCTCCCATAGCCGCCTACCATTACGGCCTTCAGGTGTACAACGCCATCTCCCCAATCACGTCTTCCTGCTCCGCGACAGGGCCGAGCTGCGCATCGACCCCCATCATGACCTTCGGCTTCGTCACCATCCCGCTCATGGCATTGGTGGCGTTCCTCATCATCATCGTCAGCATGGCCCTCCTCGGCAGAGGGAAAGGGACGAAGGGTGCGGGGCGGGCAACGGCTACCCATCCAAAGAAGGTGAGCGGATGAACAATGGCCAAAGTGTCCTCGTGCTGGCAGGCGCATTGATTCTGGGGCTGCTGGGCGGGATTCTCGGCGCGGTAGTCTCCGACAAGGCCCTGCATCCGAGCGAGGAAGACCTCATCACGGAATTCTACGACGTGGAGAATGCCGTCCATGTCTCTCCCCACAGCCTGCGCAAGATGATGGAGAAAGGCGACAGCTCCTACGTGCTCGTCGACCTCAGGAGCGCGCAGGAATACGAGAAGGAGCATATCGCCGGCGCAGTCAGCATTCCCGCATACAAGGATCCGGATACCTCGGCCTATGGCGACATCGAGCGCATTGTCGGGGGATTTGAGGAACTGCCCAAGGATAAAGGCATCATCGTCTATTGCTACAGCATGCCGTGCATGACCGGCAGGAAGATAGGGAAGATGCTCGCGGAAAGGGGAATCTACGTCAAGCACCTCGGCATTGGCTGGAACGAGTGGCGCTACCAGTGGACGCTCTGGAACCATGAGCATGAATGGAATCTCACCAGGGCGGAGGATTATATCGTTTCAGGCAAGGAGCCCGGGGCACCGAAAAAAGCGGCATCGAAAGCGTGCCCCATAGAAGGTGAATTCGGATGTTGAAGGGCAACAGCGTTTTCCTTGGCATCGCCGCATGGGTAATGCTCCTGCTGGCCCTACCCCTTTCCTCCGCCCATCTGGAAGGAGGCCTCGACAAGGAAGCCAATGGCTACACCATCGACGTGGGCTATGATCCCGATCCCCTCCTTGCGCAGCATCCGGTCTACCTGAGCATCGGCCTGTTCAACGCCACTACCAAGGAGGCGGCGAAGACGGACAAGATGTGGATGCGCCTCTCCACCGACCAGGGCGTCGTCTACGCGGGAATGTACCTGCCGGAGAACGGCGTGGCGCCGATGAGCCTCATCTTTCCAAGGGGAGGGGAGTACACGCTCGCGGTGCGGTTCTATGACGGCGACAACCCAGAGGCCGTCGCTGCCGCTGATATCCCCCTCACGGTCAACGGCGCGGCAGCGCAAGGGAGCATGCTCACCAATGCGTGGGGCGTGCTGTTCATGGCCGCTGGCGTGCTCGTCGCGGGCGTCATCGGCTATGTGGCCGGCGTTGCCGCATCAACGGGAAAAAGGCCGGGAAAAGAGAAATTATTAAATAGCAAGAGCCGAAAAAGCAAGGCAAAGACATAACAGTATCCGTGAGGTGGTACAATATGACAATCGGAAAGCTGATGAAGAGATGCGGCGACTACCCTTATCTGGCGTTCCGCGTTATTGTCGGGCTGCTGTTCATGCTGCACGGCGCGCAGAAGTACGGCCTGATGGGGGACGGCACGACCATAGCAAAGTTCGCCGGCCTGTTCCATCTGCCGCTGGCGCTTGCCTATGCCGCGGCCACCATTGAGCTCGTCGGGGGAGCGTGCATCCTGCTCGGCCTGTTCACCAGAAGCGCGGCGTTCCTGGGGTCTGTCGTGATGATCACTGCCTTGGCGATAGTCCATTTCCCGAACGGGATCAACCCGCTGGCGAATCAGGGGGAATTGCCCCTGCTCTTCCTGGCATCGTTCCTCGTCATTATGGTGAACGGCGCGCGGGCCTGGAGCCTGGAGAAGGCCATCCTGAGGCACGACAAGTTCTAGGCAGGCCCATTCTTCTTTTTTTATTATTTTTATTATTGGATTATCATAGCCCGGCAGGGTAAAGAATAGGAAAGCACGGCATGGCAAAGACACTCATCATCTACGCGCATCCCAAGACCAGGGGCCATTGTTCCACAATCAGGGACGAGGTGGAACGATTGATGAAAGAGAAGGGGGAAGGCTACGAGCTTATCGATCTCTACGCGATGAAATATGATCCCCTCCTTCACGAGAAGGAGCATTACACGGCAGGCGGCCGCGCCATCTCCCCCCGGAACAAGGCGTTCCAGCAGAAGATAAAAAGGGCGGAGAGGCTGATATTCATCTATCCCATCTGGTGGAATTCCATGCCTGCCATCCTCAAGGGCTGGCTCGACCGCGTGCTGACATCCCATTTCGCGTTCAGGTTCCTTCCTTATGGGATTCCCGTCAAGCTGCTCAAGGGCAGGAAAGCCCTCCTGTTCATCACCGGAGGCACGAACCGCATCCTGGCGTGGATTTTCCTGCGCGACAGGGCGGCCAAGATCATGGCCAAGGACACGCTCGGCTTCTGCGGCATAAAGACCAGTGTGTGCCAGTTCGGGAGCTGCACGGCATTCGATGGCAGGAAGGCCGCTCGGCTGAGAAAAACCGTGCAGAGAAGGATGGAAAGATTTTACGGATGGTGAATGGATGGCATCGCTGAAGACATGGGCAAAGGCAATGCGCCTTCCTTTTTTGACCGCGACCGCAGTCCCGGTCATACTGGGCAGCGCAATCGCCTGGCAGCAGGGCTTTCCCTTTGGCTGGCTCCTGTTCGCGGTGACGCTACTGGGCGTCTCATTCGCCCACCTGGGCACGAACCTCGCCAATGACTATTACGACCACAAGTCGGGAAATGACGAGGCGAACACCACCCCCACGCCGTTCAGCGGCGGGAGCAGGGTCATCCAGGATGGCCTCATCAAGGCGGAGAGCGTCAGGAACGTCTCCTTCACGTTTTTTGTTCTGGCGCTGGCGGCCATGGCATGGCTCTATGGGGAAACCCGCTATATCGTGCTGGTGATCATCGGCATCGCCGGCGGGCTGATCGGGTTCTTCTACACGGCTCCTCCCCTGAAGCTCGGCTACCGCGGCTTCGGCGAGCTGCTCACAGGCGTCTGCTTCGGCCCTCTGGTGGTGATGGGCAGCTACGCCGTGTACTCGGGGGCTGTTGACCGCGTGTCGCTGCTCGCGTCCGTCCCCGTCGGCCTCCTGATCGGGCTGGTGCTGTACGTCAACGAATTCCCCGACTATGACGCCGACAGGAGTGTTGGGAAAAAAACCGCGGTTGTGCTGCTGGGAAAGCGCGAGGCCATGGGCGCCTACCATAACCTCCTGTTCTTCACCTATGGGTTCGCCGCCATCTTCATCGTGGTGGGGCTGCTTCCCCTGTTCGCGCTGCTTGTCTTCCTCACCCTTCCGCTGGCCATCAGGGCGTTCCTGGCCTCACGGCGCTACATCCGGGAGGGAGAGGACCTCAGGGCATTGCTGCCGGCGAACGCCTCCACCATCATGCTCCACCTTTCTTTTGGGTTGCTCCTTAGCCTGAGCTTTGTCCTCGACAGGCTCTTGTAGCACCATGGCGACGCTCCAGGATGTTTACAGGCCAGTCCGGAAAGAGATGGAGGACGTGGAGCGCATCATCGCCGCTTCCCTCTCGGAAGGCACGGTGCCGGAGCTGAGGAAGATCAACCGCGCCCTGCGGGCATCCCCCGGGAAACGCCTCCGCCCGGCCATGGTGCTGCTTTCGGCCCATGCCGGTGCCTACCGCCGAAGAAAGGATGGCAGGGGCCGCAGGGAGAGTATTGCCAAGACCGCCGCGGCAGTCGAGCTGATACACGTCTCCACCCTCGTCCACGATGACGTGATGGATGCTTCCCTTCTCAGGCACCGCAAGCCGACCGTCAACGCCCTCCATGGGGACAATGTGGCCATCTGCGCGGGGGACTACCTGCTTGCCCGCGCGTTCATGCTGCTCGCGGAGACAGGAAATCCCGCGCTCATCGGCATCGCCTCGCGTGCCGTAAAGGATGTCTGCGAAGGCCAGGTGCTCCAAGTCTGGAGAAGGGGCAAGGCCATGGGCCTGAAAGAATACGATGCCATCATCGACAGGAAAACGGCTGCGCTCTTCCGGGCGGCGTGCGGGATGGGGGCTTGTGCTGCGGGGCTGGAAGGAAGCGCCTTGCCCTTTTTCGGCTTCCATTTCGGCAGGGGGTTCCAGATGATCGACGATTATCTCGACATCGTCTCCGACGAGAAGACGCTGGGCAAGAGGCCGGGGGAAAACATCCGGCAGGGGGAATGGACCCTGCCTGCGCTGCTGCTGCTTCAACAGGTGCCGAAAGCGTCGCGTGCGTCCACGGCAGAAAGATGCATGGAGGATATGCGCCTCTTGAGGAGGATGATAGCCATGCGCCATGTCGGGGAGAGCGTGTGGAAAGCGGTGAATGAGGAGATGCGGAAGGCGGAGCAGGCGCTTGATTCCCTCCCCGCGTCCCCGTGCCGGCAGGCGCTTCATCAACTGCTTGACCTTTCTGTCTCGCGGCTGAAATAGGAATTTTTAAAAACGCTTGTTGGTTTCTCCTCTGAGAGCATGATGGCAGCAGCACCATTTTATCACCACGTCATTGTCCGCCCCCACGATGATGGGTCTTATGGCGTATATCCCGGATGTTATGCCGACATGATGGCCAAGAGGGGGGAGGGAAACGCAAGGGTCATCAAAGTGTCCATAGCGGACAGTGCTGGAATGACCTGTGCTGATTTCTTGGCTACGCTCAAGAACATCATTGCGGAATCTCCCATTAACCAAAATTCCCCATTCACCCCTGGACGGATGGTGGAATACCTCAGAGGGAGGTCGTCTGAATTTCAGCCCCTGTATATCATCCAACAAACCACCATGCTCCGGGCAAGTTACGGAACAGTGGGAGTGCTGGAAGGCATGCTGCAGCTTTGAAGATGTATACAGCTTATTGGCTCAGTAGAAAGTGAAGGGCAGCATCAATTCGTGAGCGGCATCATCAATGCATGAGCGATTCGACAAAGGGGACGCCCCTGCCCGGAAGCAGGCTTCCGGCATCCACTGCGTGGACTACGGGGAATGTCGACTACTGTAATACAAGCGAAGAGCGAGCCGATGCTGCCCCGAGCGTGAGCGAGACTTTCTACTGAGCCCAGATTATTATATAGCTTATATAAAATTAGAGGCAAAAGTATATATTCTGACTTCCTTTTGAGCGCTCATGACACGGGAAGAAGCAATCGCGGACATAGAGCGCAGCCTTTCTGATTTCAAGTATTCCGGCGAGATCATCGCCACCATCCACTACCATGAGCTGTCCTCCATCAGCGAGGTGATATCCTACTACTACAAGCTGTGGGAACTGACAGAAGGGCTCACGGACGAATACCTCCAGCGGAAAGAAGGCCAAGTGATGGAAATCAACCCCGGCAGCAAGGGCCAGCACCCCGCGAGGGGCGATAAGGTGCGCTTCAACATCGATTTGATGATAGAGTCCCTGCGCAACCAGGAGAGGTACATCGAAGCCATCCTCCTGGCGCTGAGAAAGCGCTATCCCCGGCAGTTCCCGAGAGGCAACAAATTCGCCCAGATGACGGCGCCGAAGCCATGAGAATATCCTATTTCCCGAATCCTTCTACGAGGACGCACCGCGCCGGCGCCCCGTCCCCGTCCTTTATTTTCAGCGGCAGCCCAATGAAGAAATAGCTGCCCTGCCTTATCGACGAGAGTTCAAGGCCCTCGAAAACGGCGATGCCTTTCCTGAACAGGATGCCGTGCGTCTCGTGCCCGGGTTGGCCGCGCTCTATCCCCAACTGGTCGATGCCCACCGCCCTGACGCCTTTCTTCGCAAGGTAGGCTGCGCCGGTTTTTTCAAGGAACGTGAAGCCGAAGTCGAATTTCTTCATCGGTTTCGTCCAGGTTTTTATAAGGATGATGGAATTTCTTGCAATAGCGGTTTTTCCAATAGATTTTTTTGACAATTCTTTTTCAGTGATGGGTCCCCTGACGTGGGTGAAATCAAGCACGATGGCCTCGCCCATGCATTTCTCCAGCGGCATCTCATGCATCTTCTTCCCGGCGTTGAGCATGTGGTAGAACGCGTCCATGTGGGTGCCGGTGTGGCTCTCCATGCCGAGATAGGACTCGTTGGCGCCGTCCCCCAGCGTCCTTGTGCGCCTGATGTGCGGCTTCTTCTCCGGCTTGTCCTTGTACACGGGCATGCCGTTGTGGATCATCATCGAGATGTCGTGGAGTTTCATGGCACACCATTAGAAACGGGCTTATTTAAATGTACCGCAATCACCACTTACTTCAAGAATTGAGAATATCCCATAAGGGCAGTGGCTTTCTGCGAAGGACGGTGCCAGTTGACCATAGGCAGGTGGGTGGGGCGTTCGGACAGGGGCCTTTTCACATATCCTATTTTTCTTCCCCCGTATTCTCCCCTCGCCATGCTCACAATCTCCTTCAAGTCGCGCATGATGGCGTTGGCTGTTTCCACGATTCCGGCGCCCTTGCCGGAGGCGAAGTCCTGAAGATCGTCAGGAGAGCTGTTGATGCCGAACAGGATGCGGTTATCCGGGCCCTTGAGGGAGCCGAGGGAATTTGTTTTGTGGACTTCCCTCATGCCTACGGAGATGGAATATTTTTTAGTGGCCTCGTCGTACGATATTTCCCCCACATACCTCAACACATACCCTTCAGGAAGCCCTTTTTGCAGGGCCTTGAACGGCCCGTCAAGCATTTTCATCCGCTCCACAAACGCCGTTTTTGTCAATCCGGAGAGATCGGATGTTTCAAATGGTTTGCCGGTGAGTTCCTCGTATTTCCTGATGGCAGGAGCAAGATAGCTCTCATGACTGACCTTGATGTCGAAGGGATCGAGACCGTATTTGGTGGCGATGGTGCGCCAGAGGACGACCATCTTGTTGAGCACGTCATTTCCTGAGAAGTCTTTGTAGGGATTTGGTTCGGTGAATCCTTCAGCAATAGCTCCCTGGACGCCGTCAGAGAGCGGCTTTCCTTCTTCGATAAGGGTGGTGGTATATCCTAATGTGCCGCTTGAGCATCCTCTTACCGTCACATAGGCCGGGTTTTTTATGAGGATATCCAGCAATTTCCCGGGCACGCCAATATCCGCGCCAACCGTTCCCCTGTTGAAGAGGCGATTTTCAAGAAGGGCTTCGAATAGCTGGGGGATTTGTCGCTTGGCATGCCCATTATCCTTCTCCACCGCATAAGGCGCCTTGTTGACGGAGATCACCTTGGCTCCCAAGTGGAGCGCGTACGCCAGCCTATGGATCATCGAGGATTCTGAGGTGGCATCAACAAGGACGGTGTCTCCCTTACAGAAATCACGGAGGTTCCTGAAGTTCTTCGCGGCTTCAGGAGCCAGGTAAATGCCTCCCTCGACCAGGCTGCTTTCCGCTGCCTCCTTCAGGCTGGTCTTGCCTTTTTTCGCCGCGATGATGGCCTCTAAATCATGGGTGGTGAACCCCCCTATCTTTGCGTACCCGCCGCTGGAGTCAACGATGCCGGTGACCGTGATGCCAAGCTCGTCGTAGTTTTCGATCGCCTTTTGCAGGAATGCCGGGCCGATGTTGCCCAGGCCGTAGAGGACGACGTTGATTTTTTTGAGCTTGTTGTACAGCATATTGACAACATTGTTTGTAGTTCCCTGGTCCATGTAAAGATGGATCGAGTCCGGCGTTGTCCAGACGGGAAGCTTGTGCGTGTTGGTGTCGGTCCCACCGCCGTTGGCCTTGCTGAGGATGTCATACACCCGGGACATGTCCTTGTGGGAATTTCCCAGTTCCCTGCCCACGATGGTGACGAGCGAGCCCGCTGAATGGTGGAATGACTTGGGCGCCTGCCCGCCAAAGACATTCTTGATGATCCTGTCCGTGAGGGCGCTGGCAAAATATTCGGCCCCGTGCCTCTTTTCAAGCTTCCTGTCTACGGCGAACACGAATTTCCCGATCTTTTTCGCGCCATTGGAATCCAAGGTGCTTTTCAGTATGTTCACGCCCTTGTAGCTCGCCAAGGTCCTTTCCAGTTGTTGGAACGCCCTAGGATCCTGCACAGCAAACTCCCTGTAGTGCATGTCATGGAGAATGCCCAACCCTTTCATCGTCGGGACCGAAGGGGGAGCTTCATGGGTGATGAGGGTTCCGGGGTCGTCCGGATTGAAGGTGTTTTTGACAGTAATCGGGATATATTTTTTCGCCCTGATGAGCGGGTAGAGACCAGCCTCTTCCAGCACCTTCATGCCGCCGAACTTGGCTAGGAGGACGGTTTCTATGTAGTCGAGAGAGCGCGCAGTCTGGCTGTTAGGCACTATTTTCGGATTGACGAGCAGCACGCCATCGGTGTCGGAATAGATGGTGATGGCCTGTTCGTTCGCCGCGACCGCCAGGGCTGTTTTCGTGGTGTTGGAGCCGTCCCTGCCGATGGTGGTCGTATTTCCTTCGATATCCCTGCCGACGAAGCCGGAATACATCAGGATGCTGTGAGGATACTGTGCCCGCAGGCTCGCGTGATGCCTCGCAATTTCCGTATCGAGGCTGCTGTCCAGCAGGGTGGCTTTGGTGAAATTGGAATCCGTGATGAATCCCGCGTGCCTGGAATCCACGACATGGGCATATACTCCATTGGCAGCGCGCAGGCGATTCAGGACAGCTTGTTCTTCTGGCCGAAGCATTTTCTCCTTGGCCAGTTTTGTTTCAAGGGATTCCCACTTTTTCTCCAGCTTGTGCTGGACCACAGCGGCGACGATGGGCGTTGAGGACAATTCGCCCATTGCAGCCAGAGCGTCTTTGATCTGATACGGATTGATGTTTTCCTTCCTTTTGATTTTGCTCATTGCATCGGCCACGGCAAGGCCAAGATTGGACAGGGGGTAGTGGGCTGTCCGATAATCTATATGGAGGTGATGGATAATATCCGTATGGACCCCGCTTGTTTCCGTGAGCTTCTTTTCAACTGCCAGCGCATTTTTTTTAGGCGATTTTTTTTCAAGAATGAGCTTCGCAAGATCAAGCAGCATATCCGTCACTTTTTCTGTCCGGGTGCCGGCAGGATCCTTGCCGATTGCGGAGACGACCACGTTGATGTTGTCCGCGGGATTGCTCAGATATTGCTTGACGATGAGGTCGGCGACAATATCGATATTCCTGGCACTGGACACAGAACTTCCGCCTACCTTGATGCCGTATTCAGCCATGGTGCTCACACGTAGAGATGCCAGAAAGCATCTGTGGCCTTTATAAATCTTTCTATTTTTACCACTCTAGAAAGGTAACATTAAGAGGAACAGTTGGCTATGGCTTTATAAAGGGAGGAGGCAGCCTCGGAGGTCATCTCCCCAGCAGCGCCACGTATCCCGGCTTCGAGGGGTTGATCCATTTCCGGCCGTCCTGCCCGATGAGCTCGTCCGCCTCCTTCGGGCCCCACGTGCCTGCCTCATACAGGTGCGGCTGCCTGTTCTTCCAGGGCTTCGCGATCCGGTCGATGATCTTCCAGGAATGCTCCACCTCGTCCCAGCGCGTGAAGAGCGTCTGGTCGCCGTGCATGACGTCATGGAGCAGCCGCTCGTATGACTCCGGCGAATTGGGGCCGAACTTGCACTCGTGGCAGAAGTCCATGTCCACCGGCTCGATGAGGACCTTGTTCCCCGGCACCTTGGCGTTGAACTGCAGGGTGATGCCTTCATCCGGCTGCACGCGGATGAATAGGAGGTTGCTCTCCAGCTCCAGCCCCCTCTCCTTGAACAGCCTCGATTCCGGCTGCTTGTAGACCAGCACGATTTCCGTGGCGCGATCCTTGAGGCGCTTTCCCGTGCGGACGTAGAACGGCACCCCTCTCCAGAGCCTGTTCCTGATGAAGAGCTTCATGGCGAAATAGGTGTCCGTCAGCGAGCTGCGGAAAATATCCTTCTCCTGCCGGTAAGCGGGCAGTTCCTTGCCTTCAATTTCTCCAGAGGCATACTGCCCCTTGACGGAATAGGAAAGCATGTCCTTGCTCCGCGCGATCCGTGTGAGGATCTTGACCTTCTCGTTGCGGATGTCTTCCGCGTTCAATGTTTTTGGAGAAGCCATGGCCACGAGGCAGAGGAGCTGCATGATGTGGTTCTGCACCACGTCCCTCAGCGAGCCGGCCGTGTCATAATAATGGGCGCGGTTCTCCACCCCGATGGTCTCGGCCACGGTGATCTGGATATGGTCGATGTATCTCTTGTTCCACAGGGGCTCGAAAATCGAGTTGCCGAAGCGCATCACCAGGAGATTCTGGACAAGCTCCTTGGCGAGGTAGTGGTCGATGCGGTAGATCTGGCTCTCGTCGAAGACCGAGAGGATGGTCCTGTTGAGCCTTTTCGCGGAGCGGAGGTCGCTGCCGAAGGGCTTCTCGAACACCACCCGGGTGTAGCCGCCCCCCTGCGCCTGCTTGGTGAGGCTTGCCTTCTCCATGCCCTGCACCACGGTGCCGATGAGCTCCGAAGGGATGGCCAGGTAGAAGATGCGGTCGATGGACGGGCAGTGCGTCCCTGCCATGCACTCGAGACGCTCCTTGAGGAGGGCATAGTCCTCTTCCTTCGAGAAATGGAAGGGAGCATAGGAGATCCTTCCTAAGAATTTCTCCAAAAGCTCGTCATTGACCTTGATGCGGGAGTATTTCCTGACGGAAGCCGCGGCCTCTTTCCTGAATCCCTCCTCAGAGACCTGCCTCCTGGCAACGCAGAGTATCCTGAACTGGCCGTCCAGCTCCCTCTGGGACTCGAGGAAATACAATGCCGGGAGGAGCTTGCGCTGGGTCAGGTCCCCGGTCGCGCCGAAGATGGTGAAGATGGTTGGGCAGTTGGTTTCCATTTTGGCTAGTTTAAGATTTTAGGAATCCGTTTTTATTTGAAAAGGAAAATAGTGCTCGCCTTCGGCTCGCAATGTCCAGGCGCCCCGCATTGGGCGCGTTCTATTAGCGGCATTGAAAACCTCCGTTGGCTTCTGCAAAACGCATTCAATTTCGGCTATGAACGCGTCGCCGGGGGATGTCGCCGCAGACGATGCCGGAAATCTCCGATTTCCGAGCACCTGCTCGGAGGCGTAACGCCTCCGGCACCAACTGCGTTGGCCATCCGGGGAGGCAGCGTCCTCGGTTCGGACAGCGGGCGTTTTGCCCGCCAACGGGCCGGGCGGAGCGAGGTAAGGTTTTCAATGCCGAATGATTCTCATCTTTTCTTCACTTCATGCCCGCCGAACTCGTTGCGCATGGCCGCCAGGAGCTTAAAGGCGAAGGAGTCCTTGTCCCTCGAGAGGTAGCGCGCGTGCAGGGCGTAGGTGTTCGCGACGAAGGGGATGGACTTGTCCATGGCCTCGACGGCCGCCCATTTCCCTTCGCCGGAATCCGCGACGAATGGCTGCAGGGCAGTGAGATTCCCGTCTTTTGAGAGCGCATTCTCCACCATCTCCATGAGGAATGACTGCACGATCGTGCCATGGTTCCAGAGATGGGCCACCTGCTTCGCATCGACATGCGGATAGCTGCCTTTCTTCAATAAGTCAAACCCCTCGGCGATGGACTGCATCATGCCGTACTCGATGGCGTTGTGGACCATCTTGACATAATGGCCCGCGCCCGGCCCGCCGACAAGGCCGTACCCTTCGGGATAGCCGATGGCGTCGAACAACGGCTTGCAATGGTCATAGGTCTGCTTGGTCCCCCCTGCCATCAGGGCATAACCCCTCTTTGCCGCCACAACACCGCCGGAGACGCCGACGTCCAGCATCTCGATGCCTTTCTTCGCGGCCTCCTTGTGCCTCCTGATGGAATCGTTGAAGTTGGAGTTCGCCCCTTCGATGATGATGTCTCCCTTCTTGAGCAGAGTGAGCAGTTCCCTGAACGCTTTTTCCGTCACGTCTCCGGAGGGCAGCATCATCCAGACTATTTTCCTCTTCTGCTTGAGAAGCCCTACCAGCTCCCTGAGGGACGCGCTGCCGATGGCCCCTTTCGCGACGGCTTCCTTGACGGGCTCTGGAGACCTGTTCCAGACAACAACGCGCATTCCCTTGCTTTTCAGCATCCTCGCGGCCATGCTGCCGCCCATCCTCCCGAGTCCGATGAAGCCGAGTTCCATGAGGGTTTGTAGAGGTGCCAGCGCATGATGGCCGTTGCCCACCCTATAGGGGAATCCAGAAAGAGGTTATTTATAAATTATGTGATTATAGCCTTCCGGCGAGCGTCTGGAGCGCCTGATAGGCCTTGTTGATGTCTTGTGGGTCCATTTTTCCCTTTAAGGGTTCGAGCTTTTTGTGGCACTTATGAGCGAAAGTTGATAGTCCCCAATAAAATTCATCAAATAACCCCCCGATTGTCCAATCAAACTTGTAGTATCCTGTACATGATTGGGGGTCAATCAATTCCTTGCGGGTGATTTCCCTTACGAACATTTTTGTGAAGTCATCGTAATTTACCCTTTTTGTTGGTGCTTTTGGGTCTCCAGAACTCTCATAGTGTGCACCTTTTACTCGACAAAGAAGCTCAAGGTCCCCCGTACCGATGCGGGGATTGGGCTCATCTTTTATCTGTGGATCTATGCCGCCCGATGCAACATACAATTGTATCTTGGATGCAGTATCGTCTCTCAGCAATACATAGTTGGAATGATTGTATTGGAAGATAGCAAATTGATAATGGGATACTGTTCCTGATTCACTCTGCAAAAAGAAGCCGCCCGGCCTATCCTCGTATCTCAGGACAATCCTCTTTTCACCATGATCGCTGGCCCCCATGATGCTGAATGAATCAAAGATTTCCTTCTTTGGAAGAATCTCATCGAAAAGGAAGTCTATGTATTGTTTCCGCGCGCCGATTAATGTGGCTGGATCTTCCGCAGAGGCCTTCAGTGTCAGCTCGTATTCCTTTGCCAGTTCAATGACTTTTTCCGTCAACATCATTTCCTCCGCATCTAAACCAAATCATCAACATTCCTCGCGCCGGCAAGCTGGCCTCGCCTTTGCTCTTTTGTCGATGCCCGCCTTCGCTTGAGCGCCATTTTTGTCGCTTTGTCTACCGTGAAATACTCGAAAACAAGTCCCTCCGAGATGATGCAATCCATCTCGTGCTCCAGATGAGGATAATTCCTCTCTCCGATAACGGCATTGTCCCCTTTTATCTTGATGCCCCATCCCAGGATGGTGCTTTCTCCCGATTTCATAATAGGCACTGCCTGCGATACCTCGTATCGGTCGCCGTCCTCCATCTTGTGCTCCGCAATGTACTGCTCGGCGAAATGATGCTGGACCCAACGGCACCTCTCCCGGGCTCCCGCCGCGTCAAGGGTGACATATAATCTCCTTTGCGCAGATATGCGGCGAGCTGCTTTTCAAGGGCGTACATGGTATCATTCCAACAGCCATTTTGAGTTACCTTAAGGTCAGATGCTCAGCTCCGGTTTGAGCTTGGCGGTGATGCCTGAAACCGTCTTGTCAGGGAGTGATCTTGTCCGGAACCATGTCCGGACGTTATCATATGTTTCTATCTCATCGATGGCGCGGACGACCGGCTCGAAGCCGTAATACTTGTTTCCCGTTCTGACGAGCACGGATTTCTCTTCTGGGACGCCGAGGTCCTTCCCTTGGAACACATAGCCCATCGCATGGTTCATGGGATTCTGGTTCATGGTGAGATAATCCGGTCTTCCGGCGGTGTAAAACGCCATTTTCGGTTTGATGCCTGCCACCTTGTCCAGTCCGCTTTTGGCTTGATTGTTGATGATGGTGTCGAAACGGGCAGGATGGTCGTGCTCCTTCAGATGGTCTATGGCCGCCCAGTAATAATGGAGGGAACTTAATCCAACAAGGGTCTCCTGCGGGAAAGATTTGTGATGTCCCCTCTCCTCATCCGCAATTGACATTATCACATCGTTGAAGTACTTGGTTGCGAAAATAGAGTCGGGGGATGGTTTTTCGTTGAGATTGTACCCTTTAATGAGCTCGTCTTTGGTGCGATACGATTTTTTGATGAGGATGGCAAGGTCGTCATGGGTGACTTTTGCTTTATCCCGCCCTCCCGTCATGTCAACGTCTTTACGTGGAATGTAGATGTGTACCATGGTGCTCCTCCTCCAATGATGTTAGTTATGGGCTGCCAGGCCGCCGGTAACCGGAAATCTCCATGCCAAAGCGCAAATTCATTCTTGCTAGTTCTGTGTTTACCTTGTCAAAGGTTCTGCGGCCGAATCCATCAATTTCCAGTACTTCCTTTTCTGTCCGCTGAACAAGTTCCCCCACATACCTGTCAGGAAAATGATTTTCCAGGAGACTGACGACTGTTTCCGGCAATTTCAGGTCCTTGATCTTTAGGTTGTATTTTTGGTTGGGGCTCATTCCCAGATAGGGATTCTCGTAATGTGCCAGCAGTCCTTCCAGATAGCGTTGTTCCGGCGTCCTCTGGATTTTGTTTTGATATTCCCCTAAGAGAGATCTGGTTGCATCGGCAAGACCTGCCCGAACGCCTTTCGCTATGGCGTATGAATCTTTCCCGTGGCTCAGCTGGTTACAGAGGGCATCCAAGCGGGATTCAAGGGTTCTTATCTCTATGACTCTTCCCAACAAGGCAATTGTGGTTTCCGTCATCGTTTACCTCCGGGGCAAGAATTCATTGCCCCACGGCTTGACCATGAGCTTGGTCACATAGTCATATGTTTTTTCAGCGGGCAGGCGCATTTTATCAACAATGGAGAGGCACATCATCGCTTTCGATATCGCTGTGTGCATTTGCATGTTCAATCCCATGTATTCTCCTCCCGCGGTATCGTACAATTGCCTGTCCGGAATCCGGCCTCCTGGTATGGGGGTTCTGAAGATATTGACTCCTTTTTCGGCCAGTTCCCGGAGGCGTTTGGCGTCGGTATCGGGAATGTTTCCGGCTCCCTTCGTCTGGTATATCACTATTTTGGGAAGTGACTGCTCTACCCACTCCTGAAACGCCTTTACCTCCTTGGTCTTGGGATGGATAATCTGATAGAATGGCTGGAGCTGCGTCGATTCCGTTATCGGCAGGACGAGTTGCTCATAGAATGCCGCGTTCGTTATCGTAAGCGGGATGTGGTTTGATTCCCCCACGGTTGTTGCCCTCAGGAAGGACGTCTCGTTATATCTCATGCCCAGTGCCGTAAGCGTCCCCAGGGCAGGGACTGCCTTATCATGCTCAAAGGGAGGTATCTCGTTCTCGGTGACTTTATTGGCAGCGGTGCCCCTCAGCAGTTGGTACCCATTGGTTATGATCCCGGACTCGCCTATCTGCTGGTCAGCGATGGTGACAAGCGCGGTGGCTAAATTTGTCTGTGCGTCGCTTCCGAAACTCGGCGCGAACGTGCCGGCGATCCTTGCTGCCCCGGATAGCTGTGAAGAAAGCAGAATGACTGGTTTTGTCCAGTTGTAGCCGGCGTCAAGTTCCGTGGAGGGATTGTAAAACGGCAGCGCCAGGTGCAGGTGCTTAGCCGTTTCCGCGCCGGTATCTGTGCCGTGGATTACGATGGTCCCGTCGTAAAAGGGGAATTTAGGCGTTATTGCGCTAACTATCCTGTCGCGGTCGGCAGCGGAAATGTTTGTGCTGTCTATGGAGAATAGGAAATCAAGCTTGTAATCCAGCAAATGAGCCTGCTTCAATGCCCCTAAATTCATGCCTTTATCCAACAGCTCCGCCACATCGGTCTCGTTGTCAAGAGGCCGCAGCCCTTTCGGAGTGTCGACGCAGGCAAAAGTCCCGCCGGTGTAAAAAAAGCCCACGCAGGCAGGCCTGTTGTTCCTTTCGGCGAATTTCACCAGCGAGTCGAGTGTCGGGTTTGCCATGGTTGTTTTTTCCTGCAACAGGAAATTGTTTTCACCCCTTAATAGTAAAGAATATTTGTCCACCTATATTAATCTTGTTCGTTGTGAGTACAACGAAAATATCAGAAAAGAGGTTACGGGCCCGCTACTTATTGGAAGGAGGTTGTATGCCACCGCCGGTGGTCAGCCGCCCTTGTCCAGGATTCTTTGCTTCTCTTCCTGGTCTTTCCTCTTGGCGGCAATCTCTTTGGCGTAGTACTCTTCCAGCTCAAGGTTGCCTTCTTCCTCTGCCTTTTTCAGCTTTTCCTCATGGAGCCTGATTTGCTTCTCAATGGATTCTATGCCTTTCTGAAGCCTCTTTTTCCTATTGGCCATTGACCTGCGTCTCCAAGGAATTCAGCTCATTGTGCAGTATAGTCAATAATTTCTCCGCAGTTTCCACGGATATCTTCAGGCTTTTTGCATCTCTGCCGTCTCTCATCAGCCTATAGGCATGATAGCAGCATTTGTATTCATGGAGGCTTACGCCTTTGGCCTTGAGCCAGCTTTTGAAATTCCTGTTGGAAAATCTGCCTTTTTCCAGGAGGCATCTCATGATGAACAATCCTCTTAGCCTCAGCATTGCCGAATACATCACGGAGTAAGATGTCAGGTAAGGGCCGTCCAGTTTGTCCAATTCAAGGAATTCCCTGTTGCTTTTGCTATGCTCCCTTGTTTCCCTGAGATACGGCATGAAGTTCTCTTTTTTTACCTTTATGCTCTTGAGATCTTCCAGGACCGAGGCATTAATCAGCGGAACCGCTTCCTGGACCATCTGATAGTACATCGTCGGATATTTTTGGATTGTGGACTTAAGCTTGTCAATGGGCAATGATGTTATCTCCACGTTGCCTTCTTTGATTTTCATCCTTTTTTCTTTGGTTACGACCAAAACATCTATGTCGGAATCTTTTTCCTGCTCGTTTCTGGCATAGGAGCCATATATTCCGACGGAGATCACATCCTTCAAGTAAGGCTCGAGCAAGTGCACTATCCTTCCTTTCAGCCCTAATCTCGGTTTTTCCGGAAGTATGATGACAACTTCCTGCCCGAGCCAGCTTTTCGGAACCCACACTGCTCCCCCGTTGCCTGATCTGACTACGGTCTTGACGAGCTGCTCTCTTGCCGCTAATTGCCGCAGTTCCATATGTATAGACATAGTATAGACATATATTTAAGGGTTTCGGTGAATGCGGGATATCATGGGGAGATAGTATTTTTGAAAGCGGCTAAATGGAAAAACACAGAATCCTACAGTACAGCTTCGCTCAGCGGAACAATGAAGGGGCAACAGGGGGATCCTTCACAAACATCAAATGGTGCGGCTCCTTGAGGGCAGGAATCACGCTGTTGTATTTTTGATCATGGTATCCATTGATGACACTCATCCTCCTGCACCTGCCGGTGATGTCCAGCGGAACAAGGCTCGGCCTGGCTGTCCAGATGCCCTCGGTTCTCAGGGGAACGATGTAGGCTTGGTCTTTGGGATGCGCATCAAGGGCTTTGTCTGGGGCGATATAGAAAGGTGCCTGGAAATCCTCCGCAACCCATTTGAGTGGACTGATTGTTTTAGTGTCGTTGAAGAACTCCATGATTTCATGGCGAGGGCCTTCCGGTATTGAAGGGTGATTAGGCTCGTAAAATGCATCGCCAACTTGATAGTATACCACGTGAGGCGGCTTTTCTGGATTATACCATCTTTCCTTGATTTTGCTCGTGAGGGCGCGGTTGAGAGCGGGCAGGGCAGTCTTGTCCGGAAGGAGAATGTCGGTGATTTCCTTTAGCCGTCGCTCATATACCTCTGGTTCTTTTTTCTTCGCTTCTTCTGAAAAGTCCTTCAGGTAGAATGCCTTTCCAAAATTGGAAAAACGGGATGACGTAAGGGGCAAAGCCCCATCATAGACAGTATCCTGGGGGGTGATGTTTGTCAGGTGCAGGCTGTTGTGTTGGACAGCAAACACATCCTTGTAAAAGGCAACGCCGTCCGCCACTGTGAGAGGAGTGTTCAGCCACGGAATATCGATGTGGCCTAGATCATAATTGAGAATGGAAGGGTGGTGTGCCCGCACGGCGCGTATCTCTTGCAAATCATGGGCAATCCTATCAAATTCCTTCTCGACAGGGGATGAATAGCGAACATTCGCCCAATGCCCTACCCCTGCCTTGTCAACCTCGCTTATCAACAGCGGAGCATTTGCAACATCCAGGATCTCAAGCTCAAAGGTCACCGCCTTGAGCGCGTCTTCAAGCGTCGCAAGCCGGAAACCATCCTCCCGAATTCTGGCAACTTTTTTGGAGAAAGAAGCAGGAGTTGGCTGGACGAATCCTGTTTCCCGATCATGAGGGAGCTCTTCTCCCTTCAACATCATGTAGCCATATGCAATGGCGTGTGTGGTTTTACCGATGATAGGGTACTCTTTACATTGAAGCGTGGGAATTCCTTCATCTGCACCGTCAGTTGGTTCTGTCATATGATGCTTTTGTTTCATGCAAAAATAATACATGCCTCTTGGCGGAAGGGAAGCTTATTTGTTATATAAATTCTATTCGTTGCAAACACAACGAAAATATTAAATATTCAAGGATAACTCTCTCCGGTAATGAACGAGAAACTCCTCATGGAATTGGGATTGAGCCTCAACGAGGCCAGGATCTACGAGGCGTTGGTCGATGTGGGGGAGGCCTCGGCAAACACCCTCTCCGTGAAGACGAAGATCAACCGGAGCAACGTCTATGATGCCATGGAGCGCCTCTGCGAGAAAGGGCTGGCATCGGAATTGTTCATCAAGAGCCAGAAGCACTACAAGGCCATGCATCCGCGAAGGCTGCTCGAGCTCCTGAAGGAGAAGCAGGAGGAAGTGGAGTCCATACTCCCGGAACTGACAAAAAAGTTCGAGTTCCACAAGGCGGACGAGGAGGCCTATTTCCACCGCGGCGTCGAGGCGTACAAGAACTACATGTTTGACATTTTAAAAGAAAAGAAGCCCTACTACTGCATCGGCGGCAAGGGGATGTGGTTCGACCCGCGGTTGAAGTTCTTCCGGTTGAAATTCGACCGGGAGCGGCAGAAGTCGCATGTCGAGTTCAGCCATATCTTCGATGAGGAGATGAAGAGGCATCTCACCGACCCCCTCAGGTTCAGGCAGGGCGTCTACAAGTTCCTGCCAAAAAAATATTGCAGCAACCTTACGATAGAGTTCTTCGGGGACTACACTGTCATCTACACCGGCGAAGGGTTCGGCAAACTGAAGGAAGAGCCGACGGTCTTCGTGATAAAGAGCAAGGACATCAGCGAGGGGTTCAGAAAGATATATCAGTTCATGTGGGATAACCTTACATGAAGCCGCTTCTCAGGACAATTGGCGCGTCGCGTTTCGGGTCCGGGGAAGGTGCGTACAGGAACAGCGCGTGCTTTGCGCTGCCTCCATAGGCCTGGGTTGCCGTCATGATCCCTCCTCTGGTGGAGCATTCGTGCTCGAACGGATAGAGGTGGATGATGGTATCCGCGCCCTTCTTCTCAAGCTGGTGGAAATACGTGCCGGCGACTGTCCTGCAGACCGGTGCGCCGTTTTCCGAAGCAAAAATTGAGATGTCTTCTCCTGCAGCATTGAGCAAGGGAAGCGCCTGCCTGGCAGCGAACAGGATGCCGGTCTCCGTCCGTGATTGCACGACCTGGGGCCATCTGCCGGAATCTATTCCATACGCTCTCAGGATGTTCCCATAGCTTTCAGGGAACAAATCATGGATACCCGTCCTCCGGTATTGGTCCCTTCTCCTGTGGAATGCCTTTCGTGCTGCCTGGGGATCAGCATTAAACTCGTACATATCATTGACAAGCACGGAGAGCTTGACGTCCCCGTGGCCTTTGGCCTCGAGATATTTCAGCAGCTTGGCACCTTCCTCAAAGGTTTTCGTGCTCAGCGCATCGGGTCTCATCGCAGGATTGTCGAAATGGCCGGCGTTGATGACGATGGAAGGGCCCATGGGAAGGGCATCCGCATATTCGCGCACGGATTTGTCAGGGATTTTTCCCTCGTTCACAAAAGCCAGTTGGTAATCCATACCCATGCTGGGCCACCAGAAGTTCGAAGCGTCCGGGTGCCGGTAAAGGTCGCGGACGATGGCCCTTTTCCTCCCATCAGCAGTTGGATGTGCTTTGACGATGCTGATGATTTTGGCCACAAGATCAGGGGGTTCATCTGTATTGGCTCCAAGGGTGATTGCTCCCGCCTCAACCGCCATGCGTGCATGCTCTGCATTCAGCCTGTTTTTCGGCTGGATTATTGACAGGATGCCCTTATCAGAAAGCGCTTTGATGAGGGGAATGACGGAGTTTGGCCCTTCATTGGGAAAGAATTCGTCTGCCTGGAGCACAAGCGCATCAAGGCCGTGGGCGGCAAAGCTTCCGATGGCGTTGTGCGTAGCCGGGTTCCAGATGGTGGATTGCTGGAAATAGACTAGTGGTGGATGGATTCCCATAGGCATTTTTCCTCATTTTGCCATTTATAAATCTTTCTATTTGTTACTACTATTAAGATGTGAATAAATTGTTATGCGCCCCAATCCCACGGCCGCATGGGCAATTCGGCGTATTTCCTGCTGTCAAGCGCACGAAGGGCGCCATAGACATCTCTTGGGTTGGCCAACAGGGATGAACAGAGGGACAGCGGAAAGTCCCACATCTTGTCCCTGCGCTGATCAGCAGCTTCCAAGAGGGAAGTATCGAAATAAACGCCTGATAATCCGGAGGGGTCGACAAGCGGCGAGACCGCTCCGGCAGAGACGCCGACGAGCTGCTCAAGCCGTTCCCGGGGATAGGCATAGACGCGGCTGGGGGCATGGAGCGCGCCGCCGATGACCCTGAAGTCGAGCTTGTCGCTGCTGTCATAAGCGCACAGGAACGGTCTCTCTGCGCCTGGATGGGTGAGGACCAATGACTTGACGATGCCGTATTCTCCCCGAGGGAGGCGTCCCAGCCCCATCGCTTCCTCCACGGCGCATGCCTTCTCCTGTGCCGTCGTTGTTGCCGCGTGATAAGTGGCAACGAGGTGGGGCCTGTTCCCGTGCCCCAGCGCTGCAATAACCTTGCTGCAGGCGGAATAAGAGGGTTGAAGCATTGTTATCACTTGATGGTAGTTTTAATTAAAAAATAAAATTCCATTTATTTATATTTTTATTCCAAAAATAATGGAAAAAAAGGAAATATTTATATACAAAATGGAATATTTATGCCATTCCAGAGGCAAAAATGAAACCGCTCGACGAGAAAGACCGCATCATCCTGAACGTGCTGAGGAAGGAGGCGAAGCTCTCCACGAAGGAGCTCTCAAGAAAGACAAAAATCCCCATCACCACCATCCACAACCGCATGAAGAGGATGGAGGGCAGTGGCATCATCAAGGGCTATACGGTCGTGCTGGACAATCAATTGACGGGAAATGTGATCTCCTTTGTCCTGATCTCGGTCATGTACCGCCTTCCCGGAGGAGAGGTCATCAACCAGGAGGAGCTTGCCAAAAAAGTGGCGACGCATGAGATGGTGGAGGAAGTGAGCATCATCACCGGATCCATGGATCTCATCGCGAAGGTAAGGGCAAACACCGTGGAGGACCTCAACAACTTCGTCATCCACTATCTGAGGACCATCGCGGGGATAGAGCGCACCCAGACGCTGGTGGTCTTGAAATCACTCTAACCCTTTCTCCGCATCTCCACCACCGCCTCCACATGCGGCGTCTGGGGAAAGAGGTCGAAGGCAGCGGCGGATGCCAGCCCATAGCGCTTCATGAACTGCCTCAGCTCCCTGGCCATCTGGATGGGATTGCAGGAGACATAGAGGAACGCCTTGGGGTTGAGTGCAAGGATATGTTTGATGACTTTAGGGCTCATGCCGGAGCGGGGAGGGTCAATAACGAGAAACGTCTCCTTGTCGGAAGGCAACGGCAGTTTTCCGAGGAGGACGGCATCTCCGGCGATAGCCTCCCCGTCGAGTTTGTTGGCTTTCAGGTTGTGCTTCGCCCATTCAATGTTGGGCCCCTCATTGTCGATGATGATTGTTTTTTCAAAAAGGTCTCCTGAAGTGATGCCGAATGTCCCTCCCCCGCCGTAGAGGTCGATGAGTATGGAATTTTTTGTTTGATTTTCTGCATATCTTTCTTGGATGATGGACCGGCAGTAATGGGTCATCTTCTCGGCCATCGTGCTGTTGTTCTGGAAGAATCCCTGGCTCGAGAAGGAGAGCGTCTTGCCGAGCAGCGTTTCCCGCATCCCGAGGGAGCCTTTCACCGCGAAGGCGTCAGGGGAGGTGCTGGCGTCGAGGGTCTTCGGGACAGAGGCGATGCAGACGTTCAGGGCGGTTGTGTTCGTTGAGAATTCTTTGATGGCGTCAATGTGCCTGCCCAGTTGGGGGGAGTCCTCATTGAGGACAAACGTGATGGTGCTGGAATCGGCAAACTCCGAAGCGCGGATGGTGGCATACTTCAGGCAGCCCGCGTGGCCCCGGCGGCGGAAGGGTTCAAGGAGAGATTTGTTGGAGTTGAACCATCCATTGACTTCCTTCATGAGTGTGTTGATCCTGTCATTGGAGATGGGGCAGTGGTCGACGGCAACCAGCTGGTCGAAATGCCCTTTTTTCCTCAATGACAGGCCATCATTGCAGAACGCGAAATCCATCCTGTTCCGGTAGTGGAACGGCTTGTCGGAGAAAACAGGGATATCCTCCAGCACAGCGATGCCGTTGATGCGCAGGTGGTCGAGCACCAGCTTCTTCTTGTTCGCGATCTGCGTTTCGTAGGGGATGTGCTGGGCAGTGCAGCCGCCGCATTGCCCGAAGTAAGGGCACACGGGGATTGTTTTTTCCATTGGTGCAGGCAAGCATATTTCCTATTTTTTCCACAAAAGAACAACTAAGCAGATGGCAGAAATGGTGATGGCCGAGTCCGCGGCGTTGAACACCGGCCAGACGCGGAAGTCAAGGAAATCAATGACAGAGCCGTACAGGACGCGGTCGATGAGGTTGCCGAGGGCGCCGCCGAGCAGCGCTCCCAGACAGATGTTCAGGAGCCTCTCTTCTTTTTTCACCTGGGAGAGGAAACATCCCACCATGACGATGATGGCGGACGATATGGCGATAAAGGCCGCATTGGCATCCTGGAAGAAGCTGAAGGCGATGCCGGTGTTCCGCAGGAATGTGATATGGAAGACGTTGGCGATGACGGGGATGCCCTGGCCGGGCTGCATAGTGGCGAGGACGAGCATCTTGGTGGCCCTGTCGAGGATCAAAACGAGTGCCAGCGCGGCCCAGGCGGGAGCGTGGGAAGTGAAGAGGGAGATGGCTTGGTAAAAGGAGGGATGGCGGCGCATGACCATGCGAGAACGGCACCGCTTAAAAATATTATGACGATAATCCGAAAAAGAGCAATGCTAGTAGTATCTCCTTCTCCTCGTGTCCTCTTCCTGCCCGGCAATCCTTTCGATGTTCGCCAGCCGCGCGTTCATGCTGTCGATGGCCGCCCTCAGGGCATCTATCTTGCTGGAGATGACCTCCAGGCTCTTGGCGTTGATGTAGTCGGAGTTGCTGCCCTGCGCATAGGATGGCTGGGCTGGGGAAGCGTAGCTGGGCTGTGAGTAGCTTGGTTGGGAGAGGCCCGGCTGTGAGAGGTTCGGGGTGGAGAACGAGGACTGCCCGAATGAGGGCGAAGGTTGCTGCTGCTGGCTGAAAGAATTGCCGAATGAGCCTTGGCCGAAGGAATTCTGCCCCTGCTGGCCGAAGGAAGGCTGCCCGAACGGCTGCTGCTCGCCTTGCTGGCTCCACGGCTCGCCGAAGCCCTGCGAGCTTGGCGTGAAATCCCCTCCGAGAGGCATGTCCTTGGACAGGTCAGCCCCGAAGTCCTTGCCGAGGTCATCCAACTCGTCCTTCTTCTTCCAGAACATCAGCTTATCTAATACGGCCAACGGACACCTCTTTTGTGCTTTCCTCTCGTTGTCTGTTTATATAGTTTTATCTTTTACGCAGAGACCGATGCATTCTGCTGTTCCTTCATGCTCTTAAACTCCTCGGTGAGGCGCTGGGTGAGGGCGTTCTTCGCCTGGCTGCCCTTCTCCGCCGCCTTCTTGGCCAGCGTTTTCACAAGACCGAGCGGGGCATAGGACAGGGCTTTGAAGGACGCCGTGCGCGGGTAGGAATCGAAGGTGCCGTCCTTGATGCGGTCGATCTCAAAGCCCGGGCTTTGGAGATAATACGTGGTGAAGAGGGCGAGGGTGATTTTTCCCTTCACGTCATCGGAGACTGTGGGGGAGCCGAGGGCAGTAATGACATCAGTTCCCTTGAACACCGATGTCCCCGCCCTGATTTCCGGTTCCTCGACCTGGATGACGCCGTTCATGTCCATGAGGAACAGGCGCCTGTTGTCGCCGAGCATGGCGGCATAGTCCTTTTCGCCGTATGACGCTGCGAGGGCTGCCCGCTGCTGCCTATCAAAGAATTGCGGCTCCCCTCCCTTCACCTGGAAACCGGAGAGGATGTCGCCGTTCTCCGTCAGCACCACCATGATGTCATCCTTGACGTTGAACGTCACATCCACGAGGTCCTTGTACACCAGCGTTCCCATGAGGGCGAAGAAGATGAGCGTGATGATGGCGATGGCAATGACCACCTTGATGATCCTCTTGATGAGCCAGAACGCCAGCACGATGGCTACGATGTAGATGAGGACGAGCGTCAGGGTGAGCGCCATGGGCATTCCCCTTTACTGCACCTATTTTAATGTTTGCATCATCCTGAAAAGAGGGCAAAGGGATAAGGAAAATGATGGCAGGACCCTAATGGCACACGAACTGCCCGCGCTTCTCGAGGTATTTCTGGTGGTGCTCTTCCGCCGGATAGAACGCGGATGCCTTGACGACTTCCGTGGCGATCGGCTTTGAGTATTTTTTCTGTTTTTCCAATGCGTCTTTTGCCTTCGATGCCGCCTTCTTTTGCGCCCCATCATGGTAGAAGATGGCCGAGCGGTACTGGCTTCCGGCGTCAGGGCACTGCCTGTTGACCTGGGTAGGGTCATGGGAGCTGAAGAACGTCCCGAGGAGTTTTTCATACGTTGTTCTCTTGGGATCGAACTCGACCTCAATGGCTTCCGCGTGCCCGGTGCGGCCGGTGCAGACATCCTCGTACGTCGGCTTGCCCAGGTGGCCACCGGTGTAGCCGACGGTGGTCTTCACCACCCCCTTGACGCGGTCGAAGGCTGCCTGCACGCCCCAGAAGCAGCCGCAGGCGAAGGTTGCTTTCTCGGTCTTTGGCGATGCCATGGGGAATCAGCCATTGCATTGTTTAAATAGATTTACCCGAATGTGGTCAGAATACAACGTGTTTCTAAAAAACTGGTGAGGGGGCAAGCTATCGCTGGAGTGCTTTCCAGTTTTGGCCTGTTTTGATGGCGTATCCTCTGATATGCCGGTCTGTTGAACTCGTAAAGTCGTATCGTGCCCCATTGGAAAGCCACCGCTTGGCCGCCTTCGATGCGCTTGCCGGCCTATTATGCGCGGTTGCAATGTATTTGACGATATTGCTCTTGTTGTGCTTCCATACTTTATCAAGAGTGCCATAGTTTGAGCCGTTCAAGGTGCTGATCAAAGAAGCGATATTGTGGATAGAGAATAGATATGCTGCCTTATGATGGTCGTTTCCCTCCAGCCGGATCATGCTGTCCGGAATGCGATAGTTGGAAGGAAGTGCCTGATTGACTTTCGATGCGCCCCGGTGGCTTGTCCCGATGCTGTAAAGGGCAAATGAGGTGAATTGATACTGTCCGAACGAGGCATATTTGTCGTAGAGCGCGGGAATCAGCTCAATATATTCCCTTCCCGCTTTCCTGAGAAGAGTATCAAATACTTTCTTGTTCAGTTCCCCGTTGGTCGTCGGCATCAGTTCTGTCAGCGCGTAGGCAATGAGGTCCCGTCCATCCAATGATGTGCTGATTGCCTTGGCCAGGCGCAGCTTATGCCTCTCCAATCCATACATCTCGCCCACTTTGTCCCAATTGAGGTGTACATTGACAAGGTCGATTGACCGTTGCGCCTCGGCGATATATCCGTCAAGAGACATCGTCGTGGCGTTTTTCTGGTTATACTTTTTCGCCCGTTCTTCGAATGCCGTCCTGATGACCGGGCGATTGGGGAATTTGCGCAGTTTTTCCGCCCAGAGCACATCAAGGAGTTGATGGCGGTAGTCGACTACTTTATCGTCTGAAAATTTCCCTTGTATCCCTGTCAGTTTGCTCAGGAGGCCGTTGCCGAAGTCTTTCGTGCTCATATCCCGTATCTTTTGCTTTCCGAAAGGAGGTGCCTGATTAGCCGGCTGGATTGGTTCTTGAAGCGCATAGAGGGCAGTCCTTGCCCGATATTCGAGGGAAGGAAATGCGAGAATGCCGGCAACAGCGGCAACAGCACCCATTTTGGCCCACTGGGCCATTCCAGTGTACCGTGCCTTATGGCCTTCTTTGTTTGCGCGGGAATTGATGTATGCGCCGGCAGCCGCCCCCGCTGCGATTTCCAAGCCGCGGACAATGCCTTGGGCGCTATTGGACAATATATCCTCCAGCTCCAGGTTTCCGATGCTGATATCCACAGCCGGAAGCATATTAGCGGTGAAATCAACAAGTTCCGGCATGAAGTATTCAACAGCGAGGACCGGCGCTATCGCTGCGCTTGCGACTTTGGCGGTCTTTATCGGGTGTACAAAGGAGGTCCTCCCAATATCCCGGGCCTGCCGCCCTATAAATCCTAAAAATTTTCCTGCGGAAGTTTGGGGCCATTTCATGATAGAACCTCTGATGAACAACCACTTCCATTTATAAAGCTTTCTATAATTTATCACTTTTTAGTAGTTAATTTATAACCTAAGGGCCCAGAGGCAACCATCCTGCAAGAAACGATGGAAGACAGTCGTCCGCCGGAGACATTTTCTTTTGATCCAGGTTTTCTTTGCCCGACCGCAGGGAAGGGGAAAGAAAAAGTGGGATGCGGCGGACAGGATTCGAACCTGCGTAAGCACTAAGCTAGTAGGCCCTGAACCTACCCCGTTTGACCGCTCCGGCACCGCCGCAATGAAGGATTGGTTTTTCTGTCCGTTTATAAATCTTCATCATGGCCGCCTGCGGGCGGAGAACGAAAGGCGCGCCCTCCAGCGCTGCGACGGGCGCGCCTCGATAGTGCGCCCCCAATGCGGGGCGCAAAGGAAGCGCCGCGCGTGCAGCACTGTGCGCGGCGCGTAGCTTCCTCCCGCGAAGCGGGTAATGATGAAGGTATTGCAAGGGATGAAAGAGAAAAAGAGAATAGAGATTAGTATAGTGAAATTAGTATAGTGAAAAGACCGGCGCGTTGCAGTACGGGCAATACTTAGGGGTTTTAGTCTCCGTGTTGACCTTGAACTCGAACTGGCAGCGCTTGCACTTCTGCTTCACCTTGTCCATCGACTCGACGCCCGGCCGGGATGGCCTGGAGAACACCATGGTGGGCTCCGGCTGC
>Ga0209518_1001232_pt1 | contig 28656 bp, 39 predicted proteins | sample RifGroB1_FD_183993 | JGI IMG/M metagenome (GOLD analysis project Ga0209518, IMG submission 183993) | Groundwater microbial communities from Rifle, Colorado, USA - Groundwater B1 (SPAdes) (version 2) | ecosystem: Environmental > Aquatic > Deep subsurface > Groundwater | place: Rifle, Colorado...
ACTGCTTCTTCTCCCCTCTCAACGAGACTAGCCGCTTTACTAGAAAGAGTTTCTACGAAAGAAGTCATATCCACCCCGTACCTCTTTCCAACGTTTGCAATTTGTTGACTTGCTTGTGAGAAATCACCCGTTACGCCCGCCACGTCAATCCATCTTTTGGAAAATTGCCCAGCCAAATTACTTATTGTTATATTCTGGACGGCTTCTAACCGCTGTATAAATGGTGCGAACTCTGGTCTTACCCTTAAATCGTTAAATATCTTAGCCGTATTATCAATAGTTGCCTGGGAAATTCCAGCCACTTTTGTATTCGCAGCAACATTGATTTTAATATCAGTATCTAATTCCTTAAAAAAGTCACTAGACAAATAATTATCTCTTGTTATCGTCCAAAATTGCTGGGCAGAAGAGTAGGTTCTGGCTCCTCCATTACTGTCAGCAATTCTGACAGGAGAGTCGGGGTCAGCGGAAAGAATCTGGCTATTCATAAAATCGAGTTTTTCCAAAGAGTTTGTTCCTCTAGTCTCACTTTTGGCTTGGAAATCTAATGTTGCGTCTTCTATGCGAATACTGGAGAGTTGAGAATTAAGCGCGGCAAGCGTCTCGTCATAAGCAGTAACTTCGTCTTGCTTGTCATTTATCGCAGCATCCGCGCGAGCAATAGTTACCTGCGCGACCATTGAAGAAAGTGTTTTTACTGAACCATCATACTTTGCTAATTTAACTTTATTGGACAAAATAGTGTCATTATACGCCTTCAATCCTTCTTCGGCAGAAGCTACGTTTCTTTGAATTTCTAAAAGCAATTCGAAGTCTTGCACGCCCCCAAGTTGATTTTTTAAAACGTCTAAATATCTCTGCTCATTTATTCGTCCAGCAACAAGCTCGGCGAAAGTGGTAGTATATTTCGTTCGGTATTTATTAAATCTATTTAATTTCTTAGTATCAGTAATAAATTTTTCTAACGAAAGAACATACTCATCGTCGGAAAAACCATCTTCTTTTGCCTCCCTTAGTTGTTGTTCTCGCATTTTTATTTGCTCTTCGTATGAAAGCCCGTTAGCAATAGCTCGCTGAAATTCAGCTTCCTTGCGAGTTTGTTCGCTCCGACGGACAGCTTTAACGGCAGTAATGGAATTTTCCACTACTCCGCTTAAATCAATGCTGAATTTTTGTTGTATATTTATAGCCATTTTATTGTAAAAATTCTACTAATTGTTCTCTTGTATTATATTTTATACCATACTTCTTGTGAAATTCTTTTAGTGCAGTTCATAATCTTTATTTTTTGGGTGCCACGGCAACGCCTCCAGCCCTTGCCGCCATACCTTTAATAGCTCCTTGTGGTGTCACAGGCGAAGAAACTCCTGGCTGTGGAGGAACTCCTCCTTCAACTGCCGAATCTTCACTTTGAATCTGTGGTGGTTGCCCATTTATGCCACCCATTCCCATACTAGTCAGGGCGCCTCCGGTTGATTGATTCATTGATGCAATTCTTTCAGCCATAATTTGATGCAATAACCCAGGTTGACGCGCAATTTCAGTTGCGAGAATTGGGTCAGATAATTCCTCTTTCATAAGTTTTTGTTCTTCGCTTGGATTAGAAATACCAACATTGTGCATCGTTGTCGTAAGTGATTGAATTTTTGCTTGGAACTTTGACACCTCATCCGTCACGCTCCTAAGAAGCACAGAAGAAATAAAGACATCGGTTTTATAAAATCCCCCAATCAAAAGTTTTGCATTGGGAATATGATTCTCGGCGTGAAAGAGAATTGATTTATTAAGTTCCTTGAATGCGCGAACCCACCACTCTTTGCGGAGAGAAACTTTGTTATTGACACCCTGCATCACGACAGAAAGCGCACGCCCCGTCGCCTGCAAGACTTGATTGCCTGGATAAAGCACCTGGTTCAAACCAGAGAGCGCGATGATGTCATTCTTGCGGTCATTGAGATAATTTTCCAGTGGGAATGTCTGACCGCTCTTCGGCATCGCTTGAATGTCGCCGTCATCACCAACTTGGTAGATGACAATTTGACCAGAGCGAACTTCGGTGAGATTGTCGAGGTTCTTGCCCCAGTAGGCGGGCTTGGCAATTTCTTTGATGATGTCCGCGAGGTCGGAGGCACGCTCGTTGTATTCCTGCTGCGGGTCAAGCTCGTGCTCAATGTCAGAGGTGCCTTTCGGTTCACCTGGGAGATGAATATTTGGAATATACTGCAACGGCACAAAACCAAACTCGTGCTTCACGTAGTGAATCGGTTTGTTATCGTTGTTGAACATCAACAAATACTCTTCTTCCGTCCAGAGTTCCTTAATCGTTACCATCGGCACTTCTGTTTTTTGCACTTCGCCGCCGACGTTCTCGGTGTCGTAATCAGCCTGGACGACAACCTTATTCTTCATAATTTCTTCTTTGAAAAGGCGCTTCGCCGATTCCACGGAGATACGGTATTTTTTTATGAAGCCGTCCATCTCGGTGAAATTCTCATCCTTCCAAAGCACCTGGATATGTTCTGGCTTCTCAATGTTCCAGTAGCGGATGCGGTCAAACACCCTCGTACCGTCTTCTTTAGTTTTGAAAGTGGGGATGGCGCCGAAAATAAAAGCATCGCCCGTGATTGAACCCGTGCGAACGGCGCGTTGAAATACGAGAGACAAAGCATTGTCTTCGTGAATGGCGTCCAAAAGTTTTGTGCGACCTTCCGCAAGCGAGCGCTCCACGGGGTCAGTAACATTTCTCGGCGGGCAGGAAATCTGGGGCGGTTCGTTCGTAAGAAACGCCGTCATATTTTCTACGATGGTGAAGCAATAATTGTAGGTGCGCATCGTGCCGCCGCCTTCTTTGCGAAAAGACCACTGCTTGCCTTTATAAAAATCTCGAAGGGTTTGATACCCCGAATACACACCATCACCATAAACACGCCGCGTCCAATCAAGACGAATCGTCCCTTCAAGCGCCGTAAGCTCCTTCGCCAATTCAATGGCGCGAGAGTCTTTTTCCCCCACCGACATTGTTTTTTCTAAAAAGGCGAGTAGTCCCATAAATATATTATACCATATTTTATCTTATTAAAGTAGGATATTGACGTTGTTGTTTATATTCATCTTGTCCTTTCGGTCTTAAAATACTCGCTTCATATCCCGCCAACGGGTTAAAATTCACTTTTTTCGATGGCGCATTGCCAAATTTCTTGATTATCCAGCTCACCCCCATCATCAACGTCATCACGAAATCCGTAGTTAATTTTTTATCATCTATATGGTAATTTCCCGCCTGCTCTGAAAGTTCTTCGATATAATAAGACCGCACACTTCCATAATCGGGATTTTTTTCAATAATTGCACCATCCACTTCCGATTCAATGTAGTCTCTACCTTTAGACATCGCGCCTTTCAAAATAAAAAGTGCTTCATCTTTATCAATCTCAAACGACCTGGGTTGCAAAAGCACAAGCAGTTTTTTTATTACAACACCACCAAGACCTTGAGCATCAGTTAAAAACACTGGCTTGTGAGCGGTAACTCCGTCATCATCGTACCAAGTGTATTGGTCATATAAAGTACGCAAAAGCGCAAACTGCATTTGTGGAGAACCTCCCTGGATAGATTCGTGATTCACTACATCTATTTTATTACTAATATGAAAATTTGTATAGTCAAGCACCATAAAAACGGACTCGTCTCCGCTGTCACTAAAACCCCAATCTGCCACAAGTAAATATTTTCCATTTTTCTGACAATCTTTTTTGCCTGATAATTTCCAAAGATTTTCAATTTCAGAGGTGTCAAAAAATCTTTTTCCGGAAGTAATAAATTCTCCAAAAACAACCTGGCGGTATCTCTTTTTGTCGGTTGCAAGAAGTGTTGCCTTTGCTCTCTCCCGTTGTTCTTTAGAAATAAATTTATTTGAATCCATACCCATCCCCACAAGCGACCACCATCCTTCGCGTTTTTGCATTCCAAGTTTTACAATATGTGAGTAATACTGATGACTTGGACTATCCACTTCGGGGGTGGCAATCAAATCCAAACAAGAACCATACTTGATAAGACGAGAAAGAATTTTGGCGCCCAGCTCTTCTTTCAAGTGAAGCGATTGCGAACATTCGTCATAAGAAATGTAACCAAACTGCGCGCCTGCGAGCGATGAGGCTTGGTCTTGACCCGTCGGCACCGAGTACATCACTGATTTGTTTGCAAACCGAATCTCTCCGAGGTTCACGTTGTCGCCAACAATGAAGTCGCGCATCAATGGCGAGAGCACGTTCAATCGTTTCTTGCCCTCTTCGTCAATGATGAACTGCCCGCCCAAAATATCTTTGATGTGCTGATAGCAGGCTTTGGTCTGGCGGGAGTGGGGGGAGATGTTGAGTGTTGCGTAGTATGCAGAGTTGATGAGTGTACCGTCCAGCTCCATTCCGATTTTATATTTATTGAACCAGATATGTTTGATGGCGATGCCTACTGTTTTCCCTGAATTATGCGTGACAATGAAATCATTTGTAATATAAAGATGTGACGGATGTTCAACTTTAATACACTGCATTTCCTCATTGTCAACTTTCTCAATACGTATCATCACTCTATTCTTGGTCAATAAGGTATCGTAAAACTTTTCAGCTTTTCGCTTTAGACGAAATGGATTAACTCCGTGTATTTTTATACGAAGGCGGTATGAAAGACGACCAATTTTGCTTTCTCCTTTATACGGGTAGGTAGTTTTACGCGTTCTCACTTCAACTTTTCCGCCGAAAGATTGCACCAAAAACTTCATATCGTCACAGAGTTGCGGTGATGTGGTCGTATACTCAACGCCACACTTTCCCGTTATAGAGCCGTCAGTGTCCATCAGTCCTTGCAAAACAGCCAACCGAGTGTTCGCGTCGTTCCAAAGATATTCTTTAGGAATATGTTTTTCATAAGAATACTTACCAGCCAAACCGAGTTGCTTCATCACGGTAATTGCTCCACGAACTCCAAACGCAAACCTTTGTCCGCGCTTCATCAGCGAGGTTCCAAATGCTTGAGCAATTTCTTTGTCGGCAGTCGTGAGGTTCACGGTATCATTCGTCATACCACCATCACCAATCAATATGCCAAGAAGATACGGGTCATACGATACTTCTTGCGACGGAAATTGTATTGGCTCCACAACGGGTATCGCCACGCGATTTTTTGCTGATGGTTCAGCGCCCCAACGTAATAAAATGTCTTGCAACGACATCACTGACCACGCACCATATCTGTTCGGACAATCTTTTCTAAAACGATTACCTGAATCCTGAACCATCCATAAGTGGTCAAGGGAACAGATTGTTGATGATTCATCATTGAAGACGACACGATAGGTGTCTTTCTTTCCTTGTGGATATACCCCAACAACTTTTGTTGCGGTTCCATCTTGAGTCATCACAAAATCACCGACCATCATCTCTCCCATCTTTTTCCAACCATTCGGTGTTAAAATATCCGCACCAAGCGGTTGCGATTGGTTCCCGATAGAAGAAATGTTCGAGCCTAAAAGAAAACCTCCAATGTCTTCAATAACCTCATTAAATTTCTCCGCCCACTTTGAGCGCGGAGTCGTCGTGCGCGTCAGCCATTTTCTCTGGTAATCATTAAGCGGCACACCGAGCATCTCTTCGGAGAAATAAATAATGTCCTCGCGTCCCTTACGCTCGGCTTCAATCATTTCGACGAATCTTCGCTTGGTCTCCACGTCCATCGTGGACACCAGGAAGTTCTTGGAAAGACTGTCGAAACTATACTTGTTGTGATTGGGCTGGCTCATTTTGTTTTGGGGCGTAAGCCGATTTTAACAAACCCATTTCTTCATCACTCATTTTCCCAGCAGTAGCGCGAGATAACAAACTCATTAAAAATCCTGCCGTGTTACGTTTTTCTTCCGACGCCTTGAGCATCAACGCCGCCTTCCCGTGCACAAGGCGGGTAGCGTGCGCAAAAACATTGACGATGTAGTTGCGCCGTTTAATTAAAGTTTCGTCATCATAGATTTCTTCAAGTTCCTGGTCGTCCCGTAGCATTTGCATCGCATCATTCAAAAGTTCGCCGCCGAGAGTTCTGACTCCCGCTTCGAGTTGGTTATCGTCTGCTTGACCCAAAACAAGCGCGCGGTCATCATTGCGGGTTTTAATAATCTGGTGGATATTTTTACGTTCAACAACTACCAAATCTTTATTCGTCATCTGTTGCATTAAGTCCAAATCCCACTTCTTGCGCCAAACGCGCATTTGACTCATACTGGGATGGAAGAGGCGCCCCACGGGGTCACACACTTCCTTGTGGAAGTTTCGACAAATGTCAGTAAGATTCTCGTTCGGGTCTTTAATTTTCGCCTGGTAGTAGAAATCCTTAAAAGCAGGGATGAGGTCAACATATTCCGCGATGCGCATATAATGCTTGAACGTATCGCCGAATATCCTCAATCCTACTGGGTCTGGTTTTTTGGTTTTTGGAATAAGTTCGTCCATAGATTTATTATAATACAGATAGCTTTGAAATACAACAATTAAGTTCTCCACAGATTGTCCCCAAAAGGGCGCTTGACATGGCTGGCACGCTTGCTATACTGGAGACAGGAGATTAAAGAATCCTAACCTTTATGAAAAATAAGACAATCAAAATTCAATCCATAGCCTCCCTTGACAACATATTGAACTTCGATTACAATGGTAATTGCATAGTGGTTAGATTCTTTCGTAAAGACCCCCAGGCGTAAGCCGCGGGGTTTTTGCGTTTTGGGGAAGAGTTTAGGGCACGCGCCGAAATGCCCTAAACCCTCTCCCAAAAGAGAGGAAAACAGAGTGAGCCACCGCTCTATCCTGGCTTGGTAGGCGAACCTATCAGCCAACCAGGAGAAGATTGAGGGAAGTACGTAATCCCTTTAATCAAGCGGCAAGTAAATGATAGGATTCTACGCCCCTGATGCTTTCTCGACAGCATATCGAGAACCCTATACCCATACTGGGTGCAGTCGGGACAAGATGTCCCTTCTGGTATTACCAGGAACAACGTAGAAGTCACTGTGTAGGTTGCACCAGTCCAGTTTGCCTACACACACATACGGGACGCGGCAAATGAAAGTCAGTTCTTGTTCTCTCCCTCTACATTCTGGGAAGGTACAGACAAGAATGGACGAGCCAGCGATAAAGAGAGCGTAATCCTCTATCCCGATAGTTACTGGTAGTCCTCTCCGAAACATAACGGAACAAAGGGGACAGGTGAAAGCAATCCAATTACGGATGGCTTTAGCCCCCTCTTGCCCAAAACCCATATAGTAAACGAAATATCCTGGTCGAGTGAAGGAAAAAGGTTTGACCCCCAAACCTGTAATTGGGTGGGGGTGTCCCCACCCCGCATGGGATTTGATTTTGTAATATACCCACCACCCAATTCAGCTTTTTCGTGGTCTTGGTCTCGGTCGGGTATGGTCTTGGTCTTGTGGTGGTGTGGTGGGGTCTTGGGGAGTGGAAAGGTGAGAGTCCCAACCAACCCCTACCCAATCCATAACCCCACATAACAAAGAACACACAGAAACACCAAAACATAACCAGAACAGAAACGGAACACATACACAACACAAATCCATAATATAGTCAATGTACAAGGGCATAATAGAATTACACATACGGCGCGGGACTTGACAAGATTATTATTATCTGATACAATGGTGTTATACAGTGTTATTAAAAGTTATCCACAGGGTACCCCTTGACAAGTAAATCATAAGGGAGTATACTGAAAGGAGAAGATAGAACATTGAAAGCAGAAGACAAGGCGCGCACTGGGGTAAGGGTGCGGAGCGGAAATAAAAAACGGCAAGGTGTTGCGGAGCAATCCACAACCCGCCAAAAACAAATAAAATTGTATCATCTATCCACTCCAACATTTCCCCTCTCTGGTCTTGCCTTGTCTTCCCCTCTCAATGTTGAGAAGGGGTGAACCTTGACAATATAATAATAGAATGGTCTCTCTATTCCGATAGTGTTACGCGTAGGGCGTAACAAATCAAATGAAATACAAAAAAAATCTACACGTTGAGGGGAGCAAGGTCTTCAGTTATTCCACGCACGTGGCAACTATTGACCGCGCAAGCGGCAAGCTGTACGTCCACGGGTACTGGTCAATGACTACATCAAAGCATATCAACCACGTGGCGGACGTGCTGGGTCTTCACAAAGAAGACAAAGCGCGGGACGTTGCGGAGGTGGAGGCGGAGCGCAAAGCCAAAGAATCCGAAGGAATGGCGGGCTTGCGGGCTGTTGGACTAGTCGCAATGCTTGGAGATGTTTTTGGTAAAACTACCAAAGAATCAAATGACTGGAAGGCGCGAATGTTGCGCGCGGGTCTTGAAGGTCGCGGGCTGATTATGCCCGATGACTGGGACACGTTACCCGAAGCCGAAAAAACAAAGCGGCTGGATGGTGCACTTGCCAACTTAACGAAATAGAAAAACCGCGCGAGCGGTCAAATAATAAAATTGTATCAACCCTATGAGAACATTAATGGCTACACTCACAAAAATCCAAAGGGTAGCAATCAAAAAGCCCTGCCCAAATTGTGAAGTCGGCAAACTGCGCGAGGTGGAAGGTATAAACGAAGGCGCGGAGAATTGCACGCCAGAAAATTATCTCTGGTGTAATAATTGCCTGCTCTCAATGGACGGGTATGGTGGCTATACTACCTAAAATGATAAAACCACTACAAGCCGCCGCAATCGTGGGCGCGATAGTATTCTTCACGTGGATACTATCAATTGGCTGGAGCAAAAATGAAGTCGTGGAATGTCATAAGTGGCTTGCGGAGTCGCGCGAGTTTTCACTCTGGTATTCTACGAACTGGCAACGGGAGCAGTGCAAGGCGCACGGGCTGGAACTGCCAGAAGGTTATAAACCTTAAAATTGCCCAAACGTACAACGCTATCGGAATAGAGGGACTATTGACAAAAAATGAAATTGTGTCTTTCGTTCTCTCTATCATACGACCTTAAAACGTGCTGGTAATACAACACTACTACTATATAATGTCAAGCCAGATACATTAAAGGGCTGGCACTTGGTAGGGAGAACGAAGGGCGCAAGCCCTTCTTTTTTGTACCTTGACTGCATATTGAAACGGGGAGGCGAAAGCACGGCTTAAAGCGCGGACTATATGGCGAGAACCGCCAGCCAGTCAGCCCCAACCACAGCGCGAGCGCGTGCTACGGCACAATTTTATATTGTGGTATGCAGTCAGGGCACAAGCCCTGTAAAGGTCGCGCAGGCACGAGCGAAATACGTGCGAGCAAATTAAAATAAAATTGTATCCTATGACAAAAAAAATCTACAAACTTGAGGGAAGCGAGCGGATATTTTACACGCAAGCGGAAATAGAAGCCGAATCTCTTGAGCAAACGAAGGAAATCTACTATTGGGAGCAGTGCGCGTTAGAGAAGCGAGACGCTGGCAAGGGTCGGTATATCCCGCTTTTTGATAGACAAGAGGATAGTAAGTCGCATATTTGATTAGCTAAAAAAAATAAATGGCGTAACAAAATAAATCTATGAAGAAACAATCTACAAAATCATCGGAGGTCGTATTTCAACCGAAGTACGAGAAAAGAATCACCCTCCAACCAAAAGAACGTCCCGATATGACGCTTCCTTATCCATATTTCATTGACGAGAAGGGCGGCGTGGGTCGGCAGGACTTTTGGAAAGGCAAACCACTACGCTTGCAGGGTTTCAACCCGCGCAACGTGTCGGGCGTAGTGAAGGGCACAATCGGGCTTGAGGACTTTCTCAAAAATCCAAAGCGTGCCATCGGGATGTTCCCAATCTTTGAGCACAAAGGCGGGGCATTCTTCACGTATGGAGACCCGATTCAAACAATCACTGTAAAATAAATCTATGGACAAAGCACCCGAAGAAATCACAGTCGCAAATCTTGAGGTCGTAGTACTGCCGAACGGCGAGGTCATCTGTCTCGGCAAAACAGTCGGTTGGGTTGACAGACTCGGAAAGTTTCTCACCCCAAAGACGAAAGAGCAAAAATGAAGACACTATACACAGACGCATCTTTTGATTGGACAAGCACCGAGAAGGTGATTGAGAATGTTGTGCGCGGCAAAATCGCAATCTCGGATGGCGAAAAGTTCAACTACGTTGACAAGGTAGCCATCGGGAAAGTGCCAGAGCTGAAGCAGTACATCAACATTCTTGAACTGTTTGCCATCGGTAGAGCCATTGAGCTGGCGATTGAGCACAACTTTAAAGGCATCCTCTCTATCTGGTCTGATTCGCAAGTCGCAGTCGGATGGGCGAACAACAAAAAGATAAATCCCAAAGTGGAAACTGAAGCCCATCGCAACGCGCTTGAATATGTCATCGCCACGCATAAGAAATACGGCGAGGTAGAATATAATTTTATTCCACGAGACCAAAACCCAGCAGGCAAATTGCTTGAGGCGGAGCTGGAAAAAGAATCGCCACATACAAAATGTTCTCGTTGTAACGACAACGGATGTCCAACTTGCGATGGAACGAAGGGAAGCAAGTATAATCCAGAACCATATTAAAAATGGAAAATATCAGCGAAAAAATCAGTGAAAAATTTTCCCGTAAACCCCAAAAAGGGATTCACTCTGGGCTTCATGCCCACGTTGATGAGATTCGCAAGGAGTATGGTGAGACCCATATTATCAAAGGTGTTGGCTCGTTCGGATTCTATCTCGGATTGCTGAAGGGTGTACCCGATTCAATGATATGGCAGTGGCGTTCTGAGATTCGGCAATCAAACGTGCACACGCCTGCAAAAGTTTTCTGTTGGAAAGTTCGCCAATGGAAGAAGCAAAAAGCTGTGGATAACCCCGAATCTGACAAAAAAATATGACGAAAATTGCCACTAAAATTTCACGGGGAACATCTGTTATCCCAAGTTATTCACAGGTATACTCTTGACAAGAAAATCATAATCAATTAAACTAAAAATAATATGACCGAATCTCAATCCAAATCGTGCGTCAAATGTGGCAAGCCGGTTATTGTAACCGAAAATGGCTACGTTCACGATGGCGGAGGAATGTACGAGCAAGTATGCCGCAACTGCGGATGGAGCGGCGGGCAGGTCGGCAGTTACCAGCGATGTCCTCGCTGTGGTGACCAGACGAATCTGATTGACAATCACGTTGCCTCGTAAAAAGCTAAGCTGGCTATAAAATCAAAAACACTTTTCTTATGAATCCATACAATGACATCGAACTTGTTTGCCTCTGCGGTGAGCCATTCGTTTGGAGCGCAGGCGAACAAACTTTTATTAACGACCTCTACGAGAAGGGCAAAATCCCCTCCGTCCAACAGCCCAAGCGCTGTGTTCCTTGTCGCAAGAAGAAGAAGGAGCAACGCGAGCGTAAAGATTACTAATCCAAATCTAAATCCAATATCCAATGTCAATTTTGTATCATTTGTGCTTTATGTATTCTCGTGTAATATGAGAATATGCCGTGAAAGATTATCAACAAAAAGTGTAGGCAGTGCAAGCGCATTAAGCCGATGCACGGCAATCTTGTTTATTGTGGCAAAAAGTGTTACGGAGATTCTATCCGAAAATATCCACGAGAAAAAAAGAAACAATTAGAAAAATATGTTTTATCAAGAGGCAGAAAACTACATAAAGGAAACTTTCTATAAAGACAGCTACGATTCTCGTTCAAAACTTGATATTGTTTCTATAATCAACAACAAACTTGTTGCCGATAATAAAACAAAAGACCCAGAGTATTTCAATCATCGAGAAGGAGTTGTGCACTCCTCATCTCTCTATGCTTGTTTGCGCGGGACAATTCATTCAATGCTTGGTACTAAAAAAGATAATGAAATTGAGCCAAGAAAGTTGGGTGTATTTCAGGCGGGAAATCTTTTTGAAGAGTATGTTATAAACGCTATCGGCGATAAGGTTGTTGAACGTCAAAGACAATATGAGTATAAATATAAAAATATCACATTAGTTGGTCGTTCGGATTGCATTCTTAACGACGACGGAATAATGCGAATTGGAGAATGTAAATCCGTACATTCAGATTCATTCTGGCACCGTTCTAAAGAAGGCACTTTAATAGCTTGGCACAATCAAATACAGTTGCAGATTTATATGTGGTTGGAGCGTGAGTTATTTGGAAACAATTATGATGCGGACTTAATATATGTTTCTAAAGATGACGTAACGGTTGCCCATTCAGCATTAAAATACAATCCTGATATTATTGAAAAAATTGTGAAACCTGCCCTCAACATAATCAACGAGGGATATACCAGTAAGAATCCCAACGTGGCTCCGCTTCCTCCAATGGTTATCTTCTCCGAGGCAAAGCATCAGTACCAGAAGAATTGGCTTGCCACGTACTGTGAGTTCCACAGTTCGTGTGCTGGTGCTGGCTGGATTCTTGAGGCAACCAACCTTGTTACCCAGCGTAACAAGGAGTTGAAAGCGGCAATGCCCTCCGCGCCAAAGAAGATTAAGCCGAAGATTGAAGTGGTGGGGCAGGTCGAACCACCGCAGGAAGAATTACCAGAAGCAATAATATAATTCGTATGGATGAACAAAAACCAAGCATAGGTCGTGTCGTCGTGTATAACCATCCTGGTTCTGCCGATGGTCTGCACGGACGCAAGCAGTCGCCAGGTATCATTCAGAAAGTGAATGATGACGGCACAGTGGAGATGGTTGTCTTCTCTGTGTACGGCGGCATCTTCTTCAACCACAATGTCAAACGTGTGGAAGGAGAAGAGTTCGATTCACGCTGGGATTTCCCAGTGCGAGTGTAGCAACAATGAGTCAGAAGAAACGCGCAAAAAAACAGCATCGTCGAGCTGTTCGTGAAGAACGTAACAAAAACAAATCAAATGAAGAAAAACTTATCACAAAGTCCCGTTCCACCAAAGAAAGAATCCAATAAAATCGTAACAAATTTATCATTCCCGAATGCAATACAGGCCATCATCAATGGTAAGAAAGTTAGAAGAGTTGAATGGTCTAGCCTAAAAGAGTACGGTCTCCTCAAAGACAACTTCTTAATGATTCATCGCAATGGTAAATTCCACACTTGGATTGTGTCGGAAGGAGATTTGTTGGCGATTGATTGGGTGATTGTAAATTAAATAGTCAAAGAGGTGGGTTGGAACAAGGGATTAAGTCTCGCCTCAATGTGCGTAGCAGAGAGCGAGGTCAACGTCTTTAATCTTCGGGATAATAACCGTTCTAGGCGGTGGCAAAGACGAAGAGCTTGCGGTTTCTCCGAAAGGAGTCCATATGGTTTAGATAACGACTACGCTCCCTATTTCCAGCCCATCTCAAATAAATATGAACATCAACCTCGGTTCAATCCAAATGCCCATCAATGCGGCAACGAAAGCGTTTGCTATTCTCGCCAAGCGCGGGGCTGGCAAAACTTACACGGGCGCAGTGATGGCGGAGGAGTTCTACAAGGCGGGCATCCCATTCGTTGTGTTTGACCCGATTGATGTCTGGTGGGGTTTGCGTCTCGCCGCCAACGGCAAAGACAAAGGATTGCCCATCGTGGTCTTTGGGACAGAGCACGCCGACATCCAGCTCGATAGAGAGATGGGACGCAAGATTGCGCAAGCAGTTGTGCGAGAAAATATCTCATGCGTTATCTCAACCTTCGGCATTCCTGGTGGCAAGACCGCCGAACGCCATCTCATCGCCGAGTTTTCCGAGGAGCTTCTGCGAATCGTCAAAACTCCGATTCACGTCTTCATTGAAGAAGCTCACGAGTTTGTGCCGCAAAGAGTATTCGGTGGATTAGGCAAGACATTCAATGCGGTATCAAATCTGGTAGTAATGGGGCGCAACCGAGGTATCGGTGTAACCCTTATCAATCAACGCGCCGCCACAGTCAACAAAGATGTGCTGACCCAGCTTGATACCTTGCTCGCCTTCCAAAACACCAGTCCGCAAGACCGTAAGGCATTACAGGATTGGGTAGAGTATCACTCCGCAGAAGGCGACTTTGAGAAGTTTATGGATTCCCTGCCTTCTTTACCGAAAGGCAAAGGTTGGGTATGGTCGCCAGAGTTTCTTGGAAAGTTTGAGCGCATTGAGATTCGTAAGCGTGAGACCTTCCATCCAGACCGAGAAAAAATTGGCTCAAAGTTTGTGATGCCAGAGCTAAATCAGATTGATGTGCAGACTTTCATCGCAAAGTTCACCTCGGAGATGACGATAGTGAAGAAAGAAAAAGGCAAGAAAAGCCCAGTAATAGAGCCACGAATTGCTCTTCCACCCGCTCTTGTTGAATCAAATGAACAAGTAATTCGGGAGATGAAAAATGACTACGAATCGCGGCTATTGCAGAAAGACGGCGAGATTCGTAGGCGCGACGCAATCATTGAGAATGTTAGAAAGATTGTTGGGATGTCCTCTGGCGCTCCGCTCCCAATATCGTCTGGAAAGAATAATTCTATCATTGAGAATTTGCCAAAATACGACAAAGATATTATGGAGGCGATTCGCCAGCATCCAGGTATTCCTTTTACACGCGCACAGTTAGCAATGAATGCTGGAAAAAGCTATCGGAGTTCTAAATATCTTTCTGTTGTCCACCGCTTAATAAAATTGCAACTCATTACGAAGTCGGGTAGTGATTTAATTTATCAACCATAAATATGAAAATAGTAAAATTAACCATCCACAACTTTCTCCGCCTCAAAGACATTGAGATGAACCCCTCCAAAACCAACGTCATTGTTGGCAAGAATAAGCAGGGCAAAACCTCAATCCTCAAAGCCATCCGCGCCGCCTTCACGGGCGATGTGGACTCAACCAGTATTCGTATTGGTGAGGGGAAGGCAGAAATTACCGTGGAGTTGGACGCCTTGAGCATCAAGCGTACCATCACCGAGAAAGGCAACTATCTGGACATCTCAAACAAGGAGGGAATGAAAATGCCCGCGCCCCAGAAATATCTGGACGGGATTCTTGGTACGTTCTCATTCAATCCGATTGAGTTCTTTGAGAATAAATCCGCAGACCGTAAAAAGTATCTGCTCAACGCCATAAAAATAACCATCACCCAAGATGAGTTGGCGGTCTATACTGGCGAAAAATTAGGCGGTCTCAATTATGAGGCACACGCCCTGGAAGTAGTGGAACAGGCGCGCAAGTTCTACTACGACAAACGCACCATCGCCAATGCCGAGGCAACCAAGAAAGAGAAATCCCTCCAGGACTTGAACTCCAAGATTCCCGAAGGATTTGACCCGAAGGCGGTGAGTGAAGACGCAATTACCAAATTGCGTGGCGCCATTCAAACCGACAAGCTCACCAAACAGAAACACGAAGACCATCTCAAGCATATTGCGACGCTCCAAAAACAAGAAAAAGAAACCCAGGACGAAATGACTCGCCTGCAAGAAAAACTCAAAGGCATTCAAACAGAAATTGTCGCCAACTTTGGATTCAAGTTTGACTACTCTGATGATATGACTCTTGCCGCGGCAGAAGAATCCCTTACCAAACTCGAAGGTCAGCGCGATATTGTGTTCACAGTCAAACGTGCCGAAGAAGTGCGCGGCGAATTGGGTACGGCGATTGAAGAAGCGGGCAAGCTCGATGTCATCGTGAAGAAGCTGACCAAAGAAGTACCCGAAGACCTCATCAAAAAAGCCAAACTGCCCGTAGAAGGATTGACCATTGATGGTGATGATATCAAAATCAACGGCGTGAGCTTGGATAATCTATCGTCTTCGGAGCAGTTGAAGTTTGGTCTTCAAGTTGTCAGGACGTTGAATGGTGATTTCAAGGTCATAAATATAGACGGGATTGAAACACTAGACGCTGAAACATTCCAGGCATTCTTAAAAGAAATTGAGAGTGACGACTTCCAATATTTTGTTACAAGAGTTGACGGAGAAGCTGTCTCAAAGAATGGTCATAGCGTAGTGGAGATTGAGAATGGTGAAATCAAAAAACAATGAGCTTAAAAAAACCAATCCCCAAAATGATGGTTGGCCGATATGCTGGGGTTGAGGTTGACAAACTTCCCAACAGTTATTTGAGATGGATTATTACCCAGAATTTTCCAAAGAGTATTCTTGAGGCCGCTCAAAAGAAACTTAAAGAGTCTGACTATAATGACCTCTACCTCAATGTCTCGCGCCACGCCATTGATATGTACTCAAAGCGGTTCTTGTATAAGTGGCTGGACAACGGCAAGACGATGGAAGATTCTGATGGCTTGGCTACGTTCATCACTAAAGCCGCCCAGGAAGCCTGGGATAAGGGCACAGACGTGTCCAAGCACCGCCACCAGGACGATGGCATCGTGAAAGAATGGGCGGGCATCAAGTGGATTTTCGGGGTCAACCCGAACTACCCAGATTATCGAGACGTTATTACCGTTATGGACAGTACAAATGAATAATATCGTGTTATCCATAATTATACTATTGACATTCGTGTTATAAAGGATTATAATGGATTATAGTATGGCTAAAAATAGAGATGGTAAACATGGTGATAATGTGCGGCAAGCAGATAAAGAATATCAGAAGGAAAAAAGAAAGAGAATTTCTGGATATAAAACGGAAGAATATAGAAAATACTGCGAAAGGTATCCAGAAAGAATTAAGGCGAACCAAGCTCTTAATCGAGCCATTAAAAATGGAAAAATTAAAAAGTCGCCATGCGTTGAATGTGGTGCAACGTATTGGATTCACGGACATCATCCAAATTATTCAGAACCATACAAAGTAATTTGGTTGTGTGCCCGACATCACAAAAAATATAAGCATAATGACATTCCGCTATGAGGTATAATATCTATGAGCGAGGAAAACAAAAAAGAACTTGAGATTCTTTGGACACCCCAGGCAGTCGCCAAATATCTTGGGTTAAATCCCGTCACGATATATCGCTGGATAGCGGAAAAGAGGATGCTTGACCCGACAAAGATAGTCCGCTTTTCCAACCGTGTTCGTATTCCCCGTTCGGAAGTAGAGAGAATTGCTGGGCTTACTAGAGCGAAGCTCAAGGGTGAGGAATCAATAGATAAATAAAACAACAAAACTATGACTGACATACTTGGAGGTTTTATAGACAAGAAGAAGGCAGAGAGCCAATTTTTGTCATTGGATGATGGCGAATCAGTCGTCATCAATAAGTTGAAAGACATTAAACTCGTCACCAAAGTTGGGTTTGGGGGCGATGAAAAGGAAGTGCTCCGCCTCAAATGCGAGGTTGAGACTTCCGAAGGTACCCGCGATAAAGACTTTGACAACGGCACACAAAACTTTGCTAAAGAACTGCAAGAGAAAGACGTCAAAGTCGGCTGCGGATTCACCTTGACTCGTACTGGTCAACAGACGAAGACCCGTTATACGGTCTCTGATGTGACGCCAGCCGCGTAGCTCTTTACTCTATGAAGATTCGCTTGGCTATCTTGGTGATGGCAGTAGCGATACTGGGACTCTTCCTCCTTCCGAAGACCACCACGGTCAAGAATGACGTGGAAGCTCCTACCATTCAACAGCCACAACTGAATACTCTCATAAGGGGATTCCTTACAAGCAAAGAATCCCCCCTCGCTCCAGAGACTGACTTCCTGCTTCAACAGAAGCACTGGAAATTGTTAATCGCGGTCTCCGCAATCGAAAGCCAATATTGCAAACGCAAAATTGCCTTTAATTGCTTCGGAATCGGTTGGGATAGTGCATACAGGCATTATAGTTCAATCAGAGCCGCCATCCAAGACGCCAACGACTTAATTGAACATTGGCAGACTGAACATAAACGGTGGCTCACTGTCGAAGATATGAACGGAAGCTATGTTGTTCCAGCCAATCCTAATTGGGTTCGTGTGGTCAACAAGGTTCTCGCAGAACTTGAAACCTATGAGCGACAATCCACTGGAACAATTCATCAATAAGAAGGCAAAACGTGCCGAAGAGTACCGCGAAATCATCGAAGAGATGATGGTCGATTACTCGGCATACAATTACGCTGAAAGTACCCTGCTCGGCATCCTGGAGTTCATTGATGAAGAAGACAACATTACGGATGCTCAAGTTCAAGCCGTTAAGAACATAAGAAAAAAACCAAGTGAAGGCTATGGCAGATAAAGATTTCATCCCAACCCCAAGACTCCTCGATGAAGAAGCGCGTTTGGCTCAAGAGCGCCGCGACAAAATAAGCCGCATTACCCTTGAGATTGAACAAATCCTCCTACGAGAAGACCTCACAATGGGTGAATTGGGTGAGGTGATGGATATGTTTAATGCCCGCGCTCATGCGGTGTTCTCTCAAACTAAACTTAAAATAATAAAACAAAACTATGAGTCTTCGTGAATTATCTGATGCTCTTAATAACAGAAAGACGGTTTGGAATCCTTATCGAGAAGAATTAACCATTATTTGTCCATTTTGTAATGCGTCATATACATCAGAAATGGAAGAAGAATTAAAAAATTGTGAAGATGAAGATAGTAATGGCACCAACTTTAGTTCGATAGTTGGAGAAATTACAATTAAATGTAGTAATTGCAAAAAGGTTGTTTATAAAAAAGAAATAACATAATATAATAAATATATGAAATATAAAATCATTAAAGAATTCGTAATGAACGGCGTCACCCAAAAGGCTGACACGATTATCGAACTGACTCAAGTCCAGGAAAAACTTCAATCCATTAAACCATTTCTTGAGAAGTTGTCTGTTGAGGTTCCCGCCACAGTAGCTCCAGCTCAATCCCCAGTCAAAACAGTGTTGGGAAGTGTGGTTCCAGGAGAGGTGTTGACTCCAGAACAAAAGGAAAAGCTGGCAAAAGAAAACGTGGAACTTTCCACGGAAGCTCATCGCCAGGCAGGGGAACAGCGTGCCAAAGACCAAGCAGAGGGTAAGGGCGAACCCGCGGTCAAAACAGTTGCTGACCTACTTAAAACCAAACTCGAAAACGAGGAGTTTGAGAAGAAACCAGAGTAATGAAACTTGTCTTCGACATAGAGCCAGTGCCCGCTTCACGCCCGCGCGTCGCGCGCTGGGGGGTTTACTACCTCAAGGCGTATGAGCAATTCCGCACCGATATGAGAAAGCTCTTGCTCCAGGTGAAGCGGACGATGCTGGCAGAGCCGTTGAAGGCAGATATTTCATTCTTCGTTAGAATCCCCAGGTCATTTTCCAAGAAGAAACGCAATGAGATGGACGGTACATACTGCGTTTCTACAATGGACTTGGATAATCTGGAGAAAGCGGTATATGATTCAATGAACGGGCACGTGTATTTGGACGACAAACAAATCGTCGAGCATACTACCCGTAAGAAGTGGGTAAAAGACAATCCGCGCATTGAAATCACAATTAAAATCGTATGAGAAATAATCAGCAACAAATCATTAGAAAAGGATTCCGTCCTAAACCAGTAATGCCGAAGAAATCTGAACCGACTGCGCCATCTTCACCGCCGCGACCAAGACTTCAATGGAGGCATCTTCCAAAAGCGATATACTTCTGGCTTCGTTTCAGGAGTATCAAAGCACTGCTTGCGTGGAGAAATAGACCAATGAAAATACTTATCTATCCAAACAAACGCCTCAAGCGTATCGCCGTACCCGTTGATTTTGAAAAGACGACCCGCGAACAGCGTATGGCTATTGTTCGTAAGTTGGGGGTATCTCTTGCTCAACAGCAATATGGTGATAAGCTCGGCATTTCGGCTCCGCAAATTGGAATCAATCTGCGCGTGATGGTGGTACGTGGCAATGTGATGTTCAATCCAGAATGGCATCCGACCAAAGCTTCGCCGAATCAAGTCGTCGAAGGATGTTATTCAGTACCAAGAAAGGTCTTTCGCGTGCCCAGGGCGCCGTATGGTTGGGCAAAGTGGACGAATATAGACGGGCGCCCAATTGAGGCTAAGCTCAACCGTTTGCCTGCCATCGTCTTTCAACACGAACTCGACCATTTGAACGGCAAGTGTCTTGCAGATGTTGGCGAGGAGATAGTTACGTAGATTGGATTTGTTATTAAAATAAAAGACGACCCATAAGTCGTCTTTTATTTTTGTGCGTATTGTGGGGCAACATGGAAAGCCGTTTTTTGGCTTAAATGCGTAATCTTATTTATTTTCCCGCAAAAGGCACAATGCCGCCAGTTTCACCTTTGTTACTAAAATAAAACGTAAATGTCATTCCAGCCAACACCATAAAATCTTTTGCCTCAAGTAAACCAATAAAAAATCCCATACACGCCGTAACAGTTAATAAAAGAAAAACAAGTTTTGAAGCGGACGAAAGTATGTTTTTCATATCTAATTTTCATTTACTTAATTCGCGACCTTTTATTCTTCATTATAAATGAGAATAGTTTTATCTCCATTGACAGGCTCTATTTGTGTTTGTATATCCAGCCAATCACCAATAATACCCAATTCAAAAAGTTTATCAAATGTTGCAATATTCGCGATTCGTATGCATTGACCATTTTCGTCAACTATCCAAATATCCTTTTCTCCTTTTTGTTGAATCAATTTTAATTTTTGCATAGTATTAGTTGGAGTTTTAACAAAAAGCATTGGGTCAATCCAACCATTAAAGCCATTGTCCTGATTTTGAATGACTAATGATTCCATATCTCCTGGCCGGAGAGGTTTCCATAGCCGTAAGCCGAGATGAAGATGCGTGCCGCGATTGTCTGGGTTAGAGTTTTGCCAGTACTGAATCCCACCCGACACAACAAAACCGCTATTCCCTACCTTACCAATCGTCTCTCCTGCTTTAACCCGCTGGTCTTTCTTGACGAGAATCTCCGAACAATGAGCGAACATTGTTTCATACACCAAGCCAGACGGCTGAATATCAGAAAACAAATCAATCTGATTGCCACCGATTTTATTTGCATCCTGTAAATGCACGCCGCTTATTCGTCCATTGTAGGGGGCGATAATCGGCGTGCCATAGGGCTGATAAATATCAATACCAGGATGTCCAGGCATTCTGATTGCTTTTAGATACAATTCCTTGTTCTCGCCGAACCATTGCGTAACAGACCCTTCAGGATATTTTTTAAGAATTGAATTTGGTAAAGGATTAAGCATTTTTATCATCCATAAAAAATTAAATAAATTTGCCAGCCAAGAAAAATCCAAAAACCAATTCCTGCCAAAACAAATATTATCCAAGCAAACAAATTGAACCAATCAATTCTCATCTCATTTAAGTATTAAAGCAAATATTGACCCAACAATCGCCGTAATTGAAATCGTTGATACGAGAAAAAAGAAATATTTAATCCAATCCATATTGGTTTTAATTTCGGTAATTTCGGCAGTTAAATGAACAAGATGATTGTCGAGTTTTTCATCTACGGATTTCACCCACTTTTCAAGTTTGTCAATTTGAGAATCCATATTATTGTTTTTCCTCTGGTTTCGTATCCAGAAAAAGATTCACGTGTCTCTCAAAAAGCGCAGAGACAAGAATCAGAATTGCTAATATGTAAAATCCCCACGAAACGTGTCTGCCAAACAGCTCGACCAAGCCGATGACCAAAATAATAAATCCAAGTAATATGTCTAAAGGATTGACAAAAACTTTGGTGATTGCTGATACCGCTCCCGCAAAAGGAAAAAGCCTGCGGAACGTCCACGGTTCCTTCACTTCTGGCTTGTTTGGGATGTCTTGTTGAGCAGTTAGCGCCATAGATTTATTATACCACATTTGTTAAACCTCGCGTAGTGAAATGCCCACAATATATTCCAAGGCTTTATCCTTTAAAGAAATGGGCACCCTGTATTGGAGGTCGGTCAGAATGACCTTGTAGGCATTATTGATAACCGCGTTGTTTGAATGAGCCGCTGCTTTTGTTTCGCGCGAAGCTCTCGTACAACCTGTAAAGGTTGTGGGGGTTTTCCCTGTATAAACAATTTCTTCATTATCAACACGGAGTCTGCCCTGTTCAGGGAAATCATGAGTATTATCCACGGTAATTGTAAGACCCGTTAATGTTCCATTGTCTGCGATTGCCGAAAGTGCGCCATCAAGTAGGGTGGTAGCATAATCAAGGTCTTGGAAATCCAATATAGATTTAGTCCACCAAGCGCGTTCTAAGATTCCCCTTAATTCTCTTCCTACCGTCTCAACCAATCCTCCGTCTAATCGCTTGACCTCATCTCCGCAATTTGCGTTAAAATTCCACAATTTTTTGGCGATAGTAACCGGCACAAAGCGAGCGCTAAAATCTTTCAATGTTGGCGTATTACTTCCATCCCCCGCAAGAGTGAATCTGAAATTTATATTTTTTGCGACAATAGCATCTCCAAAGAGAAATGATTTGTTTTTTGACGCACCTTCAACTGAAAATGATATTGTGCCCAAAGAAACATATGCCGCGCCATCCGCGGAATACTCAACTTGAATGGATTGTCCTGACGCAAGCGCATCACAATTAAGGGTAACATCATACCAGAGTTTATCAACAGAAGGAATCTCCGCGTATTCACTGGTAACAAAATTTCCTGAAGTATAGAAAGTAGTTGAGGCGCCATAAATTTTCGCATCATCAGCGTGATTATAGATATTAAGATGCAATAAAAGGGTACCGTTACTCACGGCTGGAATAAATATTTCACTATCGTCCGCGTTATAACGATTTTGATAAACATTAGTGATACCACCAATGCTTTTAATCACTACATCACGTCCATAACCAAGACCTTTATGATTAACAAGACCGCCAGGAGCGGATAATATGGAGTTACGATTCTCAAATTCTTGAGTTATTACATGGGCAGTAGTACAAGACCATATTGAACCATCGCTAAATTGTATAAAAAGTTGATTGCCGACAATGACCATCGAAACATTCGTACCAAAACCACTACCACTACGGATAGGTATACGCCCTTTAAATTCATAAACAAGAGTACCAGCGGCATCAGTAATTGCATTGTGATAATAAAGTCCTGTTGAGCCGCCACTTTCGGCAAGATAATAAAATTTGCCGTTAAATGAAATACAATTATAAATTGAAACACCAACGGGGAAAAGGATTCTTTGGGTAAAGGTGGCACCATCATCATTTGATGTTTTTAATGCGGACTGCGTGAGGTTGGCGCCAATGACGTGGGCAACACCAAGAATATCGGCGCCAGAATGAAATAGTGAACATGATAATCCAGAAACATTAAATTCCGTAGTACGTTCGGTGACGGTTGTAAAGGGCGTGGTCGCATCATTAAAAACATAAAGTTGATTTGTCAATATAATAAATAATGTTTGCAAACTAATAAAAAGGTCATTGATTGCGGTAACATTGACAAATTCATTGATTAAAGTCCAAACATCACCTGCGCCCGAACCAGAACTCACAGATTGCCATAATTTACAGCCATTAGAACCATCTACCGTCGTGGCACGTGTACCGAGAAAAAAACGTGTTATATCATTAACACCATCATCGACAATACCGTGGATACAACGTGTTAGGGCATCACAATTAACAGACAGGTCTGTTGTTTGTACAACTGGTTTGGGTAACAGTTTGAGTTGTCCTCCAACAGAGAAGGCATCGATGTTTTTGCTGCTTTTATATTTTGCGTCATCCTCCCAATTAGGATTTTCTTTTAATCCACCAGACCAATCTGTCTGTGTCCAAAACCACCAAAACGAAAAATCGCCATAGTCACGGTCTCCCTGGGCAAAGCGGTTGCCATAAATAGGCGCCTGCTTCATTTCGTAGGCAAGACGTTCAGGAGCGCCTTGAAGAATCAAGCCCTGACCATTAAGACCAATATGATATTTACCTTTTATTCCTCCAGAAACATAACTCATATATTATTTATGTTCATTTGGATATTTATAAAGTTTCGTTCCTAAATGAAGTTTCCTTGAATTTTCAAACCCCGTGGTTGTTGATGGCGAAGGGGACGCGGAAAGCGAAGAAGATGGGGATGAAGAAATTGAAGCCGAAATGGATTGTGAAAGCGAACTCGAAGGCGAAACCGATGAGGAGCGGGATAATGATGGAGAAGATGAGGGTGAGGTTGCCATAGTCTATGGTCTGCCCCCGCCACTTTTATAGGGCGGTATAATGTGCGCAGGTTTGCCAGGTTTAAGTTTGGATTTTTCTATCTCGTAAAGCCTATCAAACCTATCGGAGAGCATAATCAATTCTTGAAGCGGGGTACGTGAAGCCTCCTGCGACATCTTTGAAACAAGCTCAACAACACTCTTATAACGATGGCGCCAATAGCGAGCAATACTTCCATATTCCAAAATAGTCAGAAACTTATCCTGCACATCCAAAGTATCCGTCACCGCTGTTCCGATTGTATATTTTTTTAATCCGCGGATACGGAGAAGTTCCCCCGTCAAAGTGAAAGCATCGCGAATACCAATATAGATAACATTTTCGTCTCTGGAATATCGCCAATTACAATTCACTTCTACTGGTTCCCAATCATCAGTAGTAGCTACTCGACGCTGAAATTCATACACGGCAATTGCGTTTGCTTGTAAGGCGACCAAAGAAAGCGACAACATATTCGCCGTTGCCGTGTGCGCGGTATCAATAAATTCTTTCCAAAAGTCATCACCCAAAGAATAGATGACCGAGTTAATAATATCGAGCCAATTTTGGTCAGTGAGATAAACCGCGCTTGCGTCCCATGTTACTGCTACCCCATTGCCGGGCGCCGTCGTTAAGAACACAATAGTTCCCGTGTCTTTGTCAAGGCTATAATTGGTATTTTCAGTTTGCGAACTACCGGCTACTTTCAAAATATAAGTTCCCGCTTGGTCAAGAACGGGAAAGGTCTCAAGGGGTAATTGAAAGATAGTGGTTGTGCCGTCGCCCGTAAAGTCGGCATGAACACGGCGGCGAGTATCACCGACTTGGTTTCTTAATTGGGTTATAAGTACAGAATAAAGCAAAATTAGATTTTTGATACTGACACCAACTCCTTAAAATAAGGAGACAGTCGTTTCTCTTCCGCTCTTTTTCGTGGATGATGAGCGTGGCATAAAGTGATGCCATTGTTTATTTCGTAACGAAGTTCGACATACTCCGTCCATCCTAAAATATGATGTGCTTCTATTCTACCATCACAGTCAGTATTAGCAATTCTACATTTGAAGTTATCTCGTATCCAAACTCTCTTGCGCCAATCTGAATATGTATAACTCCTACGGTCTTTAGCATCATCATTGTATCTCTGAAGTTCATTTCTATCTATAATCCAATGTGGACTTTTTTCTCCAGTCATAAAACCTTTTAATCCTTTGTTCCACGCAGGGTATCCTTGCTTTCCTTTATTCCACGAAGGCTTCCCCTTAAAAAAAGAAATAGCACCATTTTTATAACGAAGTTTTTGACTAACAGTCATTTTCATCCTCGTTATTTGCGATGGAATTCTTCCTTTATTTATTTGATTACCTATCATTCGTTCCCGACGTTTTTCAATAGCTTCTTTAGATAAAGATAATTTCCAATGTTTTCCAGTAGTTCTTTTATTTCCACATCCACAAGATTTAATACTTCCAAATTGTAAATTACCAGAAGAAACCACGCGCATTTTTCCACAATCACATTTACATAAAAATGTATAATTTTGCCATTTATTTTTCTCTCGCATTTCAACAGCAACTAATTTTCCAAATCTACAACCAATTAAATTCTTTACTCTCATAGTAGTTTATTGTACCATATTTATTCCTAATAGTGAAGCAAACGAGACCCCACCAATATCCCCGTATCATTGTTCCTCCCCAAAATTATACCAATTGCGGCAGATGGAGAAGGAGAGCTAGACAGCGAACTGCTGATTGATGACGAAATTGAGGAGCTTAGGCTTGAGCTAATTGAGCTTGAGAGCGAGCTTGAGATTGATGTTGAGGGGGATACAGAACTCGATGGTGAGGTAGAAATAGATGACGATGGGCTGTCTGAGATGGATGAGCTAATACTAGTGGAGATACTAGAGCTTATCGAGGATGAGATGGACGTCGAGGGGGAGACAGAGCTGGATGGTGAAGTGGAGATACTACTCGATGGTGAGGTGGAGATTGAACTAGAGATACTAGAGCTTGGGCTTTCGCTAGACGAAATGCTGGAAGAAATACTGGTGCTGACTGACGCAGACGGGCTTGCAGAAGATGAAATTGAACTAGAAATGCTAGAACTTATGGATGTAGAAGGACTGACGGAAGATGAAGGAGAAGTGGAAATTGAGCTAGAAGGCGAAGATGAGATACTGGTTGACGGAGATGGCGATGAAGATGGTGAACTACTAACGCTGATTGAAGGGGACGAAGAAGGAGAAGAGGAGATTGAAGAAGATGGACTAGCGCTTAAAGATGAGGAAATAGATGAAGATGGAGAATTTAATGGCACTACCGTAAATGTTCCGTTGCCATTCCAAACTATATATGTATCTGCCCCATCAACAGTTGTTGTCCCTCCAGTTTGACTATTGGCACCAAAGTCAGCAGTAACATATCGAATAATTACAACACCAGAACCGCCATTACCGCCCACAGTAATACCATTATCGTCTCCATTTCTTGCGCCGCCACCCCCGCCGCCTGTATTCGCGGTACCATTAGAACCGTTGGCAGTATCATTTATGGCTCCATTGCCTCCTCCGCCCGTTCCTCCTGTACCTCCGGCGCCACCTGACCTACTGCCGCCCCCGCCACCTGCGTAAATAACTGATGAACCGGTTATACTATTAGATGTTCCATCGCCGCCATTGCCCGCCACACCACCACTCGCGGTACCGCCCACCGCGTTTGCGCCCCCTCCACCACCAGAGGCACTCACCGATGCTTGACCATTACCGCCATTATTACCCTGATTACCTGTTCCTCCTATACCTCCCGTTGAATTACCGCCACCACCGCCACCACTGCCGCCATTCCTGCCGTTAAGCGAAGCAGAATAATGCCCACCACCACCACCGCCATTACCGGTTATTGTTGAAAAAGAAGAAGCGCCGCCATCTGAACCTAAATTACCCGATGAATTTGCGGCGCCACCGGCTCCTCCTGCCCCCACAATTACTGTGTATGCTTGAGCAGTTACAACAAAAGCGGCATCGTATTGATACCCGCCGGCTCCACCACCACCACCGATACGTTGAGCTCCGCCTCCACCACCTCCAACTACTAGTACTTTTACAGTTGCCATATTAAGGTTTTATTATTTCTTCTTCAATATCTTCTAACGCTTTTACCAATAAATCTCTAAAAATCCTTAGCTCGCTTTTAATATCTACTCGTAAGATAAAATTAAGTTTAACCTCACCTTTGTTATAATTAAAAGTCTTTCTTGTGACATGGTCTTCCATAATGTTTTTCTTGAAAATACCCATATTGATTATATATTCTTCTTTAATTTATCTAAATCCTCCTGCGTCCACCCAGGCACAGGCCAAAATTTCTCCACAAGCCACGAAAGAGGATGAATCGCTTTGTCCCATTTGTTATTGAAAAATAAATCTTTTGCCATCTTTTTTGCGTTATCCACCTGTCTGCCAGATTGAGGATAGGGAAAACCGAAGCCATTTTGCGCCTTTGTGCGAAACATATGGGCATACCAGGTCTTGTGATTACAAATTACTCTACCTCCCGAAAGCCAGAATTTGCAAGCTAACTCAATACCACTACTACCCCATGAACCAAACTCCTCATCAAAGACATTAAATTCCCAAAATTTCTCTCTGGTAAGCATACAAAGACTTCCTTGCAAACTCATTGATTCCGTGATTTCTCCTTGTCCCTCTATTCTATTGCTAAACTCTCGAAAATATTGGAAATGTGGAGTAGCATCAAAACAATAAGAATAATTGCGCGTGCCGCGCCTTGGTTGCCAAATCATCTCCTTCTTCATTTTACCATTACAAGTAGGACAAGTCATCCCCTTATCCTGGTAATGCCTAAATCCGCACTTACAGAGCCAGTCAAATGCGTACAGATTCCGCATTGTACTGACCATGATTACATTGTCTCCAGTCTTTTCAAATGCTTCAAACATTTTCAAATCCCAATCTTTATCAAAAGCGCAGTGTGCATCAACTTTAGCAACATACTTTGCCTTACTTAAACGACACGCTAAATTTGTAGCCGCTCTTTGTCCTATAGAAACTGGGAGATATATAACATTAACTCGTGGATGTTGAGCAATAGGAGGATTCGCCCATTCTCCGTCCAAAACAGCAATAACTTCTGTTTGGTCGCTCGTATTTTCCAAAAGGTCTTCTATCGTTTTTGATAGAAATTCCTCCGCCCTTGCTGGAATTAGTATTGAAAGTTTATATTGCATAATCATTAAAAAACCACTTCCATTGACTTAGAAAATCAAAATCTTCGTCCTTCGTCATAAATTTGATAAATCTTTAAAATTAGATACAACGCTTGTCCAGGGTTTACAGGCTTTCCAATCATACCGATATTTGAATTGCGCAAATACTTCTGGAAGATTATACTCTCGACTTTCACGTTCGGTATCGTGAATCACAATATAATCCGTGACATCTTTGAATCTCAAAGTTTCAATCATTCTTCTCTCCGGTGGGTGATGGTCAATGAAGACCATTCCAACGTGTTTGGGGATTTTTATATCATCCCAGTTCTCTACAAAACGAAT